>ENA-UOJQ01002846-UOJQ01002846.1-human-gut-metagenome-genome-assembly--contig:-P63-NODE-2846-length-9970-cov-9.734443_pt1 | contig 9970 bp, 4 predicted proteins | sample MGYA00242352_ERZ723899 | MGnify/ENA metagenome assembly ERZ723899 | reverse complement strand
TTTTCCTCCTGTGGTTTTAGGTGGCGGTTGTTTCGTTGACTCAAGCGTTTCAACTGGAATTATTTGCTTTTTGTACTGACTTCAGCACATACTTGCCGTTGCCCATAGAGTAGATGGCTGCCATGATGGCTGCCACAACGTCGCCGGGGATGCCGGCCTCGACCTGCGGGGCAGCAGCCTTTGCAGGAGCGGGCGCAGCGGCCTGTTTCACAGGAGCAGCCGGTTTTGCAGCAGAAGCAGCCTTGGCAGCTGCCTTCTTGCCGTTCATGGCGTCAAAGATCTTGCCCTCCAGCGTGATGATAGCCATCAGCAGGACGAGGATCAGAAACACCAGCACAATACCGGTTATGGTAACGATCACATCATAACCTAAATCCATGGTCTTCCTCCTATTTACTTTTTTCTTTGCCGCCCGGGGGGCGGGCGGCAAAAAGCGATTTGAAGATATTATACAATATTTTCCGGGTCGATTCAACAACTATGAACAAAAATCATATTGTTTTTCACGGTTCTGTGAACAGCACTTTCCTCTCAGCGGCGGCCCATGCGGGGGGTGGCGTCCATGAAGCCGGTCTCCAGCTTGTCGCCCAGACGCAGGCTCATGGCCGTACCCAGCGCGACGCAGTTGACGGGGTCAGGCGAGACGGTCACTTCCACCTTCAGCTCCTGGCTGAGGTACTCAGGCAGGCCGTGGAGCTGTGCGCCGCCGCCGGTGAGGACGACGCCGTTGCGGTAGATGTCGCCGGCCAGCTCCGGAGGAGTCTTCTCCAGCACCTGATGGGCGGCGGTGCCGATCTGCTCGCTCAGGCGCATGACCGGCTCGTAGAGGTCGGCGGTGGAGACATTGACACGCACGGGCAGGCCGGTGAGCAGGCTGCGGCCCTTGATCTCCATGGTCTCGTTGAAATCCGCCTTCTGGGGGCAGCAGGCCACGTTCTTTTTCAGGTTCTCAGCGGTGCGCTGGCCGATGGCGATGCTGAACTTGTTGCGCACGAACTTCAGGATCTCTTCGTCGTAGTGGTTGCCTGCCACGCGGACGCTGGTGGCCTTGACCTTGCCGCCGAGGCTCAGCACGGCGATGTCGGTGGTGCCGCCGCCGATGTCGATAATCATCCGGCCATCCGGCACGGTGATGTCGATGCCGGAGCCGAGAGCTGCGGCGATAGGCTCATCAATGAGGTAGACCTGACGCGCACCGGCAGCCATGACGGCCTCCACCACGGCGTCGCTCTCGATGCCGGTGATGGCGGCAGGCACACAGACGGCCACACGGGGCTTGACCATGTGGGAGCTGTAGACCTGATTGACGAAGCGGCAGATGAGCTCCCGGGTCATGGTGTGGTCGCTGATGACGCCATCCTTCAGCGGGAAGATGGCAGAGATGTAGTTGGGCGTGCGGCCCACCATTGCAAGGGCCTTGTCGCCGGCCTCAAGCACGCAGTTCTTGCGGGTATCCACCGCCACCACGCTGGGCTGGTTGAGCACGACGCCCTGCCCCTCCTGCGCGATGATGATGGTCGTCGTACCAAGATCGATACCGATGTCGTTCTGTGCCATAATCGTGATATTTCCTTTCTCTGCTGCCCATTCTCTATTTCCATCGCCCATCTCCGGGCGCGGGTCATCAAAACACATTATAGTATAACACAGGTGTATCCAAAAAGAAACCCTTAAAGGTTCTCCTGCTCCGGCGGCAGAGCTTCCGTCAGCAAGGCTGCCAAGCCGCTGTAGCGCAGGTTCTGGCGGATGTTGGACATCATCCGGTTCACCACGTCCCGCCGGCCCACCACGATGCAGAGCTTCCGCCCGCGGGTGACGCCGGTATAGAAGAGGTTGCGGTAGCACAGGCGGGGCGGCACCTGCGCCGCCGGGAGGATGACCGCCGGGAACTCGCTGCCCTGGCTTTTGTGTACTGTGATGGCATACGCAATTTCCAGCTCGTTGAGGTTCTCCGCCGGGTAGACCAGCCGCCGGTCGTCCATCCGCACCACCATGGAGCGGCTGCGCACGTCGATGGACTCCACGATGCCGATGTCGCCGTTGTAGGCGCCCACACCCTGTTCCCCGCCGATGCGCTGCCACGTTATCTCGTAGTTATTGCGCACCTGCATCACTTTGTCCCCCACCCGGAAGACCCGGGCCGCGCTCTGCAGCTCCGGCTTGCCCTTCTTTGGCGGGTTGAGCATGGCCTGCAGCTCCGCGTTGAGGGCCTGGGTGCCGGTGGGGCCGAGCTTCGTGGGGCAGAGCACCTGAATATCCTTCACCGGGTCAAACTGGTAGCTGCGGGGCAGACGGGTGGTCACAAGGTCGCAGACCAGTTTCTGGGCTGCGTCGCCGTCGGCTTCGAGGAAGAAGAAATCGTCCGTCTTTCCGCCCTTTTTCAGCGGTTCGCCCGAGATGATGTGGTGGGCGTTCTCCACGATGAGGCTCTGAGCGGCCTGCCGGAATATCTCGTTGAGGCAGACCGTCGGGACCAGCCCGGAGCGGATGGTCTCGCCGAGGATATTGCCCGGGCCGACGCTGGGCAGCTGGTCGGCGTCGCCTACCATAATAATACGACAGCTGTACTGCAGGGCCGCAATGAGGGCCTGGAACAGCTTGACGTCCACCATGCTCATCTCGTCGAGGATGACGACGTCGCACTTGAGCAGGTTCTTGTCGTTGTGGATGAAGCTGACCACGCCGCCGGTGTAGTCCACTTCCAGCAGACGGTGGATGGTGGAGGCTTTCCGGCCCGTCAGCTCGCTCAGACGCTTGGCGGCGCGGCCTGTGGGAGCGCAGAGAGCTACCCGTTCGGCCTCGTTCTCGAGCAGCTGCAGGATGGCATTGACCGTGGTGGTCTTGCCGGTGCCGGGGCCGCCGGTGAGGACAAGGCAGTTCTCGGTCATGGCCTTGCGGATGGCCTCCTTTTGGAGCGGCGCGTAAGCAAAGCCCTGCGCCAGTTCCAGAATCTGGATGTTCTTGTCGAGGTTTCGGGCCGTCTGCTTCCCGCGCCTGGTCAGCATGGCCAGACGGTCGGCGATGTCCTGCTCTGCGGCCAGCAGATCCGGCAGATAAATATACGGTGTGCCGTCGAACATCCGAACCGCCAGTTTCCCGGTCTGGATGCAGCTGTCCAGCGCCGCCGCCAGCTTTTCGGGGGGCTGGTGGATGAAGTTCGACGCCGTTTCCAGCAGCTGCGCCCGGGGCAGACAGGTGTGGCCATTGCCTGCGTTGTGGCGCAGGGTGCGCAGGAGGGCGGCTTCCAGCCGCTGGGCGCAGTCCCCTGCCATCTGGTAATACTGGGCGATGCTGTCGGCATGGCGGAAGTCCAGCTGCAGCGGCTCCCCGCAGAGCAGGTAGGGGTTCTGCTGGATGGCCTGCATTGCCCCCGGCCCAAAGGTGCGGAAGACTTCCATCGCCCGGCGGGGGCTGATCTCGAACTGAGCCAGATAGGCGATGAGCTCCCGCATTCCGAACATCCGCTTGAACTCCTGCTGGATGCGGTCGGCCTTGTCCGCCGAGATGCCCGGGATGAGGGTGAGCTGAGCGGGGTCATTGGCGATAACTTCCAGCGCCGCCGCGCCGAATTTGTCAATGATCTTATCCGCCGTCCGTGCGCCGATGTAGGGCAGCGACCGGCTGGCGAGGAAGGCGTAGACGGCCTCGAGGTCTTTGGGCATATCCGTCTCGCACTCCTGTGCGTGGAACTGTCGGCCATAGGTGGCGTGGTTCTCGTACCTGCCCCGGCAGACGACGCTCTCACCGGCGTGGAGCTCTCCCACCACGCCGCACACAACGGTGACGACACCGCCGCCCGACACCTCGAACACGGTGTAGCCGTTGTCCTCGTTCAGGTAGATGATGTCCTCTACCGTGCCTTCCAGCCGTTCCAGCTCCTGCTCCATCGTCCCGCCTCCTCGTTTTGACACAACTATATATAGTATAGCGGTTTTGGGGGGATTTGTAAATACAACAAAAGCTCCCCCGAAGGGGAGCTGTAGGCGAGGTTTAATCCCCCACCCCATATGCATTTTCTTTCATCAGCCGATTGCGCACGGCAAAGTACGCCGGGATGAGGAAGAAGCAGGCGAAGAACCATGCCACAGGGTTGGCGATGCAGGCCGCAAAGTAGCCCCAGAGTGGCACGAACCAGAAGCCCACCATGGCACGGGCGACCATCTCGGCCACGCCCGCGAACATGGCAAGGCCGGAATAGCCCAGGCCCTGGATGGTGTAGCGGTAGATGATAAGGACGGCCAGCGGGATGTAGAACACGCTGTTCCAGAAGATGAAGCTGCGGGCATTCGCCATGATCTCCACCTCGCTGCTCTCGAGGAAGAGGCTGATGAGCGGCACATCCAGCACACGCAGGATGAGGAAGGATGCCACACTGTAGACGCAGCCAATTCCCAGCGCAGTATTGACGCCCCGGTCCACACGCTTGAGGTCGTGAGCGCCCATGTTCTGGCTGGCGTAGGTGGTCATGGCGGTGCCGATGCTCTCCAGCGGCACCGAGAGGAACTGGGCGGCCTTGCTGCCTGCGGTCTGCGCGGCCACGATGCTGCTGCCCAGACCGTTCACCGCGCCCTGCAGCACGACGCTGCCGATGGCGGTGATGCTGCACTGCAGGCCCATAGGGATGCCCATGTTGCAGAGCTTGAGGCAGTGGCTGGCGCTCAGACGGCCCTCTTCCCTGCTCCATTTCAGCTCCGGGTAGTGGCGGCCGATGTAGATGAGACTGCCGATGCCCGCCACCGCCTGACTGAACACGGTGGCGAAGGCCGCACCGAACGCCCCCATCCGGAAGATGAGGATACAGAGCAGGTCGAGGCCGATGTTCAGCACGCTGGCCACCAGCAGGAAATAGAGAGGCCGCTTGCTGTCGCCCAGCGCGCGCATGAGGGCGCTGGTGACGTTGTACAGCAGGGTGAAGGGGATGCCCCAGAAGATGGTGCGGATGTAGATGTCCGCGATGTCGATGATGTTGTCGGGGGTGTTGGTCCAGACCAGCACCGCCCGGGTCAGGGCCACCGTCACCACCGTGAGCACGACGGCGAAAAAGAGGCTCAGCCAGACGGTATTGGCGGTGTAGCGCCGCATCTCTCTGTAATCCTTCGCGCCGAAGGTCCACGAGATGGGGATGGAGAAGCCGCAGGCGATGCCGTTGACGAAGCCCAGCACCAGATAGTTCAGGCCGCCCACGCTGCCCACCGCCGCCAGCGCATCCACGCCCACGAAACGGCCCACGATGATGGTATCGGCCAGATTGTAGAACTGCTGGAACAGACTGCCCAGCATCAGCGGCACCGCAAAGGCAAGGATGAGCTTGAGCGGGCTGCCCTGTGTCATGTCTTTTGTCATACAAAGCCCCTCCCCGGGCGGTCACTTAACATTTCTTTGCCGGATCTTTACCGACAAAAACGCCCTGCCGGACGAGGGGCAGGACGTTTTGCGTTTCATGAGTGGTATTATACTCAGCTTATCGTGATTTTGCAAGGGGTTTGGGGCAGATTTCTTCGTACAACATTGCTATTTTCTATCGGTGGTTTTTGGTGATTGTGCGCAGGGGGCGGCAGGTCTAAGGCCCTCCTGCTGCACTCCCTCTCAGCCCACGCTCTCAGCCTTCATAATCGTACATCCATGCAGAGTCAGAATATGTGGAGTCATAATATAAGTCATAATATGCGGACTCATGAAAGGGATCCCACGGACCATAGTCATGGAGCGTTACCCATTTGTTTGGTTTCCAGTTTGGTTTCCAGTTTGGTTTCCAGTTTGGCTGCTGGCCGCTCTCTTGGCCCGACAGCCATACCCACTTACCCTGACTGTCCTTTACCCATCCTCGTACTTCCGGCTGCTGGGCGCTTATTTCCGGCTGCTGGGTGCCTGTTTCCGGCTGCTGGGCGCTTGTTTCCGATGGCTGGGCGCCTGTTTCCGGCTGCTGGGCGCTTGTTTCCGACGGCTGACCACTTGTTTCCGGCTGCTGGACCGTGGTGAGGCTGTCCGGCGAGAGAGTCGGGGGGCCGCTGAGGCCACCGACGGAGGGGGCCGGGTCGTCCTTCTTGCTGTCCTGCTTCCCGCCCACGAGCTTCACGATGTTACCGGTAAATGTCTTCCACACCGTCTGGTCGGAGGCGGGCTGCTTCGGCTGCTGGGCCGTGGTGAGGCTGTCCGGCGAGAGAGTCGTCAGCCCGCTGAGGTCACCGACGGCACCCGTTCCCGGCTGAGTCAGCCCGGGCTGTCCGCTCAGGGAGCCGCCTTCCAGACCGGAGATGACAACTCCCCACCATTGCTCTTTCTCCTGCCTGCGGCGGGCGATGGCCTCCTCCACCCGGGCAGTCTCCTGTGCTTTCTCTTCCTCATCGCCAACGTGGTACACGAGGACCAGTTCCTTGCCGTTTTCGCGCAAGACATTCTCATACAAGAACTTTTCTCTCTCACGCGAGAACATTTCTCTATCATATCCTGTCTGCCCGACAACATGGAATCTATAAATTCCTTCATGGTACAGCCCGAATTCGAACGCACCCTTCGCGCCGACCAGATCTTTGATCCGGGCCAGCGGAATGACGGCCTCCATCTCCTGCCCTTCCCCATCAAGGAATCGGACGCGGAGTTCATCGACCTCCTTTGCAAGCTCCCGCAGCGAGTCGCCTGTCATCCAAAAGAGCGAACCGTGGGCATCGAAGCGCAGGACCTTGTTGACCGGGTCATACTCTGCCGTGGTCACATCTGCAAGCTCCTGTGTGCCATCCGGATGGGTGATCACGCCCATGGCCTCGTACATCTGCTTCACACGGTCCGGCACCTCGCCGACCTGCACGCTTGGAGCGTCGTCCTCGTCGTCGTCCTCGGTATCATCGGGCTGTTCCGGCTTGTCTGGCTGTTCCGGCTTGTCCGGCTGCTCCGGCTTGTCCGGCTGCTCCGGCTTGTCCGGCTGCTCCGGCTGCTCCGGTTGGGAGGGCGTCCGCCGGTCGTAGCTGTAGTCCTCCATCTTCTTCCCGTCGGGGTCGTAGCGGGTCAGACTACCGCCCGTCACCTTGTGGTCGTCGTCGGAGAGGGCGTCATTGGGGATCTCGCCGACTATGCCGCCGCCGATGGCCGCAGTTTCGCCGCCGGTGCTTGCGCCTGCCTTGGCCTCCACCTCGGCGTCGCCGGAGATGATGATGTGATTGGGATTGCTGGGCGGCGCATCCGGGGCTATCTCAGACCACGCACCCGCGCCGTCGCCGATGCCTGCCGCGCCGGGGCGGGGGTCGCCGCTGTAGCTGCCGCCCGTGGCCGACACCTTGCCGCCGGAAATCTCGATGTCGCGGCCCGGGCCGTACACACCGCCGCCGATACCGGCAGCACCCTCGCCGCCCACGGCTTCTACCGTGCCGCCGGTGATCTCGATGTTTCCGGCACCGCTTTCGTAGCCGCCGCCGATGCCTGCGCCGCCTTCGCCGCCTTCGGCGGTGAGGGAGCCTTTGGTGTCGTTGTCGTCCTTGATGGTCAGCTTGCCGGAGATGGTTTTGCCATCTTCAGACCTTTCATCGTTCTTCTCAAGGCCCGCATTGTGGCTGCTGCTCTTCAGCTCGTTGGCGCCGTCCAGCTCGATGGCGGCATCGTGGTCACCCTGCACGGTGACGGCGGCTTTGCCCGCATCGACTGGGCTGTCACCGCTGACGTCCCCCTCGGTCTCGTCGCTGACGTTCCCCTCGGTCTTGCCGCTGCCATCCACCTCGGTCTTGCCGCTGCCGTCCCCCTCCTTCTTGCCGCTGATGTCGATCTTCAGGTCGTCGAAGGTGACGTCCACGTTGCCCTTGGAGGTGTCGATGGTGACGGTGTTCTTATCCGACTCGCCGGTGATGACGGTCTCCCCCTCATCCTTCTCGAAATCCTTTTCACCCTGCTTGACATTGTTATAGTTTCCGCTTTCATCGCTCGCACCTTTGACCGTAATGTCGCCGTCGGCGATGTTCCATGTTTTCGCATAGGCCGGGATGCCGGAGCTCACCACGATGCCCGCGATGACGGCGGCGGCTACGCCCCGCCGGAGTGCGCTTTTCAGTCTCATCGTACATCTCCTTTCGTTCTGTGTATCATGCAATGCCGTCGCTGCGGCTCAGAGGCTCTCCTTTGAGATGCTTATTTCTTTGGGCTGCCCCAAGTCCTCCGGTATCCAGAGCTTTATCTCACCCTGGGTATCCGGCAGGTCGTCCCAGTCGTCACCAAGGTCGGTATAGCTCCGCAGGTCACTCTCCAACAGATTGGTATACTTTGTGCCATCCGGGACGGTGGTTTCCAGCAGGAAAAGCCGTGGCTTATCCTCCTCGGGAGCGATGGCCTCAAATCGGGAAGCCAGCTGTTTCAGGGTCTCCTCAAGCCCGATTCTCGGCGTTTCCTCTCTCGCAGGCTCGAGCCACCAATCCAAACTCGGGAGGTCGTCCCTTTTTTTCGCGAGTTGGAAGTCCATCATATCCAGCTCTTGTTTCAGGGACTCGTCATGCCCGATTCCCGGCGTTTCCTCTCTCTCAGGCTCGAGCCACCAATCCAAACTCGGGAGGTCGTCCCTTTTTTTCGCGAGTTCGTGGGTCAATATCAGCCACTCCTGCGGCTCTGGCGTCTGCACCGGCACCCACTCCAGATAGCGCTCCGACAGGTCGCCCCGCGTTTCGCCGTCCAGCCGAAGGCTGATGTTCTCCTTGTTCTGCTTCAGCTCCACGTCAGCGTCCTCGCCCGCCGCGTCGGCCATCTTGTCCACGCTATAGTGGGTCATGGTGTCCTCATAGCGGAAGAAGATGTCCTCCACGCCGTCCTCCCGGAGACTGGAGATGTCGGTGGTGACGGTGGAGCGGGGAGCGGCGCTCTCAATAAGCACCACACCCCCCGGGGTGAGGACCTCTCCGGCGTCGCCGGCCTTTACGCTGCCGACCATGGGGTCGGTGCTCTCAATAATGGCCAAAGCAGAATCCCACCGCTGGATGGTGACCCGGCTGGAAAAGAAGCCGCCCACCACCATGCCGCCGGGCAGGGGTTCGGGAGCGTTCTCCTGTGCCGGGGGCGGGACGTCATCATCATCGTCGTCCTCGTCGTCGTCCGGCTGGGGCTTGGGGGTGGAGGTGTAGTCGTAGCCCATCCCCTCCATCACGGTGCCGTCCGCGTTCAGACGGGTCAGCCGTCCTCCCGTCACCTTATGTTCATCGTCAGAAAGGTTCTCCGTGGGTACTTCGCCGTAGCTGCCGCCGATGGCCGGGGCCTTGGCGTCCGTCATCTGGCTTCCCGCCTTGGCCGTCACCTCGGCGTCGCCGCAGATGTAGAGGTCTCCCGGGTTCGGGTCGTCGGTGTCGTCCGACGCGCGGCCTGCACCGTCGCCGATGCCTGCCGCGTTGCTCCCGCCCACAGCCTCGACCGCGCCGCCCCGGATGGTGATGTTGCTGCCGGTGCTCTCGATGCCGCCGCCGATGCCTGCGCCGCCGAAGCCGCCCTCAGCGGTGAGGGAGCCGTCCTTGCCCTTGTCGTCCTTAATGGTCAGAGTGCCTTTCGACTCGTGTTCGTTCTTCTCAAGACCCGCATTATAGCCGCCGCTCTTCAGCTCGTTGGCGCCGTCCAGCTCGATGGTCGCATCGTGGTCGCCCTGCACGGTGACGGCGGCTTTGCTCTCCTGGACAGGGCTGTCATCGCTGCCATCCCCCTCCTTCTTGCCGCTGACGTCGATCTTCAGGTCGTCGAAGGTGACGTCCACGTTGCCCTTGGAGGTGTCGATGGTGACGGTGTTCTTATCCGACTCGCCGGTGATGACGGTCTCCCCCTCATCCTTCTCGAAATCCTTTTCACCCTGCTTGACATTGTTATAGTTTCCGCTTTCATCGCTCGCACCTTTGACCGTAATGTCGCCGTCGGCGATGTTCCATGTTTTCGCATAGGCCGGGATGCCGGAGCTCACCACGATGCCCGCGATGACGGCGGCGGCTACGCCCCGCCGGAGTGCGCTTTTCAGTCTCAT
>ENA-UOJQ01002836-UOJQ01002836.1-human-gut-metagenome-genome-assembly--contig:-P63-NODE-2836-length-10001-cov-8.615021_pt1 | contig 10001 bp, 7 predicted proteins | sample MGYA00242352_ERZ723899 | MGnify/ENA metagenome assembly ERZ723899 | reverse complement strand
TAATTGTATCTAAAAAGTTATTATCTAGTTATATAAATATAAGAAGTCCAATATTTGTACCATATAAAGCATTATATTAGTATGGTTTAATAGATTGTTTTAAGATTAAATATTTAAAAATTAATAAACAGATATTTACTAATTATTTAGTGGGTATTAGTAATAGTGAATTTAATTTAAATGGTAGTGATTGTTTACTTAATTATAAATTAATGGAGGATATATGTTTAGAAAAATAATTGATTGGTTGTTAGTAAAGTATAATGAAGTATTCTTTGTAGGTGCAACAGATAAGTTACCACCACCACTTTCTAAAGAAGAAGAATTAAAATATTTAGTTAGAGCTAAAGCTGGTGATGAAGAAGCTAGAAATATTTTGATAGAACATAATTTAAGATTGGTAGTGTTTTTAGCTAAAAAGTATGAAAATACAACATATGATATTGAAGATTTAGTAAGTATTGGTTCAATTGGATTAATTAAAGGAATTAATACTTATAAAATAGATAAAAATATAAAGCTAGCTACTTATGCATCAAGATGTATTTCTAATGAAATATTAATGTTTTTAAGAAAAAATAAGAGAAAAAGAGCTGAAGTTTCTTTGGAAGATGCCCTTAATTATGATGCGGAAGGTAATGAGCTTCATTTGGAAGATATATTAGGTACAGATGAAAATTTAGTTCCAAATGAATATGAAAAACAAGTTGATAAAGAGGTTTTAGCTAAAGAAATTGAAGGTTTACCTGATAGAGATAAAGAAATAATGACTTTGAGATATGGGCTTAATAATACGAAGGAATATACCCAAAAAGAAGTTGCTGTTATGCTAGGTATTAGTCAATCTTATATTTCAAGAATTGAAAAGAAAGTTATTAGGAAATTAAAACAAGTAATGGTAAAATAGTGTAAAGTATGTGTGATATTTTATGTAAAATATGTTGCACAACAAGTGTAAAGAAGATATAATTTAATTAAGCTAGCAGTAGCTAGAATAAAAGGGATAGTGTGAACTGGTCTCCAATTCACTTTAAAAATAGAACTCATTTTGAGTTCTATTTTTAGTATTCAATTACGCATAAATCAATGTATTCTTCTAAAGTTAATTTGTTTTCATAAATTGTTTTAGCAGCATCTTTTCCTACATATCTAATGTGCCAATTTTCAAATTGATATAAGGTAATATCTTCTTTATTCTTAGGAAATCTTATAATAAATCCATATTTATAAGCATTATTTTCTAACCAATCATAGTTTTCATCAGATAATCTAACATTTGATAAAGCTGTATTTTTTAAATCAATGGATAATCCAGTTTGATGTTCTGAATAACCTGGACGAGCAGAATATGTATCTGCTTTATCAACACCTTCTTTATTAACGTAATTTGTATATAAAGTTCTTTGAAAAGCCTCATCACGGAATGCTGTAGTTGGCATTAAATTAATATTTAATTCTTTTTTAGCAGCATCTTGAAGTTCTAAGAATGCATCTTTTGTGATGCTTCGCATTGGAACATTATTGCCATAAGCTCCGGGAACGTATGCTAAATCTGTTGGTCTATAATTTTTTGGTAAATGATTATATTTATTTACAAGTACTAAGTAATCATTGCCATCTTCTACTTCTTTAGTATCGGTATAAACAGGTAAATCTAGTTTTATGTTTACTCTAGTTACAACATCTTTATAATTTATATCATTTTTCTTTTTATATTCATCGTATCTTTCAATGTTATTAGCATTAAAATTTTTAATAACATAATAATTTGATATATCTTTATAATCTAATTTTTTTAAAATATTTATGTTTTTTTCACTTAGTTTGAAGATATAATTAATTTCTTTTCCAGTATAACCTTTTGGTAAAAATGTTGTTAATATTTCTTCAAAGTTTGATGCATCATTAAACTTAATATCTTTATATTCTTTTAAATATTTTTCATCATAAATATTATTTAGTAGAACATATTCTAAAGTTTTAGAATAATCTGTTTCATTAATATTGTTTTTGTTCATTAAATCTTTTACTTCACTACTAGCAGGTTTTGCTACTTCTTTTTTATTACTTATGTAAAATACTCCCGCACCGATGATAAGTCCACATGTGATTAGTAGTAAAAAACTCTTTTTTATTTTTTTCTTCTTTTTCAATTAAATCACCTTGATTTAATTATATATTATTAATTTGTAAATTACAACAATTGTGATAAAATAATTGATTTTATTTGAAAATTATAGTAATATTTGAGTAGATGCCTTAAGGAGTGATAATTATGTTTGAATACATGGGAGATAGAATTAGTAATGCCTTGAAAAATATTAGAGGTATGGGTAAAATTACTGAAGAAAATATTGGGGATGCTACAAGAGAAATTAGAATTGCTTTGTTAGAAGCTGATGTTAACTATCAAGTAGTTAAAGAATTTGTAGCTGATGTTAAAGCTAAAGCACTAGATGCTGAAGTTGGTAAAAGTTTAAAACCTGATGAAGTTTTTTTGAAAATTGTTAAGGATGAGTTAGTTTCATTATTAGGTGGAGATTATGTTCCTTTAGAGGTAAATAAAAAACCAACTATTTTAATGCTTGTTGGTCTTCAAGGTAGTGGTAAAACTACAACTGCTGGTAAACTTGCAAATTATTTAAGAAAAAAGCATAATAAGAAACCATTACTAGTTGCTGCAGATATTTATAGACCTGCTGCTATAGAACAATTAAAAACTTTAGGGAAAGAGTTAAATATAGATGTATTTAGTAAAGAAGGTTGTGTTACTAAAATAGTTAGTGATGCTTTAGAGTTTGCTAAAGAAAATAATAATGATTATATAATTATAGATACTGCAGGAAGACTTCAAATTGATGAGGCATTAATGCAAGAATTAAAAGATGTTAATGAGGCTGTACATCCACATGAAAAAATATTAGTTATTGATGGTTCTATGGGGCAAGATGCAATAAATGTTATTACTGGTTTTAATAATACTTTAGATTTAACTGGTTGTATTTTAACTAAATTAGATGGAAATACAAAAGGTGGGGTTGCTTTATCTGTTAGACATTTAACTCATATTCCGATTAAGTTTGTGGGTACTAGTGAAAAAATGGATGGTTTAAGTGAGTTTTATCCAGATAGAATGGCTGAACGTATCTTAGATATGGGAGATATTCTAGAAATAGTAAGTAAAGTTGAAGATGTTATTGATGAGGATGTTGCAAAAGAACAAGCTAAGAAAATGAAAAAAGGTACTTATGATTTAAATGATTTTTTAAGTAATTTAAAACAAATTAAAAAACTTGGACCTTTAGAAAATATTTTAAAAATGCTTCCTCAAGCCCGAAAAATGGGACTTAATAATATATCAATTGACCCGAAGGATTTAGCACACGTTGAAGCAATTCTTCAATCTATGACACCGGAAGAAAGAAAAAAACCAGAAATATTAAAAGCAACTCGTAAACAAAGAATTGCTAAAGGTAGTGGAAGAAGTGTTGAAGAAGTAAATAGACTTTTAAAACAATTTGAAATGATGAAAGACATGATGAAGAAAATGTCTAGTGGAAATATGCCATTTTAAGGAAAAATATGAAAAATAAGAAATTAATATTAATAATTAGTATTGTAGTTGGAATTATTTTACTTAGTGTGGGAGGATTTTTATTATATAAATATATTGAAATAAAGAATGCTGTTGTTAAAGTGGTTTTAAAGGATAATTTAGAAGCTGATTTTGTTGATACTTTAAGAGTTTCATCATTTATTGAAAGCATTAATGGTAAAATAGTAAATGATTATTATTTAAATACTGATAGTTTAGGAAAAAAGAAAATAGATTTTGAGTATATAAATGATGATGGAATAAAAATTAAATATAATTATGAAATAAATGTTGTTGATAGAGAAGCTCCTTTGATATGGCTTGGTAAAAGTTATAATGTTACAAGGGGGAGTGAAGATAATTTAATTGATAAAATAATGTGTGGAGATAATTATGATAATAATCCTGAATGTGTTATTGAAGGAGATTATAATTTAGATAATGTTGGTTCTTATAATTTAGTTTTTAAAGCAACTGATAGTAGTGGTAATGTGTCAAAAAAGAAGTTTATATTAAATGTAAATGAGGCTAGTAGTAAAAAGGAAAGTAATGGAGTTAAGAGTGTAACAGAGTTTAGTGATGTAATAAAAAATTATAAGAATGATAATACACAAATAGGTATTGATGTATCTAAATGGCAAGGGGATATTGATTTTAGTAAATTAAAAAGTGCTGGAGTAGAATTTGTTATTATTAGAATTGGTTCATCAACAGGTATTAATGGAGAAAATTTTATAGATAGTAAATTTATTCAAAATATTAAGAATGCTAATAGTGTAGGCATTCCAGTGGGAGTTTATTTTTATTCATATGCAAATAGTGTTGATAGAGCTATTAGTGATGCAAAATGGATAATTGAAAATATTAAAGATTATAAAGTAGAGTTGCCAATTGCTTTTGACTGGGAAAACTGGGGTAGTTTTAATACTTATGAACTTAGTTTCTTTGGTTTAACTAATATGGCTAAAAGGTTTATGGATACTGTAAAGGATGCTGGTTATGATGCAATGCTTTATAGTAGTAAAACGTATTTAGAAAATATATGGATGAGTGTTGATTATCCAGTTTGGCTTGCACATTATACTAAAAATACTAATTATGCTGGTGATTATTCTTATTGGCAAATTTGTAGTAATGGTAGGGTTGATGGAATAAATGGTGATGTTGATATAGATATTAGGTATATTGACTAAAGGGTGTTAGTAAGATATAATTTAATTAGTTATGAGGTATTTTTATGAGTTTAGCAAATATTATTAGTGTTATTGGAGAATCTTATATAGATTGGAAAAATGTTTATTATATAATAAGTAGTGTTTTAAGTGCAATGCTTGCATATAAAACATTATATTGGATTATTGGTTTTTTCTTTACTAGAAAATTTAAACCAGCAAAAAATAAGCATAAATATGGGATTGTTATTGCTGCTAGAAATGAAGAAAAAGTTATTGGAAATTTATTAGATAGTATTAATAAACAAGATTATCCAAAAGAATTACTAACTGTGTTTGTTGTTGCAGATAATTGTACGGATCAAACTGCTAAAGTTGCAAGAGAACATGGAGCAATATGTTATGAAAGATTTGATGATGCTCACAGAACTAAGGGTTATGCATTAGAATTTTTATTTGATAGAATAGAAGAAGATTATGGAAGAATGAGTTTTGAAGGCTATTTTGTTTTTGATGCTGATAACTTACTAAAAAAAGATTATGTTACAAAAATGAATGATGCTTTTGATGCTGGAGAAAAGATTATTACATCATATCGAAATACAAAAAATTTTGATGAGAACTGGATTGCATCAACTTATGCACTACATTGGATTAGGTCAATTAGATATAATCATAGAGCAAGAAGTGTTTTACATTTAGCAACAAATATTCAAGGTACTGGCTTTTTATTTACAAATGAAATAGTTAAAAATGGTTGGCATTATACATCACTAACAGAAGATAGAGCTTTAACTGCAGATGCTGTTGCTCAAGGTTATCAAATTAGTTATCAAAATGATGCTATGTTTTATGATGAACAACCAGTTAGTTTAAAAGTTGCTTTAAGACAAAGAACAAGATGGGCAAAAGGTCATTTACAAGCATTTGTGGAAAGTGGACCATATTTATTTATTAATATATTTTTAGGTAAATGGTATGTTAGAACTAAATGGGGAGAAAATTCTGTTAATAAAAAAGAAAAATCTAAATCATTTAAAGGATTTTTATTAAATATAATTGAAAATATTAGACATAGATTTGCTTCATACGATACATTAATGCAACTTACACCATTTTCGGTATTTAATATTGCTAGATGGCTAATCGTTATAGTAGTAATGTATGGATGTTATTGCTATAATGTTGGAGTATTAGATGTAAATATTTTCGGTGGAGGAACTTATTTAGCGCAAGCCTTAAGACACTTCTTTACTATAAAGGTTAGTATGAATGCTGGTGTTAATGCTTTATTTGCAGGTATTGGCTTATCTATTTGGTTAAGAATATTATTTAGAATAGGTATGTATTTTGAAAATATGACTATTGCAATTTATCTTTTTATCGTTGAACATAAAAATATAAAGAAAATGTCTATATGGAAAAAAATACTTTATACATTTACATGGCCAACATTTGATATTATTGGTAGATATGCAACTTATGCAGCATTATTTATGCATGTAGAATGGAAACCAATACCACATGAAAGTAAAGTTACAATTGATGATTTAAATAAATAAAACTAAAAAAAAGCCCTAAATTGCACATTTGTGCGAATATAGGGCTTTTTTTTTTTTTTTTTTTTTGTTTTAATTTTTTTTTTAAAAAAAAATTAATTGGGCGATATTTTTATTTAGTTTTGTTAAATTTAAAAAAAAATATTTTTTATTTTCTATAGTTATTGTAGTTTTATTAGTTACATTTGTTACATGTTTTAATTATTTTAAAACCACAAATAATTATGTTGAAGATAATGTTAATAATCAAACTAAAATTACTAAAGGTATATCAATGAATTTAGAACAAACAGCAGGAGCAGGTGATTATAAAACAGTTACTCAGAGTAGTTGGCCAACAGAAGGATATAAGTTTAATACAGAATTATCAAGATGTGAAAATGGAAGCGAACTTAGTTGGGATGATACAAATAAAAAAGTTATTGTATCAGGTAATATGTCAGATAAGTGCTATGTTTATTTTGATAAAGTTTTAGTTTTATCGGAAGTTTGTAATGACAAAACATTAAAAGATTGTATAATTGCTCAATATACGGGGACACAAGGGCAAAATAATATTTATTATCACAATTCAAGTCTATCTAATGGAGCCGGTGATAATAGCTATAGATATGCTGGAGGTGATTATCAATTAACATCAAAAGCAATATCTGCAGGATTTAATACAGTTGCAGCGAAAGCACAGACTTCAACAGATGGAGTAGTAAATTATTATTGTAATGGAATAAAACAATATGTTGGTGCTGGTTGTCCTACAACATATATAGCATATTATAGCTTACAATATGATACAACAAACACTCAATATCAATCCTATAAAGAAGCATTAGAAAAAGCAATAGTAGATGGATATTTAATAGAAGATATAGTTAAAAATTTTGTGTGTTTTGGGACAAACGAAAGCACATGTTCAACAGATAACTTATATCGAATAATTGGGATGATAGATAATAAAGTAAAATTAATAAAATATGATTGTGCTAGTAGAAATTTATTAGGAACCAGTGGAGAGTCACCTTACAAAACTGACCCTTCGTTAATGTATTTAGGAACCCTAACAAAAATTGATTATTATAGAATTAATGGTTCTAGTATTTTATCAAACAACTGGAGTGATAGTCCACTAAATAAAACCAATTTAAATACGAGTTTCATCAATAATATGGGTAACACGTGGACATCAAAAATAGCTACAACAACGTGGAAAGTTGGAGGCGGAAGTAGTACATATTTAACAGATGTACCTGCAACAGCATATCAATATGAAGTGGGAAGCAATGCGTCAAGTACAACATATGATGCAAAAATAGGATTGATGTATGTGTCAGATTATTATTATGCAGCAAGTCCAAGTGCATGGACATTAGTGGGGTATAGTTCAAGTAATCCAACAACAGATTATAGGGTAGCAACATCAATTAATTGGATGTACATGGGAATTGATGATTGGACTTTAACACCTAATACATCTGATTCTGAAACGATGTTTGGAATATTAAGTTATGGATATGTTACAAGTGGATTTGTGAGTATGGATAATTATTGTGTAAGGCCTGTCTTTAATCTAGATACATCAGTAACATATGCAAGTGGTTCTGGAACCCAATCTGACCCAATTCGTATAAATTAATCCACATTAAAAGACTCATTGTGAGTCTTTTTCAATATCTTTAAAATAGTTATATTTTAAAGTTAAATCATTTTTCTTTATTAAATAATTTACATAATAATTCTTTTGTTCTAGTAAGTCTGGTTTAATGTATCTGTTGTTAGTAACTAAGCCTCCATCAACATAAACATTGCCATCATACCATGAGTAATCACTGAAGAATACTAACTTTTGATAATTGTTATTTAAAGCATCTTCTCCGATATAATAGTTTGGATTATAATCTATTCCAAATAAATTTAGAACTGTTGGTAAAATATTTAATTGTGATGTAACTGTTTTAATTGTTTTCTTATCTTTATTGTTTGTGTAAATAAAGAATGGTGTATGGTTTATTAAATTATTACTTGTGTTTTTATATTTATCTAGGATTGTTTTATCTGATAAAGTATAAAGATAATGGTCAGTGAATACCACTATTGTTGTTTTATCAAGTATTTCACGTGTTTTTAATTCACTTATTAAAAGTTCAACCATATAATCTGTTTCTTTGGCTTGTCTTCTTGCACAATCTTCTTCAGTTAAATCATAACTTGTATTTTCATTTTCTTTACTATCTAAGTCAAGTAACATTTTACAATTTCCTTTTTCAGGATTAAAAGGCATATGATTTGTATAAGTAATTATATAATCAACAAACTTTTCACTGCTAAACATTTTTTCTTTAAATTCTTCATTTAATAGTAATTCTCTATCTAAATAATATGAATTATCTTTATAAGTGTTTTGGTCCACTAAACCATAGTAGTTATCATAACCCCAGTTTTTGTAATTTGTACCTCTTGAATAATATTCTTTAGTATTCATATGAAAGGCATTTACTGTATAACCTTGTTCTTTAAATAAATGCGCTAAACTGTATGGAAATGAATTCTTATTAAATGTATATGCGTTTTGTGTATATGAAAGTGGAGTAATAAAACCTGTGTTTACTGCAAATTCTGAATTAAATGTTGAACCACCACCATTATAATATGAATAATGATTTGTAAAATTAATACTATTTTTCATTAAATTATATATTGTTGGAGTATCATTTTTATTAATTAACCATGAGTCTAAGCCTTCAAGTTGAATTATTATTAAGTTGTTATCTTGATACTTTCCAGTATATTTGTTTTTGGTTTTATTTACTTCTTTAGAATATTCTTCTTTTAAGAAAGTAATATCTTCTTCATTAGTTGTATTTTTATTTTTTAAAAATGTTATATAAAAGTTTCTTACTGTATATTCATAAATTCCTGTAACTGTCATTGATTTATTGTTATCATTAAAACTATTATAAATGTTTCTTGGATTTCTCCATGTACTCCATGTTAATTCTTCATTAGCTTTTCCTAAAAAGAATGGTGTAATAGTATGTAAAACAATGAATACTATAAATGGATATAAGAATCTCTTATAATTTCTTTTTTCATTATTGGGATATACTTTTAAAGCTAAGAAAAATGTTATAAATATCGGTATTAAAAATAAATAAACTGATATATCACAATTTTTAATAGCATCAATTAAATATTCAGAACCTTCTCCAGCGAGAAGTACCATACTAAAATCAAAAAATACTCCAGTCATAGAAAAATATACATTATTTACTAAATAAATGGCTAAAGATAAAATAAATATAATAGAATAAATTATTTTACCTGTTTTTTTCTTTGGATATAAGGATATTCCTAATAAAAAGGTAATCCATATAATTGTAAATAGATTTGGTACTGGTTTTAATAATCCATAAAATTTTACTTTATATCTTGTAAATAAATCTATTAGTATAAAAGGTAATGCTAGTAATAATACATAATAGTATTTTTTTATAAAAATAATTATTTTATTTAAAATGTTTTTTATATCAATGTTTTTTATTTGTTTTTTCTTTTTTTGTGCCTTTTTCAAACTAATCACCACAAAAAAATTATACTATAATTAGACTAATTTGTAAATATGGCTTTAAAAAATAATGATTTAATAGTATACTTATATAGAGGGTAGTAGTTATGTGGGTA
>ENA-UOJQ01002835-UOJQ01002835.1-human-gut-metagenome-genome-assembly--contig:-P63-NODE-2835-length-10001-cov-8.855419_pt1 | contig 10001 bp, 8 predicted proteins | sample MGYA00242352_ERZ723899 | MGnify/ENA metagenome assembly ERZ723899 | reverse complement strand
GCAGCCGGGGAGATAGCGGTGCCCTGTACCTGCAATCCGCTACAGCAGGGGTGATACCAATCCGAGGGTTTTTAGCTGCAAAGCTGCCTTCTATAAGTGGTGATGACGTTTGGGTCTCGTGCAACAGAAATCTGTGAACCGTGTCAGGGCAGGAATGCAGCAGCACTAAGCAGAACCTTTTGTGTGACGCGAGGGTGCCTGGATTGAGCTAACTGTAGGAGTAACGTTTGTGGCGGAAGTTCAAAGTGCGGTGCGTGGTAAAAAAATGCAAGCAAATAAAATAAGAAAAAATTCATGATTATATAAAAAAGACATACAAAACAGAAAAATCCTGCGATGTATGTCTTTTTATTATGCCAACACCTGATCGGCTGATAAAATTATTGCAAAGCCTCACATACGTTCGGTCTGGATACGACCCGGGTAAGAGAAAATTTAGCGGATTGCGTTTACAAGTGCCTTAATATAAGAAGGATCTGTTCCGCAGCATCCGCCGACCATGGAGGCACCAAGGTCAACAAGACGTTTCATGCTTTTGCCGAAATACTCCGGTGTCATATCATAAACAGCAATTCCCTGATCGTTGATCGTCGGCATACCGGCATTTGGTTTGGCGATGACCGGAACAGAGAGACTGCCGGCAAGATTCTGGATAATATTTTCGAGCTGATCAGGGCCTGTAGAACAATTGATACCGACCGCATCTGCACCCATCTCTTCGAGCATCGGTGCTGTCTCGAAAATATTTCCGCCAAAGAAAAGACTGCCGTCAGCCTGCATGGTCAGAGAACAGAGAATCGGAAGGTCGCAGACAGCATGTGCGGCATCGATCACTGCCATGGTTTCGTCTGCACCGATCATCGTCTCAGCGATCAGCAGATCCACGCCTGCATCCATCAGAGCGGTGATCTGTTCCTCATAGGCAGAAAGAAGCTCATCGTATTCTGCATCCATTTTGCTGGTCGTGGTGATATCTCCGGCGATCAGAGCCTTTCCCTGTACGGCTTCTTTTGAGAGAGCAACAAGGGCGTGGTTATAATGATCTACCTGATCAGAAAGACCGTGATTTGCCAGAGAGATGCGGTTTGCAGCGAAAGTAGGAGCATAGATGATCTGAGATCCTGCTTCTGCATAGGCTCTCTGAAGCTGGATGATCGTATCCGGATGTTCCAGAACCCATTTTTCGGTACATACGCCTTTTGGCATACCGGCTTTCATGAGATTAGAGCCGGTCGCACCGTCCAGAATTACAGGTCCATGTTCAAAAAGTTTCTTAAAATCCTGTTTCTGCATAGATTTTCCTCCATTATACAAGAAAAAGCACTGTGAATAGAACGAGCCGTACAGTACTTTTTTGTATAAACTTATATTAATTTGAATAGTTAGCGGAGACGGAGGGATTTGAACCCTCGTGCCCCGGAGGACAACCTGATTTCGAGTCAGGCGCGTTACGGCCACTTCGCTACGTCTCCATGCGAATACGCATTTCATTATAAATGCAGCGGAAAAAATAGTCAAGCCGGAAAAAGAACAGAGAATGTATTTTTGTATGAAAAAAGTGCATAAACTGTAATAAATAAAAGCACAATGGTGAAAACTATAATATGAATAATCTCTGGATAGGAATGATACTGCTTGGGATCGTCTATGGGGCAGTCACGGGAAATATGCAGGCAGTGACAGATGCGGCATTTGCATCGGCAAAAGATGCCGTGACGCTGTGCATCACCATGACCGGAATGATGGCACTCTGGGTTGGCGTGATGGAGATAGCCAGAGGAGCCGGGCTGATCAGAAAATGGTCCGAAAAATTAAAGCCGTTTATCCATTTTCTTTTCCCGGGGATTCCAAAAGGACATAAGGTACAGGAATATATCGCGGCAAATATGATCGCAAATATTCTCGGGCTTGGATCAGCGGCAACGCCGGCGGGATTAAAAGCGATGGAAGAACTGGCAGAAATAAAAAAAGAAAAAGGTCTGCCCGAAGAAGTCGCAAGCAATGAGATGTGTACCTTCCTGATCTTAAATATTTCTTCCCTTCAGCTGATACCGGTCAGCGTGATCGCCTATCGCAGTCAGTACGGAAGCAGCAATCCCTCTGCCATCACCGGAGCGGCTGTCGCAGCAACGCTGGTAAGCACGGCAACAGCGGTTATTTTCTGCAAAATAAAAGAAAAAATGACAAAAGATACTTTTTGACAGTGTTATCCTGTAATAACAATCTTGAAAAAACAGGATGATTATAATATACTTAGAACCAAGGGTTAAAAGGAAAGCAGATAACTGCACTTCAGAAAATAACGGAGATAGCATATGAAGAAAAGAAATTTTCTCTCATGTCTTCTTATCATCGCCGTAGTACTTGCAACCATTTCTCCGACTGTTCTGTTTGCGGCAGAAGATATTGCCCAGGATGAACAGGTGTATGATGAGACGTACACAGAAGAGACGGAGGAATATGTAGAAGAAACTCCAGAGGCATATGATTGGACGATAGAGACAAATGAATTGAAAAAATGGCCCCAGGGTCCCCGGGTAGAAGCAGAAGGTGCAACTGTCATGGACCTGGATACAAAAGTGAAAGCATCTGAGAGTGCACTTGCTCCGATCGATTCGGACAGCAGCCAGATCTGGCTGTCCGTCGGGGAGAAAATCACAGTCCGTTCTGCCCTGTATGCGATCATGCTGGCATCTGCAAACGATGCGGCAAATGTGATCGCAGAGTACGTCGGCGGATCGATGGACAATTTTGTGAAGATGATGAATGACAAGGCAAAAGAGCTTGGCTGCGTCAACACCCACTTTGTCAATCCGCATGGTCTGCACAACAAAAAACATTATACCTGTGCCCACGATATGGCACTGATTGCTCAGGCAGCCTTTCAGATTCCGCTGTTCCGGAAAATAACAAAAACAGTCGAATACAAAATCCCGAAAACAAAATATATGAAAGAAGACCGCTGGCTGGTAAATCACCAGAAAATGCTCTATGAAGATGGTGAGTTTACTTACAAAAACTGCGAGGGCGGCAAGACGGGATTTACGGACGAAGCGTGGAACACGCTCGTTACTTATGCAAAGAAAGACGGCAAGACGCTGGTGTGTGTTGAGCTTCGCGTCAATGGTTCCTGGAAAACCTTTCATGAATCTGCGGAACTTTTAGATTACGGGTTCGACAAATTCCGCCACGAAGAGGTCGATGCGGCTCTTGATACGACAACACTCGGACAGCTGGCAGGTATCTGTCATTTCGGCACAGCATCCGTTCTGGATCAGAAAGAAGCCGGTATCCGGGCGGTCGAAGGGAAAAGTACCGTAAGCGTTACGATCCCGAAAAAACTAAAAACGGACAAGCTGAAGCGAGGTTTCTGTGACGGAAACAAGATTGTTTACAGTTATCAGGGCTGGGAAGTCGGAGAGGAAACCTTAAAGTTTAACAATCCGGCATTTGAGGTGACAAAGACAGAAATTTCAGATGCGACACTGCAGGGTCAGACAGACACAAATGGCAGTGAAACAGAGACAGCGGGAAGTACAGAAGCACCGGAAAAAGATGCATCCGGCAGCAAAGGGTTCGAAGAGAAAGTTGATGAATTTATGGATAATATAACATTTGGATTCCTGAATATATGGACATCCTTCAACGGTTGGGTAGATCAGCACGAAATGCTGTCTGCGACGGTAGGGATGATCCTGATCCTGCTTATGATCCCGCTTATCGTCATCGCTTACATGCGTGACAAAAACGATAAGCTGGCAAGGAAAGAACGCGAGCAGGACAAAGAACAGCGAAGAAAGATAGAAGAAAATATAGACAGCAAATCTTTCCAGGAGATCGAGTCAGAGATTCGTTCAGAACTTGAGAAAGAGGAACGCAGAAAGCGAGAAGCCGAAGAAGAAGAGAAGCGATTACGGGAAATGGAAGAGCTGATCGACCGGCAGAAAGCAAAAGAAGCACAGGAAACAAAAGAAACAAAAGAAATAAAACCAACAGAAAAACCCGAAGAAGAGATCCTGCCGGCAGAACAGCCAAAAACAGAGGATCTGAAAAAAGAAGAGGAGGATTAAAAAGAGTATGAACTGGGTAGCACCGATCAAGGATGATACAACACTTGAAAAATTTAAACAGAAATTAAGAGAGGTAGATGACAAGTACTATATTTTATTTGAGATAGGAGTGGGGACCGGTCTGCAGCTTCAGGAGATCCTGAAATTCCGCAACAAAGACATCAGGGATAAAGACAGCATTGAAGCAAGTATCGGAACAAAAAATATCAAACGTACTTTTCAGATTCCGCAGGAACTCAAAGAGATCATCAGCCAGTATACAGAAGGCAAAGATCCGGAGGCTTATCTGATCCTCGGACATTCCGGTTCACCGGCACCGCTTTCCAGAGAACAGGCTTACCGCGTATTTAAAAACGTCGGAAAGAGCATGGGACTGAATGCGATCGGTGCACAGACAATGCGTAAAACCTTTGCATGGAGATATTACAAAGAGACAAACGATATTTACTATATCCAGAATCTTCTGAACCATGCATCACCATCGATCACTTACCGTTATATCGGAGAAAAACCAAACGTAGAAGTTGTTCTGAAAAAGATGACCCCGGAAGAAAATGAGAGAAGCCGTTACATGCTCTACAAAGACAATGCAGGAAAGAACCGTATCCATGCACTGACAGAAGAGCTGATACATATCGAAAGAGAGCTGGATAATCCGACCAATAATGACGCTTTCTACGGCAGAGTAGACTGTCTGCTCGCTGAGCTGGAAGAGCTGATGGATAACTTCAAGAACACAAAATAAAAACAGGAGAAAAAATATGGCAAAGCTCTCCCTTAGGCATGTCAGCAAACGGTATCCAAATGGATTTTGGGCGGTAAAAGATTTTAATCTCGAAATGGAAGACGGAGAGTTTGTGATACTTACCGGTTCTCCGAAATGCGGAAAATCCACCGTTCTTCGTATGATCGCCGGAGCAGAAGATGTGACGGAAGGCATCCTGGAACTGGACGGAAAATCGATTAATGACGTCGAACCAAAAGACCGGGAGATTGCCATGGTTTTTCAGTATTACAGTCTGTATAAAAATATGACCGTTTACGATAATCTTTCGTTTGGAATGAAACTGAAAAAATGTTCCACGGAGCAGATCGAAGCGGCTGTAAAAGAAGCAGCAGATATGCTGGGACTGGAAGAACTGTTAAACCGCAGGCTGAAGATTCTCTCAGAAGGACAGAAAAAGAGGGTGGCTCTTGGCAGGGCGATCATCCGCAAACCCAAACTTTTTCTGTTTGATGAGCCTTTAAATGGTCTGGACGAAAAAGTTCAGGTTCAGATCCGGACAGAAATAGAAAAATTACATGAAAGATACGGCACAACCATACTTTATGCTGCACATGATAAAGATGAAGCAAAGAAGTTTGATGCCGAAAACAATCGCATCTTGCTTTTTTAGCCGGATGCGATTATACTTTACCTATGCGGGCAAAAGACAGAATTCTGCCCGTTTCGTGAATAAGATTTCAATTTTCAGGAGGTAGAACATGGTCAAGTTATATGACGGCGGGGTTTATCTGGTAAACGGCACCGAGATCGTGGAAGATAACCATGATGCAGAAGCAATACTGAAACAAAAAATGGGCGATGGTGTTCCTTCAAAAGCAGAGGCTGCGAAGAATACAATCGCTTATAATATATTACAGGAACACAACACATCCGGTAATATGGATAAATTAAAGATTAAGTTCGACAAACTGACATCTCACGATATCACGTTTGTAGGAATCATTCAGACAGCAAGAGCGTCAGGACTGGAGAAATTCCCGATCCCTTATGTACTGACAAACTGCCATAACAGCCTCTGTGCAGTAGGCGGAACGATCAACGAGGACGACCATATGTTTGGACTTACCTGTGCGAAAAAATATGGTGGAATCTATTTACCGCCTCATCAGGCAGTTATCCATCAGTTCGCAAGATAAAAGCTGGCAGGCGGCGGAAAGATGATCCTCGGATCAGACTCCCACACACGTTACGGTGCACTGGGAACCATGGCGATGGGCGAAGGCGGACCGGAGCTTGTAAAACAGCTGCTCTCCAAAACTTACGATATCAATATGCCGGGTGTGGTAGCGATTTATCTGGACGGTGAGCCGATGAAAGGTGTCGGTCCTCAGGACGTTGCTCTGGCGATCATCGGAGCTGTCTTTGAAAATGGCTATGTAAAGAATAAAGTCATGGAATTTGTCGGACCGGGCGTAGAGAAACTGAGTGCAGATTTTCGTATCGGTGTGGATGTTATGACAACCGAAACGACCTGCCTGTCCTCCATCTGGAGAACCGATGATGACAAGATCAGAGATTTCTATGATATCCATGGCAGAAGTGAAGATTATAAAGCACTGAATCCGGGTGCAGTTACATACTATGACGGCATGGTTTATGTAAACTTAAGCGAGATCCGTCCGATGATTGCGATGCCGTTCCATCCAAGCAACACCTACACCATCGACGAGCTGAATGCAAACCTGATGGATATTCTGGACGATGTAGAGAAAAAAGCAAAAGTCAGCCTTGGCGGAGCAGTAGAATATTCTCTGAAAGATAAAGTACATAACGGCAAACTCTATGTAGAGCAGGGAATCATCGCAGGATGTGCAGGCGGCGGATTTGAAAACATCTGTGCGGCAGCCGATATCCTGAAAGGTTCCAACATCGGAGCAGATGCCTTTACGTTAAGCGTATACCCGGCAAGTACTCCGATCTATGTAGAATTGGCAAGAAACGGCAGACTGGCAGATCTGATGGCAGCAGGTGCGATCGTGAAGACAGCATTCTGCGGACCATGTTTCGGAGCAGGTGATACACCGGCAAACAATGCCCTGAGTATCCGTCACTCTACACGTAACTTCCCGAACCGTGAAGGAAGCAAACTGCAGAATGGCCAGATTTCTTCCGTAGCACTGATGGATGCACGTTCCATCGCAGCTACTGCAGCAAACAAAGGATACCTGACTGCGGCTACCGATGTGGACGTAGATTTCAGCAATCCAAAATATTACTTCGACAGTTCTATTTACGCAAACCGTGTATTTGACAGCAAGGGCGTGGCAGATCCGGATCAGGAGATCCAGTTTGGTCCGAACATCAAAGACTGGCCGGAAATGGCACCGCTGGCAGAAAATATGGTATTGAAAGTCGTATCCGAGATCCACGATCCGGTTACTACAACCGACGAGCTGATCCCATCCGGAGAGACATCTTCCTACCGTTCTAACCCGCTTGGACTGGCAGAATTTGCACTCTCCAGAAAAGATCCGGCATATGTAGGACGTGCAAAAGAAGTACAGAAAGCAGAAAAAGCCCGCGAAGCCGGAAACTGTCCATGTGAAGCTTTTGATGAACTCAAACCGGTCTGGGATGAGATCAAAAAAGCATATCCGGATATGAACAGTGAAAATACCTGTATCGGAAGCACGATCTTCGCAGTAAAACCGGGAGATGGTTCCGCACGTGAGCAGGCTGCATCCTGTCAGAAAGTACTGGGCGGCTGGGCAAACATCGCAAATGAATATGCGACAAAGAGATACCGCTCCAACCTGATCAACTGGGGTATGCTTCCATTTATCATTGACAAAGGGGAGCTTCCGTTTGCAAACGGCGATTACCTGTTTATCCCGAACGTAAAACAGGCAGTCAAAGACAAAGCAAAAGAAATGAAAGCTTATGTTGTCGGAGATGGATTAAAAGAAATCACCCTGAAAATGGATGAACTGACGGATGATGAAAGAACGATTATCCTCAAAGGATGTCTGATCAACTACTACAGAGATTCTTCAGAAGAATAAAAAATAAAGAGGTTAAGATTAAAAAGGTGTCATACGAATTCGTACTTCTTACGCTTACCCTGGCATCTAAAATAAAAAGGACGGCAGATTTTAAATTTGCCGTCCTTTTTATGAAAATGATGTTGGGGGCAAAAAATTTTGCATCATTGCAACCTTTTACCGGTGGAGAGCATCTAACCTACAGAAAATGCAGGATACAAAAAAATCCGGCATAGAACCTGGGAGGTGATAAAACATGAGCAGCGAAGCGTGGCTGATACGGAAAGCCAAAAAAGGCGATACAAAAGCTTACGGAGAATTGATACAGCTTCATAAAGACTATTTTTACCGGAATGCATTCTGCTATGTAAAAAATGTAGATCTGGCGGGAGATGTTTTCCAGGAAGCCGTTACCATCGGAATGCTTTCCATCAAAGATCTGAAAAATCCGAACTATTTCCGCACATGGATGACACGCATTATTTATAACTGTGCAAACGAAATGTTCCGAAAAGCGGAGAAAGAAATCGGAAGCCTGGATGCGGAGATACGGGACAGAGCAGAAGAGAATGGCGGGGCAAGCCGTGAAGAGATCATCGATCTGCACAATGCAGTTGAGTCTCTGGAAGAGCCGTATCGAACTATCATAAAACAGAAATATTTTGAAGATAAGAAAATTTCCGAAATTGCAGCTTATACGGGAAGAGCAGAAGGGACTGTTAAATCAGATCTTTCCAGAGCAAAAAGAAAATTAAAACTGATCTTAGAAGAAGGGTAGGGGTTCGTAATGATGAATAGAGAGAAACAGAAAAAAGAACAGAAAACATTTGAATATATCGAAAATCCGGAGCAGATCGAAGGCTTTGATAAGATTCCGGTGCCGGAAGATCTGGATCAGCGGGTCCGGGCAGGCATTGAAGAGGGGAAAAAGAGACGGAAGAAAATAGCGTTTCGAAAAACGGCAAAAGTCGGAATGGGAATGGCAGCTGCGGTGGCACTGGCATCGGTGTTATGTATTTCCAATCCATCTTTTGCAGCAAAAATGCCACTGATCGGTCACATTTTTGAACAGGTGGAAAACAACACCAGCGTAAAAGGAGATTTCAGTCAGGTTGCAGAAACTCTGACACAGTCCACAGAAAACACAGCAGATCAGAAAGCGGACAAAACAGTAAAAAATGCAGACAGCAAAAATGGCAATACAGGAATTGATGATGATTCGGAAGTCCCGGCAGATGGAGCCTATACAAAGACATCCAATGGCATTACTGTGACATTATCCGAAGTTTACTATAATAAAAATGCCATGTACATTGCCATGAGCCTTTACAGTGAAGAGCCATTTCCAGAAGATATAAAAATCAAAGATCATGTCAAAGACTATATTTTAGACTTTGACCAGGCAGCCATCAGCGGAGAGAATACCTTCAGCTTCATGCCGGATGAAAAAACATTCTTATTTAATTATATGGAAGGAAAATTTGTGGACGATCACACCTTTGCCGGTATGCTGCGAGTAGATTTAAGTTCTCTGGAGACAGAACCGACCGATACTTTTACCTGCCATATGGCACTGGATTCCATTCGCTTTGACAATGTAAACTTCACGGTTGCGGATGAAAAAATTTACGAAGGAAACTGGGACTTTGATCTTAATGTCAAACTGGATACAAAAGATACACAGACCGTGGAAGTAAACGAAGTCAACGATGACGGAGTCGGACTGGAAAAAGTCGTAAAAACCAGATATGAACTGCGAGTATATCCGAAAGACAAAAGCGAGACAGACGGCAAATACTATTTCGCAGAAGTCTTCGATGCAAACGGAGAACGCATGGACTACGCCGGAGATATTACCGACTGCCGCCAGACCTACGGGTATGATACCTCGAAAGTCAATATTTACCTCTGCGATGAAGATGAATATATGAACGAACTGAAAGGATATTACTTCTCCGAAGATTACGAAGAAAAGAAAAAGACGAAAACCTATGAGGAATATATTGCAGAACATGCAGTGTATCATAAAGAAATTACATTTGACAAATAAAAAGTTGTGGCGGAGGTTTGTGTAAATGTGCAAATGAACGCCATAAAAATAGTTTTGTAAAAATAGTACGCCATGATGATTCGAAAACAATCTCCTGACACGCTGCGTTTCCT
>ENA-UOJQ01002803-UOJQ01002803.1-human-gut-metagenome-genome-assembly--contig:-P63-NODE-2803-length-10097-cov-5.418542_pt1 | contig 10097 bp, 7 predicted proteins | sample MGYA00242352_ERZ723899 | MGnify/ENA metagenome assembly ERZ723899 | reverse complement strand
TATAAAAACGTGGCTTCAGGTGTCCAGGGATGGAAATCGGGCAGGGAAACGATCAGCTCGGAGTTGGTCATACCGTTTATGCAGACCGGCTCCATGTCTTTGCCGGAGATCACGCATTCGACCGGGGCGGAATGCTGTGTCAGCACTTTTAAGTGGACGAGTCCCTGATCATAGTCGGTGTGATAAAAAATCTGTTCTATATAATTGACTGGAACAATTTCCATCCAGACCGTCTGCCACAGGCCGCTCTGCGCCGTATAAAACATGCCGCCGGGCTTTAAGGACTGCTTGCCGCGCGCATGCCAGGACGTGTTGCTTTCATCCTGAATCCGGACGATCAGTTCGTTGTCGCCCTCCTGGAGATAATCCGTGATATCTGCAGAAAAAGGCAGATAGCCGCCGCAGTGACGCACTGCAGAAATCCGATTGACAAAGACCTCCGCCGTCTGGTCTGCAGCGCCGAAATGGAGCAGTATACGCTTATCCTGCTGCGGTTTTGCGAGAGGGATGGTGCGGCGGTACCAGAGATATTCGCCGGGCTTTAGCTGTCTGGAAACGCCCGAAAGCTGACATTCAGGGGAAAACGGAACCAGAATGCTCAAATCGAAGGAAAGCGGGATTTCTGGTGTTTTGGAAAAGGCGCATTCCCAACGCCCGTTTAAATTCAAATAAGAAGTACGAACCAGCGACGGTCGCGGATATTCCGGGAGAACGTTATGTTCATCGACCTGCCGACTGAATTTTGTCTGAAGCTGTATCATAATGCCTCTCATTCTGTCCTGCAGCAGTGACAATCCCATGCAGGGCAATCCTTGCGGAGTGGTTTTTTATATCTATGATGCCGGATGGATCCGTGGGCAACATGGCAAAAGCCCCTGACTTTGAGGCCTGTAGAGTGTTCTATGCTGCGCATTCTCACAATCCTGCATCATCCTATATCAGTATATAGGAATGCGAAATTTTTGACAAGAATCGACCCGGAAAATGTGCCGCAGTTCGCGTGTCTCTTTTCGCAGGAAAGCTGAGCTGCGAATCAGCGGAAGGTATCGTAAAAAACAAATATTTTAACGCACAGAACATCAGTTTGTCAATCAGTTTGTAACTGGATGACAGACATAAAAATCTGGAATAAAATGATAACAGAGTAAAAAACAGGCTGCCGCAATCCCACTGGCATAAGGCGATGGGGAGTTCACAATGCAGACAGGGGCGATGACGATGAAGAGCAGGATGACGGTGACAGAGGCGCTGAAGGAGCGCGAACTTTTAAAGAAGCGGATCACGAAGAAGATCGGACAGCTGGGAAGGGAGGCAGGCACGGACGGCGCTTTTGCAGAACGGAGAAGCGCGCGGTTCGACGCGCCTCAGACAGGCAGAAAGCAGGCACAGTCAGCTGTGTCTGGCAACATAGGGCATGGTGCGGTATCTGACGGGACAAGTGCGCATTGCGGTGGGCACCTCGATGCCGCCCTGCAGCAGATCCAGGCCCTGATCCTCCGGTATGATTCGATCTGCAGCGCGGTCGCCAGATCGAACGGAGAGACATGGCTGGATACCTCGCGCGGCTATATGACCGTCTCGGAGGCAGTCGCCCTGCGCAGCCGCCTGAACGATAAAGAGACAGCCGACACTGCATTTGAGCAGCTGTTGACGAATCGCCTGGAAAGCATTTTGAAAAAACAGCAGGCGTTTTCCAAGCACGGTCAGAATCCGTCTGGACGCCGCCCGGCGCTGAAAGGAAATGTAGTGATTTTACAGAATCCGTCTGCAGGAAGAGGCAGCGCCGGGCAGGAGAAAGGCAGCCGTGCCAACGCTGGACAGCTCAAGCCGCCGCAGCCTATCCTTTCTGCACAGGAGCTGTCGAAGCTCCGCAGTCTGACAGAAAGGATTCAGGAGAGCAGGGAAGAATTACTTCTGGAGCTGGACACGAAGCTTGCGCTGTCAAATGCTGCAACCTGGATCGAAGTGTAGCAGCAGGAGACCTGAATCCGCCGCGCCTGTTTGGAGGTGGATGCAAAACTTTGAAGAGGTCTGCGAAGCAGGACGCCCATTGGCTTTAGACAATGGGTAGTGCACATCCTCCTCAATAGGACAGAATGATACGTATAACAAAACGGATTGCTCAGACCCTCCGCACGAAATTCCCAAAACGGACCCCAGACACACTACCCTCCCCGGTAGTTGTGCCCCAAGCAAACAGAATTTAGTCTGGTAGAAAAGATAGAAAGATAGTTTAAATTTTGATTGATGATGCAGACCTGCCGGAGTTGCCGGACGGGTTGAAATCCATGAGAACGGTCAGCGCTGTCCGGGCGCGGGAATTCCGCATGGCTGTGCGGCGGGTCTTTTCCAGTAAGCTGTAACGAATCTTTTGGTGCGAGTCCGTACAATGGGACACGCAATGAGGTAGAATAAATAGAAAATAACAAGTAATTGTTCCGCAGGTCTGCGCATTTACTGCGCTGACCGTAAGAAAACTTAGACGAGAAGGCAAAAATCCTATCGGCGCAGCCGATTTGAAATGGATTTTTGCGCGTAACTGTGAGGGTACGGAACAGTTACAATAACAAAAGCAGACAGAAAGGAAACAAACGGGAGAAGGGCAAAACAGAGAAGATGGAGAGACAGCAAGGAGGTAGAAATGGGATATCCGCTTATCGACGTGTTACGGACAGGACAGAGGTTAAAAGAAGCCTGCATTAAGAAAAATATCGAGGCAAAAGAAATCAAACAATTTTTGGGACTGGCGGCGATGCAGTCTATCTATAACTGGTTTCAGGGCAAGGCATTGCCATCGCTGGACAATTTTTATGCGCTGAGCAGTTATCTCGGAACAGAATTGGATTCCCTGATCGTGCCGCAGGGACGTCATCAGGAGCATGAAATATTGGAAGACGCCTCCTTTTTCAGACGGCAGGCAGTTTATTTTGGTTTTTTGCTGGAAGCAGAAGCGCAGAGCAGTTCATAAAATCGTAAGGGACGAGTGAACTGTAATACCAAATTTTCCGGAAATCCCGCGGCGTGTGTTGTAGGAGAGAAAGTTCCTTGCTATAATAAAAAGATGAGGTTGGCGAGATCACAATGCAGTCAGGCTGCATCGCAGCCATAGGCAGGGGCAGCAGGAACGGACCGCAGACAGCGGGAGCGGAGGCTTACAGCATGATCACACGGGAACAGATTCGAAAGCTGGCAGGGTATTCCTATTCCAGAGGGGTAGATATCTGGCGGCAGGGCAAGATCAGGCGCTTTCAGATAAAAACTACGAAAAAAGGCAGGCAGATTCAGGCGGACGTCAAAGGGAGCGGGAGAAATCTTTATGACGTGAGGATCCTGCTGGATGAGGAAGAAGACAGCGTGCAGGAGGCATGGTGCGATTGTCCTGCATTTTATTCCTATGAGGGTCTGTGCAAGCATTGTACGGCGGTGCTTTTATATTATCTGGAAAATCCGGACCGGGTGGAAGAAGAGCATATGAGCCTGTCGGAGTTCCTGAAACAGCGTGGGCTGGAAGGCGTCCAGAAAGAAATCGGTGAAGCAACGGACGGGATAAAGATTCAGGAAAATCTCAGATCCCCGGGAAATACTACAGCCTCCAGAAGCGATAGCATGCTTCTTGCCGGTGTTCCGAAGCGGAAGACGACCAGACAGTTAAAAGAGCTTCTGCAGAAACAGACTGCCCGGCATATGCTTCCGGTTCTGCAGGAAGAAAGCTTTGGGAAGGTGCGTCTGGAGCCGCTTCTTATTTGTGATACGCGTGAATGCCGGGCGGAATTTCGGATCGGGATCGGCAGGATGTATATTGTAAAGGATATTTTTTCCATGATCCGCGCGCTTCGGGAGCAAAGCAGCTATTCCTATGGAAAAAGTCTGGAATTTGTTCATATAAAAGGAAGCTTTACCGAAGAATCGCGACCGCTTGTGGAATTTCTGGAGCAGTGGGTTGGCCGTTATGAAAAGGCGTATCTGCAGACGAGCGGTTATTCCTATCTGTATCGGGCAGCGCTCCCGAAAGCTCGGACGATCGTGCTGGATGGCTGGGGACTGGATGGATTTCTGGATGCGATGGGAAACCGGGTATTTTATGTACAGCTGGATGGAACGGAGAGCCGTTGGCATGTCACGGACGCAGCACTGGAACGCAGATTGCAGCTGACGGGAACGGAAGGTGGTGCAGAGCTTTCCCTGGAAAATGTGTTTGGATATGCCTGTGAACGGGATCAGGTGTATTTTAAGGACGGACTGATTTATCGGGTTTCCAATGAAGGACTGGGAGAAGTGACCGAGTTTTTGGACTGTATGAAAAAGCTCCCGAACCGGACGGCTTTTTTGCAGGAAGAGGATTTGCCGGCATTTTTCAGACAGCTGATGCCGATATTAAAAGAACATTTTCAATGCGAGATCAAAGGAGTCGGGGAAAAGCAAACGGAATTGTCGGCAGTAAAATTCCAGTTTTATCTGGATATGCCACAGGAGAAACTGGTCAGCTGTCGTGCAATCGCCTGCTATGGAGAACGGGAGTATAGTGTATACGATCTGACAGAGGATATTGACAGGCGGGATCTTGTCAGCGAGTCGGAAGCAGCGCGGATTTTAAGCTCCTATTGCAATACTTATGATGATCTGAAAAAAGAAATGATTATTTATCAGGACGACGAATTGTTTTATCGTCTCCTGACAGAAGGAATCGTGCAGCTTTCTGCAATCGGTGAGGTGTATGTTTCCGATGCGCTGAAAAAAGTACGGGTTCTGCCGTCGCCCGGCGTATCCGTTGGAATTTCCATGGGCGGCGACTTGTTGGAGCTGACAGTGTCTTCTCAGAATATGCCGAGGGAAGAGCTGATGGAAATTTTGTCCCGTTATGATCGGAAACGAAAATTCTACCGGCTCAAGAACGGCGACTTTGTAAATATGGAAGAAAATGGTCTGGAATCCCTGCAGGAGGTGCGCCAGGCGCTGCAGCTGACAGATAAGCAGCTGATGCAGGACAAAATCGAGGTTCCGGCGTACCGGATGCTGTATCTGGATGAGACGCTGCAGGAAAACGCCATGATGGAGGTGATTCGGGATGTATCTTTCGCGAGTCGGATCGAGAAGCTGCAGAATCCGGATTTCGAAAAGGACTATGTGCCGGATTCCTTAAAAGGAATTTTACGGGAATATCAGAAAGCCGGTGCTGCGTGGATTGGAATGCTTTACAGTAACCAGTTCGGCGGAATTCTGGCGGACGATATGGGGCTTGGAAAAACGCTGCAGGTCATCAGCTTCCTATTAGTAGAGCACACCGGATGCAGCCTGATCGTCTGTCCGGCGTCACTTGTTTATAACTGGAAGCATGAGCTGGAACGGTTTGCGCCTTCGCTGAAAGCGGATATGGTAACGGGAAATGTTCAGCAGCGCAAGGAAGTTCTGGATCGCTGGAAAGAAGTGGATGTATTGATTACGTCCTATGATCTGCTCCGTCGGGATATCACAGACTATCAGGAGCTTCATTTTTTCTGCGAGGTGATCGATGAAGCGCAGTATATCAAAAATCACGGAACGCAGGCGGCGAGGGCAGTCAAGCAGGTTCAGACCGGATTCCGGCTTGCGCTGACGGGTACACCGATAGAGAACCGGCTGAGTGAACTGTGGAGCATTTTTGATTATCTCATGCCCGGGTATTTGTACAGCTATCAGCGGTTTCGGACAGAGCTGGAACAGCCGATTGTCCAGCACAAGGACGAAGACGCTGCGAAGCGGCTGCAGCGGCTGATCCGTCCATTCGTTCTGCGGCGCCTGAAAAAAGAAGTGCTGCAGGATTTGCCGGACAAGCTGGAGGAAAACCTGTATGCCGATATGGATGGGGAGCAGCAGGAGCTGTATGATGCCCATGTCAGACGTATGAAGCTGATGCTGGAGGAAAAATCCGACGAGGAAATCCGGACGGATAAGATCGAAATTCTGGCGGAACTGACGCGCCTTAGACAGCTTTGCTGCGATCCGGCGCTTTTGTATGATAATTATAAAGGAGGATCTGCAAAGACAGAGCTTGTGCGTGGGCTGATCCGAAACGCAGTGGAAAACGGGCACAAGGTACTCCTGTTTTCTCAGTTTACAACGATGCTGGAGCGCCTATACCGGATTTTGGAGGAGGAAAAGATTGCAAGCCACATGCTGACCGGCGCGACTCCGAAAGAAAAAAGAATCGAAATGGTGGAGTCGTTTGCGCACGATGAAGTTCCGGTATTCTGTATTTCCCTGAAAGCGGGAGGAACCGGGTTGAATCTCACGGCAGCAGACGTGGTGATCCATTTCGATCCGTGGTGGAACAGCGCAGTACAGAATCAGGCGACGGACCGTGCACACCGGATCGGGCAGAAAAATGTGGTCAATGTTTACCGAATTCTTGCCAAAGGGACGATTGAAGAGAAAATCGTGGAGCTGCAGGAACGCAAGCTACAGCTTTCAGACAGAATCCTCGGAGGGGAGAGCCTGCAGGCGCAGGGTCTGACCCGCGAGGAACTGTTGGAACTGCTGCGGTGAGTGCTGTCAAATTCAGGATACGGCTCTTTGGCAGGCGTGCAGCAGATGCTCGTGCTCATATTTTTCCTTGGTTGCCATACCGCCGCGGATATGGCGCTCGGATTTGTTGATATCGAGTACCTTTCGGGCTTCTTTTGCCAGAGCCGGATTGACCTGCATCAGACGTTCCGTGATATCTTTATGTACAGTGGATTTGCTGATTCCAAACTGACGGGCAGCTTGTCGGACGGTCGCGTTGGATTCGATAATATAGCCGGCTACTGCCAGGGCACGTTCTTCAATATATTCTTTCATAAAATCCCCTAAAGAACATTTTTTACAAGATATTACGGGGACAGGGAAAATATGCTATACTCAGCGTAAGGGAAAAAGCCAGACAAATGAGAAATAAAAAACCGCATATTTTGCGGGATGGAGGGGAAAATGCTTTATTCGGGGAAAGATCTGCGGAAGCTGATTATACCGCTGATCATTGAACAGATTCTTGCAATTGCTGTTGGAATGGCGGATACGATTATGGTTTCTGCGGCGGGAGAAGCGGCGGTTTCAGGCGTTTCACTGGTAGACACGGTCAACATTTTGCTGATCAATGTGTTCTCTGCGCTGGCAACCGGCGGTGCAGTCGTTTCAGGACATTTCCTTGGGAAAAAGAAAAGAGAAGACGCATTTAATTAGGCATTGCAGATCTTATTTTTAGCCACACAGCTCGCGTTAGTTATTTCAGTTATTTTTATAACGGCACATGATCCGCTGCTGCGTCTGATGTTCGGTAAAATCGAGGATGACGTTATGAAGGCGAGCAAGACCTATCTGATTATCACGACGTATTCGTTTGTTGCACTTGCCATATATAATTCCTGTGCGGCGTTGTTTCGGGCGATGAACGAATCAAAGGTGACGATGTGGGTATCCTTGCTGATGAATGTAATCAATGTGGTCGGCAATGCGATCTGCATTTATGGTTTGCACATGGGCGTAGCAGGCGTTGCGATCCCGACTACCATTTCCAGATATGTAGCGGCAGTTGTGATTTTTTTGTTGATGTTCCAAACCAAAAAAGAAATCAACCTCTGCGGGCAGATTACCTGGAAGTTTAATGGCAGTCTGATTAAGAAGATCCTGTATATCGCGATTCCAAACGGTCTGGAAAATAGCATGTTCCAGCTGGGTAAAATTCTCGTTATGAGTGCAGTCGCAACAATGGGGACTTCTGCGATCGCTGCAAATGCGGTTACGGGCACAATTGCGAACTGGAATAACCTGCCGGGCTTTGCCATCAACCTTGCGATCGTATCGGTAGTCAGCGTATGCGTTGGCGCAGGAAGATATGACCAGGCGCGTTATTATACCAGACGTCTTTGCAGGGATGCGATGATCGGGATCGGCTGTCTGTCGATCATTCTTTACCTGTCAGCTCCGATACTGGTAACCTTTTTCAATCTCGGACCGGATGCAGCTCAGCTGACGATTCAGATTGTACGGATCCATGCGGTTGCAAGTGCATTTCTTTGGATGCCGGCGTTTGGCGTTCCGAATACACTGAGGGCAGCAGGCGATGTAGTCTGGCCGATGAGTGTTGCTATTTTTTCCATGTGGGTATTTCGGGTCGTGCTTGCTTACGTATTCACTTATGTTTGTCACTTTGGCTTGGTTTCCATTTGGATGGCGATGTTTATCGACTGGGTTGTGCGGGAAATCTTCTATGTGCTCCGATATAAGGGACATAAATGGGAGCATTTTGCGCAAAAAAGTTGAAATAAGGTTACCGAATTGCAGTGACTTTAGACGGTGAATGATTAATCGGTGCGATGGTCGATCTTTTTCGTAAATCAGAAAAGGAAACGGCATGGAAAACCTTTGACAGAACAGGGGATTCCAACTATAATTGTTCATTATGATGATATCAGGCCAGTGGTCATGGAGTGCGGGTACACTTTTTCAGACTGTTGGCCCTGTTGTTTCAAAATTAACTCGAGGAGGAGACGAATGGATCGGGAACTTGTTATTGTTCTTGACTTTGGCGGACAGTACAATCAGCTGATTGCCAGAAGAGTCAGAGAATGTAATGTATATTGTGAAGTGCATCCTTATACGCTCAGTCTGGATAAGATCCGGGAAATGAACCCTAAGGGTATCATCTTTACAGGTGGTCCCAACAGTGTATACGGAGAGGATTCCCCCAGATGCCCGAAAGAGATATTCGAAATGGGTATTCCGATTCTGGGAATCTGTTATGGATCACAGCTTATGTCCTATATGCTGGGCGGCAGCGTAAAAACTGCGCCTGTCAGCGAATATGGTAAGACTGAGGTTGCAGTGGATACAGAATCTGCATTATTTAAAAATGTATCCCCCAGCACGATCTGTTGGATGAGTCATACCGATTATATTGAAAAAGCACCGGAGAAATTCAAAATTACAGCCCATACACCAGTGTGTCCGGTTGCAGGAATGGAAAATGCAGAGAAGAAGCTGTATGCAGTACAGTTCCATCCGGAGGTTATGCATACTCAGGAAGGCACTAAGATGCTTTCCAATTTCGTATATGATATCTGTGGATGCACAGGCGACTGGAAGATGGATTCTTTCGTGGAGACAACGATCCACCAGATCCGTGAAAAGGTTGGAGACGGCAAGGTGCTGTGTGCACTTTCCGGCGGTGTGGATTCTTCTGTTGCAGCAGTTCTGCTGTCCAAGGCGGTCGGCAAGCAGCTGACCTGCGTGTTTGTAGATCATGGTCTGCTTCGTAAAAACGAAGGAGATGAAGTAGAAGCTGTATTCGGCCCGGACGGTCAGTACGACTTAAACTTTATCCGCGTAAACGCACAGGAACGTTTCTATTCCAAACTGGCGGGTGTTTCTGACCCTGAAAAAAAACGTAAGATTATTGGAGAAGAATTTATCCGAGTATTCGAAGAAGAAGCAAAGAAAATCGGTGCTGTGGATTTCCTCGTACAGGGAACGATTTATCCGGACGTAATCGAGAGTGGTCTCGGTAAATCTGCTGTGATCAAGTCTCATCATAACGTAGGCGGTCTTCCGGACTGCGTTGATTTCAAGGAAATCATCGAGCCGTTGCGTCTTCTGTTTAAAGATGAGGTTCGTCGTGCCGGTCTGGAACTTGGCATTCCCGAATACCTTGTATACCGTCAGCCGTTCCCCGGTCCTGGTCTGGGTGTTCGTATTGTAGGCGAGGTGACTCCGGAGAAAGTTCGCATCGTTCAGGATGCAGACGCTATCTACCGCGAAGAGCTTGCCAAAGCAGGCTGCGACAAAGGACTGGGACAGTTCTTTGCAGCGCTGACCAACATGCGTTCTGTTGGCGTTATGGGCGATGAAAGAACCTACGATTATGCAGTTGCGCTGCGCGCAGTCATCACATCTGATTTTATGACCGCAGAAGCTGCAGAAATCCCGTTTGACGTGCTGTTCAAAGTTATGACCCGCGTCATCAATGAGGTGAAAGGCGTCAACCGCGTACTCTACGATTTGACGAGTAAGCCGCCTGGGACGATTGAACTGGAGTAAACAAATTAAAATGCCGAAAGCTTGTATTCATGACAATGGGGAGGACC
>ENA-UOJQ01002798-UOJQ01002798.1-human-gut-metagenome-genome-assembly--contig:-P63-NODE-2798-length-10116-cov-5.722095_pt1 | contig 10116 bp, 8 predicted proteins | sample MGYA00242352_ERZ723899 | MGnify/ENA metagenome assembly ERZ723899 | reverse complement strand
GAGCAAAATGCATATCTGCAATTACACCTACCATTTGTCTATTCATTTCTTCTGGAAATGGAGAATACTTATTCCAAGTTCTTAATCCTGCTTCAACATGTCCAACATCAACTTGAGAATAATATGCAGCAAGTGCTCCAGCAAAAGTTGTTGTTGTATCTCCATGAACTAAAACTATATTAGGTTTTACTTTTTGTATTACTTCTTCTAAACCTTTTAAAGCTCTAGATGTTATATCACTTAAAGTCTGGCCTTGTTTCATAATATCTAAATCATAATCTGGAACTATGTTAAAAGTATGTAATACTTGATCCAACATTTGTCTATGTTGTGCTGTTACACAAACAATACATTCTATTTCCTCTCTTGATTTTAATTCTTTAACCAATGGAGCCATCTTTATCGCTTCAGGTCTTGTACCAAAAACAGTCATTACTTTAATCATCTTTTACCTCTTTCAATTCTTTTATATTATTTGTTTTTAGAATTTCATATCCAACTATCGCATAATAAATACTAATTATATCTCATATCTAATAATATTAGTACACACTATTATTACTCTTATTATAAAATTTTTCAGAAATCTAAATTTCTATTTTTTTCTTTGTCTCCTACAATTATATTACATCATTATTTATCTTAAACAAATATTTAATATTACTTTGATAAAATCTATTTAGTCTACTTGGCTCTACAGTAATTCTATATAGCCACTCTAGTTTTAATCTTACAAATATTTTCGGAGCTCTTTTTTTACATCCACTTATTACATCAAAACTTCCACCTACTCCAACAAAAATCCCTTTATCAAATTTACTAAGATTTTTATATATTAGTTTTTCTTGATTTGGTATTCCAAGAGCCACTAAAATAATATCAGGTTTTACTTTTTGCATCTGCTCAAATATTTCATCTTTATTATCTACATAACCATCAACAGCTCCTACAATAGTACTTCCACTATATTTTTCTTTTAAAACCTGTTTCATTTTTTCAATTACTTCTTTTTTGGCTCCAAATAAAAATACTTTTTTATTATATTGGTCTGCAAATTCTAATAATTTTGTAACAATATCTACCCCCAATATAGTTTCTTTTATATTATAATTTAATTTAGTTGCTCCTTTTATTATTCCTATCCCATCTGGAACAATTATAGTGTTACTATCCAGCAAAGCTTCTTTTAATTCTTCATCCTTTTCAGACTGCATTAATGTTTCTGGATTTGCTGTAACAATGAATTGTTTTTCATTATTTATAAGTTTTTTTTGTAAATCTGAATAAAACTCCTTTTTTCCTTTTGGATAAATTTTCTCAAAATATTTATTAAAACTATTATCACTATATTGTCTAAAACTATCTCTTAGTAATAATGTAATAATTACTAAAAATATTGAAAAATTTGTATATATAAAAGTGTATCCTGCATAGATACTTATGCAGAAAAATATTGAAAGCCCTTCATACAAATATAGTGTGTCCAATTCAATTTTCCTAAAACTTCTTAAAATTTTAATTGTCGACTTAATCCAAATTAATACAGGTTTTAATAATACCGTTAAAAAACCGATTATTCCAAAACTAAATATTATCATAAAAATATCTCTCTCTATCGATAAAGCTTCTGGTTGATTTAAATATCCTAATCCAAACAATTTATATTGAATTGATGAAACTTTATATTTATTCCAATTATAAATTAGCTGTCTTGCTCTCATATCACTTGGATGTAATTCTCCTGTTGTATACTTTTCCTCTAACAATTCAGATGCCTGATAATCCCAATTATAATATCTTTCTATTCTTTTTAATCGCTTATCTTCATATTTTGTTCTATTAGTATTATTTTCACCTCTATTAACATTTTCTCTCATTTCTACAAGATCTTTTCTGTTTGTTTCACTACCTTTTTCAATTCCGGACATATCTACTGATAAAACATTATTATTAATATCTATATTATTCTTCACTGGTAGATATTTATAAACACTAATTGATATAATTAATAATACTAAACATATCAAACTAGAAATTATATTTATTTTTTTCTTGTTTTTTATAAAATATATACCATCTAATATTACATGTGATATTAATACTAATAATGCAATAAAGAACGTTACTTTTGTTCCTATTAGTAATAAAATTCCTATTGGCAAAATGATAGAAAATTTACTTATAAGGTTAATCATTTTATTTTTCCAATCATGATTTAATAAATAATAAATCATAAATGGTAATGTGATTGATAGAGCATGTCCAAAGATTTGTCCTGAATCCAACCAACCTTTATATCCTTGTTTCATTGCATCAGAGTATTCATATGTTTTAGCCGATGTACCTGTTATTATAGCTAAAACAATAGTACTTGCATATATTAAAAACGTAACTATTAGTGTCTTCTTTAACTTACTTATAAAACTGTTTTTATTTTCACTATTCATATATATATAATCCATAATCATAAACATTACAAGCATATATGCTATATTAATCATAAACCTTAATTCATGCAATATTACGGAATTAGACACCATTATATCTTTTAAAATAAAACTATGAACCAATATTAAAATTGCATAGCTGACTAAAATTTTAGTATAATTTTTTCTTTGCTTTCTGTCTATACAATAAATTATAAAACCTATTACGAATACAAATAGCGGCTTTACAATAGTTGATATTCCAATTGGTATATAACCTCTAATATTTAAAAATGATAATATATCAAAAATTGGTTGTAATATTATAAAAAATAAGACTAATTTTGTAATATTATCAACATTTATAATTTTTTTTATTTTACACTTTATTTCTTTCATCTTCCTTTTATCCCTCTATTAAATTTATAAGTTTTCGTATTATTTGATTATTTCCACAATCAAATTTTTCTAAATTAGCTTCTATTTTTTTTATGTTTATAGTTCCATCCAATATCATCTTCATTGTTTTTTCTAAAGCTTCTGTAGAAATCTCAGTTGCTATTCCATATTTTCCATTTTCAAACATCTCAGAAACACCTGATACATTTGTTGAAACAATAGCCTTTTTTAATAATAAAGCTTCTTTAATTGCCACACTATATCCTTCAAAGTCACTTGAAACTACTATACAATCAGCTTGTTTAATATATGGATATGGGTTAAGCTTTAGTCCTAATAATTCAACAACATCCTCTACATCATAATCTTTAATAAGCTTTTTAATTTTCTCCTCTTCTGGACCATTTCCTATTATCTGAATTTTAAATTTATAATTATCATTTTTTAGATTTTTTGCGATTTTTATCAGTCTATCTTGTCTTTTCTGTGGTCTCATTTTTCCAACATTTGTAAAAGTAAATACATTATTTTTCTTAACTTCTTCTTTAGATTTTTCTATAATATTTTTTTCATCTATTAAATTATATAGCACCTCAACTTTTTCTTCATCAAATTTATATTTATCACAAAAACTAGCTTTTGCCACTTCAGATACAGTAATAACCTTATCCATTTTATTATATGTATCTATTATTTCTTTTTCCGAGATCCCTATATTAAATTTATTAACATCATTATGTATCCATGCAATTTTCCTAATTTTTTGTTTTATATCTGCAACCCATGTTGCACTTCTACCTTCAAAAAAACCAATTGCAACATCATATTTCTTTTTATTGATTATTTTATTTATAATATATTTTCTATACGGCGATACAAATCGAAAGAAAACATACTGAAAATTATTTTTTCTTATCTCCGTCACATTTACGTTTTTCGGTATATCTTTTAAAAACTCACCTTTTTTTTGCAATAAAATCAAATCAATATCATATTTATTATTTAATGCATTTATATAATCGACTAGAACCTTTTCAGCACCGTCCTACTTCTAATGTGTATCCAAAAAAAACTATTCTTTTCATTTTTTCTTCTCCTTTTGTAAATATTTTATATATGCTGGTATATATAAAAATATACACTTTATTTTTGCAGGGTGATTCCTTATTGTTTTTAAGAATCCATATTTAGCATATATAGAATACATATCATATGCAGCCACATTATAATTGGTAGGTTCTAAATCATATAATTCTCTATAATAAATCATTTGTCCTTTAGGATTCTTTTTAGCTAAGTTAAAATAGTTACTAGTATACCCTTTATCTAAATACTCTTTATAAATAACTGGTTCATTAATACATAAAAAAGAATATTTTCTGCATATTCTATTAAATAATAGTGCTTCTGGTACAAATTTTTCGTTTTCATATATCGGAAATAAATAATCTTTTAATATATTAGTTTTAAAAACCATTTCTTTGTCTCCAGTTACTTTATGTTTATGGTATATATTGTAATAATTATCAATCATTTTATTTTTTGGAAACTCACTTCCAATTATTTGATTATTTTCTTTTTTACAATTTAAAAAACATATTCCACAAATCTCATTCTTATCTTTAATTACTTCAAAGTACTTATAAATTTTTTCTAGTGCATCTGTCATAAAAATATCATCTGAATCTATTCCAACAAAGAATTCTCCTTTTGCTAATTCAACACCTTTATTATGAGCTACACTTTTTCCTTGATTTGCTTGCTTATAATAATTTATATTAATTTTATTTTCATTAATAAAATTTTTTATAGCCTCTTCTGTCCCATCTTCTGAACCATCATCAACAATTAACCATTCAAAATCTTTAAAGTTTTGATTCAATAATGACTTATATAATTTTTTTAATTCATCTTTTCTGTTATATGTTGGCGTAAATACTGTTATCATATTTCTCCTCCATCTATTTTTCAAAGATAGCATCCCATCTTTTCATAATTTCACTTGGAATATAATGAAATGATTCTTCTTTTGACTTTTCTCCAAATTCACTTAATTCTTTTTTATTATTTAACAATTCTACAATTTTCTGTGCCATTTCATCTTGATTTCGATTTTTTATTAAATATCCATTTTCATTTTCTTTTATAATAGCTTTTGGTCCAACTGGAACATCAAACGAAACTAAAGGAAGTCCACATGCTGCGGCTTCTAATAAAACCATTGGAAAACACTCTGTTATAGATGTCATAACATATATATCTGAATTTAACAAATATTCTCTTACTTGATTTTTCGAAACCATTCCTGTTATTTTAACTTTTTCTTGAATTCCTAACTCTATTGTAAGACTCTTTAACTTTTCATATTCTTCGCCTCCACCAACTATAGTAAGTGTAGCGTCTTTTATTTTTTTTACAACTTTATCAAACACATAAATTAATGTTTCGAAATCCTTAACAGGATGTAATCTTCCTACTGCTATTATTTTTTTTCCATTTAATAAACTACTTTCTTTTGGTACTTCTTCAAGCATATTTGGTATTTCAATAATTTTTATTTTTTTATTTTCTTTTAACCATTTACTATAATTTTCCTTAGAACCAGGTCCCAACACAATAAGATAATCTAAATTTCTAAAAGACCTTTTTACTTTTTTTATATATTTTTTCGAGTCATCATGAAGATGTTCTTGAGTCATTGTAATAACTTCTTTTGGTGCATATTTTGAAAGCATATTTGCATATTCAATTCTTGTTGATAAAACAAAATCTGAATCTAACTTTTTCACTTCTTTTATCATTAATGCATTTTTCAAGTATAATATCTTTATTGCCTTCAATCCTTGCTTTATTATTTTTAATGGATTTTTACCTTTTACTGCTTCTTTAAATTCTCTTCTATTTGGTTCGTCATCTATTAAGTATTTTATATTAATCTTCGAATTCACTTCGTATGCTGGCTCTTTTTTCATTGAATATACAGATATAATTTCAACATTATACTTTTTACTTAGCTCATTTGCAAAAGAAATGGTTTGTTTTTCAATTCCTCCATATTGCATATGTAGCAATAATATCGTTATTTTTTTCATTTTTATTATCTCCTAAATCTCTGCACTATAGCATTTCTTTTTTCATTCACTTTATTTAGTACATCATTAACAAAGCTATCTTTTAATAAAATTAATATAATTCCATATATTATACAGCCTTCAGTTATTTGAATTATTATACTATAAATTCCATGTAATGTTAAAACTTTTGTTGTTATATATACTATACCAAACATAATAACAGTAGCTATAATATTATTCTTTGATAATCTCAGTACAGTTTTTATATCAATTTCTTTTCTTACAAAATAAAATTGTACTGCAGTTACTAAAAATTCAGCTATTACAGTAGTAATTGATGCACCAATTGATGCATATTTCTTTATTACAATTATATTAAGAATAAAGTTCACAATAGCTCCTACAATTACTGAAATAGAAAATTCAGTTTGTCTCTTGGTTGGTAATAAATACTGTGTACCAATTATATTACTAAGCCCAATAAATAATGTGATCGGTACAATAACATTTATTAGTACTGCGACTTTTTCATAACCTTGTCCAAAAAATATTGGAACAAACTCCCCTGAAATTAAAATAAGTCCCGCCATTATTGGAAAAGCTAAAAAGAAAACAAAACTAAATGAACTATACATATATTTTTTTAACTGTTCTTTATCTCCCTTTGCAAATGTACTAGCCATTCTTGGAACCATAACTGTTCCAAGTGAAGTAATTAATGTTAACAATAATTTAACTACCTTTTGAGCCTGTTCATAAAAACCAACTTCGGACTTATCTTCAATTATTATTCCGAGCATTGTTCTATCAAGAACAGTATAGATTTGTACTGCAATCTGTGGAATAAATAAAAGTATTGTTGGTTTAAGATGTTTAAAAACATGCAGATCTTTAATTGCTACTTTTTGTATATATTTAGGAATATATATCCACAAAGACATATTCCCAAATAAATTTGCTCCCGCTATTATTACAATATACTTTATTAGATCATTTGGAGATTTTACAAACATAAATATACATATAGCAAATATAAGCTTTACAATAGAATTTCTAATAACAGTTTTTTTAAATTCTTCAATTCCTTGGAAAAACCAACTAATATCAATACATTGACTTATTAATTCAATAACTAATATTCTATAATAAATTTTATATTGTCCATGCATACCATAAGTAACCCAAAATATAAATATCGAAATTGTCATTGTTATTATTTTTAAAAATAATATTTCCCAAAATGTAATGCTTCTTTTTTTATCATCCTCTTGAACATATGCAATTTCTCTTTGTCCATATAAAGAAATTCCTAATGTACCAAAGAGTATAAAATATGTAGCAATTGATAAAGTATAACTATATATTCCAATAGCTTCTGCACCTAACACCCTAGATAAATAAGGTGTTGTTATAAGTGGCATAACAATTACTAATATTTGATAAAATAAATTATATAAATAATTTTTCGAAATACTTTTTTGTTTCATCATATATCCTTTCATATGTTATTTTTTAAATCGAAATATGTCCTTATTTTCTTTATAATATTCTTTCATAGCTGAAGTTTGTGGGCCATATGAAAAATGTCCAACTAGTACATTTTCAGAAACTATAACTGGTCTACTTTCTATAAGACAATATTTACAAATCTGATTTTCATCTTCTCCTAAATCTTTTCCTCTAAACACATTAAATTTCCCCATACTGTTCCATATTTCTCTTGGCATTAGAATTGCTCCTATACTAAATCTAATTGGACTTGCAGAATATTTAAATTCACCTTTTAAAAATTTTTCTGAGATCTTATCAATATCTTTCAATTCTTCATTGTCATTTCCCCATAAAAATTTTGCTACTTCTCCATCAGTTAATATTTTTTCTCCTGGAGTCGCATCCATAACCGCTTTTCCAAATTTTTCTTCAAATTTATTTAATAAATTAGTTTTTTCTAAAACTCTTCTATAGCTATATCCATTAATATTAATTAATGGAGCAATAAGACCTGGCACATATTTTCCTTCTTCTTTTACTTTTAAATATGTATCTTTTAAGTTTTCAAAAAAACCTTTTGTTATAAACATATCTTCATCTAATTTATATATATATTTCGCATCTTTATGCAATTCAATTGCTATATTTTGCGCCAATGTCACTTTATTTTCTTCTACACTTAAGTATGACCACTTTTTCTCTTCACACATTTTGTTTAATTTTTCATTAAATAAACCGGGGTGAAACAATACAGACATCAATATTATCAGGCATAAACTTTTCTATTCTATCAAATACAATATCCCATAGAAATTCTTTATATCCTGCTAATATTATACATAAATCTTCTTGATTCTTACTATTGTTAAGTAAATAATATTTTCCTTTTGTTTTTCTTTCATTGATTTTTTTTGTTTTATTATTATAATATTTAGTCCATAATTTAAATATTTTTTTGTTATTTTTTAATTTTTCTCTTATAGTAACCATTTTTAAACATATAACTCCTTTTAGTTAAATTCATTTTTTACACAGTTCAAGGCTTCTTCTATAACTTTATGCATATCATAATATTTATATTGACCTAATCTTCCTCCAAATATAACATTTGGCTCCTTTTCGGATAATTCTTTATATTTCTCATACAATTCATTATTTTTTTCATTATTTATTGGATAATATGGTTCTTTTTCGCTTGTCCAATTATCAGGATATTCCCTTGTTATTACAGTTTTTTTCTGTGTTCCAAATTCAAAGTGCTTGTGTTCAATAATTCTTGTAAATGGTGTTTCATAATCTGTATAATTTATAACAGCATTTCCTTGATAATTAGATTGATCTAAAATTTCTGTTTCAAATTTTAAACTTCTGTATTCTAACTCTCCAAATTTGTAATTATAATATTTATCAATCATTCCTGTAAATACAACCTTTTCTGCTATATTTTCTAATTCTTCTCTATGTTCAAAAAAGTCGTAATTTAATTTCACATCAATTCCATTTAGCATTTTTTCTATAATTTTTGTATACCCTCCAATTGGAATTCCTTGATAAGAATCATTAAAATAATTATTATCATATATAAATCGTACTGGTAATCTTTTTATAATAAATGCTGGTAGCTCAATTGCTTTTTTCCCCCATTGTTTTTCTGTATAACCTTTTACCAATTTTTCATATATTGTTTTTCCAACTAAACTGATTGCTTGTTCTTCTAAATTTTTAGGTTCTTTTATATTACTATTTCTTTTTTCTTCTTCAATTTTTGCTTTTGCTTGCTCTGGTGTTATAACTCCCCATAATTTATTAAAAGTATTCATATTAAATGGCATATTATATATTTCACCTTTATAATTTGCAACTGGCGAATTAGTATATCTATTAAATTCTGCAAATTTATTAATATAATCCCATATCTCTTTGTTACTTGTATGAAAAATATGTGCACCATATTCATGTACATTTATACCTTCTACTTCTTTTGTATAGATGTTTCCTGCTACATGTCCTCTTTTATCTATGACTAAACACTTTTTTCCTCTTTTATTTGCCTCATAAGCAAATACACTTCCAAATAACCCTGAACCAACTACTAAATAATCATATTTATTCATATTTATTCCCCCATATCTTTTAAAACTTTTTCCATTGCATTAATTGTAAAAAATCCACTTCTAACTTTTCTCTGCAAATTTTTTATATTATTAACTTTTTCTTTATAATCTGCTAAATTCAAATTATTAATGTCATATATATTACTTATTGTATATCCTATATTATACTTTTTTACAAAATCTGCTATTGCTGCTTTTCTCCATACAATTACCGGAATTCCTGATGCAGTATAACAAGACAATTTATGTGGATTATTATATTTTGTATAATTTTTAAATTTAATATTTTCGTCACTTTCATCAAAATTTCCATCCCAAATCAAACCTAAGTCTCCATCAATTTTATCAGGTAACTCATTTGGTGGAAATTTTCCTTTATATACTAATTTGCTATTTATATCTTTTTCTATTCCTACACCATATAAATTTATTTTAAAGTTCATTTTACTTTCATCCAATTGATATATATATGGACTTTTTACATTTATTAAATTACCTGCATATGCTATTTTTAAATTATTTGTATCAATCTTTATATCTCTTCTTTCAAAATCTTCCTTCTTATCACATAAATAATCAAATATTTCTAAATTATACATCTTAGCTTTTATA
>ENA-UOJQ01002795-UOJQ01002795.1-human-gut-metagenome-genome-assembly--contig:-P63-NODE-2795-length-10119-cov-4.556538_pt1 | contig 10119 bp, 8 predicted proteins | sample MGYA00242352_ERZ723899 | MGnify/ENA metagenome assembly ERZ723899 | reverse complement strand
CGGTTTACAGAAAGCGACATAAGCATATCCTCTCAAAACAAACCCGTCATAATATTTATCTACATTCATCACTCCCATATTCAAGGTTCCCAATAGAGACAACCCGTTATTTATATCGAGGAAATGAAGATTGCCGCCCTTAGAATAAAACAAATATTTATCGTTGAAAGGCATAAGCGCATAAATAGTCGTTCCCGGTACATCGTCCAATAAAACCCACTTGGCGATATCGTACTTGATGGCATCGCTATTTATATAATAAAGACCATCATCGGCAACAAAAAACCAATACTTGTCGCAAGCCCCTATCAGACTGATTTTTTTTCCGTAATTATAAGATTCGCTCACTTCATTTTTCTTATCGTTCAAAACAACGATACCAAAGTCGGTAGCCAAATAAATTCTATCACCGTAAAACTTTACATCGTTGATACCTTTTGCCGTAGTCAATATGGCATTCTTAATATCCGGTATATTAAACACTTTTCCATTATCGTGCAAAATATCTACGTTGGAGTTGGCATACACGATAACCAGATACTTTTTATCGTAATTATAATAAATATTAGCTATATCTATATCGTTCAATATATTGTTCTTACTGTAAGATTCCATCTCTTCCGTCTCCTTATCGAAACCAAAAAGACTCCTACCCGACACATAGTAAACCCTTTGAGGCGTATCTATGACCTTTACAGGAGTTCCCGTCGAAGTATAAATCTGCCAATCGCCCACGGCCAATTGAGCATAGGTCGCAACCGTAAACGACAATATAACGAAACCTATTAAACCCGATATTCTTTTCAACATATCAAACGATTATAGTGTATTAAAAAAATCCGATAACTTTTTTACCGCTCGTGCCCTATGGCTTATCTTGTTTTTTTCCTCTTCTCCCATCTCGGCAAATGTTTCTTCATGTCCTTCCGGCACAAAAACCGAGTCGTAACCGAATCCCGAAGAACCTCGGCGTTCACGGATAATCTTTCCGGATATTTCTCCGTAAAAAACATGCTCCTCGCTACCTGTTACCAAAGCTATACAGGTAACGAAACTCGCTTTTCTGTTTTCCGCATCTCGAAGATTAGCCAATAATTTATCTATATTCTTCTCAGAATCGGAAGGTTCACCCGCATAACGGGCCGAATATACACCCGGTTCCCCGTTCAACGCCTCCACTTGCAGTCCCGTGTCGTCGGCAAAGCAATCGTATCCGTATTTATCCTTAACATACCGGGCTTTCAACAAAGCATTACCTTCGAAAGTATCGGCCGTTTCGGGTATATCGTCATGACAACCGATATCATTCAAACCGAGTATCTCTATCTTGTCACCGATAATCGCCGATATCTCTTCCAATTTATGTCTATTATTCGTGGCAAAAACCAGTTTCATAATATGAAATAATTATTTTTGTAAAAAATCCGAACAAACAAAATGAAATCTTATTCAAAACTTCAAAATTACCTTTCTCTATTCATGTTTATAACGATAAATATCTTGTTTTATTTTAAATACTTATCGAAGATATCTATCGCATGCGGAGCTATTACGAGCGTATTATATATACTTTTCATCATTTTCTTGTTCAAATACAAACCGACTTTCGGTCGCAAACTTGTCAACGTCGGTATAATCACTTTTATAATAGCTACTTCATCACTTCTTTTCTTTATTCCCAAAGAAATATTCACGGCCGACAGATGGATTATTATCGATCTTTTTTGGGACTCCGTTTCAAACGGCCTGTACCCTTATGCCGAAAAAACTTCTATCGGCAACTACCCGGGGGCAATGCCGTTCTATTTTCTTCTCTGCTATCCATTTTATTGCATACGAGAAATAGGATTCATAACCGTTATTTCCATTGCTCTGCTGGCATTCCATTTCAAACGTAAATCTGTTCAAAGTTATAGTTTATCTTTTATACTTTCGATTTCTTCTTTATGTATCTACTGGGAAATTTTTTCAAGAAGCACCATACTCATCAACGCCGTACTGTTCACCCTCTTTCTCTTTTATCTCGAACGATTCCGCACATTTTCCACCCGACAACTGATATGGAGCGCTGTCATAGGAGGATTGCTGTTCTCTATTCGCAACGTGTTCGTGCTGCCGCTCATCGTATGGGGATTGTATCAACTCTTTCAAGAAAAAACACCTCCGAAGAAAATATTCCTGTGGGGCTTTGTTTTCCTATTGTCCTTCGCGATTACTTTCGTTCCTTTCATCTGGCTATATCCCGATGAGTTTTGGGAGGTCAATCCGTTCTCCACACAATCATCTTTGGTATCTTTTCACTTCATAGTACTCTTCGTACTGATAGCGATCGCAGGAAGTTTCTTTTGCAGAAACTACAACGACGTTAGATTTTTCAGCGTTCTGCTGTTATTCGGTATCGTGACAATCCATTTTATAGAAGCGGTTTGCCAATACAGTTTTACACAAGCTCTATTCCAATCGAAAGCAGATATATCTTATTACATTTTCTGCATACCCTATTTGCTGCAAATACTCGCCGATACAGATTATAAAAGACTTATGAATCCGCAAACATGAATACGGGAAAAAGGATATTGTGGATAGACTATGCCAAATCGATATGTATCTATTTGGTTCTGTTGGGACATGCTCATGCTTCCCAACCTGTCACCGACTTTATCTATACTTTTCACATGCCTCTTTTCTTCTTTCTGTCCGGTTGTCTTTTTTCATTCGAGAAACACCCTAACTTTAAAGAGTTTGCCATAAAACGATTCAAAGGGCTCATGGTTCCCTATCTTTGGATAAACCTCATCACCTATCTGTTCTGGTTATTTGCAGGTCGTAATTTCGGCGAAGATGCGACAATATCCACTACTTGGTATTCCCCCATAATAGGCATTCTTTTAGGATATAGTAAACAGATGATACACAATACACCTATGTGGTTTTTCATTTGTCTCTATTTCTTGGAAATATTTTACTACCTCCTATTCAAACCGTTACAAAAGAAAAGCAAATCGATAAAGATTTCGGTATTGATCGTTATCGCCGTCATAGGATACACAAATTATGCCTACAATCCCTACACATTACCCTTTTGTTTGGGAACTGCCATAGTAGGAATGGTTTTCTACGGAATAGGCAATTTAATCGTACACAACATACAAATAACAAAAATAAAATTACTCCATATAATACTCGTTTTCCTGACAATGGGAATTGTTATTTTCATAGCTCATGAAAACGGATACATAATAATGGACACAAATAATTATAATAACTATATACTGTTTTTCATAGGAAGTTTCGCCGGTATATGTATGATAAATCTGTCGAGCAATTTTCTATCCTTAAAACCTGTTTTTCAAAATATCATAATCTATATATCCAAAAACACACTCATTATCAACAGTTTTCATTTGCTTACGTTCTCTTTCTTAAAAGGAATCATGGTATTTGTCTTTCACATACCGGTAGAACCCTTATACGGCAAAATAGTTCCTAATATAGTTTTCGCTTTGGTGAGTCTTTTTTCGTGCCTACCTATCGCCTATATCATCAACAAACATTTCCCCTTTATAATAGGAAAAAAAAGAAGTCCCGAAGGGTAGATTTATGCTTTTATTTTGTCGAAACCTTCTCCATAAACTCCCACAACATTGGATTGGGAAATAAAAGCTTTCGGGTCTATGGACTTTATCAAGCGAAATATTTTAACCGACTCATTCCTTTTGGCCAATATCATCAATACTTTTTTGGGTTGCTTGGAATACCAGCCCATGCCGTCGATAACTGTCACGCCGCGGCGTATATCGTTATTGACATGAGTAGCTATCTCTTCGTATTTATCCGACAGAACCAAAATTTGTACCGACTGACGTTTGCCATTGATAAGCATGTCCATCGTGTAACTCATCACCCCCATCACTACATATCCGAAAATCATTTTCTCCACACTATGGAACAGAACGTAAGAGCAGGCGATAATTAAAAAATCGATGTACATCATCATTTTGGCAAACGAAATATTCTTGTATTTGTTTACGATAGCCGCTATAATATCGGTTCCTCCCGTACTTCCGTTAGACACGAATACCAATCCAATACCCGAACCGCACAGAATACCGCCTATTATAGCCGACATAAAAGGTTGTTCGTCTACCAAAGCATCTTTTATGAACAAAGGAAGAATAGACAAGAATGAAGAACATACGATTACGCTGAAAATAGTTCGTATGCAGAATTGAAGACCCAACACCTTGATGGCAGCCAACAACAATAATACATTGATAACAAAATAGGATACCGATATAGGTATACCCGTACCGTAGTATATCAAGGCCGATATACCCGTTACACCTCCTGTCGTTATTTCGTTCGGTATCAGAAAACCTACCCAACCCAAAGCATACAACAGTAACCCGAATATGATAATCAAATAGTCTTTTATCGAATACCAGACACTATTAAAAGGCAAACGCATAATATGTAAAATATAAAATCCATGTTCGCTATGAATTTACGAACATGGATAAAGTTTATCAAATAACTATATTGACTATTTTATTAGGTACTACGATTATCTTCTTAGGTGTTTTTCCTTCGAGCCACCGCACCGAAGATTCATGATTAAGTACCATTTTCTCTATTTCTTCACGGGGAGTATCTGCCGGAATTTCCAAATTGTAACGTGCTTTTCCATTAAAAGAAATAGCATAAGTCACTACATCTTCTTTCAGATATTCCTCTTTCCATTCGGGCCACCGGGCATCGCATACAGTAGAATCGTAACCCAATTCATGCCACAACTCTTCACTAATATGAGGAGCGAAAGGAGCCAACAATATAATTACCTTTTCAAGTATCTGTTTGTTGTGCGATTTAATAGAAGTCAACTCATTCACGCATATCATAAAAGCGCTTATAGAAGAAATAAACGAAAAAATCACTACGACCCACGATATATTCTAAATCAGATTATGCAAAGACTTCAATTCCTCTTTCGTAGGCTCTTGATCTGTTACAATCCAATTATCACCTTGATAAAACAGATTCCACAACTTTTTCAGAAAACGATGTACGCCGTCTATTCCGTTCGTATCCCACGGTTTGCTTTGTTCGATGGGACCGAGGAACATTTCGTACAACCGTAAAGTATCGGCTCCGTATTTTTCTACGATATCGTCGGGATTTACCACATTGAACATCGATTTGGACATTTTCTCTACCGCCCAACCGCATACATATCTGCCGTCATCTTTCAAAATAAACTCGGCCGAACTAAACTCAGGGCGCCAGTTTTTAAATGCTTCTATATCGAGTACATCGTTACTTACGATATTCACATCGACATGAATGGGAGTAGTATCGTAATCTTTCTTTTTATTCAAAGATACGAAAGTATTCGTATCTTTAATACGATATACAAAGTTGGAACGCCCCTGTATCATACCTTGATTTATCAGTTTCTTGAAAGGTTCGTCTTCACAAACCACTCCTTTATCGAAAAGGAACTTATTCCAGAAACGACTATAAATAAGATGACCGGTAGCATGTTCGGTTCCCCCTATATAGAGGTCTACATTACGCCAATACTCATCGCTTTTCTTCGATACCAGAGCTTTGTCGTTGTGCGGGTCCATATATCGCAAATAATAAGCCGAAGAACCTGCGAATCCCGGCATGGTACACAACTCCAACGGATAATGCTCTTCTGTTTCCCAGTTCTTAGCACGACCTAATGGAGGCTCACCTGTTTCGGTCGGTAGGAATTTATCCACTTCGGGAAGTTCCAAAGGTAGTTTACTTTCGTCAAGCATATAAGGCATACCCTCTTTATAGTAAACAGGAAAGGGTTCACCCCAATAACGCTGACGACTGAATATAGCATCGCGCAAACGATAGTTTACTTTTACCCTGCCTATACCCTTTTCCTTAATAAACTTTTTCGTGGCGGCAATGGCTTCCTTCACCTCCATACCGTTCAAATCCAATCCATTACCACAAGAATTTATCATTTTACCTTCTTTGGCATCGAAACTTTCCTCCGAAACATCGCACCCTTCTATCAGCGGTATGATGGGCAAGTCGAAATGTTTGGCGAAAGCGTAGTCCCGACTATCGTGTGCAGGTACGGCCATGATAGCTCCTGTCCCGTATCCGGCCAAGACATAATCGCTTATATAGATAGGTATATGTTTATTGTTCAACGGATTGACAGCGTATGCACCAGTAAACACACCGGTAACGCTCTTGTCCATAAGTCGCTCACGCTCGGTACGATGTTTTATGCTGTCCAAATATTTGTTTACAGCTTCCTGTTGATCGGGGGTGACTACTTGTTTTACATAATCGCTTTCGGGAGCCAATACCATAAAAGTAACCCCGAAAACCGTATCGGCACGCGTCGTAAATATGGTAAACTCCACATCGGAATCCACCACCTTAAACTGCATTTCGGCTCCCTCGGAACGACCTATCCAGTTCTTTTGGGTCTCTTTAAGAGAATCTGTCCAATCTATTTTATCCAGACCTTCCAACAAACGCTGAGCGTATGCCGATACCCGTAGACACCACTGACGCATCACTTTCTGTTCCACCGGATATCCCCCTCGTATGGAAACGCCCTCGCTCACCTCGTCGTTGGCAAGCACGGTTCCCAATTGCGGACACCAGTTTACCATCGTATCGCCCAAATAGGCAATGCGGTAATTCATCAATATTTCCTGTTGTTCTTTCTCCGATTTACCATTCCATTCTTCGGACGTAAAAGAAAGTTCTTCGCTACAAGCTGCATTCACACCTTCCGTACCTGTCGTTTCGAAAGTCTTTACAAGCTCTTCTATGGGACGAGCTTGTTGTTTGTCGTTGCAATAATAACTATTGAACATTTGTATGAACGCCCACTGAGTCCATTTATAATATTCGGGATCGCAAGTACGTATTTCGCGGCTCCAATCATAACAAAAGCCTATCTTGTCCAATTGCTCGCGATAACGATTTATGTTCTTTTCGGTCGTTATGGCCGGGTGTTGTCCCGTCTGTATGGCATACTGCTCGGCAGGAAGACCGTATGCATCATACCCCATAGGGTGAAGAACGTTAAACCCCTTCAATCTTTTATATCTGGAATAAATATCGGAAGCTATATATCCCAACGGGTGACCTACATGCAGACCTGCTCCCGAAGGATAGGGAAACATATCCAGTACGTAATATTTGGGTTTACTCTCATCTTCTTTTACTTGATAAATATGATGATCTTTCCAATACTTTTGCCACTTTTTTTCTATCTCTTTGAAATTATATTCCATGATAAACAATTATGAATGAAATTATTATTCTCTTTTTTAAATTCCCAATGAAGCCGATATGTCGAGCATACGCTGTATAGGTTCGATAGCTTTTTCGGCTATCTCTTTATCCACTATCACCTCGGGCAACTCGTATTTAAGCGTGTTATACAATTTTTTCATCGTATTCAATCGCATGAAATTACACTCGTTACAAGCACATGTACTATCGTTGGGAGGCGCAGGTATAAACTCTTTGTCGGGATTGTTTTTCTTCATTTCATGCAATATACCCGACTCGGTAGCTACTATGAAACGCTTGCAGTCCGATTGTGTCGCAAAGCGCAAAAGAGCAGCCGTGGAACCTACCTTGTCAGCTACTAACAATATATCTCTTTTACATTCCGGGTGAGCCAGTATCAACGCATCGGGATACTGTTTTTTCAAATCTACTATTTTTTCCAATGAAAATTGGGAATGCACGTGGCAAGCTCCGTCCCATAATAGCATATCACGTCCTGTGATACTGTTTATATAGTTACCCAAATTTTTATCGGGTCCGAATATGATCTTCTCGTCGGCAGGGAAACTCTCTACGATTTGACGGGCATTCGACGAAGTGACTACCACATCGGTATAAGCCTTTACCGCCGCAGATGTATTTACATAAGATATGACTTTATAGCCGGGGTGAGCTTTTACGAATTCGGCAAAAGCATCGGCCGGACAACTGTCTGCCAAAGAACACCCGGCATTCATGTCGGGTATCAGTACTTTCTTGTCGGGACAAATAATTTTGGCGGTCTCGCCCATAAAATGAACACCGCAAAGCACCAATATGGAAGCATCCGTTTTCGCAGCCCATTGAGCCAAAGCCAAAGAATCTCCCACATAATCGGCTATATCCTGTAAATCTCCCGATTGGTAGTAATGAGCGAGAACGACAGCATTTTTCTCCCGCTTCATTCTCTCTATCTCGGACACTAAGTCTATCCCTTCGGGAACGGGCATATCCACATAACCTTTGGAGATATCTACATCGAACATATAATATATTCTTTTTATTTTTTAATTTTAAAATCTTTATTGTTGATGATAATAGACTGTTGATAGTAATGATAACTTCTTGTTAAAATACTTGTTATTTAGAGTTTCAACTGACTATGAAAATATATTCTTACTTTATCAACGTTTTTATCTTTTCTATATGAGCTCTTTATCTTCTTTATCAACTATCTGTTTACAATATGCAAAGTTAATAACTTTATTCTATTTGCATGATTGATAAATAGATATTTTAGGTGGATATATGAACTAAAAACTTGATGAGTTATTATTTGCTTTATTGACATGCAGTGCTGTATAGATATATGATTTTTAAAAGCAATATTTTTATTACTTTTTTGTGCAAGTATTTTATAACGGTTTATACACATTTAATAACAACTTATGCACATAGCGTTGCATCCGTGGGGCAGATAGGAGATTGTTGGATATAAGATGGGTGTATTTTTATATTTATCGAAAATGTGAGAATCGTCTGTACTTCGACATGGCTCTATATGGTTGTTTTTGCGCTCGGCTTATATTATCTTTGTACAAAATGGAAATTAGACTCTTATAAAGATGATCGTTTATGAAGAAAAAGAGTGTATTGGATTTGAAAAGAATTTCACAAGAAGAGTTCAAACGGGTTGAAAAAATATCGCTGACCGTTATTTTGGATAATGTGAGGAGTCTCAATAATATAGGTTCTGTATTTCGCACGGCCGATGCTTTCAGAGTGGAGTGTATTTATTTGTGCGGAATAACGGCTACACCGCCTCATACTGATATTCATAAGACAGCTTTGGGAGCCGAGGACAGTGTCGACTGGGTTTATTTTCAAGACACTTGCGAGGCTGTTGATAACTTGTTGGCAGCCGGATATGAGGTATATGCCATAGAACAAGTAGAAGGCAGTATAAGTCTGACAGACATAAAATTGGATAAGAATAAAAAATATGCCGTCGTGTTGGGTAATGAAGTGAAAGGTGTACAACAGTCGGTGGTCGATAAGTGTACGGGAAGTATAGAAATACCTCAATTCGGTACTAAACATTCATTGAATGTGTCGGTAACGGCGGGACTGGTAATTTGGGATTTCTTTAAACAGCTAGGAATATAACTTTGTAAAAAAAATAACTTATTAAAATTAAGTGCTTTATAAATAAAAAATATGTTTTAGAATCGATATACTATAAAGAACCTTGTTCCACTAATATACAGATTCTTTCTATTGTTTTATCTTCGCCTTCCGGATCCCAATCGGTTTTAAGGGAAGCTCCGAATATTTTTCCAAAGAATTGCCAGAAGTTGGCTCTGAAACTGCCTAAGAATGCTTTGATTAGTTCGTATGAAGATTGGTTACATTCCCGGTTAATAAGTTTGATGAGCATTTTACCCTGCGATAGGGTAAATTTTTTCAATACCGGTTTATATTGTTGAAAAACTTCTTTTTCCATTTTCTTCATGTGTTCTTCTCGAGCTTTATCGTCGGGAAGAGTTTCCATATATTCATAGGTTTCAATAAGTATGGAGTAGATGAGTTTGGCATAGGGTAGGGTCTTTTTCACATCGCGCACGGTTTTCCAGTAAAATTTTTCTTGTTTTTTGTCTTTGAATTTTTCGGGAGGAAATACATGAAACGTACGTAATTCTATTATCAATACGGTATCGTTGTCTATAACAGCATGATAAAAATGTTTATATGCCGGGTGTGATTCCTGTACAATTTGGGATTTTGTACGGGGAATAAACAGGAAAAGAAAAAGAAACAATATGAATATGGTTCTCTTCATAG
>ENA-UOJQ01002788-UOJQ01002788.1-human-gut-metagenome-genome-assembly--contig:-P63-NODE-2788-length-10135-cov-8.622421_pt1 | contig 10135 bp, 9 predicted proteins | sample MGYA00242352_ERZ723899 | MGnify/ENA metagenome assembly ERZ723899 | reverse complement strand
AAATCGATTTTTTCCTCCACAACCGGAGCCGCCTGAGCAGCCTCCGCAGGAGCCGAAACTTCCTTGGAAACCTTCTTGTCGGAGTCCAAAGGTTTCATTGTCGGGAACAGGATCACGTCGCGGATGGAGCTTGCGCCGCACAGCAGCATGGCGCAGCGGTCAATGCCGAAGCCGAGGCCGCCGGTAGGCGGCATGCCGTACTCGAGCGCCATGACGAAGTCCTCGTCCATCATGTTGGCCTCTTCGTCACCGTTGGCGCGCTTTTCGGCCTGCGCCTTGAAGCGCTGATACTGGTCGATGGGGTCATTGAGCTCGGAGAAGGCATTGCCCATCTCGCAGCCGCAGATGAACATCTCATAGCGCTCGGTGAGCGCGGGCTGCTCGGGGCTGCGCTTGGCAAGCGGGCTGACCTCCACGGGGTACATGGTGATGAACGTCGGCTGGATGAGCGTGGACTCGACCTTCTGGTCGAACGTCTCATAGAGCGCGTTGCCCCACGTATGGGCGACGTTTTCCATGTCCACGCCCACGCTCTTGGCGAGGGCGACTGCCGCGTCCGCATCGCCGACAATCGCCATAAAGTCAGCTCCGGTGACTTCCTTGACGGCATCGGCCATGGTCACGCGGCGCCAGCTCGGTGTGAGGTCCACATCGTGGCCCAGCCACTGCACCTGATACGTGCCGAGGATCTCCTTGGCAGCGCCGGAGAGGATGCCCTCGAGAATGTCCATCATACCGTCGAGGTTCGTGTAGGCCTGATAGAGCTCGCAGGTCGTGAACTCCGGGTTGTGCTTGGTGTCCATGCCTTCGTTGCGGAAGATACGGCCGACCTCATACACGCGCTCAATGCCGCCGACGATCAGGCGCTTGAGATGCAGCTCGGTCGCGATGCGCATATACATATCAATGTCGAGCGTGTTGTGGTGCGTGATGAACGGGCGCGCCGTCGCGCCGCCGGCGATGGGGCTGAGCACGGGGGTCTCGACCTCCATGAAGCCGAGATTGTCGAGATAGCGGCGCAGATACGCAACGAAGCGGCTGCGGATCTGGAAATTGCGCTTGCTCTCGGGGTTCATGATGAGATCCACATAGCGCTGACGGTAGCGCAGCTCCATGTTCGTCATGCCATGGAACTTCTCCGGCAGCGGGCGCAGGGACTTGCTGAGCAGTGTGACCTGCTGCACGTGGATGGAGATCTCCCCCGTCTTGGTCTTGAACGCGTAGCCGCTCACGCCGATGATGTCGCCGATGTCATACTTGCGGAAATCAGCAAACTCCTGCTCGGACACGGCGTCCTTGCGCACGTAGAGCTGGATCTGCCCGCGGTCGTCCTGAATGTCGCAGAAGATGGCCTTGCCCATGCCGCGCTTGGACATGATGCGACCGGCGGCCTGCAGCGTTTTACCGTCGTAGGCCTCGAAATCGTTCTTGATGTCGGTCGAATAGGCACTGCGCGCAAAGCGCGTCTGCTCAAAGGGGTTGCGCCCCGCATCCTGCAGCGCCTTGAGCTTATCACGGCGCACCTGAAGGATCTCCGACAGGGACGGCTCTGCCGCCTGGGGCTGGTTGTTTCTCTCTTCGTTCATGGCGGGCTCCTCAGTTTTCGTTTTCGACGGCGATGATCTTGAACTGCAGCTCGCCGACCGGGGCTGCGACCGTGACAGTCTCGCCGACCTTGTGGCCCTTGAGCGCAAAGCCGAACGGACTGTCGTCCGAAATGCGGCCGTCCATGGGGTTGGCCTCCTGCGAGCCGACGATCGTGTACTCCTCTTCCACGTCCTCATCCACGTCGAGCACGCGCACGCGGCTGCCGATGGTCACAACGTCCGCCGCGACTTCGACCTTCTCCACAACGTCAGCGTTCTCGATCAGGTCATTGAGCTCGGCAATACGGGAATAGAGCTTGCCCTGCTCGGTCTTGGCCTCGTCATACTCGCTGTTTTCCGACAGGTCGCCGAAGGAGCGCGCTTCCTTGATGAGCTCCGCGACTTCCTTCTCGCGGGTCGTCTCGAGGTAGTGCAGTTCTTCCTTGAGCGTGTCCAGACGCTCCTGACTCATTCTATATCTGCTGTCGATCGCCATAATCCGTCTCCTTATATCATTGAAATTTCAGTGGTTACGATTTCATTCAGCGCACCGCGGAGAGCGCCGCCTCCAGCTGTGCATCGACCTCACTGTCCGCACCCGGTGCCACGACCACATCCGGCACGAGACCGCCCTGCTCGGACAGATCCACACGATTGGGCGTGAGGTATTTGCGGCTCGAAATGTGCACGGCACTGCCGTCCGGAAGCGCGATGGTCGTCTGACTGCGGCCCTTTCCGGTCGTATTCTGGCCGACTATGGTCGCCCAGTCATATTCACGCAGCGCGGCTGCGAAAAACTCCGCCGCACTGTACGTGTTGCCGTTGACGATGACCGCCATCGGCACCTTGACGCAGACGCTGTCGCTCTGCGTAACGGTCTCTTTCCCGCTGCCGTCAACACTCACAAACAGGTCACCCTGCGGCAGCAGGTGGTCGAGGATCGTGATGAGCTCCGAGAGCAGGCCGCCGGGGTTGTCGCGCAGGTCGAACACCAGCGACTTTGCGCCGAGATCGAGCAGCTTGTCGACCGCCTGCACGGCGCGCGTGCCGCCGCCGGTCTCAAAGTTGCGGATGCGGACATAGCCGACGCCGTTGTCCATGAGCTTATAGGTCACAGGATCGGTATAAATAACCGTACAGTCAAGCGTGACCGTCCGGCTCTTGCCGGCCGTATCCTGCACGGTAAGCTTGAGCGTCTTGTTAAGCTTGGCGCGGATAATGGTCTGCACCTCCGAGAGGGTCTTGCCCGTGACGTCCTCGCCGTCGATCGAGAGGATGATGTCCCCCTGCTTGAGTCCGGCATTCGCCGCAGGCGAGTCGCTCGTCACGGCGGTGATGCGAAAGCCCTTCGTCTTATCGTCGAGCTGAATGGTCACGCCGATACCTGCGTACTCATTGTTAGAGTACATCTGATAGGCCTTATACTCCTCGGCCGTCATGTAATAGCTCCATTTGTCGCCGATCGCACTGATGATCGCGCTCGACGCGGCATCGCTGATGGCCGTATCATCGGCATCGCCGATGTAGTTTTTATCGACGACCTGCTTGACCTGCGCGAATTTGAGCGCGAGCTTATAGTTGCGGCTGCCGCCGAATTTGCCGACAAAGATCAGCGACGTAACCAGCGCCGTGACCAGAATGCAGATCACACAGGCCAGGATACTCGCCTTCCAGCTGCGCATTCTGCCGCTTTTTCTGCGTGCGGGCACGATTTCCGGCTCCGGCTGCTGCGTTTTGTGTTCGTCCATACGATCCCTCCGCATCTGTTTTTCGTCTGCATCGGGCAGCCCCCAATGCAGCAGATGTGCCGGGCAGCCATTTTCCGGCTGCCCGGCAGTTACATTCCGTCAAAATATGTGCGATCAGGTCGCATAGTTGAGCGGGTTCTGGCGCACACCGTTGACCGTGACCTCCCAGTGCAGATGCGGACCGGTGGAGTTGCCGGTCGAGCCGACATAGCCGATCGTCTGCCCCTTGGAGACCTTCTGACCGACGCGCACGGCGATGGAGCTCATATGGCCGTAGAGCGTGGTAATGCCGTTGCCGTGGTTGATGACCACGCAGTTGCCGTAGCCGGATACGCTGCCCGCCGTGATGATCGTGCCGCCGTCAGCCGCGACGATCGTCGCGCCGTAGCTTGCGCCGATATCCACGCCGGAGTGATACTTCTGCGTGTGATAGATCGGGTGATAACGCCAGCCGAAGGGCGACGTGATCGTGTGGCAGGACGGGCACGGCCACATCATGGAGCCGGTTGCGCCGTTGGCCTTGCCCGGATCATAGCTCGGGTCGTTTTTCTTGTTTTGCTCTTCCTGACGGCGCAGCTCCTCGACCTGCTTGTCGATCTGCGACTGCACGGCCTGCTCCTGCTGCGCGTACTGATCCTGCACCTGCTTATAGGCATCAATATTAGACTCGAGGTTTGCCAGCAGTGCGGCGGCCTCGGAAGACTTCTGCTGCAGTTCGACCTGCTTGGTCTCAAGCTCGGACTGCTTATCCTGCAGCTCGACACGGGCGTCCTCAAGCTCGGCCTTGACGGTCTCGACCTTTTCACGGGCGGCCGTCATGTCGGCCTGCACCTGTTTATTGTATGCAATGACCTCGCCGACCATGTCCATACGGGCAAGAAGATCGGAGAGGCTGGTCGCCTCGAGCAGGATGGCAATGTAGGACATCTGGCCGTACTCCTCGAGATGGCGCACGCAGCCGCGGAAGCGCACCGTCTGTGCCTCTTCCTCCTGCTTTGCGGCCTCAAGCTCAACGCCCTTGTCCTCAATCTGCTGGTCATAGGCACTGCTCTGCTCCTTACCGCCCTCGATCTCCTCCCGCGCCAGATTCAGCTCCTGATCCAGCGCGGCCTTTTGCTCAACGATGCTGGCCTTTTTGGCGCGAAGGTTGCTGATGGTCTTCTGCTGCTCCTTCTGCTTGGCCTGCAGCTCTTTGCGCTGCTGCGTGAGCTGATTGATCTCCGACTGCGACGCAGCCGATGCGTTGACCGGGATCAGCGCCGTCATGAGCGAGACGACAAAGATCAGCGCCAGCAGCACACAAATAACGGATCGAACGACTTTGCGATTTGTTTTCATTCGTTTCCTCCTTAGACTTTCAGGTAATTGCGAATGGCCGTGAGTCCGCCGAAGACGCCGACGAGCACACCCACACCAAGGAACACCAGCAGCAGCGGCAGCGCCACGGACGAAAACGGGAGCACCGTGATGATACCGGCCGCCATGGTGGACATGATCTTGCCGACGATCAGACTATAGAGCCCGAACTGGAGCAGGAACGCCACCAGTCCGCCGACCAGACCGAGCACCAGGCCCTCCACCACAAACGGCAGACGGATGAACCGGTTCGTCGCGCCAACCATCTTCATAATGGCGATCTCCTCGCGGCGGCCAAACGTGGCAAGCTTGATGGTATTGGTCATGATAAACAGGGATACCGCGATCAGGATCACGATCAGAACGACGGAGACAACGCTCACAATGTTCCGGAACGTGATGAAGTTTTCCGCGTAATCCAGATGCGCCGTGACATCGGCAATGCCATCGATGTTCTTGAGCGCGGCCTGCATATCCTTCATGAGTGAGAGATCATTGAGCGTCACAACATAGCGATGGCGGAAGACCGACGCGTCGATGTTGTCAAAGAGATCCGAGTCATACTCGGCCGTAAACGTCTGCATCGCCTGCTCGCGCGTGACGAACGTGACAGAGGCGACATTGTCGAGCGCAGCGATCTTCGGCTCAATGGCACGCGCCTCATCTTCCGAGAGCGTCTCATCGACGTAGGCGATGACCTCGTTCTGGTTTTGCAGGCGGTCAATATTCTTGTCGATGTTGAGCGTCAGCATCGAGAAGCTGCCCATAATGAGCAGACACGCAATAATGATCGTGATCGACGCGAAAGACATGAAGCCGTGCGTGAAGATGTTCTTCACGCCCTGCGCGATCAGGTAATTGAATCTATTCAGCTTCATATCCGTAGTACCCGTCCAATCCGTCGCTGACGACTCTTCCGGTGTCGATCGAGATGACACGCTTGGAAAAAGCGTCGACCAGTTCCTTTTCGTGCGTCACCACCAGGACCGTGGTGCCGAGCTCGTTGATCTTCTCCAGCAGCAGCATCAGCTCCAGACTGCGCACCGGGTCGAGGTTCCCGGTCGGCTCGTCGGCAATGATCATGCGCGGATTGTTCACGAGCGCGCGGGCGATCGCCACGCGCTGCTGCTCACCGCCGGACAGCTCCGCCGGATAGCGTTTTTCCCGGTCGACGAGGCCGACCAGCTCGAGCACCTGCGGCACACGGCGTCGGATCTCCTTATTGGACGCTCCGACCACACGCATGGCAAACGCAACGTTTTCATACACCGTCATTTTGTCGATCAGGCGAAAATCCTGAAAAATGACGCCCAGAGTCCGGCGCAGCTTCGGCAGCTTGCGGCGCTTGATGCCCTGCATGTCAAAGCCGTTGACCGTGATCTGTCCGGATGTGGGACTCAGCTCGCCGGTGATCAGCTTGATGATCGTCGTCTTGCCGGAGCCCGACGGTCCGACCAGAAACACGAATTCCCCTTCGTTGATCGTGAAGCTGACGCCACTGAGCGCCTCTGCTTCCGTGTTTCCGTAGACCATCCTCACATCGTTCATTTGAACCATAAGATGTCCTCCAATATGTTGGGCTTGCGCCCGCCCGGATGCGAACTCAGAACTTGGCGGTGTTCTGAGAATCGAGGTATTTCTTTACCATGACCGCGACCTTGAAGAGAATGGCATCCTCAAACTCGCGCAGATCCAGGCCCGTGATCTTCTTGACTTTTTCCAACCGGTATACCAAAGTGTTTCGATGGACGTAGAGCTTGCGCGCCGTCTCCGAAACATTGAGGTTGTTTTCAAAGAAGCGATTGATCGTGTCGAGCGTATCCTCGTCGAGCGCCTCGATGGGGTTTTTCTTAAACGCTTCTGACAGGAACATCTCGCACAGTGTCGTCGGCAGCTGATAAATAATGCGGCCGATGCCGAGGTTGTCATAGTGGATGACCGGCTTCTCGTTTTCAAACACCTTGCCGACCTCGATGGCAACCTGCGCCTCCTTGTAGCGGTCAGCCAGCTCGCGCAGGTGGTTTGCCGCCGTACCGATGCCGATGACCGTCTGCACGTGCAGCTCCGTCTGCACGGCGCGCTCGATCGTCTCCGCCAGCGCACAGACATCCTCCGACGTCTCGTCGGGCGCCATCTCCTTGATGACAACGATGTCCGACTCACTCACGCTGAGCACGAAATCGTGCTGCCGATCCGGGAACATATTCTGGATCAGCTCAAGCACGGCGATGTCCGTCACGTCCACCTGCCGCACCAGCAGCACGGCACGCGAGACATCGGTGGTAAAGTGCAGCTCCTTTGCGCGCACATACACATCGCCCGGAAGGATATTGTCCGAGATGATGTTTTTGACGAATGCAGCCTTGTTGTGCTTCTCCTCGAAGTTCGTGCTGGCCTCCGTCATGCCAACGGCTGCAAGAATGCAGATGCTGCGCGCCGTCTGGTCATTGCCCTCCACGAACACGGCATACTCAAAGCGCGCCGTGCTGGCCGAAAGGATCTTATACGTGCGCGCGTCGGTCGAAAACAGCTGCTCCTGCACTTCTCCGACTGCAGCCTGAAAATCATCCAGGCGAGAGCCGATCATCGAGAGCTCGCTGCAAGCGATCACGAATCCCTGCTCGTCCACAACACCGATGCAGCGCGTAGTTGCATCCTTCATCTGAACGATCACGCCTTGAAAAATTCTGCTCGACATATCTTTTCCTCCTACGAACGGCCGCCGCAGTCGCCCACAGCACCTACCAATTTCCTGCCTTACATCATAGCCGATTTATGTGCATTTTTCAATAGAGAATTGGTCGTTTTTTGTGAATAATTTTCGAAATTTCGTGAGATAGACGGATAATTCTACAAGGTTTTGTCAACTATCACGAAGCGGGTTCTTCAAAAACAAGCATTGCTTCCTCCGCGCTCAGCTCTCGATAAGCCCCTGGAGCCAGCGTCGGATCGAGCGTCAGCGCTCCGATCGACAGCCGGTGCAGCTGCAAAACCGGCGTCCCGCAGCCGGCGAGCATGCGCTTTACCATGTGGTATTTCCCCTCATAGACCGTCACGCGGCAGCCGCCCTGCTCCGGCAGGCATTCGAGCCTCGCGGGCAGACACTGCGTCCCGTCACCGAGCACAACGCCCTGCGCGAAGCGCTCGGCATCCGCACTCGTCGGCATCCCGTCCGTGCGTGCAAAATAGACCTTCGGTACGTGCTTTTTCGGCGTGATAACGCGGTGGACATAGTCCCCGTCGTCCGTGATGAGCAGCAGCCCGGTCGTGTCCTTATCCAGACGTCCGGCCGGAACAAGACCGAAGCGCTGCAGCTCCGGCGGAAACAGATCCAGCACCGTCGGCTGACTGCGGTCGCTCGTCGCCGTGAGGACACCGGACGGCTTGTGGAGCATATAATAATGGTATGTCTGATAGTGCAGCGGCTGCCCGCGCAGACAGACGACTGCCGTCTCTGAGACCTTCTGCTCCGGCGCAGCGGCAGGTACGCCGTCGACCGTGACCTCGCCGCGGCGGATATACATCTTCGCCTCGCGCCGGGAAGCGGCGCCGGTGTCGGCCAGATATTTGTCCAGACGGATCATGTCGCTCCCCTCCTCGATCGTCAAACAGCAATAGTATAGCATATCCGGTGGCAAATTTGAATAGGTTTGTTCCGGGGTGTGGTTATGAAGCTCAAATCCTTTCATTGGACAAGACGAACGGCCGTCTATGCGCTCATCGCGCTGGCGGTGGTGCTGGCGCTTCTGGTTATCTGGCGCAGCAACGACGGCGTACTCTCGGCGCACTACAACGTCACCACGACCGAGGGCCGCATCACATATCTGCGCGCACTCGGCTGGGAGGCTGATCCTGCGACCGAAACTGCGCAGGAGATCGTGCTCCCGCGCACATTTGACGGCGTGTTCGGCGATTACAACGCCCTGCAAAAGCAGCAGGGCTTCGACCTGTCCATCTACGCCGGCGAGACATGCAGCGTCTACACCTATCGCGTGACAAACTATGCCGGAACATCGGACACGGTGCTCGCGCAGCTGTTCGTCTACCGCAACCGCGTCATCGGCGGCGACATCCACGCGACCGCTATGGACGGCTTCATGCACGGCCTGCGGTGAGCGGAAAAACTTCAGAGCCAAGGGCAATCCGCCCTTGGCTCTGTCTTTTTGTGTTGTGGGAAGCGCAGCTTCACACTGCCGGGCGCGCGGTGTAACCGGCATCGAGCGAATCGATGAGCGCCAGCACATTCCGGATCGCGCGCTTGCGTTCGGCCGCTCTGCGCCGCGTCTGCTCCTTGTGCCAGCGCTTTGTGCCCTTTCTGGGCGGTTCCTTTTGCTTCGGCGGCTTTTTCGTAAGGGCAGCGCGGGGCGCTCCCGGGTGATGCATCCGGTATGCATCGTGACTCGTTATGTAGGTGAAATGCTGCAGCAAGCTCTGAAAGCGGATATGCTGGTTGTGATAGCCGCGAATTGCGGACGCTGCGTCAGAAGCGCGAAATTCTGTGTTTTTGTGGTACAGCATGCCCACATCCGCGAGGAGTGCGAGGAAAAGCTGAAGGTGTTGATTTTGGAGATGAAGGACGAGATTGCGGAAGCACAGCGGCTGATGGATTTGGGCGAGGGCGATGGGCGGCCGTTGGAGGAGAAGAGTAATTGAGTGAAAAAGAAAATAGAGTGCCGATTGGGCACACCGAAAGTTAGAAGTTTAGAGCAGTAAAAAAGTATCCCTTGTGTGTGATTGCATTGCACACAAGGGATACTTTTTACCGGATTTTAAGTAGTTGAAGATTTGCAATTCTCTACGATGCTGTTTAGTGCATCCAGCAAAGGAATGAATCCTTGAAAATCAATAGATTGATAGTTGGTGAGAACATACTCGGAAAAAATTTCTTTGCCATAGTGCTTGTCTTTATTTGGTTTATCTTTGCGCGAGAAAGTTTTTCCATCCAGCGTGAGTCCCAATAAATCAGGTGCAAACAAATCTTCAATCTCGCATTCCGCTTTTCCCGCTGTCAAAGGAGTGATGAGCAAGAATAGTGTGGAATCTGGCAACAGTCTGAGCTGCAAATTATTTTTCAATTCTTGCTTTTGCAATTCGGTAATTCCAGCATCTTCATTTAAAAATGCCTTTAGAGGTTTTTTGTTTTCTGTCTCGTTATCATAGAGGAGTATTACAGGCGATAATTGTCTGCGGCCAGTTATTCTTTGGAAGTAAGAGAAATAATCTTTAGCTCCTTTTTTCCCGGTGAAATAACGATACAGAACTTTCATGGCATCGCCACCATCTAAACTCATACCGAAGAAGTACTTCCAACGCTTGGAACGCTGAAAAAATTTGATTTTAAATATAAACCTGCCCGTATCGTCTTTTTCGATTAAAGAAGGGTATTGAGTATACGGAAGCAACGGTTTTTTGCTTCCTGAAACTGTTCCTCCGGGGATTTCTGCC
>ENA-UOJQ01002776-UOJQ01002776.1-human-gut-metagenome-genome-assembly--contig:-P63-NODE-2776-length-10174-cov-7.253286_pt1 | contig 10174 bp, 7 predicted proteins | sample MGYA00242352_ERZ723899 | MGnify/ENA metagenome assembly ERZ723899 | reverse complement strand
CGGGCTGGGATTTTTATAATTACATGATTCAGGATGGACATGTGATGGTTATTGGCGGAACGGAGGATACCTGCCGTGCATGGGCGGTCGACATTGCAGATGGATCAGTCATTGCGCTGGACACTCGCGGCGGGAATGTAGTGGCATTTGGCGCGAATTATGAATGCAACGGTTACTTCGCTGGTTTGAAGCGCAATTCGAGTGGAGATTTCGAGCAGTGTTACATCAGTAAGGAGGACTTTTATCGGAGCAATTATGACGCGGCGTTCCGCTGACAAACTTCAATGAATATTTGTTAAAAAATACAAGATTGTAGATAATACTGCAATCGTTTCCAACATAATCAACAAATATAGTAGTGCATTCGATGTGGCAACCGGAGTCAACTATATGGGTGGGAATGCAACCTTTAATGGCTATTCGGGAGTTACAACCTCTGCTACGCTTGGGTTCAAAAAATAGCAGTAGCTTTGTTACACATTCTGGTATAGTCTAGCTGAATGGGAGGCGGAACATATGAAGAGACGCTTTTTGGCATTTTTGGTATGCATGGCAGTGCTGCTGGCTTCCTTTACGGGCTGTTATTCTGCTCAGGATGGTCCCTTGACTCTATCATCCTCGCAGACCGTGCAGTCGGGTTCCGGCAGCAGCGCGGAGGAGCCGGTAGAAATCAAAACTTACCCCCTTCCCGAGGAAAACGTTCAGGCAGACCGCATATATGCTCCGTCTCCCTCGACCGGCGGCTTCTGGACGTTCGCGGTGTTCAACGCAAGCTCGATCCAGGCGTATGATCCTGTGACGAGAACGAGCTATATTCCCTGCTATCAGGCGGGCTGCAAGCACAATGACGAGTCCTGCACGGCCTATTTCGGCAAGGAGATCACCGCGCTGGCAGAGTATCGGGGAAATTTCTATGCCATGATCTGCTATAACGACGATACTGCCTCGGCGCTTGTTACGCGCCCGGTCTCCGGCGGCCCCCTTGAGGTCCTCGCGCGCTGGGAGCCGGAGAACGAGAATGAGGTGCGCCGGTGCGGCCTCTACGGCCTGTCCTTCGGGAAGGCCTACCTTACGGTCGCAAGAGAAACCTTTGCGATGGAGGACGGGCAGATGGAGACCGCTGATGAGGAGTACAGCAAGTGCAGTCTTGATCTGGAAACAGGCGAGATCGTGGAGTATATGGCAGACGAGGACGGCTATCTCCCATATATGCACGGCGTTTGGGGTGATGTCGCCGTTTTTCAGGACTGGTATGCGGACCGGCCGGATGGAACGCCGGTGAAGCGGGACGGATCGGAGGATTACAACTTCCGCCTGTATTCCAAAAATCTCAGAACAGGCGAAGAGAAAACGATCGTGGATGTGACGGAAAATTTCATATGGACGGCGGACCCACATGTCAGCTGGGGGCAGTATACCGTGTATCAGGTCGACCGTAGCGTATACGTCTATGACATGGAGACGCAGACATCGAAAAAACTGTTTACCCATGAACCGGGCTGGGATTTTTATAATTACATGATTCAGGATGGACATGTGATGGTTATTGGTGGAACGGAGGATACCTGCCGCGCATGGGCAATCGATATTATGGATGGGTCTGTCGTTGAGCTGGACACCTACGGCGAAAATGTGGTGGCATTTTCTGCACATTATGAGTGCAACGGCTACTTCGTCGGTCTTCTGCATGCTTCGAATAACGCTGATCAGTATTACATCAGCAAGGAGGACTATTACCGAAGCAATTATGACGCGGCGTTCCGCTGATAGAGCACAATGAATATTCGTTAAACTATACAAGAATAGAGATAAAACTGAAAACGTTTCCAACAAAATCTACAAAAATTTGTGAAAAACTTCGCTAAAACCTCTTGCCTTGGAAATTCAGAAGTGATATACTCAGGCTACAAAATGTATCAAGAACTGAAAATTCTGCGGAGTCCTCCGCAGTGGGAATTCTGTACGAAAGGCAAAGGTGATTCCAATGGTCGAATAGAGGCGGGAGCGGCAGAGAAGAAATTATTCGCTGTTGACTCCCATATTCCTGATGATCACAGTGTAAAATCTTCTTTTATTCTATTTTGTTGTTATGGAGGATAAAATTATGAAGAAGCTTTTCACCCTCATCCTTGCAATTCTCTGCCTGCTGACCATGCTTTCTATCCCGGCACTCGCAGCCGATGCAGGCATTGAGCCGTATGGTACCCCCGGTTCGGGGTATGACCAGAAGCAGTTTACATTCAATGGTAGGCAATACACAGCTACGCTTTATTTACAGTTCGACAATTCGTATGTAGCCAGGAGCAAATGCGAGACGCTCGCAGAGACACAAATTGACCATAGAACATTGACTGTGGAGTTCAAAACATACCGTAACGGATATCAGACCATAGTGGGTGGTGCGAGATCGTACACGATTGCACAGAAAATTCAGGCTGGAACCAATACATATTCTGGTGATGTGATATATAGCACATCGACGGATCACGCTACTGGCGTAAATTATATTGGTGGAAGTGTATATGTCAATGGTACTACACTTTTGACTTCGACTTTGGGTTTTCATTCGGCAAGCTGATAGAAACAGGTAACTGAGGAGGTGGCCATGTTGACCAGTCGAAGAATGCTGAGCCTGCTGCTTGCAGCAGCTGCCGTGATAGCGATCCTGAGCGGCTGCTATGCCGCTCCTGTGAACGAGGCTACGGAGCAGGGCGGTGAGACCTCGGGTGCGATCGTTACAGACTCGAAGATTCCTGTTACGACTTATCCGGTTCCGGAGGAGAACATTCGAACGTTTGGCAATATGGCCGCCTCCGCTTCGACCGGCGGGTTCTGGCAGTGGGATACGTTTTTCCGGCCCTATATTCAGGCCTATGACCCCGTGACCAGAACGACCTATGTCCCGTGCTACCAGAACGGCTGCCGGCATAATGATCCCACCTGTAATGCCTGCTTCGGCGACCTGCAGTCTCTGGTGGAATACCGGGGAAACTACTATGCGTTGGTTTATACGGACGACGAGACAGCCTCGGCGCTCGTCACGCGTCCGCTGTCCGGCGGCCCGCTGCAGACCCTCGCAAGCTGGGAGCCGGAAAACGAGAATGAGGCATGCCGATGTGTGCTGCGCTGCGTATCCTTTGGAAAAGCATATGTTATTTCGAACAGAGAGACCTATGAACTGACGGAGGGCGTACAGCTGACAGCTGTCGCGCAGGAGAGCAGCCTTGTCTCTGTCGACCTGCAGACGGGTGAGATATCGACGATCCTCGAAAATTGTGATAACTATGATCTCTACGGCGTCTGGGAGGACATCGCAGTCCTCCGCGTGCTGGAAATGGCAGAAGATGCGCCGGAATTTGAAGACTGGCTTGCGCAGCAGCCGGAGGGAACAGCATGGGATGAGTATGACCGGCAGTTTGTCCGGTATCGCTTTCTTACCAGAAATCTCCAGACCGGTGAGGAAAGCGTGCTCGTGGATACATCGGAGAACTTTGTCATGACAGTCGACCCGCACAGAAGCTGGGGCCAGTACGCTGTGTATCAGGTCGACCGCAGTCTGTATGTCTATGATCTGGAGAAGCAGGCGGCGAAAAAACTCTTTACCTATGAGCAGAACTGGGATTTCTACAATTATATGATTCTGGACGGGCATGTGATCGCCATCTGCGGAACGGAGAATGTCTGCCGGGTTTGGGCAATCGATATTGCAGATGAGGTCGTGACCGAACTGGACACCCGCAGCGGAAATGTAATGATATTTTCCACGGATTATGAGTGCGATGGTTATTTTAAGGGCCTGCTGACAGAGCCATCCGGCAATGTTGAAGTCTGTTACATTAGCAAAGAAGACTTTTATCGGAGTAACTATGATGGAGCATTCCACTGACAGACTGCGATGAATATTCGCTAAATTATACAAGGATTAAGACAATACGGTGATTCCAATAGTTGAATAGAGACGGGAGGGACAGAGAAGAAATTGTTCACTGTTAACTCCCATGTTCAGACGATGCCCGTAATATGATAACCACATCTACTCTGTTTCTGAGGAGGCATATAGGATGAAAAAATTATTTGCACTCATTCTGACGTTTCTCTGCCTGCTGACCACGCTTTCTATCCCGGCGTTCGCAGCCGATGCTGACGTTGAGCCGTATGGAACACCTGGTTCGGGGTACGATCAAAAGACGTTCACCGCAAATGGTGTACAGTACTCCGCAAAGTTCTATCTGCAGTTCAATAGCTCGAATGTGGCTAGGAGCAAATGCGAGACGATTGCGGAGACAACTGTCGTCCATAATGCATTGACGGTACAGTTTGAAACACATTACAACGGCTATCAAATTGTGAAGAGCGGTGCGAGAGCATACACTCTGGCACAGAAGATTCAGGCTGGCACGACCACATACTCTTACGATGTAACGTATAGGGCAGCTGGTGACTATGCTACTGGCATAAATTATGTTGGCGGTAGTGCGTCAGTTAATGGTAGTACAACGCTGCAGGCAACGCTAGGCTCCCGTTCGGCAAGCTGATAGAAACAGGTAACTGAGGAGGTGGCCATGTTGACCAGTCGAGGAATGCTGAGCCTGCTGCGATAGCGAATCTGTGCGGCCGCCATGCTGCTCCCGTGAGCGAGGCTAAGGAGCTGAAAGGCGAGACCTAGGGTGCGTGCGTTACAGACTCGGAGATTCCTGTTACGACTTATCCGGTTACGGAAATGAACATTCAAGTCTTAGGAAACATGACTGCCTCCGCAGCAAAGAGGACTTTTACCGAAGCAACTATGACGCGGCGTTCCGCTGAGACGGCGGGGGAGATGGACGATGGAACTGACATTTGATGCCCTGAGCAAGAATTACGGGAAAAAACAGGCGCTGATCGGCTTTTCGGCCGAGCTGACGGGCGGCATCTACGGCCTGCTCGGGCCGAACGGAGCGGGCAAAAGTACGCTCATGAATATCCTGACCGGGAACCTGCGCCAGACGGCGGGGGAGATCCGCTTCAACGGCGCGGAGATCCGCTCGCTCGGCGCGGCCTTCCGCGGCCGCGTGGGCTACATGCCCCAGCAGCAGACGCTCTATCCGGGCTTTACGGCGGAGCGCTTCCTGCTGTACATGGCCTCGCTGCGCCGCATGCCGCGCGCACGGGCGCTGGAGCGCATCGACTGGGCGCTCGGCGCGGTCGGCCTGTCCGACGTGCGCGGCAAGACGATCCGCAGCCTCTCCGGCGGCATGAAGCAGCGCCTGCTGCTGGCGCAGGCCATTCTGGACGAGCCGGACATTCTCATCCTCGATGAGCCGACGGCCGGACTGGACCCGCGGCAGCGCATCGCGGTGCGCAATCTCATCGCGGAGATCGCCCTGCAGAAGATCGTGATCGTTTCGACGCACGTCGTGCCGGACGTGGAGTATGTGGCAAGCGAGCTGCTGCTTCTGTCCGAGGGGCGGCTGCTGCGCAAGGCCTCTCCGGCCGAGCTGACGCACGAGCTGGCCGGGCAGGTCTGGGAGGCGGAGCTTGCCGAGTCCGAGCTGCCCGCCGCGCAGGCCGCCGGGACGGTCTGCGGCATCGCCCGCGTCGACGCGGGGCATATCCGCGTGCGCCTGCTGGCGGAAAAGCAGCCGCCCTTTGCCTGCAGGCCGCTTGCGCCGGAGCTGGAGGATGTGTATCTGCACTACTTCGGCGCGGAGGACGGGCTATGAGCTATGAGCTGCGGAAAATTCTGGGCAACCGCTATGTGATGCTCCTGCTCGCGCTGGCTGTCGCGGTGAATGCGGCGCTGTTCTACCGCCGCTGTACGGAGGACCTCGGCGGCTTCACCCGCGCGGACGTCCGGGCGGAGTATGCCCATCTGGACACGCTGGAGCAGGAGTATGACGCCCTGCTCAACGGAATCTACGGCGAGGACGTCGGTATCACGCAGGTGCCGGACGAGGACCTCCGGCGCTACGCCCTGCTGAGCACGGTTCGCGACGAGGTCGAGACGACGAAAAATTACCCCGAATACCTCCGCGGCCTCTGCGCCGAGACCGAGGCCAAGCTGCGCCTTGGCCTGTTCTCTGCCGATCCCTTTGCCGAGCGCACGCTGGAAAAGGGCCTTGCGGCCTACAGCGCCCTGCTCGGCGTGCGGCTGGAGCCGTCCTTCCCGGACGGCGTGGAGGTGCTGCTGGACTGGCGGCTGACGGACCTGCTGCTCCTGCTGTTTGCGGCGGTCTCGGGGCTGGTCCTGCTGACGGGCGAGCGAAGCGCGGGCCTGATGGTGCTGCTGCGCCCGACGCGGCGCGGCCACGGCGCGCTCTACTGGCGCAAGGCTGCCGCCATGCTGGCAACGGTGCTTGCGGGCGTCGTGCTGCTCTATGGCGCGAATCTGGCCGTTTCTGCCGCCGTCCTCGGGCTGGGCGACCCGGCGCGCCCCATCCAGACGATCCCCAGCATGCAGAGCTGCCCGGTCCCGCTGACGGTGTTTGGCTGGCTTTTGTGCTTTTTGGGCGAAAAGCTCCTGTGGGGCTGGGCCGTGGGGGCGCTGTTCTTCCTGCTGTGCACCACGACAGGCCGCGCGTGGGCCGCGTTCCTGCTTGCGGGCGGCGGCGCGGGGCTTGCCCTGCTGCTCGGCAGCCGCGGCTCACTTTGGCCCCGGCTGCTCAGCCTCAGCCGTGCGGCCGAGGTTGAGGAGAGCTGGCGTGGCTGCATTTATCTGAATTTCTTTGGCCTTCCGCTCCGGCAGACGGCGCTGCTTCCCGCCATGCTCCTGCTGCTGACGGTGGGTGGCTGCCTCGGCGGCGCGGTGGTGTTCTGCCGCACGCAGGCGGTCCAGCCGGTGCGCCAGCGCCGGGGCCTGCCGCTGCCGCGCCTGCGGCACACGGTGCTGCTGGCCTATGAGGCGCGGAAGCTTCTGCTCACGGGCGGGGCACTGCTGGTGCTTGCGGTGTTCGTGCTGGTGCAGATCGGATCTTATCGCGATTTCCGGGCCTATTTCAATGCGGACGAATGGTTCTACCGCGCGTATTCCGAAAAGCTGGCAGGCGAGCCGACGCCGGAAAAGAACGCTTATCTTGCCTCGGAGACGGCACGCTTTGCGGAGCTGCAGAACGAGCTTGCGGACTATGCCCGCATCACGGAGGGCAACGAGGATGCGCTGCAGTTCATGGCGCGCGACGTTCTCTCGGCCCTGCGGGCGCAGGACGGCTTTGAGAAGGCAAAGCAGCAGTATGAGCAGCTGCAGCCGGGGCAGTCCTATGTCTATGAGACGGGCTATAACGTCCTGCTAGGCTACTTTGGTGTGCAGAAGGACCTGCTGGACCTTGCGAAGCTGTTCTTCTTCCTGACGGTCGCGCTGTCCGCCGTGTTTGCCATGGAGCAGGAGACGGGCGTTGCCGTTCTGCAGACGGCGGCCGGGGCGAACGGGCGCGTGCTGCGGCGCAAGCTGCTGCTCACGGCGGTGCTGGTGCTCCTGATGGTGACGGCGGCCTTCCTGCCGCGCCTGCTTGCCGTCCGCGGGGCCTACGGACTGCCGGAGTGGGGCGCACAGGCAAACAGCCTGCCCCAGCTGAGCGGCGTGCCAGCGGGCTGGCGCATCCGGACCGTTCTGGGGCTGCGCGCGCTCGTGCATGTGCTGCTCGGCGCAGGCGGTGCGGCGGTTATCCTGCTGTTGTCGCGCAAAACGCGCAGCACCATCCAGACGATGCTCATCGCGGCGGGCATTCTCGTAGTCCCGACGGTCGCGGCTGCACTACTCTGGTAGAACGAAAAAAAACAGACTGCCGGCGGGCCATTGCGGCTCGGTCCGGCAGTCTGCCTTTGTGCAGTTTTTCTGGTGGTTATGCATCGTCCTCCGCGGCGCGCAGCGGGCGGCGGCGGAACAGCAGCGAGATGCACCACAGTCCTGCGAGGCCGACGATCGTGTAGATGATGCGGCTGACGACGGCCGTCTGGCCGCCGAAGATCCAGGCGACCAGATCGAATTTGAAAATGCCGACCAGCCCCCAGTTGATCGAGCCGATGATGCTCAGAATCAGCGCAAGCATGTCCATCTTGATTTCCCTCCTGTTGTCATATGCTGTGGATAGTATGCACACCCGGTGCGCAGATTATACGGAAAATCGCGGGTCTGCCGAAAACGGCCCCGATTTTTTTGTGCACTATTTCAGACGGGCCGTGCTTGACAGACACCGGAACTTGCAGTACGATATATGCGTTTTGTGCCTGCGCGGTACTACCATATCTTGTGTGCGAGAGGAGACAGTCATGACGCAGAAAATGATCCGCAAGCGGGACGGGCGTCTCGTAGAATTTCATACAGAAAAGATCCGGAACGCGATCTGGCGTTCATTCCTCGGTGTCGGGCAGACCGGCATGGAGGACGTCTCCGACGCGCTTGCCCGCAAGGTGGAGACCATGCTCGAGCTCGAGGGCTGCGAGCCGGAGGTCGAGCATGTGCAGGACCTTGTGGAGCAGGTGCTGATGCAGGAGGGCTACGGCCGCACAGCCAAGGCCTATATCCTCTACCGCGAGGAGCGCAGCCGCGCGCGGCAGGTGAATTCCAGCCTCATGCGCAAATTTGAGGAGATCACGTTCAAGGACGCCGCCGATTCGGACATCAAGCGCGAAAACGCCAACATCGACGGCGACACCGCCATGGGTACCATGCTGCGCTACGGCTCCGAGGCCGCCAAGCAGTTCTCCGAGTCCTTCCTGATGAAGCCGGAGTACGCAACGGCGCATGAGCGCGGCGATATCCACATCCACGATCTTGATTTTTACGCGCTGACGACAACGTGCTGCCAGATCGACCTGCTTTCGCTGTTCCACGGCGGCTTTTCCACCGGCCTCGGCCACATCCGCGAGCCGCAGAGCATCGCGTCGTATGCGTCGCTGGCCTGCATCGCCATCCAGTCGAACCAGAACGACCAGCACGGCGGCCAGAGCATCGTGAATTTTGACTATGCCATGGCCGAGGGCGTTGCCAAGACGCACCGCGCCTGCTACCGCCAGAACCTCAGCCGCGCGCTGGAGCTGCTGTGCGGCGTGACGCCGACGGATGCCCAGCTCAGGGGCTTTGCGGCTTCACTGGCCGAAAAAGGCCTGACTCCGGCGCTTGCCGGGCAAAAGGCCTATGACGATGCCGAGGCGGCGCAGCTCAAGGCTGCCTTCGGCTGCGTGGAGGGCGATATCCGCCGCGCGCAGGAATTTGCCGCCCGCCGCGCTGCGGAGGAGACGGACCGCGCGACCTATCAGGCCATGGAATCGCTTATCCACAACCTGAACACCATGGAGTCCCGCTCCGGCTCGCAGACGCCGTTTTCCTCCATCAACTACGGCATGGATACCTCGCCGGAGGGCCGCCTTGTGATGAAAAACCTGCTGCTCGCTACGGAGGCCGGGCTTGGCAGCGGTGAGACGCCGATCTTCCCCATTCAGATCTTCCGTGTGAAGAGCGGCGTGAACCTCAACGAGGGCGAACCGAACTACGACCTGTTCCGCCTGGCCTGCCGCTGCAGCGCCAAGCGCCTGTTCCCGAATTTCTCATTCCAGGATGCCCCGTTCAACCTGAAATATTACAAGGAGGGCCATCCCGAAACGGAGATCGCCTATATGGGCTGCCGCACGCGTGTGGTGGCGAATGCCTACGATCCCTCCCGCGAGGTCACGGCGCGGCGCGGCAACCTTTCCTTCACGTCCATCAATCTGCCGCGGCTTGCCATTCTGGCGCGCGGCGACCGCGAGGCCTTTTTCCGCAGCCTTGATGAGATGCTCGACCTTGTCGTCGGCCAGCTGCTCGAGCGGCTCGAGATCCAGAGCCGCCGCCGCGTGCGCAATTTCCCCTTCCTGATGGGGCAGGGCGTCTGGCTGGACTCCGAAAAGCTCGGCCCGGACGATGAGGTGCGCGAGGTGCTCAAGCACGGCACGCTCTCCATCGGCTTCATCGGCCTTGCCGAGTGCCTGAAGGCGCTGACCGGCGCGCACCACGGCGAAAGCGCCGAGGCGCAGGCGCTTGGCCTTGAGATCATTGGCCGCATCCGCGACCGTGCCGACCGAGAGTCGGCGGCCCGCGGCCTGAACTTCTCCTGCCTTGCCACCCCGGCGGAGGGCCTCTCCGGCCGCGTCGGCCGGGTGGCGGCCCAGCGCGTCGGGGGGCGCCCCGGGGGGGCGGGCCGGGAGGTGTTGGCGAGGCGCG
>ENA-UOJQ01002771-UOJQ01002771.1-human-gut-metagenome-genome-assembly--contig:-P63-NODE-2771-length-10193-cov-5.482146_pt1 | contig 10193 bp, 10 predicted proteins | sample MGYA00242352_ERZ723899 | MGnify/ENA metagenome assembly ERZ723899 | reverse complement strand
AATATATATAAAATATGAAAATACAATGTAATTTATCAGATTTGAAAATTGGACAAAAAGGGCGAGTATTAAGAATAGAAGGAACAAATAGAGCAATTAAGAGGCATCTTTTAGATATGGGAATAACAAAAGGAGTAATAATAACTATTAAAAAAATTGCACCAATGGGAGACCCTATTGATATAAGTTTAAGAGATTACGAATTATGTATTCGTAAAGAAGACTTAGCTAAGATAAAAGTTGAAGTAATAAACTAAGGAGGATGCAAAATGAAAATTGTTCTAGTTGGAAATCAAAATAGTGGAAAAACCACTTTATTCAATACTTTAACAGGAATGAATGCCAAGATTGGAAACTGGCCTGGAGTAACAATAGAAAAAAAGGTAGGAATTATAAAAAATACAGATTATGAGTTAGTTGATTTACCTGGCATTTATTCTTTAAGTCCATATAGTATAGAAGAAGAGGTCTCAAAAAGGTTTATATTAGAGGAAAAGCCAGATGTAATTATCAATATTATTGATAGTACATCGTTGGAAAGAAGCCTATATCTAACAACACAATTATTAGAACTTGATTGTAAAATAATAGTAGCTTTAAATATGGTTGATATATTAGAGAAAAAGGGATTTATTATAAATGAAAAAGAACTAGAAAGAAGTTTGCAGACTAAAGTTTTAAAGATATCAGCATTAAAAGGAACAGGAATAGATAGGTTGATTATTGAAATTGGAGAACCTAATAAAAAGAGAAATTTGAGTTTTTATGATGTACAAACAGAGCAAAAAATTAAACAAAAAAAAGAGTCAGAATTACAAATTCCAAATAAAAGGTTTGTTGCAATAAAACGATTAGAAGAAGATAGTGAATTTGAAGAAATAATTGCAACAGAAAGATATGATTTTATAGAAAATATAAAAAAGAATGTAATAATAAAAAATGTAAGTAAGTCACAAGAAAATATGTCAGATAAGTTGGACAAAGTATTTTTAAATAAGTGGCTTGCTTTTCCTATATTTGTTGGAATAATGTTTTGTGTATATTATTTATCTGTGGGAGTTGTAGGTAGATTTACTGTGGATTTTATATCCCAAGCAATACAATACTTAAGCCAAAATGTTAGAGTATTGTTAGAAAATTTGAATGTATCAGAATGGATAAATAGTTTGATTGTTGATGGAATTATAGCTGGAGTTGGCTCAGTACTTGGATTTATTCCACAATTAATAATATTATTTACATGTATATCTGTTTTAGAAACAACAGGGTATATGTCAAGAATAGCATTATTGCTGGATAAAATTTTTAGAAAAATTGGGTTGAGCGGAAAAAGTTTAATTCCATTCATAATTGGTTCAGGCTGTAGTGTCCCTGGTATTATGGGAACACGAATTATAGAAAATTCTAATGAAAGAGAAATGACTACAATTCTAACTCCATTTATTCCATGTAGTGCTAAATTACCGGTAATTGCAATGTTTTCTGGATATTTTTTTGATAAATATTCTGGACTAGTCTCTGCATCTTTATACTTTTTGGCAATAACTATTATAATCTTAAGTGCAATGGTTATGAAAAAATGGATTTATAAAAATAATAATAGTACATATATTTCTGAATTACCTGAATATAAGCTTCCTAGTGCTAAATATGTCTTTAAAGATGTATTTGATAAAACAATTTCATTTATAAAAAGAGCAGGAAGTGTTATTTTAATGTGTTCAATAATTATTTGGTTTTTACTTTCTTTTTCTTTTAAATTTGAATATGGAGTAAATGTTGAAAACAGTATACTTTCATGGATCGGAAGAGCAATTTCTTGGATATTTTATCCAATGCTAGGTGTTAACAGCTGGGGTGCAACAGTTTCTACTATTCAAGGACTTGTGGCAAAAGAACAGGTAATATCATCAATGACTGTAATTGCAGGACTTTCAGAAGAGGCAAGTGGACAAATTTTTAAAACAGGAATTTTTAGCTTTTTTACACCAGCTTCAGCATATGCTTTTATGGTATTTAATTTATTTAGTGCACCATGTTTTGGAGCTATTGGAGCACTGGAAAAGGAACTTGGAACATTTGAGAAAATGCTAAAAGTAGTTATTTTTCAAATTGTATTTGCATGGAGTTTAGCAGTATTGATTTATCAAGTTGGAAGTAGAATTGAAAATGGAAGCTTTAATATTTGGAATTTCATTATATTAGTAATCATAGGGTTAATATTTTTTATGCTAATAACTTCAAAACAAAAATGCAGTCAGTGTGAAGGATGTGGAAAATGTATTGATATGAAATGAAAAGCTTGAATTTGACGATGATTGGGAAGTATAAAAGAAGCACAAAAAATATTGTGCTTTTTTATTTTGTGTGCTAAAATAATGCTAGAAGAAAAAGAAGGAAGATAAATATGGAAAAACAAATACCACAATTTTTAAAAGATTTATTAATTGAGCAATATGGAGAAGAAATATCAGCCAAAATAGAAAATGGATATAAAGCTCAAAGACCAGTAACTTTAAGAGTAAATAATTTAAAAACATCATTGGAAAAAGCAAAAGAAAAATTAGATGAAGCTCAAATTGAATATGAAACTATTTCATGGTATGAAAAGGCTTTAATTATAAAAAATGTGAGAGAAGAAGAGATAAGAAAACTTGAAATATATGATAATGGAGAAATATATTTACAAAGTTTGTCATCAATGTTGCCACCAATCATATTAGAACCAAAAGCTGGAGAAAATATATTAGACATGACAGCGGCACCTGGAGGAAAAACTACAGAAATAGCAGCATTAACAGAAAATAAAGCATATATAACAGCATGTGAAAAAAATAAAATAAGAGCAGAAAGATTAAAATTTAATTTACAAAAACAAGGTGTAAAATCAGCAAATATAATGGTAGAAGATGCGAGAAAATTAAGCGATTATTTTTCATTTGATAAAATCTTATTGGATGCACCATGTAGTGGAAGTGGAACAGAAAATATATTTGATAAAAACTTTAGCAAAGAATTAGTAGAAAGATCAGTAAAATTTCAAGAAGAATTACTAAGCAAAGCATTAAAAATATTAAAACCAGGTGGAGAAATGGTATATTCAACATGCTCTATTTTAAAACAAGAAAACGAGAAAGTTTTAGAAAGAGTGTTATCAAAAGGAAATGCTCAAATAGAACCAATAACAGTACAAGATATTGAAGTATTACCAAGTAAAATTGCTGAAACAATTACTGTGTGCCCAACAGAAAATTATGAAGGATTTTTTGTAGCAAAAATAAAAAAATTAAGATAAGTTTTAGGGGGAAATACAAATGATTCAAATTTTTGATATAAAAAAAGCAAAAAAGAATTTAATAAAAGTTAATGATAAAGAAGATTTGACAGAATACATAAAAGAAGCAAAGCTTAAAAAGAAGAAACATTAAAAAAATATAAAAGTAATGAAAATGGACTTACTGCAAAAGAAGCTAATCAAAGATTAGAGCAAAATGGAAAAAATAAAGTAGTAAAAGAAGATAATAAAAGTTGGTTTTATTTTTACTTAAATTCATTTAAAGACCAGTTCATTATTATATTAATATTTTTAGCAATAATAAATTTTGGTTTAGGGGATAAGCTAGGCTCTGCAATTATTGTTGCAATAGCATTTATTAGTGCTAACATTAGGTTTGTACAAGATTATTCGGTATATAAATTCAACAAGCAATTGAAAAATAGAATTACCTCAAAAACAAATGTAGTAAGAGGAAATAAAGAACAAGAAATTAGAGTAGAAAATGTAGTACTTGGAGATATTATAAGTTTGAATGCAGGAGCAATAATTCCGGCAGATGTAAGAATTATAGAAAGTAAAGACTTATTTATAAATCAATCAGTATTTACAGGCGAAAGTGCACCAATTGAAAAGAAAACAATATTAGAAGAAGAGGCAAAAGAAATATTTGATATAGAAAATATTTGCTTAATGGGAGCGAGTGTTATCAGTGGGAAGGCTACAGCAATAGTAATTAGAACAGGTTTTGATACATATTTAGGCAAAATGGGAAAAGAAGTAGATGTCAAAAAAGAAAGTACTAATTTCGAAAAAGGCATGAAAAGTATTACTAATATGCTAATAAGATATATGATTGCGGTATGTTTAGTGGTATTAATAGTTGATGGAGTGATTAAAGGAAACTTTAATGAAGCAATTCTTTTCGCATTATCAGTAGCCGTAGGAATTACGCCAAGTATGTTACCTATGATTGTAAATGTAAATTTAACAAAAGGAAGCAAATCATTAGCCCAAAAGAAAACGCTAGTTAAAAAAATAGAATCAATTCAAAATTTAGGAGCAATTGATATATTATGTACAGACAAAACAGGTACTCTGACTGAGGATAAAATAACATTGCAAAAATATATAGACATTGAAGGAAAAGAAAATATAAACATACTGGAATATGCATATTTAAATAGTTTTTATGGAACTGGAATGAAAAACTTAGTAGATAGAGCAATTCTTGCATATGGAAAACAACATCAAATAGAAGAGAAAATTGCAAAATACGAAAAAGTAGATGAAATACCATTTGACTATGAACGTAAGAAAATGAGTGTAATTGTAAAAAATGGTTCACAATATAGAATGATTACCAAAGGAGCACTAGAAGAAATAATAAAAAGTTGTACAAAAGTAAAAAGAAATGGTCAGTTAGAGAAAATTACACAAGAAATAATAGAAAAAGTAGAAGCAAAGGCAAAAGAGCTTGCAGAAACAGGAATGCAAGTTATAGCATTAGCAGAAAAAAGAGATTATCCAGGTGTAGATGTTTTAGACAGTTCATATGAAAAAGACATGACATTTATTGGTTTTATAGGATTTTTAGATCCTCCCAAAAAAGGTGTTGCAAATACACTTAATAAATTGCGTAAGATAGGTGTAAAAACAAAAATATTAACAGGAGACAATCCATATGCTACAAAAAATATTTGTAATTTAGCTGGGCTAAATGGAAATGACATCCTTTTAGGAACAGATATTGATAAATTGACAGATGAAGAATTAGCTAAACGAGTTGAAAAAGTAGATGTTTTTGCAAGATTGAATCCATTACAAAAGGAAAGAGTTGTTGCAACATATAAAAACAATGGACATGTAGTTGGATATATGGGAGATGGAGTAAATGATTCACCATCACTACATAAGGCAGATATAGGAATATCAGTAAATACAGCCACCGATATAGCCAAAGAAGCAAGTGATATAATTTTACTTGAAAGAAATTTAAATGTTGTTTATGATGGAGTAATTGAAGGAAGAAAAGTATATGGAAATATTATAAAATACATGAAAATGGCTCTAAGTTCAGACTTTGGAGATGTATTTAGTATAATGATAGCAAGTGTATTTTTACCATTTTTGCCATTATTACCAATTCAAATGCTAATCCAAGATTTTATATATGATTTTTCACAAATAGGAATACCATATGATAATGTTGATGAAGAATTTTTGAGAAAACCAAAAAAATGGAATACAAAAGGAATATCAAAATTTATGCAGGTTATGGGAATCACAAGTTCAATAATAGATGTAGTTTCATTTATTATATTCTGGTTTATTCTAGGATATAACGGAGTAGAAAAACAAGCATATTTTCAAACAGCATGGTTTGTAACCTGTTTGATAACAGAATTAATGATTATCTATAATGTAAGAACAAGCAAAAAGCCATTTGTAGAATCACATGCATCAAAAAAATTAATGTTGTTGACTTTATTTTCAGGAGTATTAACAATTATAATGCCAATTTTATTACACGGTGTAAAATCATTTAATTTTGTAATTTTACCACCTGTATATTATTTGTATTTATTGGGATTAGTTATTGCATATTTTATAATTGTAAGCTTTATAAAGAAGATATATATAAAAAAGTATGGTGAATGGCTATAAAAGTATGAATGTATGTAATACACGATATACAGCCTAGTTAAACGAAAAGAGTGGGAAATATCTGAAAATTCAGATTTTTCACTCTTTTTCTATTGACAAATACGGGAAATATGTATTATAATGTTAACCGTAGTTAACATTTGGCAATATTATCAATTTAGATATGTTGTCAATAGAAGGAGAAGAAATGATATCAAAAGCATTAGAAGAATATTTGAAAACAATGTATGTATTAAAAAAGCAAAATGGAAACATTAGAGTAACAGACATTGCAAACAAAATGAATTGTTCAAAACCGAGTGTAAATAAAGCACTAAATAATTTAAAAGAAGAAAGTTTAGTAAAATATGAAACTTATGGAACAATAGAATTAACAGAGCAAGGAGAAAATTTAGCTCAAAAGATTTTAGAAGCATATGACATAGTTTACTTGTTCTTAAAGGATGTATTAAATTTGGATGAACAAGAAGCAAAAGAAGAAGCGGAAAAAATCAAATTAGTTACAACTGATGAAACCATAAATAAATTAGCTAAATATGTGCATAATGTTTTAGGGTTAAGAGAATTAAATTGTAATTATGATATAAATGAAAAAAAATGTAGGAGTTGTATAAAGAGGATGAAATCCCAAGCTTCAAATTAGGATGCGAAAAAAAGGACCGACCCTAAGTTCGCATGTGCAAAAAAGGACCGACCCCAAATTCGCAAATTAGCAGAAAGGAAATGAAAAAATGAGTAAAGAATTATTAGAAATAAAAGATTTATATGTAAATGCAGGAGAGAAAGAAATTTTAAAAGGATTAAATTTAAAAATAAATAAAGGAGAGGTTCATGTAATAATGGGACCAAATGGTGCAGGAAAATCAACACTTGCAAATGTTATTTTAAACAATCCAGAATATACAAAAGTAAGTGGTTCAGTTGAGTTTGAAGGAGAAAATATTAATGATTTAAGTACAGATAAAATTGCTAAAAAAGGAATTTTTATGTCATTCCAATTACCAGAAGAAATACCTGGAATCTCAACAATGAACTTTTTGAAATATGCTAAAAATAAAGTAACAGAAAAGCCAGTTAAGATATTTGAATTTAAAGATACAGTAAAAAAATATTCAGAAGAATTAAACATGAATCCAAAACTAATTGAAAGAAATCTAAATGTTGGATTTTCTGGTGGAGAGAAAAAGAAAAATGAAATTTTACAAATGCTTGTATTAAATCCAAAACTTGCAATATTAGATGAAACAGATTCAGGACTTGATGTTGATGCAATAAAAATTGTTTCAAAAGGTATTGAAATGTTCAAAAATGATGATAATGCAGTGCTAATAATAACACACAATACACGAATATTAAATCATTTAAAAGTTGATTATGTACATGTTTTAGTAAATGGACAAATTGTTAAAACTTCAACAGCTGAATTAGCTGAAGAGATTGAAGAAACAGGTTATGCACAATATAAAAAATAGAAAGGAAAGACAATGGCTAAAACTCAAGTAGAAGAAATAAATAGAAATATATATGATATAAAAAATCAAGATGATTATGAATTCAAAATGCAAAAAGGTCTAAGTAGAGAAATAGTAGAAGAAATCTCAAAAAGAAAAAATGAACCAGACTGGATGTTAGAAATAAGACTAAAAGCATTAGAAATGTATGAAAAATTAGAACTTCCAACATGGGGACCAGATTTATCAGAACTAAAAATGGACGAAATAGCAACATATGTAAAACCTAAAACAAATTTAAATAATTCGTGGGAAGATGTGCCAGAAGAGATAAAAGACACATTTGATAAATTAGGAATTCCAGAAGCAGAGAAAACATCACTAGCAGGAGTTGGAGCACAATATGATTCAGAAGTTGTATATCATAGTATGAAAGAAGATTTAATAAAACAAGGAGTAATCTATACAGATATGGAATCAGCTGTAAGGGATTATCCAGAAATTGTAAAAGAACATTTTATGAAATGTGTTCCAATAAGTGATCATAAATTTGTCGCATTACATGCAGCTGTATGGTCAGGAGGTTCATTTGTATATGTACCAAAAGGAGTGAAATTAGACATTCCTTTACAATCATATTTTAGATTAAATTCACCAGAATCAGGTCAATTTGAGCATACATTAATAATAGTAGATGAAGGTGCAAGTTTACACTTTATAGAAGGATGTTCAGCACCAAAATATAATAAAGTAAATTTGCATGCAGGATGTGTTGAATTGTATGTAAAAGATAATGCATATTTAAGATATTCAACAATAGAAAACTGGTCAAAAAATATGATGAACTTAAATACTAAAAAAGCAATAGTAGGAAAAAATGCACAAATAGATTGGGTAACAGGTTCATTTGGATCAAAAGTTTCTATGTTATATCCAATGAGCATATTAAATGGAGAAAACGCAAAAACAGAATATACTGGAATTACATTTGCCGGTGGAGGACAAAATCTAGACACAGGATTTAAAGTAATCCATAATGCACCAAATACATCATCAGTAGTAAATTCAAAATCAATTTCTAAAGATGGTGGAGCATGTACTTATAGAGCATTAGTAAGAATAAATGAAAATGCCAAAAATTCAAAATGTAGTGTAAGTTGTGAATCACTTATGTTAGATGATATTTCAAGATCTGACACAATACCAGTAAATGATATTAGAACAGATGAAGTAGAATTTTCACACGAAGCTAAAATAGGAAAAATTAGTGATAAGGCAATATTTTACTTAATGTCAAGAGGATTAACAGAAGAAGATGCAAAAGCAATGATTGTAAGAGGATTTGCATATCCAATTTCAAAAGAATTACCAGTAGAATATGCAGTTGAAATGAATAATTTAATAAATCTAGAGTTAGAGGGGGCAATTGGATAATGGAAAAATTAAAAGTAAATGATACACCAGTTAGAACAGCAAGAAATTTTAAAATAAACAATATAGAAGTTGAACTAGAAATTCCAGAAAAGATTGCTGAATTTAAAAATGTAGAAATTATTAATGAAAAAAGTACTATAGATAGCGAAGTTTCAAACTTACCTTTAACATATGGAAATGGTAAGATTTTAGAAGAATTGAATTATGAAACTGCAAACAGTAAAATAAGAATACAAACAAGTAGTAAAAAAGAAAATATCAAAATAAGATATAATTTTGATAATGATAATTTGAATTTAATAAATCAAATAGAAATAATTGCAACTGGTGATACAAATGTAATTATTGAATATAAATCTCAAACAACTCAAAAATGTTTACACAACGGAATTATCAGAACAATTGCAAATGAAAATGCAAAACTTAATGTAACAATTGTAAACTTATTAAATGAAGAATCAGATAATTTTGAAGCAATAGAAAATAAATTAGAAAAAAATTCAAAGGTGAATTATACAATTATTGATATTGGGGGAAAAACTAGTGTTTCTAATTATTATTCAAATGTAATTGGAGAAAATGCAGACAATGATTTGAAATCAATCTATTTAGGAATTGGTGAGCAAAGAAAAGATATCAATTATATTGCTGAGTTAAGAGGAACTAAAACTAATATAGATATTGATGTTCAAGGAGCTTTAAAAGACGAAGCTAAGAAGAACTTTAAAGGAACTATTGATTTCAAAAAAGGTTCTAAAAAAGCTAAAGGAAATGAAAATGAATATTGTATGCTTTTATCTGATAAGGCTAAATCTATTGCATTACCAATGCTTTTATGTACTGAAGAAGATGTAGAAGGTAATCATTCAACAGCTTCTGGCAAAGTTGATGAAAAACAGTTATTTTATATTATGACTAGAGGTATTAGTTATAAAGAAGCGGTTAAATTGATTGTTAAGTCTAAGTTTAATAAGATTATTGAGAGAATTTCTGATGAGGATTTGAAAGAGGAAGTTCTAAGTGAGATAGATAAGAGGTTAGATTAAAAAAACGAAAAAAAGTTCGAAAAATATTGACTATAACTATATATCATGATATACTTATTCATGTGTTTGATTAGAGTATTTACCAAATTCTGGCATAAGTGCATAGATTGATAAGCTATGCACAGCCTATTAATCTATGCATTTATGTCATATATGGCTAAATGTAAATACAAAAGAAGGAGGTAAATCCGATGGAGTTAATAGAACATCTATTAATGAAATTAGTGTCTTTTGGAGGAATAGGATTTTTGATACATATTTGTTCCAGAAACAAGTACATATTCAAATATAGTTCTGAAAAAAGAAAAATTGAGATTTATC
>ENA-UOJQ01002755-UOJQ01002755.1-human-gut-metagenome-genome-assembly--contig:-P63-NODE-2755-length-10278-cov-8.411327_pt1 | contig 10278 bp, 10 predicted proteins | sample MGYA00242352_ERZ723899 | MGnify/ENA metagenome assembly ERZ723899 | reverse complement strand
TTAAAAAAGCTCAAAGTCTTGTGTAATCTAGACTTTGAGCTTCTAATAAAATTATAATTTTCTTATTATTTTAATTCTTCTATTGCTCTTTGCATTTGTTTATCTTCCTCTAAAGATAAGTTAGTAACTTGTTTTAATTCATCAGGAAGTTCAACTTTTATTGTTGGTTCTATTCCTATTTTATTTATTTTATTACGATTTGGAGTATAATATTCATTTGTTGTTATTTTTAAACCGCTACCATCAGATAATGTATAAACAGTTTGAATTACACCTTTTCCATAAGTTGTATTTCCTATTAATTTTGCATCAACATCTTCTTTTAATATTCCTGCTAAAATCTCTGAAGCACTTGCAGAATATTCATTTACTAAAACCACAATTGGCATATTTATAATTGCATCTTCTTTTGCAACAGTTACATCTTCATTTTCTTTTTTATCTTTTGTTATTAATAATGTTTTTCCTTTAGGTACCATAAATTCAGCTATATTTAAAGCTTCATCAACAATTCCTCCACCATTAAATCTTAAATCTATAATTAATGATTTTATATTTTGCTTTTCTATTTCTCTATACTTCTCTAAAAATTCATTTGCACAACCACCTTCAAAAGATGATATTTTTATATATCCAATATTGTTATCTAAAACATTAGAACTTACATGACTAATTTTAATGTTTTCTCTTGTTATATTAAATTCAATTTCTTTTGAGTCTCTTAATACTGTTATTTTTACAGTAGTTCCAGCCACTCCTTTCATCTTTTTAACTGCTTCATTTAATTGTTCTCCTGTATATTCTTGATCATCTACTTTAGTAATTATATCTCCTGTAAGTAGTCCTGCTTTACTTGCTGGCGAATCTCCTATTGTTCTTAATACAACTATAGCATTTTTTCCGAGTATCTGCTGTTGTATATATACCTATTCCAACATATTCACCTTCTGTATCTTCTTTAAAACTTTGCATTTCTTCTTTTGTTAAATATTCTGTATATGGGTCATTTAATCCTGCTATATATCCTTTTATAGCACTTTCTTTTAATTCTTCTTCATTAACATCTCCAATATATGTTTCATCTAATACTTTTTTAAAGTTTGCAAGAGTTTGTTCTAAGCCCGCTGTACCATTTTTTGATTCTTTTATATAATAAATTTCACTATTGTTAACATAGCGATATACTCCTACTGATGTTAATAAAAATGTAATAAATGCTGTTATTACTACAATGACTATATATTTATATACATTACTTTTTTTGTTTGTTTCCATTTTTCCCTCCATAATCTTTTTATATATTATACTCTAAAATTAAATTTATAGTACTTAAGTATTTAAATCGTTTAATTAATAGTTTTTATAAATTCCTATATTACCATAATAAGAGCAATTAAATTGCTCTTATATCTTAAGATCCTTGTAAATATGTAGCTGGATTTACAGCAATATTATTTACTCTTACTTCAAAATGTAAATGTGGACCTGTAGAATTTCCTGTCGATCCTACTTCCATTATTATATCGCCTTTTTTTACGTTTGTTCCAACTGTAGTTAATAATGTTTGCCCATGTCCATACAAAGTAGATATTCCTCCACCGTGATTTACAATTACACAATTTCCATAACCACCTAATGTTCCTGCAAAAGAAACAACTCCATCTTCTGCTGCAACTACCTTTGCTCCATATCCTGCTCCACCTATGTCTATTCCTGAATGTAATTTTACTACACCTTGAATTGGATGATTTCTTGTTCCAAATGGTGATGTTATAACTGTTCCCTCTTTTGCAACAGGCCACAACATTACTCCACCTGTATATTGAAGCTGATATTCTCCGTCATTAGTTGCTTGTTTTATTTGATTTTCTATATTTGCTTCTTCTATTTTGTATTTATTTATTTCTTCTTGTATGCCTTTTTCTTCTTCTGTTAACTTGTCCATTTTACTTTTTTGAAGAGTTCTTGAATTTTTTAAAGTTGTTGTTAATTTTATTGCATTACTTTTTAATTCTTGTAATTTTTTTTCTTCTTCTTCTATTTTACTTTTACTTTCTTCTAATTCTTTTTTCTGTGATTCTATTTTAGTTAACAACTGAGAATCGTAATCTGCTAATCGTTCTATTAAATAGTAATTAGAAATAAAATCTGTAATACTTGCTGAAGACAACAAAACATCTAAATATGTAGTATCTCCTGCTTCATATAAAGCAACCATTCTTTCTTGAAATAACTTTTCATTTTTATCATATTCTGCCTTTACCTTGTTATATTTTTCTGTTACTTCATCCATATTTTTCTTAGACTCTGCTAATTTAGTTTTTAGATCTTCTATTTGACTTTCACAATCTTTAATTTTATCATCTATCTCTTCTATTTCCTTTACAGCATCTGAAATCTCACCTTGTACATATTCAAGTTTCTGATTTTGTTCTTCTATTTTACTTTTTACATCTTCTTTTTTTTCGTTTAAGGTTTCTGCAAACACAGAAAAAGAAAGGCTGGATATCATCAATAGAATTATAAATACTGAAATAATTTTTCTACTCATGAATATTCTCCTTTCTCTTTAATATGTAATTTAATTATATACTATTTACTTTTTGCTTTCAATGGTTATTTTTACAAGTAATTCATTGGGTTTACTGCAACACCATTTACCCTTACTTCAAAGTGCGCATGTGGTCCTGTTGATGCACCTGTTGATCCAACTGTTAATACTGGGGTTCCTTTTGTAACTTTTTGTCCTGCACTTACTAAAATTGTAGTTCCATGTCCATATCTTGTAGTTATTCCATTTCCATGGCTTATTACTACATAATTTCCATAACCACCATTATATCCATAACTTGCAATTAATACAGTACCATTATCTGCTGCTACAAATTTTGCCCCTCTTGGTGCTCCAACATCTATTCCAGAATGTAATTTATATGTACCATATATTGGGTGAATTCTATATCCAAAAGAAGATGTAAGTGTTCTATATCCTGGTATAGGCCATGTCATTTTGCCTGTTGATGTTGATGTTCCATTTGTACTTCCTGAAGTTCCTCCATTTACTGTATTATTGCTATTATTTGAAGATGCATTTTTCTTTGCGTCTTCCTCAGCTTTTTTCCTTCTTGCTGCTTCTTCAGCTGCTGCTTTTCTTTCAGCTGCTGCTATTTTTTCCATTTCTGCATCATATGCATCAATTTGGCTTTGAATATTTTTTTCTTCTGTTGTAAGACTATCTACTTTTGTTTGTTTTGTACTTTTTTCACTTTTTAATTGCTCATTCTTTTTGGCAATTTCGCTTTTAGTTTTATCTATTTCTGCTTTTTTAGATTCTAAATCTTTTTTATCATCTTCTATTTCTTTTTTAGTATTTTCTATTTCACTTAATACTTCTGTATCACATTCTGCAAGTTGTGATACTAAGTAATAATTTGAAATAAAGTCTGTAATACTTCCAGATGTTAATAATAAATCTAAATATGTAGTATCTCCTGCTTCATATAAAGCAACTAATCTATCTTGTAATAATTTATCTTTTTCTTTAAATTCGTTCTCTTTTTTCTCTATTTCTGTTGTTTTTTCTGATATGCTACTTGTTAAATTATCTATTTTAGAATTTAAATCTGATATTTCTTTTTCTGTAGACGAAATAGATGTATTTAATTTATCTATTTCTGTTAACACACTTGATTTTTCATCTTTTACATCTTGTAACTCTTCTTTTTTATCATCAATTTTGTTTTGTATTTCACTCTTAGATGATGCGAAAACATTAATAAAACTAAAATTAATTAATAAAATTATTAATAACCCCGCTATTATTTTCTTTTTCATATGCATCTTACACTCCTTATCCTATACATCTAAATATTTTCTCATAGAAATCATACTTCCTAGTGTACCTATTCCGATTCCTAAAGCTAAGTATACTACGATTATTAATGTAAACATATCTGAGAAAGTTAATAAACTTATATTTATAATATTTGAGCCCGCTATAGAAAGTATTTTATTTGATACTACATTATATAATACTCCTAATAACATAATTGAAATTAATGCTGCAACTACTCCAATTATTATACCTTCTACTATAAAAGGCCATCTTATAAAATTATTTGTTGCTCCAACATATTTCATAATTGATATTTCTCTTCTTCTTGCATGAACTGTTAGTTTTATTGTATTGGCTATAATAAATATTGAAATTACTACCAATAATATTAGTATAGCTCCTGATAAAATTCTAACAAAATTTGCAACTCTTAATAATGCATTAACAGTATCTCCTCTTTTTTGAATGCTTTTAATGTTATCAAAAGTTTCAATTTCTTTTTGAACATTATCACTTTCTTTTAAGTCTGTTAATGTTACTACATATGATGCTGGAAATGGATTGTTTTCATCATATCCTGAAAGCAAAAATTGTTTGTCTCCAACTTTTTCTTTCATTTGTTTTAAAGCATCTTCTTTAGATACAAATTCTACCTGGTTTACCCCACTTAGAGCTTTTATTTTATCACCTAACTCTGATATTTCTTTTTCTGTTGCTTCTTCTTTTATAAATACCTGCATTCCTTGTTGCATCTCTAATTCGTTCATTATATGATTTATGTTTTCACCTATTATAAAAAACAAACCAAATATTATCATTGTTGCACACATAATCATTAAAGATGCTCCTGTTGATTTTTTATTTTTTAATACATTTCTAAAACCTTCACCTATTAAATAACTAAGTACATTATATTTCACTATTATACCCACCTTTTTTATCATCTCTTATGATATTGCCTTTTTCTATTTGTATAACTCTTTTTTTCATTCTGTCAACAATATCTTTTGCATGTGTTGCAACAACAACAGTTGTTCCTCTTAAATTTATATCATTTAAAAGTGTCATTATATCCCATGCTGTATCTGGATCAAGGTTTCCGAGTAGGTTCATCTGCAATTAACATTGATGGATTATTTACTAAAGCCCTAGCTAAAGCAACTCTTTGTTGCTCTCCTCCTGACAATTCATTTGGATATACCTTAGCTTTATTGCTTAAGCCAACTAAAGATAAAACCATTGGAACTTGTCTTCTAATATGTCTTGGTGTAGCTTTAACTATATACATAGCAAATGCTACATTTTCATAAACTGTTTTGTCTGGTAATAATCTAAAGTCTTGAAATACAACTCCCATACTTCTTCTTAAAAAAGGTACTCTTTTAGGTTTTAAAAAAGTTGTATCTTTTCCATTTATAATTATATTTCCTGATGTTGGTTCTTCTTCTTTTAAGATTAATTTAATTAAAGTTGATTTTCCAGAACCTGAACTTCCTACTAAGAAAGCAAACTCACCTTTATCTATTTTAAAATTAGCATTATGAACAGCTTCTGTACCTGTTCCATAAGTTTTATTAACATTTCTAAATTCTATCATTTTATTGCTCCTTATACATAATAAGACACTATTACTTAATTTTTATTTATGATATCAATAAAACGATTTATTTGCAATAGCTTATTTAGAAAAAAATAGTATAAAAATCACCTTTATTTGGCTTTTATACTATTTTTCTCCTATTTTCTCTATTTTTTAAAATTCACAAAAAATTCACAATTCATTTTCTAATATTTTTTGTTGTTTTTATTTTTCTATTTTTAAGTTTAATCTTTTACTTCTATAATTTTTTATCAAATATATATTAATCATTTATATTCTTCTAAAATAAAAAAGTTAACCATTTACTATTTCATTTACAATTGACTCTGCATCTATTTTAAAATACTTCATTAATTCTTCTGCTTTTCCAGATTTTCCAAAGGCATCTTTTATTCCCATTCTTGTTACCAAACATGGATATTCTTCTGATAGTACTTCACATATAGCAGATCCCAGTCCACCAATTATATTATGATCTTCTATTGTTATTATTCTTTTTGTTTCTTTTGCACATTTTACAATTAAATTTTTATCTATTGGTTTTATTGTGTGAATATCTGCCACTCTCACATTTATTCCTTTTTCTTCTAATATTTCTTTAGCTTTTAATGCTTCTACAACTGTAACTCCTGTTGCAAAAATTGTAGCATCTGTTCCTGATCCTATTAAAACACCTTTTCCTATTTCAAATCTTTGATTTTCTTCATATACAATAGGTGTAGCAAGTCTTGATAGTCTTAAATAGCATGGTCCATTTATTTTAGAAATTTCTTTAACAGCCCATTTTGTTTGTACATCATCTGATGTACTTATAACAGTCATATTAGGTATACTTCTCATCAAACTAATATCTTCTAACATTTGATGTGTTGCGCCATCTTCCCCAACAGTAATTCCTGCATGCGTTGCACATATTTTCACATTCAAATTTGGATAACATACACTATTTCTTATTTGATCATATGCTCTTCCTGCTGCAAACATAGCAAAAGTACTAGCATATGGTATTTTTCCACATGTTGCAAACCCAGCTGCCGTTCCTATCATATCTTGCTCAGAAATTCCCATATCAAAAAATCTTTCTGGAAATTCTTTAGCAAAAATATTAGTTTTAGTAGCAGATGATAAATCTGCATCTAATACAACTATGTCTTTATTTTCTTTTCCTAATTCTTTCAAAGCTTCTCCATAACTTTGTCTAGTTGCTATTTTTTTATCTATACTCATAATTTTTCCTCCTTATTTTATATAAACAAACTTTCACTTTTTACATAGCATATTTTTTAGATAATTCCTCAATTGCTTGTTTATATTCTTCTTCTTTTGGTGCTCTTCCATGCCACTCTACTTTGTTTTCCATAAACGAAACGCCTTTTCCTTTTATTGTTTTTGCTATAATTACTGTTGGTCTTCCTTTTATTTGTTTTGCTACATTAAATGCGTTTAGTAATTCTTCTATATTGTTTCCATCTATTTGTAATACTTCAAATCCAAAACTTTTAAATTTATCACCTATATTTGTTAATCCTTTTACCTCTTCTATTTTTCCATCTATTTGTAAATTATTGTTATCTACTATTACACATAAATTATCTAGCTTATATTTGTTTGACGTCATTGCAGCTTCCCAAACTTGTCCTTCTTCTATTTCTCCATCTCCAAGCAAACAATAAACTCTATATCCATCTCCGTTTAATTTAGATGCTAAAGCCATCCCATTTGCAACAGACAATCCTTGTCCTAGTGAACCACTTGTCATATCAACACCTGGAACTTTATTCATATCTGGATGTCCTTGCAAATTACTTTCTATATTTCTAAAAGTTAATAATCTTTCTTTTTCAAAATATCCTTTTCTTGCTAAAGTACTATATAAAGCTGGTGAACAGTGTCCTTTTGATAATACAAAACGGTCTCTTACTTTTGCATTTGGTTCTTTTTCATTAATATTCATTTGATTAAAATACAAAACTGTTAATATATCAGCACAAGATAAAGAACCCCCTGGATGTCCTGATTTTGCACTATATACCGCTTCTATCACTCCTATACGAATATCATTTGCTATTTTTTCTAAAGCTTTCACATCTGTTATTTTCATAAACTTACCTCCATAATATTTTTTATATTTTCTTTAAAAAATTTATAATTTCTTTTGAAAGTTCTTCTTCTTTTGTTCTATAATTGTGTCCTGCTCCTTCTATATATCCAATGTCACTTTTTTTATTTTTTATTTTTTCTTTAAGCATATTTACTAATTCTTCTGCTGGTTGCATTATCAAATCATTTTTATTTCCCCATCTCATAAATAATGGTACTTCGATATCATTTAGTTCTTTAAAATTATATGTTTCATCTGAATACCTTGCAAAATCTATTTCATTATTATCTTTTAAATATCCTAAAAAAGTATTTGGACTCATTGGAATAATTGCTCCCGGAACAGACATTACATTTTGACCTCTTCCTTCATTTTTTTCATTTTCCATATATTTTACTAATTTTTCCACATCATTATTAAAGAAAAATTTAATTGCAACTGGTATATCTACCATTGATAATAAAGATATTGATTGAATTTTGTTTAATATATCTTGCTCATTTTGTTTTTTCATTTTTGTATATGAATACACAATTTTTGTACATCCTAAACTATGCCCTTGTAAATAAATTTTCTTATATCCCATTTTTAACATTTCTTCAATTGCTGCTTTTATATCAAAATATGAATCTTCTATATTCTCTAGGCTAGAACCGCATTGTTTTTTTATATATTTTCCATTTTCTTCTTTTGTTATCATATTTACTAAATCATGTCCTCTATTATTAAAACAAAAATACGCAATATTTTCATTTGTAATATTTTTTGCTAAAATATCATCTCTTTTTTTCATACAATTGCTCTGCATTCCATGTACTGATATTACTACTTTATCTGTTTTCATTCCATTTGTATGTAATAATCCACTTAATTCTACACCATCTTCTGTTTCGAAAAATACTTTCTGTAAATTCATTTTTAGCCTTCCTTTCTTTTTGTTTTGTTATTTATATACTTAAATTTATTATTATTTCTTTTAGCATATATATATCATATCCATTTTTTTATTACAATAAATATTTTTAGATTCTATCTTTAAATATTTTTTATTGACTATCAAAAATTTTAGAAATATAATTTATCTATAAAATAAAAAAGGAGGAACTAAAGAAAATGAAAAAATACGTATGTGAATTTATTGGAACAGCAGTACTTGTTTTATTTGGATGTGGAAGTGCTGCAATAGCAGGTGATTTTTTAGGAACACTCGGAGTTGCATTAGCTTTTGGATTATCAATTATCGCAATGGCTTATGTTATAGGAAACATTTCTGGATGCCACGTTAATCCTGCTGTATCGTTAGCTATGTTAATAAACAAAAAAATGAGTGTTAAAGATTTCATTTTATATGTTGTAGCTCAATTTATTGGTGCACTTTTTGGAATTAGCATTTTATATTTAATTATGAAAAATAGTGGTTTAGATATTGCTGTTCAAGGTTTAGGTGCAAATGGTTATGGTGATGGAATTTCATCTGTAGGTTTAAATATGTTTGGTGCAATTATCACTGAAGTACTTCTTACATTTGTATTTATATATACAATTCTTGGCGTTACATCAGATGATAAAAAGTCTTCTGTTGCAGGAATTGTTATAGGTTTAACACTAACATTTGTACATATTTTAGGTATTCCACTAACAGGAACTTCTGTAAACCCTGCAAGAAGTTTAGCTCCAGCTTTATTTTTAGGTGGAACAGCTTTAAAACAAGTTTGGGTATTTATAGTAGCTCCATTGGTTGGTTCTGCTTTAGCTTCATTTGTATTTAAGTTTTTAAATACAGAAGAAAGCAAATAATTTTTTAAAATCAAATATTTAGTAAAACTCAAATTTTGAAATAAGCTTTACTAAAAAAACTCTGTATTCCAATAAAAAATAATAGAATACAGAGTTTTTATTTTTTGGTGGAGGTGAGGAGAGTCGAACTCCTGTCCAATAACTCTTCCATATAAATTTCTCCGAGTGCAGTTTGTTATTTAAATTTCCTAAAAATACGTAAACAAACATACTTACTTCTAGGTATCTATATTTCTACCCACTATTTCCTATAGAAAAAAATAGTTTCGTTTCCCACTAATTCGTCGCCTTATTCAAAAACGTGGGCATTAATGATAAGACGTGCTGCTAAAATTAAGCAGCGAATGCTAATTCTTCGTTATTATCAGCGTTTATATTTATTTTTGCTTTTTTATAGTGGCCAAAGCAACCATCCACTACTCGCTATTTATACTTCTAAATTATTGTCGAAACCAAATACACCCCCATATGCATTATATATTATATACGAATTTTATAAAATATACAATATTTTTTTATTTTTTACTTGCATCTTATTTTGGTTTATGCTATTATACTATATGTATCACTTAGGGGTATAGTGTCAATGGTTAGCACGATGGTCTCCAAAACCACAAGTCTGAGTTCGAGTCTTAGTACCCCTGCCAATTAAGAGATTAGAACTTATATTCTAATCTCTTATTTTTATTATTTTGTAAAAGAGGTATACTATGGAAAAAATAATTAATTTAGTAAAAAAAGTTTGTACAAAAGAAGTAATTTTTTATGGAATATTCGGAATATTAACAACTGTAGTTAACATTGGGCTTTTCTATATATTAACATCTTTTGCACATTTAGAAGGAAACTTATCTAACAATATTGCTATAATAGTAGCTGTTTTATTTGCTTACTTTACTAACAGAAAATTAGTATTTAATTCAAAAGCTTCTAATGCTAAAGAAA
>ENA-UOJQ01002745-UOJQ01002745.1-human-gut-metagenome-genome-assembly--contig:-P63-NODE-2745-length-10318-cov-8.564650_pt1 | contig 10318 bp, 8 predicted proteins | sample MGYA00242352_ERZ723899 | MGnify/ENA metagenome assembly ERZ723899 | reverse complement strand
CGAGCCCGCCCCGCCCGGCGGGCCGGGGCGGGCTTTGCTATGCTCTTATGCTTCGGCGGGCGGATTCTCCGCGGCCTTGGCGCGGATGTCATCGATGACCTTGCGGCAGCGCGCAGCGTTGTACACGACCGGCACAGGGTAGTTGGGGTTGGCCTCGGCCAGCGCCCAATCGATGATCTGCGGGATGTCGGCTTCCTGAATGAAGTCGAAGCCCTTCGGGATGCCCATGCGCTCGTTCATGGCATAGATCTCCGCGATAAAGGCCTGCGCCTTCTCGGCATCCGTGCCGTCGGTCTTGACGCCGGCGATCTCGCTCAGGCGCGCAAGTCTCGGATATACGGCCGCGCCGTAGTCCTCCAGAACGATCGGCAGGATGACCGCATTGGCAAGGCCGTGCGGGGTGTTATACAGGCCGCCGAGCGTGTGCGCGATGGCGTGCACATTGCCGACACCGGCGCGGGAGAACGCGAAGCCTGCCTTGAAGGCGGCGATCATCATGTTCTCACGGGCCTTGAGATCATCGCCGTGCGCGTAAGCGACCTCGAGGTTATCGAAGATAAGCTTGACGGCCTCTTCGGCGAGGCGCAGGCTCTCCTTGGTGTTGTACGTCCAGCTGATGTACGCCTCGATCGCGTGGGTGAGCGCGTCCATGCCGGTGGTCGCGGTCGTGCGCGGCGGCAGGCCGACGGTCAGCTCCGGATCGAGAATGGCATACAGCGGCATGAGCTTGAGATCCATGAGCGCGTACTTGTGGTGCGTCTCGCTGTCGGTGATGACGGCGGCGATCGTCGTCTCACTGCCGGTGCCGGACGTCGTCGGAATGGCGACGATCGGCGGCACGGTCTTGCCGACACGCATGACACCGGCCATGTCGTTGCAGCTCTTTTTCGGGCAGGCAACGCGGGCGGCCGCACCCTTGGTCGCATCCATCGGACTGCCGCCGCCGAGAGCGACGAAGCCGCTGCAGCAGGTCTCCACGTACTTTGCGCGGATCTTCTCGACCGTGGTCACGGAGGGGTTGGCCTCGACCTCGCTGAACACCTCGTAGGGCATACCAGCCTCCTCGAGCGCAGCAAACAGCTTCGGTCCGAGCGACTTGACCACGTGCGAACCGGTGACGACCATGACCTTTTCCACACCGCACTTGCCGAGCACGTCCGGTACCTGTTTAAGACAGCCGGCGCCGGAGAGCACGATCGGCTTGCGCCAATGCAGGCAGCGCATACCGATGTCAAACACCTGCTGGTAGGTGCGGTAATAAGCTTTTTTCAATCCATCCATAATGTGTTTCCTTCCCTCCGCCGCACCGGCGGATCTATCAATTTTCCATCCCTCTTATACTACTGATTTGCAGGAATTTGTCAAGCGTTTTGTGTAAAAGATGACAATCCTTCCGTTCACCCGCACATCAGAGCATATCCGCGAGCCTGCGCCCCATGAGCACGCCCATGGCCGAGGCCATCATCAGGCCGCGCGTCCAGCCGGAGGAGTCGCCCAGGCAGTGCAGACCGGGCACGTTCGTGTTGAGCGCGTCGTCCATGGCGATGCGGTTGCTGTAAAACTTCAGCTCCGGGGAATACAGCAGCGTCTCATACGCGGCGAAGCCGGGCACGACCTCATCCATGGCCTTGATGAAGTTGATGATGTTGAGCATGGCGCGGTACGGCATGGCGGACGTGATGTCGCCCGCAACGGCGTCCGGCAGTGTGGGGCGGACGTTCGACTGCGCGAGCTCCTTCTGCCACGTGCGCTTGCCGTCGAGGATATCGCCGAAGCGCTGCACCATGATGTGCCCCGCGCCGAGCATATTCGTCAGCTCGCCGACCTTCTGCGCATAGGCGATCGGCTGGTTGAACGGCACGGAGAAATTATGCGAGCAGAGGATCGCCACGTTCGTGTTGGGCGACTTGAGCTCCTTATACGCATGGCCGTTGACGACGGCGAGATCGTTGTCGTAGTTTTCCTGCGAGACGAAGCCGCCGGGGTTCTGGCAGAACGTGCGCACCTTGTTCTTGAACGGCGCGGGATAGCCGATGAGCTTCGACTCATAGAGCACGCGGTTGACAGACTCCATGACCTCATTGCGCACCTCGACGCGCACGCCGATATCGACCGTGCCGGGCTTGTGTTCCACACCGTGCTCGAGGCAGACCTTTTCCAGCCAGTCCGCGCCGCGGCGGCCGGTGGCAATGACAGTGTGCCTGGCCTCGATGGTATAGTCCTGATGCGCATCGTGCGCCACGACGCCGCAGCAGCGCCCGTCGCGCACGATGACATCCTCGCACGTGCAGCCGAAGAGCATCTCCACACCGTGCTCGCGCAGGTAGTTTTCAATACCGAGATACACCTCGTGTGCCTTTTCCGTGCCGAGGTGACGGATCGGGCAGTCGACCAGACGCAGGCCCGCGCGGATGGCACGTGTGCGGATCTGCTTGACCTCCTCCGTGTTCTCCAGTCCCTCGACGTGCTCGTCCGCGCCGAATTCAAGATAGATGCCGTCGGCATAATCAATGAGCTCCTGCGCCTTCTGCTCGCCGACAAGCGTGGGCAGGTCACCGCCGACATCGCTGCACAGCGAGAGCTTCCCGTCCGAAAACGCGCCCGCGCCGGAGAAGCCGGTCGTGATGTGGCAGTACGGCTTGCAGTTCATGCACTTGCCGGTCTTGGCTTTCGGGCAGCGGCGATTTTCAATGGCCTGTCCCTGCTCGATCATGATGATCTTCTCCGGAGCGCCGCGGCGCAGCAGCTCCAGCGCCGTGAAAATGCCGGCAGGACCAGCGCCGACGATAACAACATCTGCGTTCATGAAGGGTTCCTCCTTAATTTGATCCGATCGGTGTTTGTGATCCGTTCCTTGATATCCACGCGCTGCGGACGCAGCAAAGCACAGCAAAAACACCGCACTTCGTGCGGTGTTTTTGCTGTGTGTGGTTCTCAATCTGGAGCGGGCAACGAGATTCGAACTCGCTACCTCCACCTTGGCAAGGTGGCGCTCTGCCAAATGAGCTATGCCCGCATTTCGTGAATGCAAGCGTTATTGTACCACAAAAAGACGGCTTGTCAAGCGTTTTTTCTCTTTTTTCTGATTTTATCGTGTCAAAGCTTCTTGCCCTCGCGCCAGATGAACGACTGCGCTGTGCACGTCGGGCAGCTGTCAGCCGTCCACTGGTAGGTACCGCGCATGCTCTCGTCGCTGCGCAGCCACAGCGTCTCCGACTGCATGGACAGGTCGAGATGATAGTAATTGCCGTTGACCTGCACCACGTTCCAGCAGCGGTCAATGCCCTGGAAGCGGCCGCTCACGACCTGACACGGAACGTTGAGCGCGTCGCACACCGCCTTGTATGCCATGGCCAGCGCGCAGCTGTCGCCCGAGCCGTTCACGAGCGCATCATAGGCGGTGCGCACGTTCGTCGTGCGCTGCTCACAGGCACGCATGACGACGAAGGCCGCCTGCAGCGGCGTCTCCTTCTCCCCTGCCGTGAGCGAAGAGATCAGCGTGCGCACACGGCCGTCGAGCTGTGTGCGGCGGTCATTGACCACGGACGCGCCGAGGTCGTAGCGCAGCGTGACGCCGAAGATCTTCTGGCTGCTGCCGCCGCTGTAGGCCGTGACGTCGATGGCCGGGAAATCCACCACGAGCTGCGGCTGATTCAGGCACGCCGAGCGCACGAGCGCCGCGACGTCATCCGTTTCGAGCGTGCTGGTGCTGATCTGGATGGCAAACTGCGTTTTCTGCCGGTCGAGCGCATCGACCACGCAGTCGAGGATGCTCTTTTGCGTCTGGGCACTGTAGATGGAGCGCACCTCACTCTCCGGCCGGTTGTAGGCGATGGTGATGCTCGCCTCACAGTAGGCGATCACCTGCTCGGTCTCATAGGTGACGCTGTCGATGCAGTATGCGCCGATGGCCGTACCGGTGCGCAGCTCCTCGCAAGCGGCGGCCAGATCGTCGGCAATGATGCCGTCATAGTCGCCGAAGGCCAGCACGAACGAGCGCTCGTACTGTGCGGCCATCGCATTGAGCGCGCGCATGAGACCCGCATAGTTGCGGATCTGTGTGGTGTCGGCATCCGTCAGCAGATTCGACGGCTCCTCATACGGGCGCACCGACAGATATTCCTTGTCAAACACGGACGTGCATCCGCACAGCGACACCAGCAGTGCCGCCAGCAGGATGCCGGTGATGCAGCGTTTGCGCATACCCCGCTCCTTTCAATCGTCGCCGTAGATGTTTCCAAAGCCGCGGCCAAAGACGTCCTTGGCCTCGGACACGATGACAAATGCCTTTCCGTCCACCGAGCGCACGACCTCGCGCAGCTGCGCGATCTCCGGCCGCTTGACCACGCAGAGGATGACCTGCATCTCTCTGCCCGACCACGCGCCCTCGCCGTTGAGCAGCGTGACGCCGCGGCCCATCGTGCAGGTGATGGCGCTCTTGATCGCGCCGACGTTGCTGCTGATGATGTAGCACACCTCCGACACACCCGGCCCGTAGAGGACGAGGTTGACGACCTTCGAGCTGATGAACATCTCGATCATGGTGTACATGCAGCTGTCGTATTTCTTGAACAGGAACGCGAACGTCAGCACGACGAGCACGTTCATGCCGAACAGCAGCGTGCCGAAATTTATGTATGGGTAGCGCCGGCGCAGGATCTTGGCCAGAATGTCCGTGCCGCCGCCGGTCGTGCCGGTGGTATAGATCAGGCCGTAGCCCGCGCCGTTGATGACGCCGCCGTAGACAGCGCCGAGCATCGGCTCATCCGTCGCGACAAGCTCGGTGATCGCAAGCAGGTCGATGAACACGGAGATCATCGCCATGACGCACAGCGCCAGAATGAGCCGGCGCGTGCCGAGCCGGTGCCGCCAGCCGAGACAGAAGATCGGGATATTGATGAGGATCGACAGCACGCCGACCGGGATGCGCGTCAGCAGATGGATGATCTGCGCGATGCCGGTCACGCCGCCGGAAACGATGCTGTTCGGGAAGGTGAAAAACTGAAACGCCGCGGCCACGAGCGCCGAACCGACGATCAGCTTCATGTAGTCAAAAGCGGAAAAACGATGCAGCTCCATAGTTTCCTCCTCAGATCAGGCTCATTTGCTCCTCGCCGCGGTCGTCCTCGCGCAGCAGCGCACCGGCTGCCGGCAGACTCTTGGCGCGGTAGCGCGCGTGGTTGTGGATGAGCGTATCGGGCACAAACTGCGCCTGCGTGACGACGGCCTTTTTCTTCAGCGCCATGACGGCGACGCCCTGCGTCGTGCGCGACGCCTTGAGCGCTATCGCCTCCGGCGGGAAGAGCAGCGCGCGTCCGTCGGACGCAAAGACCGCGACCTCGCTGCCCTCGTAGAGCGGCAGCACGGCTATGAGCGGGCTCTTGTCCGAATACGCGCCGGTCAGGCGGCGGCGGTTCGTCTTGGTCTCGTAGGCCGCTATGGGGATGCGCGCGGCCTTGCCGTTTTCAAACACGAGCAGAAGCTCTCCGCGGTAGTCGCCGGGGTCGACCATGCACAGGACGTGCTCCTCGTCGTCCATGGACAGCACCGTCGGCAGGTACACGCCGAGCACGGACGCCTTCGTATCCGCGAAGTCGCAGAGCTTGGCCTTATATACCTGTTGACGGTCAGTGAAGATGAGAAGTTCCCCGCGGTTCGTCGCGCCGAAGCTCTGGCTGAGCTCGTCGCCGTCCTTATACTTCTGCTCGCCGCTCATACGCAGCGACTGCGGCGTGATCTTCTTGAAATAGCCCTCGCGCGAGAGGAACAGCTGCACCGGGTAATCCGGCACAAGGTCCTCCGTCGGCAGCATCGTGACGCTCTCCGCCGCGACGATGCCCGTGCGCCGCGGCGACGGGTACCTGCGGATGATCTCCTTGAGCTCGCGGATGATGATGCCGCGGATGCGGCGCTTGCTCTCAAGCGTCGCCTCGAGGTCGGCAATGTCTTTTTCCAGCGCATCGGTCTCGGCCGTGCGCTTGAGGATGTACTCGCGGTTGATGTTGCGCAGCTTGATTTCGGCGACAAAGTTTGCCTGCACCTCATCGAGACCGAAGCCCGCCATGAGGTTGGGCACGACGTCAGCCTCCCGCTCGGTGTTGCGGATGATGGCGATGGCGCGGTCGATGTCGAGCAGGATCTTGCCGAGGCCCTGCAGCAGATGGAGCTTGGCGCGTTTTTTCTGCAGGTCAAAGAACACGCGCCGCCGGATGCACTCCATGCGCCACGATGTCCACTCGTCGAGGATCTCGCCGACGCCCATCACGCGCGGATTCCCGGCGATGAGGATGTTGAAGTTGCAGGCAAAGCTGTCGCACAGCGGCGTGAGCCGGAAGAGCTTCTGCATGACCTGCTCGGGGTCTGCGCCGCGCTTGAGGTCGATGGCGAGCTTCAGACCGCTGAGGTCGGTCTCGTCGCGCATATCGGCCACCTCGCGCAGCTTGCCCGCCTTGACGAGCTCGGCCACCTTGTCGATGACAGCCTCCACGGTCGTGGAATACGGGATCTCGTAGATCTCGATGATGTTCTCCTTCGGCAGGTGCCGCCAGCGGGCGCGCACCTTGAAGCTGCCGCGTCCGGTGCGGTAGATCTGCGCCATCTCGCTGCGGTCATAGAGGATCTCGCCGCCGGTCGGAAAATCCGGCGCGGGCAGCGTCGAGAGCAGGTCATGGTCCGGATCCTCGAGATAGGCGATCGTCGTGCGGCAGACCTCCTCAAGGTTGAAGCCGCAGATCTGGCTCGCCATACCGACGGCGATGCCGAGGTTTGCCGACACGAGCACGTTCGGGAAGCGCGTCGGCAGCAGCGCCGGCTCTTTCATCGAACCGTCGTAGTTATCGACAAAGTCAACGGTGTCGCTGTCGATGTCGCCGAAGAGCTCGGCGCAGATGGGCGCGAGCTTCGCCTCCGTGTAACGCGAGGCGGCATAGGACATATCGCGCGAAAACACCTTGCCGAAGTTGCCCTTGGAGTCCACAAACGGCGTCAGCAGTGCGCCGTAGCCCTTGGACAGGCGCACCATGGTCTCATAGATTGCGGCGTCGCCGTGCGGGTTGAGGCGCATGGTCTGACCGACGATGTTGGCCGACTTTGTGCGTCCGCCCGAGAGCAGGTTCATCTTATACATCGTGTACAGCAGCTTGCGGTGGCTGGGCTTGAAGCCGTCGATCTCCGGGATCGCGCGCGAGACGATGACGCTCATCGCATACGGCATATAGTTTTGCTCCAGCGTCTCGGTGATGGGCTGGGAGATGACCTCCGCCTTGAGCCCGACGACGTTGGGATCGACTGTTTTCTTGATTTCCGGTACTTTTTTTCTCGGCATAACGTTACCGTTCCTTTACGCAGGTTTTTCTCAGGAAATATCGGCCAGATCGAGAAACTGGCTGCCGCACTCGGCGATGTGCGCCTTGCGCCCGGCCAGATTATCGCCCAGCAGCAGGTCGAACATCTGCGCCGTGCGCTCGACATCCTCCGGCATGACGCGGATGAGCTTGCGCGTGTCGGGGTTCATGGTCGTGAGCCACATCATCTCGGGATCGTTCTCGCCGAGACCTTTCGAGCGGTTGATGTCCGCCTTCGCGCCGCCGAGGCCGTCGACGATGGCCGCCTTCTCGCGGTCGGAATAGGCAAAGTAGGTCTTGCCCTTGCTCACGATCTCATACAGGGGCGACTCGGCGATGTACACATATCCCTCGCGGATCAGCGTCGGGGCGAGGCGGTAGAGCATGGTGAGCACGAGCGTGCGGATCTGGAAGCCGTCCACGTCGGCATCGGTGCAGATGATGATCTTGTTCCAGCGCAGGTTCTCAAGGCTGAACGCAGAGAGGTCCTTAGCCTGCTTGCTCTGCACCTCCACGCCGCAGCCGAGCACGCGCATGAGGTCGGTGATAACGTCGCTCTTAAAAATGCGCGCATAATCAGCCTTGAGGCAGTTGAGGATCTTGCCGCGCACGGGCATGATGCCCTGAAACTCCGCATCGCGCGAGAGTTTGCACGCGCCGAGTGCGGAGTCGCCCTCCACGATGTAGATCTCGCGGCGTGAGACGTCCTTCGAGCGGCAGTCGACGAATTTCTGCACACGGTTGGCGAGGTCGACGCTGCCGGTGAGCTTTTTCTTGATGTTCAGGCGCGCTTTTTCCGCCGTCTCGCGGCTGCGCTTATTGATGAGCACCTGCTCCATGACGCGGTCGGCATCGGTCTTGTGCTCGATGAAATAGATCTCCAGCTGCTCGCGGAAAAACTCCGTCATGGCCTCCTGGATAAATTTATTCGTAATGGCCTTCTTCGTCTGGTTCTCGTAGGAGGTGATGGTCGAAAAGCAGTTCGTGACCAGGATCAGGCAGTCCTGCACGTCCTGAAAGTTGATTTTGCTCTCGCTCTTTTGATACTTGCCCTGCTGCTTGATGTAGGCGTCGATGGCGGAGGTGAAGGCGCTCTTGGCCGCCTTTTCCGGCGCGCCGCCGTACTCCAGCCAGGACGAGTTGTGGTAGTATTCGATGTCGTTGACGCGGTTGGAAAAGCAAAACGCCGCCGAGATCTTCACCTTGTATTCGGGCTTGTCCGCACGGTCGCGTCCGCGGCGCTCGGTCTCCATGTAGGCCGGCGCGGTCAGCGCGTCCTCGCCCGCGAGCTCCTTGACATAGTCGAGGATACCGTCGGCATAGCAGTAGTCCGTCGTCTCGAACGTGCTGCCGCGCTGCACGCGCAGGCGAAACGTCACGCCCTTGTTCACGACGGCCTGCCGGTGCAGCACGTCCTGGAAATAGCTCTCGGGCACATCGATGTCCGTGAACACCTCCAGATCCGGCCGCCAGCGGATGGTCGTGCCGGTCTTTTTGCGGTCGGCCGGGGCGCTCTCCAGCCCGCCGACGACCTCGCCCTGCCGAAAATGCAGGCTGTACTTTTTTCCGTCGCGCCAGATGGTCACGTCCATATATTCCGAGGCGTACTGCGTGGCGCACGCACCCAGACCGTTGAGACCGAGCGAGTATTCGTAGTTCTCGCCCTCGTTGTTTTTGTACTTGCCGCCGGCGTACATCTCGCAGAAGATCAGCTCCCAGTTGTAGCGCTGCTCCTTCTCGTTCCAGTCCACCGGACAGCCGCGCCCGAGATCTTCCACCTCAATGGACTTGTCTTCGTAGCGCGTAACGGTTATAATATTGCCGAATCCCTCGCGCGCCTCGTCGATCGCGTTCGAGAGAATTTCAAACACCGCGTGCTCGCAGCCCTCCAGCCCGTCAGAGCCGAAGATGACGCTCGGACGCTTGCGCACGCGCTCCGCGCCCTTGAGCATCGAGATGCTATCGTTGCCATAGGTTGTCGTTGAGGCCTTTGCCATGTCGTTGGATCCCTCTCATATCACAAGATGTGGTAGCATTGATTTCATACCTTAACCAATCTAGTATACCGTATCAAGGCCGGAAATGCAAGGAATTCCAAAAAATAGGCGGGGAACGCAGTTTGCGCTCCCCGCCGCCCCGGAGTCTCCGGGACCGAGCCCGCCGCTCCGGCACTTGACGCGCTCCGTGCCGAACGGCCCTCCGGAGAGCCGGAGCTGCACGTCCCCGCGCGCACAGCGGCCTGCAGGCTGCCTGCAGGGGTGCGGAGGCTGCGCCGCGGTCTGTGTACCGGGTCTGCCTTCGCGGGTCTGCGTTGCTGCGCCGCGCGGCGGATCTCACGTCCGGTCTCAGTATGTGCCCGAAAGCGAGGCGCTATGCACGCGGAATTTCGCTGCGCCGTGACTAAAACCGCCGCTGCCGGCATAGAATACACAGAAAAGCGAACGGAGGCTTTTCCATGCCCAGTCAGAGAAAGCAGCAGCGGGCGCACCGTGCGGAGGTGCAGCGCGTGCGCACCGAGATGCTCGGCGTGCGCCGCGCGCTCGAGCAGGCCTACAACGAGTTTGACAACGTCACCGATCCCCTGCTGATGGAGGCGTGCATCTACGAGATCAATGCGCTGCGCGCAAAGTATAACTGCGCCGTGCATGATCTGAAAAATCTGACACAATAGGATGGGTTTCTTATGCCGCAATCACTCACCGACATTCTGATCGTCGTTGCCGCCGTGTTTCTCCTCTGGCTGGTCATCCGGCTGTTTCGCAAGCCGATCCGCTGGATCTTGAAGCTGCTGCTCAATACGGCCATCGGCTTCGCGGCGCTGTTTGCGCTGAACTTTTTCGGCAGCGCCGTCGGCATCACGCTCGGCCTCAACTGGATCAACGCGCTCGTCATCGGCGTGGCCGGATTTCCGGGGCTGGTGCTGCTGCTGCTCTTAAAATACCTCTTTTAGCCTACATAGGGGCGCTGCGATCCGA
>ENA-UOJQ01002732-UOJQ01002732.1-human-gut-metagenome-genome-assembly--contig:-P63-NODE-2732-length-10355-cov-51.557767_pt1 | contig 10355 bp, 10 predicted proteins | sample MGYA00242352_ERZ723899 | MGnify/ENA metagenome assembly ERZ723899 | reverse complement strand
TTTAAAACTGCATATATACAAAATCAGCCGGATTCACTCCCGGTCCGTAGTAACCGAATATTATTACTATAAAGATGCCAAGATATATTATCGCCCAGCGAAGCGGCAGCTTTCTTGAAAGTATGAAATCGCGCATGTCGAGCTTTTTATTTTCCTCAACGAAACTGATAAAGAACCACAGCAGAGTACATATTATAAGTAAAAGTATATCGTACTCGTCCAGTCCGCATGCTCCTAGATTCAAAATGATGTTGTTTATTCCAAGCTCGCTGATATGGAAATCCGTGACTGATTTAAAAAGCATGTGAAATGCAGTCGACGCATTTGCTGCTATGTCAAAATAGTAGCCTACCAGTATGAGCATAAAGGTCCAAAGCACTGATACAATTGTTGCAAAGATGCCCTTTTCCCTTAGGCCGGTCAGCTTAAAAAAGCCGCCTGCCACCTTTTTGTTTACCGGAGCAAAAAGCTCTGCAAGCATGATTACAATGCCGTTCCAAAGTCCGAAATACAGGTATTTCATATTGGCACCGTGCCATACTCCGATGACGATAAATGTGATGACACTCGCGATGCAGCCCGGCAGCACCTTACTGATATGCGCACCAAATCTCGGCTTTAGCCATTTGCCAAAGTTCAGGAAACGCTTTGAGATTGAAAGCGGGTAGAAGATATAGTTTCTGCACCAGTCTCCAAGAGTCATATGCCAGCGGTGCCAGTACTCTGTGAGTGAGCGCGAAAAATACGGATGGTTGAAGTTTGTTGACATTGTTATGCCAAACATCTCCGCAATACCGCGCACTATATCGATTCCTCCCGAGAAATCCGCATATAGCTGCAGCGCATACACTACTGCCGCAAAAAATACATAAGTGCCCGAAAAATCCATCGGCTTATCCATTACAAAATTGATGATATTTACCGCACGGTCTGCTATCACAAGCTTTTTCATGACTCCCCAGAGTACCAGAAGCGCACCCTTTTGCAGATTTTCAAGTCTGAGGGAATGTCCCTCGTAAAGCTGTCCCGCAAGCTTATCATATATCGCAATCGGTCCCTGTATGATCTGTGGGAAAAATGACACGAACAGTGCTACCTTAAGGAAATTCTTTTCAGGCTCGACAATTTCCCTGTATACATCCATCACATAGCCCATGGACTGGAAGGTGTAAAAGGATATGCCAAGCGGAAGCAAAAGTCCAAGTTCGCCCGCATATGGTATATATTTAAGGAATGCCAGAATGCCGAAATTGCAAAGCAGCGCAAAAAGCATGACTGCCACTCTCTTTTTTCTGCCCTTTTCCTTGTATTCCTTTCTGGTCTGCCTGTCCCAGTCCTCTTTATGGCTTTTTACGATGGCATTCTGCTTCTTTAACAGCTTGTCAATCCATATTGTTGAGCCATAGGTGGTGCATATTGTAAAAATGATAAACAGCACATACCACTTACATATAATCACATAGTATGCCATGCTTCCCGCCAGAAGCACATACCAGCGGTATTTCTTCGGAAAGCAATAATATAGTACAAGCAATACTATTACAAATATCGCATATTTTAATGAAATGAGTTCCATTTTATTTACTCCAAATCTATTTTCTAATGTAATACTGCCGGACATACTTTAATTAACAGGCAGTATTTATTTTAAAGTCCATACACTATCATGCTATTTTTTTACCGGGGTATTTAACTCCTTTGCAGGCTTTGCATCGTTGTTCGTATCTGCTACCTTATTTGTCGCAAGGCTTGACGAAAAATTATAAGGCAGATAAACAGACATCTCAAAATAATGATTGCCCAGACTCAGATCCGTATCCTTTGCGCAGGCACTTATCACCTTGTCAGCGCGCCTTGCGCACTCGCCCCATGCACTCTGAATCTCCGGTGAGTGGTCTGCATTAAGCCTGTAATTATCAGACAGATATTTTCCCATAAATGCAGTGAATTTGCGGCTTCCATTTATATTCAGGTGCTCTGAATTGTAGAAATCATCCCTCTCATTGATTCCGATAAATTCCTTATCGCCTTCAAAGCTCGCAAAATCATAGCCATAAGACTCCACCAGCTCCTTCACGTCACAAAGCACCTGCGGATTCTTTATCTCCTTCTCATGAGGGAACCTCGCAAAAAGCACCTTTTCCACCCCCTGCGCTTTACAATACTCAAGCAGATCAGTCATATACTCTCTGCTCTTGTCGGTAAAATAGAGCTTTTTCTGCTTGCCTGATGGACAATCGGAATATTTTGCAATAGATGAAAATCCCTTCATGCATGATGTTTTTGCAAAATACATTCCAACTCTTGTGGCAAAGGTGTATGCACACTTGCCTATATCCTTCCAGTTGCTATGATGCAGCTTTAAAGGATTTGTAAAGTTGTCCCGCTCATCCTTTGGCACAATCTCTTGTATTGTATCAAACCTGTTTTCCTCATTATGGATATTGTCTATCCAGCTATGCAGCTTTACCGTCCTGTCGTAATAGCTGTCATTTTGTAAAAAGCCATTCACTTCAAAAACCACAACCTTCGGATGCTGTCTGGTGAGAGCTTCTCTGAGCATTGATTTGTACAGGCTGCCGGGCACTCCTGATACCCCAAGCGAGTATGATGTGTATCCATAATTCTTCCAGGCCTCGGTTGCGCTGTAATCAGCGTATACCTCGCTGGCTCCTATCATCATCACATCAATTGTGTTCTTCGGCTCCTTGTAAAAGCCCTCTATAGTCGCAATATTGACAGCATCCGTCATCTTAAAAAATGTCGAGACAAACGAAAACAGCACGACAAATACCAGGGCAAACGCTCCTATACGGATTACCTTACGATGTCTGCCTTTTCCTTCGTCTGTGCTGTTTATGGGTTTGTTTTTTATAATTTTCTCTTTTACTTTTGTAAATCTCATAACCGTCTTCATCTCCAAGCTTCTTTTTACCGTACCGTGTATTAACTGTAACGACATTATAGCCTATTATTGAAGCTAAAAACTGATATTCCAAAAATCTTAATATAATATTAAAAATCTAAAGCGGTTACTCATACTTAAGTCCTATCATTGTAAGCCCATGTGCCGGGGCTGTAGGACCTGCTGCTGCCCTGTCTGTTGCGGCTATTATGCCATTCATCGCATCTGCCGGCATATCGCTTCCACCTATCTTCACAAGTGTTCCTGCGATTATGCGCACCATATTGTATAAAAAGCCGTTTCCTGTCACACGTATTGTGATGATGTCACCGACCTTTGACACCGTACAGTCATATATCGTGCGGACTGTGGTCTGTGCCTGCGAGTTTGCCGAGCAGAAGCTTGCAAAATCATGCTCTCCTATGAGATATTTTGCAGCCTCACTCATCTTTTCTGTGTCAAGCGGATAATGATAGAAATATGTGTCAAGCCTGCGTGTCGGATTTCTGAACCTCGCATTTAAAATGCGGTATTCATAGGTTTTACGGCTCTTTGAGAAGCGTGGATGAAAATCATCGCTTACCTCACATGAATCGACCACCACTATATCCTCTGGCAGCTTCTGGTTCAGTGCATACGATATCTTTTCCGCCGGCATGCGGGTATTGGTGTCAAACATACACACATTTCCAAGTGAATGCACTCCTGCATCGGTGCGGCTTGCTCCTGTCACCTTTATATCCTCCTTTAACAGGCGGCTCAGGTGCTCGTTTAATACCTGCTCAATTGTTATGCCGTTTGGCTGTATCTGCCAGCCGCAGTAATTTGTGCCATCGTAGGCTACAATCATTTTTACACGCATATATCTCTCCTGTTATGGCTGCACTATCTATTTCACTATCTGAAAATAAGATTGCCCAGATTCACCGGCAGAAGGATTCTAAGCACTATCACAACCGCTAAAAAAGCAAATATGAAAAGATATGCTATTTTATCATCCTTTTCATATACGAGCGGCTTCATCTTTGTCCTGCCCTCTCCACCATTGTAGCATCTGGCTTCCATGGCCATTGCGAGGTCATCCGCACGCCTGAAGGCCGATACGAAAAGCGGTACTAAAAGAGGCACCATGCTCTTTGCTCTTTTTATGATATTTCCATGCTCAAAATCAGCACCTCTTGCCATCTGTGCTTTCATTATTTTGTCCGTCTCCTCAATAAGGATTGGAATAAAACGAAGCGCTATCGACATCATCATGGCTATCGCATGCACCGGAACATGTATTTTGTTTAAAAAACCCAGTGATTTCTCAAGACCGTCCGTGAGCTGGTTTGGTGTGGTGGTGAGTGTCATGAGCGAGGTTCCTATAATGAGCAGCACAAGTCGTATCATCATGGTTGCTGCATTTATCAGTCCGGTGTCAGAAATGTGCAGTATACCGTACTCCCAGATAGTGTACTCTCCCTGTGTGAAAAACACGCTGAAGCATGCTGTAAAAAGCAGCAGTATTATAATGGATTTGAGTCCCTTTACCATGAACTTAAATGGCACCTTTGATATCTTTATAACTGCGGCAAGCGCGGCAACTATAAACAGCACACCGGCTATTCCTTTGTAGGAAAACAGCGCAATAATATATATAAGTGTTGCGAAAAGCTTTACTCTTGGGTCCAGTTTATGTATTGGCGACTGCGCCGGATAATACTGGCCTATGGTAATATCACGAATCATTTTTGTATTCCTTCCTCATAATTTGTATCAAAATGTCAGCATTGGTGAGCTATTTAAAGGCTTTTAGTATTGAATCCCTCGCCTCCGCAACTGTCGTTGCCGAAAGGTCAACCGATATACCCTTTTCCACCAGATCATGCATCAGATATGTGACCTGCGGTGCTGCAAGTCCGACTGCCTCGAGCTCCTTGTAGTGTGAGAATACCTCCTTCGGCACTCCGTCAAACATCACCTCTCCGGAATTCATAACAATGATGCGGTCCACATACTCCGCAACATCCTCCATGCTGTGTGATACGAGTATGATCGTGATACCCAGATCCTTTTTCATCTGTAAAAGCAGTCCCAGTATCTCATCTCTGCCCGCAGGATCCAGTCCCGCTGTCGGCTCATCGAGTATAAGTACGTCAGGGTGCATTGCAAGTACTCCAGCTATGGCTACACGCCTTTTTTGTCCTCCTGACAAATCAAACGGTGGCTGATAGTAGAGATCCTCCGGAAAATGTACATTCTGCAGTGCCTCATAGGCTCTTAGCTCCACTGTTTTCCTATCGAGTCCCTGATTTTTCGGTCCAAAGCATACATCCTCAAAGTTGGTTGTCTCAAAAAGCTGATGCTCCGGATACTGGAACACCATCCCCACCTTGTGACGAAGCTTGCTTAAATCATAATCATTGTCATATATATCCTGTCCATTGTAGTATATATGACCGCTTGTTGCCTTCAAAAGGCCGTTCATATGCTGGATAAGTGTGGATTTTCCCGAACCGGTGTGACCGATTATTCCGATAAACTCTCCATCATTTATCTCAAGGCTTACATCCTTAAGTGCCTGCACCTTGTAGGCTGAGTCGGCACTGTAGCAATAGTTTATGTGATCTAGAATTAATGACATATTTTCTCCCGCCTATCTGTTTTTCAGCGCAACAAGCGCATTTACAAGTTCTTCTCTCGTCAGGATTCCATCAGGGATATCAAGCCCTGCCTTTTTGAGCTCGTCGGCTACCAGTGTCACCTGCGGCACATCAAGCCTGTGCTCCTTCAGCTCGTCCACCCTTGAAAAAATCTCACGCGGTGTGCCGTCCATGACAACCTTGCCCTTTTCCATGACATAGACATGGTCTGCGCCGACCACTTCCTCCATGTAATGGGTGATGAGAATGATGGTCACGCCCTTTTTCTTATTGAGCTCATGGGCTGTGGCTATGACCTCCTTGCGGCCGTTTGGGTCAAGCATGGCTGTAGGCTCGTCAAATACTATACATTTTGGCTCCATTGCCACAACTCCCGCGATTGCCACACGCTGCTTCTGTCCTCCGGAGAGCTTGTTCGGTGAATGTGTGCGGTACTTTGTCATACCGACAGCCCTTAGTGCATAGTCCACGCGCTGCCAGATTTCATCTGTCGGCACACCGATATTCTCAGGTCCAAAGCCCACATCCTCCTCCACGACATTGGCGATAATCTGATTGTCGGGATTCTGGAAAACCATACCTGCACTTTTCCTGACAGGTATGACATTCTCTTCCTTTGACACATCCATGCCATCCACCCATATGGTGCCGTCGCTCGGCGCAAGAAGTGCATTGATATGCTTTGCAAGAGTTGATTTTCCTGAACCATTGTGACCGAGGATTGCAATAAACTGTCCCTCTTTTATGTCGAGGTTTACGTTGTCGAGTGCTGTAGTGATTGACTCTACATTGCCTTCCTCGTCTCTTCGTATAAATTCATGTACTAATTTGCTTGTTTTAATTATGCCCATTTCTTTTTCCTAAAAATCTACCGTATTTACAATTATCATAGCTGTTAAAGCCCAAATAGCTGCCAAAAATATGCGCTTTGCCGCTTGATTTAGTCATCCCAGCTCAGGTGATGAAGCTCTCCCTCAAGCCTCATATGATCAAAATTATTCTGTCTCAATGCCTCGTAGAGCACGATAGCTACTGAATTTGACAGATTAAGTGACCTTGTCTCACCTATCATCGGTATCCTGATGCACGCATCCGGATGCTCCTTTAGTATCTCCTCCGGAATGCCTGCGCTTTCCTTGCCAAACATAATATAGCAGTCGGGCTCAAAATGAGCATCAGAGTATACATGTCTGCCCTTTGTTGTCGCATAATATATCTTTGCGCCCGGATTTTTCTCAAGGAAATCCTCCCAGTCCACATATGTGGTGACGTCGAGGTCCTTCCAGTAATCCATTCCGGCTCTCTTTAGCGCCTTCTCTGAAAGTGAGAATCCAAGCGGCTCTATAAGATGAAGCCTCGTTCCTGTCGCGACGCAGGTTCTTCCGATATTTCCTGTATTTGCCGGAATTTCCGGCTCATGTAACACTATGTTCAGCTTTGCCATTTTGTCTCCTGTCAATTTAAACTATTTATTATCCATCCCGGCGCGAAGCTCTGTGACAAACTCCTCAATGCGGCCGAGCGCCTCCTTTAAATCATCAAGCGAATATGCATATGATATACGTAAAAAGCCCTCACCGCACTCTCCGAATGCAGTTCCCGGAACCACGGCAATCTTCTTGCTATTTAGAAGCTTTGTGGCAAACTCATCGGATGTCATGCCAAACTCCTTGATGCTTGGGAACGCATAAAAGGCCCCGAAAGGCTCAAAGCACTTAAGCCCCATCTCCTTAAAGCGGTGAAGCACATAGCGTCTGCGGCCGTTGTATTCATCCCTCATCTGTGCAACATCCTCATCGCCGTTTTTCATAGCCTCGACAGCCGCATACTGGCTCGTGGTCGGCGCACACATGATTGCAAACTGATGAATCTTTAGCATCTGCTTTAAAATGGTCTCAGGTGCACACGCATATCCAAGCCTCCAGCCTGTCATGGCATAAGCCTTGGAAAAACCGTTTATGAGCACTGTGCGCTCCTTCATTCCTGGAAACGATGCTATAGATACATGCTTATCCACATATGTAAGCTCCGAATAAATCTCGTCACTTATCACAAACAGATCATGCTCCTTAACCACCTGAACGATTGCTTCAAGGTCTGCTTTTTCCATGATAGCGCCTGTAGGGTTGTTAGGGAAAGGCATGATAAGTATCTTTGTCTTTGGAGTGATAACAGCCTCAAGCGCCTCGGCTGTCAGCCTGAAATCATTTTCCTCCTTGAGCTCCACAATCACAGGTGTGCCTCCTGCCAGCACAGTACATGGCACATATGAAACATAGCTTGGCTGCGGGATAATCACCTCATCTCCCGCATCGAGCATGGCGCGCAGTGCAATATCTATAGCCTCGCTGCCACCGACAGTTACCATGATCTCTTTGTTGTAATCATATGTCATGCCGTATCTTCTGTCGAGATATCTTGCAATCTCAACCTTTAACTCCTTGAGTCCGGCATTTGAGGTGTAGAAGGTGCGTCCCTTTTCAAGGGAATATATGCCCTCATCCCTGATATGCCACGGTGTGTCAAAATCAGGCTCACCTACTCCGAGCGATATCGCATCCTTCATCTCGCTCACTATATCAAAAAACTTACGGATGCCCGATGGCTGTATAGTCTTTATGGTACTGGATAAAGGGTCTCTCATTATGACATAATTCCCCTTTCATCGGATTTGACAGGTGCCGCCATGATAGTTCCATGGTCCTTGTATTTCTTCAGAATAAAGTTTGTCTTTGTCGAAAGCACCTGATCCAGTGTAGAAAGCTTATCTGTCACAAACTGTGATACCTCGCGCAGAGTCTTGCCCTCGAGTGTGACCATGAGGTCGAAGCCGCCTGAGATAAGGTATACAGACTTCACCTCAGGATAGTTGTATATACGCTCGGCAATCTTGTCGAAGCCCATGCCGCGCTGTGGTGTCACTCTGACCTCTATCATGGCTGTGACCTTCTCAAGGCCTGCCTTGTCCCAGTCAATCAGTGTGTGATATCCGCAGATGACGTTCTCCTGCTCCATAGCAGCAATCTCGTTTGCCACACTTGCCTCATCCACACCAAGCATGATTGCAAGCTCCTTCAGGTTTATCCTGCTGTTTTTCTCTATAAATGTTAATATCTTTTCTCTCATGATATATATTCTCCTGATTCAAATATATTAGTTGAAAACCTTGTATATCTCGTCAGTCTGGGCAGTCTCCAAAAATCGTCTCTCCTCGCCGGAAATCAGCACTCTGTCGTTTGAATCGGTTGTAGCACCGACTATAACAGCATTTTGTCCTGTTTTCTCAAGCTCTCTGACCACACGGGTACCATCTGCAGCTATGATTATCAGACTTCCTCCTGACAAAAGCTTATACGGGTTTATGTCAAAAAATTCACTTATTTCAATCGTATCCTGCCTGATAGGGAGCTTCTTTAAATCGATGTCAAGACCAATTCCCGAAGCCTCTGCCATATCCCAGAGTGCTCCAAAGATGCCTCCCTGCGAAGCGTCATGGATTGCCGCCACACCGGCGCCAATCGCGGATGCAGCCTCCATTGCGGTGGAAATATGGTCTATATATGCTGCTGATTTATCTATAAATGCTTTGGAAAATCTCGTTTCAAGCTCGGCTCTTTTCTCATTTGCAAGAATTGCGGTGCCCTCAAGCCCCACATAGCCTGTCACTATTACGTCCATGCCCGGTGTTGCTGCCGATGATGGTGTAAGCGCCTGCTCATAGGCCTCACCTATTGCTGTAACTGTCACCACGATATTCTTCACCGCACGGCTCACCTGTGTATGCCCGCCAAGCACTACAATGCCTGCTTCCTCACATACAGCATCAATCGCTCTCACCGTCTCGCGAAGCACGGCTTCGTTTTCTGTGGTAGGTACAAGCAGTGCCAGCTCTATCCCAATAGGACCTGCCCCCATGGCATAAATATTGTTCAATGCATCATAAACTGCGCAGTTAGCACGCACATGCTTATCCGATACATCAAGCATGAACGTCTGGGTAGCAGTAACTAACTTAGTTTGGCCGCCTGCCTGCATGGAAATCACCGCACAGTCCTCACCTACTGCCGGTTTAAAAAGTATTCTGTCGCTTGTGGTATGAAGTTGTTTTAAGACAGAGCGCTTTAAAACCGACTCTGATATTTTACCGTTTTTCATGTGTTTTCCTGTTCCTAATAATAATATGTTTTGTATACTGTTACAGCCTGGTGCATTGATTGCAAATAACTACATCAGAAACAACTACCTGCGGGCATTTACTGCGTCTGTCCTGCCGGCTGCTGTGTCTGTGTGCCCTGTGCCTGTCCTGCTGCATTCTGGTCTGTCGGCTGCGTGCCCTGTGTCTGCCCTGCCGCATTCGGATCTGTAGTCTGGGTCTGCGCACCCTGTGTCTGCCCTGCCGCATTCGGATCCTGTGTCTGAGTCTGTGCTGCCTGTGCCTGAACCGCTGCTGCCGCAGACGCAGCAATGGATTTAACCGAGCCCTCATCATTAGCCGCTGCCGCCGCCTGAAGCTGCGCAACAACCTCCGCTGATGCTCCTGCCGTACCAACCGTCACGATTTTTGGTGATGACTTGTACTTGCTGTTGTTGAATACCTCATCGCTCTGCACTGTTCCATCAACTGTGACCGTCTTCCATAGCCTTGCGGTTACTCCCTTGTGCGCAGACTGCTCGGTGTTGAAATAACCGACCGGCTGGCCTGCATCAAACTTAAACTGCGTAACCGGATCCTCCTGGGAAATCGTCTCACTCCTGAAGGAAATTTCCCTGTTTGCCGGTCTCGTCTCCACTCCGTACACATTGAA
>ENA-UOJQ01002717-UOJQ01002717.1-human-gut-metagenome-genome-assembly--contig:-P63-NODE-2717-length-10394-cov-22.907728_pt1 | contig 10394 bp, 10 predicted proteins | sample MGYA00242352_ERZ723899 | MGnify/ENA metagenome assembly ERZ723899 | reverse complement strand
ATGTGGGCATCGGCCCCTACGGCGAATGGAGGAACAATATTTGGAGGGCTTATGAAACAGGTTCTTTTAAGCGCAGACGGCGAGATCAGCGTGTACTGTGTTCCGGATGCAGTGGCGGATGATCTCGAAACATACTGTCTGGAGTTCAGCTGTCATTGGCTGCACGAAAGCCCCGATGCTGCAAGGTATCGGGTGAAACGGGGTTCTGCGGTCGTGGTATGCTATACCGAAAAGGACTTTATCGAGTATCTGAACCGTTATATCTGCACAGATCCGTCTTCGCTCGTCACAACACTTCACAATGTATATTGCAAAGAGGAACTGCCGGAGAAATACCGCGGCCTGCCGTATTTCAATTTTTGACTTTAGAAAAACTCCTCCGTATGCCGCGGCATACGGAGGAGCGTTTTTTACTGTCTGGATTTCATCAGAGCGCGCATTCTGGCCGAATGGTCGAGCTGGCGCTTGCGCATACGGAGGCTTTTCGGCGTGACCTCCAGCAGCTCGTCGTCGGCAAGGTATTCCATGCACTGCTCGAGCGACAGAACCGTCGGCGGTACGAGGCGGATGGCGGCGTCGGAGCCGGCTGCGCGCATATTGGTCAGCTGCTTTTTCTTGCAGACATTGACGGCCATGTCCTCGTTGCGGTTGCACTGGCCGACGATCATACCGGCATAGACCTCCACGCCCGGCCCGATGAACATCGAACCGCGATCCTGCACGCCGCCGATGCCGTAGGCGGTCGTTTCGCCCGTCTCAAACGCGACGAGCGAACCGGTCAGACGGCGGGAGATCTCGCCCTTGACGGGCGCGTAGCTGTCGAGCGTCGAGGCCATAATACCCTCGCCTCGCGTGTCGGTCAAAAATTCGTTGCGGTAGCCGAACAGGCCGCGCGTCGGGACAAGGAACTCCAGCCGCATACGGCTGCCGATCGGGGTCATGGAGACGAGGTCGCCCTTGCGCTGGGAGATTTTATCGATCACAGAGCCGACGGAATTTTCCGGCACGTCCGCGATCATGCGCTCGATCGGCTCACAGAGCTTGCCGTCGATGGTCTTGTTCAGAACGTGCGGTGTGGACACCTGGAACTCATAGCCCTCGCGGCGCATCGTCTCGATCAGAATGGACAGATGCATCTCGCCGCGGCCCGCGACGTTAAAGGCGTCGGTGCCCATCTCGGTCACGTGCAGGGAGACGTCCTTCAGAAGCTCTCTTTGCAGACGGTCGCGCAGGTTGCGGGACGTGACGTATTTGCCCTCGCGGCCCGCAAACGGAGAATCGTTGACGGAGAAGGTCATTTCGATGGTCGGGTCAGAGATCTTGACGAATGGCAGCGGCTCAACGGTCTCCAGATCGCAGAGCGTACGGCCGATGGTGATATCCGAAATGCCGGAGAAGGCGACGATCTCACCGGCAGATGCCTGCTGGATAGGGCTGCGGCCAAGGCCGGTAAACTCGTACAGGGCGACGACCTTTTCCTTCTTCTTGACGGACGGGTCGTGGTAATCGCAGACGATGACCTCCTCGTTCTGGTGGATCGTGCCGCGTTCGATGCGGCCGATGCCCATACGGCCAACGAATTCGTTATAGTCGATGGACGAGACGAGCACCTGCAGAGGCCCGTTTTCATCGCCCTTCGGGGGATCGATATAGTTGACGATCGTCTCGAACAGCGGGACAAGATCCGTGCCCTTGTCGTCGGGGCCGTAAGACGACGTGCCCTCACGGGCCGAGCAGAAGATCGTCGGGGAATCGAACTGTTCCTCGGTCGCATTCAGATCGAGCAGCAGCTCGAGAACCTCGTCCATGACCTCATGCACGCGGGCGTCAGGCCGGTCGATCTTGTTGACGACAACGATGACCTTGTGGCCAAGCTCCAGCGCCTTCTGCAGCACGAAGCGCGTCTGCGGCATGGGTCCCTCCGCTGCGTCGACAAGCAGCAGGACGCCGTCGACCATCTTCAGAATGCGCTCGACCTCGCCGGAGAAATCGGCATGGCCCGGGGTATCGACGATGTTGATCTTATAATCCTTATAGTGGACAGCGGTATTCTTGGCGAGAATGGTGATGCCGCGCTCGCGTTCGAGATCGCCGGAGTCCATCACGCGGTCGACGACCGCCTGATTTTCGCGGTACACGCCGCCCTGCTTGAGCATCTGATCGACCAGCGTGGTCTTGCCGTGGTCAACGTGCGCGATGATTGCAATATTCCGAATTTTATCCTGCGTCATACTTGGCGCCCCTTCCTTCTTTGCCTGAAAGTTTCGTACATAAAAATCTCACAAAAAAGAATTTTAACACAGACATACTGGAAATACAAGATTTTTCTGTGAGAAAATCGTGCAAATTTGCCGTTTCCGTGTGGGATTTTTTGTGAAACCGCACAATCCGGCCCCGCAGCGCATACGATGGGGCGAAGGAGGGAGATCCCATGCAACCACTCACAGAACAACAGACGCAGCGGGTCTGGAGCCGCGTGATGAATGCGCAGGCCGTCCCCGCTGCCCAGATGAACGAGCAAACCGGCTCCGGCAGCGCCGCAGCCGATTCTCTGACGCCCGAAAAGCTGCTTGAATTGATTGCGGACGAACGCAATGACAGCGCGCTCTATGCGCACCTCGCCTGCCGCATGAAGGGCCGGGCGCAGGCCATGCTGCGCGAGATGGCCCGGCAGGAGGCCTGCCACGCGAAGCAGTTCGGCGCGGTCTATTTCCTCAAGACCGGCAAAAAGGCCTGTCCCGGCAGGCCGGATGCGCCGTGCGTCACCTGCATCAACGAAACGCTCCGCCAGCGCTATTCCGAGGAGCACGCCGCGCACGAGGCGTATGAAGCGCTCGCCGAAAACGCCGGAACGCACCGCTGTATGCTGCTGAAGATCGCCGAGGAGGAATGCGGCCACGCGCAGATGATCCTGTGCATCCTGCAGACCTGCCTGTAACGCTCCATACCGTTCAGGTGCACCTGAGCGCTGTAATATTCTGCGGTCAGCGATGTACGTGTCAAGGTAAGAACACATATTGAAATCATTTGAGGCCCGGGGGATTTCGATTTCCCCCCGGACCTCCTTGAAGCGACCAGGAAAACCGCTTCGGTTTTCTTGGATCTTTCCCGCGAAACTAAGAACAGCTCAAAAATTCCGACCCTGTTCTTAAAGGCGTTGTAGGGGCCGATGCCCACATCGGCCCACGCAGACTGCACCGATTTTACGGAAATCTTCGGCGAATTCGAAACTCCCCGATGGGCCGATGTGGGCATCGGCCCCTACAGCTGCATGCGCAAATGCATACGAATTCGCCGAAAATCAATATAAGATCTGCAGCGCGTTGCTGCATGACCTCTCCGACTCGGCTTCGCCGAGCCACCTCCCCTTTCAGGGGAGGCTTGGCTGCGGCAGTATTTGCTTCAGTTCAGATACTCCCGCTCCAGATCGCGCACCATCTGCACGTAGCGGGTCTTGCAGTCTGCATTGCGTCCGGCCAGCAGGTCTTCGTAGCATGGAGTCAGATACTGCTCACGGATGCGCTCATAGGACGCGTGACGGTCAGAGCAGGTGTTGATGCAGGTCACGATACCGGGGGCAATGTTATAATACTCGCGGATAAGCGCTTCGCCGTCCGGCTGCGCGGCAAGATAGCCGTCGCGGAAGGCGCGGAAAGCGGTAAGCTCCGCGCAGTCATCCGGCTTGTCGAGTTCCTGACAAACGGCGGTCGTGATGAAGCACAGTCCGAGGAATTTTTTGCGGAAGCCGCCGGAAATGGACTCGTAGTCGCCCAGATAAAACGGGGATTTGGGATACCGTTCGACCCATTTTTTCTGCAGCAGCGACACAAATTCCTCGCTGACCGGCAGCTGCAGCTTGCGCACCATCGGCACAAAGAAGATCGCCAGAATGACCTTTTCGTCCTCCATGTCGTTTTTCTTTTCCCATCCGGCGGAAAGCTCGTCCAGCATGGCCTCGGCAGCCCGTTCAAGCAGCTCTGTCTGCCGCTCGGGGCGCACGCCGCTGTTCAGCTCCTGAATGACCGGGGCACAGCCAGTCTCATATGTCTCAAACGCCTCAAAAAACGCGTCGCGCAGGATCTTTTTCTGGTAGCCGCGGAAGTTTTGCACGCACCAGCCCAGCCTCGACACGGCATGGTCAAAGCTCGCCGCGCAGTCCTCCTCCGAACAAGACGCTTCCTCCGGCTGCGTAAGGAGCTGCCGTTTCGTCAGCCGTTCGCCGCAGTACATACACGAAAAGCGCTCCAGCTCCGCCGGAATTTGCAGCGTATGCCCGCATTTCGGGCACAGACCGGTCGTCATTTCTTCCATCAAAGGCACCTGCTTTCGTTGTGTTGCGTTTATTCTTTCATATTTTCGGGCTTCTGTCAAGCCTTACGGCAGCACCAGCACATATGCCGCTTCCTTTTCCGGCAGATCGGAGAATACGTCGTCGGGCGAATAGGCTGCCGTGATGTATCCGTCCAGAATTGCCTGTGCCAGCTGGCCGGTCACGCGGTACAGCCGCGCGCCGTTCTGCGCCGCTTCATACGGCGTTGTTTCCAATTCAGCCGGAACGCCGCTGTTCCACACCAGCAGCACGTCCAGCCCTGTCTCGGCGGAAAGCTCCGCCGCCTGCTGTGCGGCGGCTTCGTCCGGTGCTTCCGCACCGGTCTGCGCAAAGATCCGCTCGACCGCCGAGCCGATATTGACCGAGATCACGTCGGTCTGCTCAAAGCCCGGCAGCGCGATCAGCCCCGCCTTGCCCGCCAGCAGCACGAGCGCTGCGGCCGCCGCAATGGCCGCAGCGGGAAGCCAGGCGCGGCGCGGCTTCCTTTTCTGCTCCTGCCGGATCGCCCGCATCACGCCGTCGTGCAGCGCCGCAGGCGGCTCCAGCTCGCTTTCCTGCAGCAGCGCGTCCAGCTCGTGCAGCTGCCGCCATGTTTCCCGGCAGTCCGGACAGGCGTCCAGATGGGCCTGCAGCGCCGCCGATTCCTCCGCTGTCAGCGCCTCGTCCAGCTCCCGGTTCATAAGCTCCAGCGCGTTTTCACAGTTCATGGCTCGCCCACCTCCTGTTTATTCCGTGCATTTAGACGCGCCGGTTTCAAAAAAGTTCCCGGCGTCCAATCTTTTTTTTAATTGGAGCCGCGCACGCGCCAGACGCGACTTGACCGTTCCGACCGGAAGATCCATGATCTGCGCGATCTGCTCATACGGCAGCTGCCGCACCACGCGAAGCTCCAGAATTTCGCGGAAATCGACCGGGAGCGCGTTCATGGCATTCCGGATGGCCTCCTGCTTTTCGTTGAAGATCACGCGTTCCTCCGGCAGCGGTTCAGGGTCTGGAACGGACAGTTCCTTCCCCTCGTCCTCATCATCGGAAAACGTGAGTGAAACGTGCTGCTGCCGCTTCTGTTTGCGCAGAAAGTCGATGCAGACATTCTGCGTCAGCCGGTAGAGCCAGGTGGAGAACGCCGCGTCAAACTGATACTGCGCCAGCGTCCGCCACAGCTTCAGAAACACCTCCTGCGACAGGTCGAGCGCGTCCTCGGCGTTTCCCGTCATGCGCCAGCAAATATTATAGACCGGTTTCTGATGCAGCAGCATCAGCTGCTCAAACGCAGCCGCGTCCTGCGCGGCCGCTCTGCGGATCAGGCTGTCATCCTGCAAGAGCTTCACCCCAAATCTCTCTTGATCCCGTCTGCGATCCGTTCGATCTCGTCCATCGTCGAGATCGCCGAAATTTTCTCTTTATAATAGCCGCTGTGCGCAACGCCGCGCAGGTACCATGCGAAATGCTTCCGCGCCTCCAGACAGGCGATGTGTTCGCCCTTATCCTGCGCCGCAAGGCGGAACTGCCGCAGAGCCGTATCGACGCGGTCGCATAGAGGCGGCGTTTCCGGCACGGCCTCGCCGCGCAGCGCGGCCTGCGCCTGTTCGAACACCCAAGGGTCGCCGAACGTCGTCCGGCCCAGCATGAGCAGATCCGCTCCCGTGCGCGCCTTGCACTTCACCGCGTCCTCCGCCGTAAAAATATCGCCGTTGGCGATCACGGGGATCTTCACGGCCTCCTTGACCGCGCGGATGCAGTCCCAGTCGGCAACGCCGGAATAGAGCATGGTCTTCGTCCTGCCGTGAACGGCGATCGCCGACGCGCCCGCCTGCTCGAGCATTGCGGCCAGCTCCGGCGCGTTGCATGAGCTCTTGTCCCAACCCTTGCGCATCTTGACCGTGACCGGCACCGGCACGGCTTTCACAACGGCCTCGACGATCCGCGCAGCCTTTTCCGGGTCCTTCATCAGCGCGCTCCCGTCGCCGTTGTTCGCGATCTTCGGCATGGGGCAGCCCATGTTGATATCGATAAAATCCGCGCCCGACGCCTCCAGCGCCAGCGCCGCGCCGTCCGCCATGACGGACGGGTCATTGCCGAAGATCTGCGCGCCGCAGACGCCGAGCGGCGTTTTGTGCAGCAGACTTCTGCTCTTTTTATCCTGATAGATCAGCGCACGGGACGAAACCATTTCCGTCACCGTCACCGCCGCGCCCAATTCCGCGCAGATCGTGCGGAACGCCAGATCCGTTACCCCCGCCATCGGCGCAAGCACCAGATCGCCCGTGATTTCCAAATTTCCCAGTTTCATGCTTACAGTTCCAAGGTATCGTCCTGATCGATCCAGTCCTGTACCGGAACGACCGTAAATTCTGTCTCTGTGTTGCGGATGACCACACGCCGCAGTCCCGCGTTAATGATCATGCGCCTGCACATCGAGCAGGAGGTCGCGTCGGACAAGATCGCGCCTGTCTTCGCATCGTGGCCGACGAGATAAATGTCGCCCCCGATGCACTCGTTGCGGGAGGCGGAGATGATCGCGTTCGCCTCTGCATGGACGCTGCGGCACAGCTCATAGCGCTCTCCGCGCGGCACACGCATCTGTTCGCGCACGCAATAGCCGAGATCGGAGCAGTTTTTTCGTCCGCGCGGCGCGCCGTTATATCCGGTCGCGACGATCTCGTCGTTGCGGACGATGATCGCGCCGTATTGCCGGCGCAGGCACGTCGAGCGTTCGAGCACCGTCTCGGCGATGTCCAGATAATAATTCTCCTTTACGATCCGTTCCATGGCGCGTCCCTCCCGAATGTTCTGGTTTCTGATTAGTATATCATACTCTTTTTTCCGGAGCAACTGAAATCCTTGCTCTTATCCGCGATTTATGGTATACTGTGTAGGAATCTCAGGAGGAAAGGCGGCGAGGGAATGAAGCTGCGCAGATGGATCTGTTTTCTGTTATGTCTTGTGCTGACCGTGTGCCTGTGCGCGCCTGCGCTAGCCGACGGCGAGCTGTTCTTCGTCGCCGTCAACGACACCATTCCCCTGACGCTGAGCGTCTTCCCGACCTACTCCGGCGGCACGCTCTACGTGCCCTATCAGGTCTTCGACAGCCAGCCGTGCGGCGTTACGCCGTCGTACAATCAGGCCAAGCAGACCTATGTTCTGCTCAGCCGCACCCGGCAGATGATCTTCGATCTGGCTGCCGGGACCGTCAGCGACGAAAGCGGCAGCGTCTCGACCGCGAACGTGCTGTACCGCAGCGGCATTCTCTATCTGCCGCTCACGTTCTGCGCCTCGCATTTCGGCCTCAAGACCACAATGCTCGAATCCGCAGGCGGCTATCAGATCCTGCGCTTCACCGACGGCAGCGAGGTCTATGACGATTCCCTGTTTGTCGAGAAGGCCGAAAATCTGATTGCCTACCGCGTCCGGCAGAACCAGAGCGGCTCGCAGTCCCCGGAAAGGCCCACCAACCGCCCCAACAGCGGCTCACAGGGCACGCAGGAGCCGCCCGCCGCAGAAAAAAAGCCGGCAACCGTCTACCTCGCCTTCACCGGCAGCGAGACCATGCGCGCCAGTATGGCTGCACTGGAAACCTACAAGCTGCACGGAACGTTCTTCCTGACGGAGGCGGAAATTCTCGCCGACCCGTCGCTGGTCTTTGAACTGCTCGCCGCAGGCCACTCCATTGGCATCACAGCAGGAGAAGACGATGAGGATCTCTCCGACGCGCTCACGCGCGCAAACGACGCGCTCTGCGCCCTCACCTGCCAGAAAACGCTTCTCGCGCTCCTGCCCGCCGAGGCAGAGGCTCCAGACAGCTACTGCGTCTTCCACGCGCCGTCCTCCCCCGTCTCTGTGGCGGACGCCGCCGCGTCCGAAACAGCGCACCTGCTCGTCTGCTCCGAGAACACAGAAGCTGATCTCTACACCCTGTTTTCCGCCGAGGCCCGCGTCCTCCAGCTGCTCGAAAACGCCGACCGTACATAGCCTCCGCCCGCCCACGCAGATTTTTTTAAAAATCCGAAAAAAAGGCTTGCAATTTCCGAAAAGATCTGATAGAATAATTCCGCCGATGGGGGTATAGCTCAGCTGGGAGCCCGGTTGAAGCGGTAAACAACCCCCGCACTAATTGAATAAGAAATTACTCAGCGCACCCCTTACATGGGGGTATAGCTCAGCTGGGAGAGCGCTTGACTGGCAGTCAAGAGGTCAGCGGTTCGATCCCGCTTATCTCCACCAATCGGGTGCGCTGAGTATTCTTAATAAATGCTTGCTTTGAAAAAAGCAAGTTTTTTGTTTTATGTCCGCTTCCCTTTTGAAGCGGGCTTTTTTTATGCGGCGATTGCCGAAATGTCCAGTCCAGCGCTGAACTGCTCAAAGTCAATGTTGAAGTCGATATGCAGCCGATAGTCCCGATACACCTCCACACGCCGGATCAGGCAGCTCACGATCATTTTCTTTGACTCCATGCTGGCGCTGTCGTACATATCCGCCCATGAAATAATATCGTCATACTGAGCGTTTAAGGCGTCCAGCATGGCCTGTCCCTCGTCGTAGGCCGCCTGCGCCGCCTCCATAGTGTGCTGAACTTCGAGACATTTTGTCTCACAGTCAGAAATCAAAGAACCAAGCAAGTCCTGCGAAAAAGCACTTTCGCCCCGGAGGGATTTAATAACCTCTGCCCGGAGCGTATCAAGCTCGGCGGCGGCCTTGGCGTAGTCTGATTTTGCACTTTTGAGAAGTGCCTTCCGTTCTTCCATCTTTTCACGGTAGCGGATATTAACGATCTCGCTTTTAGGGATTGCTTTCATCCGCTCAAAGATCTGCCGCACCACCTTATCAATGATGCCGTCAAGTATATGTGCCGTGTAGCCCGTTTGCCCGTCACATTCGGTTTGCTTGCGTGTTTTGCCGTAGCAGATATACCGTACACGCTTTACAATGCGGTGAGCATCTTCCTTGCATGGATAAGCCTTGCCGTTGGTGGTGAGCGCCAGCCGGGAGCCACAATGCCCGCAAAAGACATTCCCGGCCAGCAAGGACTGGCCACGGGTATTCAGCGGTACACGCCGTTCCTGTTCGGCGGAGTTGGCACGGGAGGTACGAATGTGCTGTGCAGCCTCGAACAGCTCCTGTTCTATAATCTGTAAGTGGGGCAGCGTTTGGGAGCGGCTTTCGCCGCTGCGAAGCACCCCAGTATATGTCAGATTGCAAATGATACCCCGGATGCTGGCGTGATGCCACATTTTACCCGTCCTCGCCCGATAGCCGAGGTTATTTAAGTAGGTGGCGATCCGTTGAGCACCGAAACCCTCATGCACATATTTGTCAAAGATGATCCGTACCACAGCGGCCTCGACCTCGTTGACAGCCAGCTCAAAAACTTCGTGCTTGCGTTTATTGAAGCGCCCGCTCTTTACAAGGTCATACCCATAAGGAGCAAGACCGCCCTTGAAACCGCCGTCCTCGACGAGCTGGCCGAGAGCGGTTTTTGTGCGTATTGAAGTTTTTTCGCTTTCGCCGTCAGCCTGCCAAAAGCGGATGTAGTTGGTGAGCTTGTCCGTGTGATTATCAAAACGCTGCTCACCCTCTTGGGTACTCCAGACACGAACGCCGTTCTTGACAAACCATTCCACCACAAAAGGCGTTTCGTCAGCGATACGCCCGATGCGGTCAAACATGAACACGAGCAGAATATCGAATTTCCCCTGCTTGGCGCGCTCCTTGATGATTTGCAGCTTGTCCCGGTTTTCAGCTCTAACCTTATGCCCGGACACGCCGTCCTCCTGTTCCTCGTGAACAATCGTCCAGCCCATTTTTTCACAGAAGCGATGGCACTCTCTGCGCTGCATGGGAATGTCGGCTTGGCTTTTGTCGTTGTAGTCCACCTGCTTGTCGGTGGACACGCGGTATAGGCAATCGACCCGATTACCTGTCATCATTCTGTTTTCCATCATCATATTGATCCGTCCTTTCATTTGTCGATGGGTCAATGAAAAAACGCAATCAATACGCGGGGAATATGAAGTTGTCAACGACTCATGAAAAATTTTCACAGCTGTGAATGAAAATAAAGCAAGTG
>ENA-UOJQ01002708-UOJQ01002708.1-human-gut-metagenome-genome-assembly--contig:-P63-NODE-2708-length-10418-cov-13.309659_pt1 | contig 10418 bp, 12 predicted proteins | sample MGYA00242352_ERZ723899 | MGnify/ENA metagenome assembly ERZ723899 | reverse complement strand
CAGATGTTCCGTGTTGAAAAACTGCTTCGGCAGTATTTGGAGGTACTCTTATGATCTGCACATTCTGAGCCAGCTCCACGGCCGGAGCATCATTCCCGCCGATCTCCGTGCGGCGCTCATCGCAACAGCCAGAAAGCGTGGCACGGAGAAACACCTTGCCGACGCGCCTGCGGCCTTTGATGAAGTCGAGGCCGACCCGAACACGGAAAAGCCGTGGCGGGCTTATCAGAAGAAATTCTCCTACGCCGCCAATCTGTCGTGGCATACGGTCATGGAATCCATCCGCAGCCTTTACAGGCTGGCGCAGAGGTAAGAGGCCAACAAATCAGAATTTGCAGGACGGAGAAACTTATGGAAGAATTGATACAAAGATGTTCATGGGCAACTACCGACTTATATAAAGAGTATCATGATAATGAATGGGGAAAGCCTGTTCATGATGAGAATAAGTTATTTGAAATGTTAATACTTGAAGGTATGCAGGCAGGACTATCGTGGCTGACAATACTAAACAAAAGAGAGGCATTTAGAATTGCTTTTGATAACTTTGACTGCAAAAAAGTTGCGCTGTATGATGATGCAAAAATAGAAGAGCTAATGCAAAATAGCAGTATTGTTCGTAATCGGTTAAAAATCAAATCAGCAATAACAAATGCTCAACAGTTTATAAAAATCCAAGAATCGTATGGCAGTTTTGATTCGTTTATATGGTCTTATGTTGATGGTAAGCCAATTCTCAATCAGTTCCAAACTGAAACAGATATACCCGCAAGGACTGCACTCTCAGACAAAATTAGTAAAGACCTAAAAAAGCTCGGCTTTAAGTTTGTTGGTAGTACAATCATATATGCCTATATGCAGGCAATAGGGATTGTCAATGACCATGTAAAAGGTTGCCATTTGTATGCCAACAAATAGCATTTTACTTTCGATTGATAGGACAGCAGCTCAACAGGCTTGTTAAAGACTTTCTGCATCACAATTTCCGATTTGTCGAACTATCAGTTTGCTTCTACCTTTTGCAAATCAACACATTTCAAACGGTCTGCTTCGGCAGGCCGCGAAGGCCATCGGCTATTTGCCGATGGCCTTCTATGTTTATTACTTTTTCACATATTTCTCAAGCATCTGATACGTTCTCAGACTATTGATCAGCATCTCCCTGCACATCTGCCGATGCGTTTCCTGCCGTTCCTCCTCGGAAGGTTCAGGGATGCCCAACTCGGCAAAGACCTCCTCCGCAGAGAAAAAGCGTTTTGCCCTCTCCTCCGGCGGAAGTTTGTCTAACTCCTCTGCTTCGTGGAGAGAGTCATAGAGTTTTTGCCGGGTTCAATGTCCAGCCGGTCAACCAGCGCGGCGGCAATACCCGCCGCAGGCTGGCTCAGGATCAATTCTTTTACGTTCATACCTCACCTTCCTTTGGAAAAGTGTGCAATCATTGCACACTTTTCCTCTTCTGTTCTCACGCGCTCTGGCGGATCACGATACCCTCTTCGTCCCATGTAGCCAACCGGAAGTTGTAGGGACGTCCGTCAGGCGCGGTCAGGGTATTCAGGATATCCCGCAGCTCCTTCACCTCCGCCGAGTGGCGCTTGGCGATCAGCACGGCTTCGTCCACAGGCTTATTGTCCAGGGCACAGCCGTCCACATACATGCGGAGCTGATAGAGATCCAGCGCCTTGGTCTTGCCGGCCTTGGCCTCGTAGATGGTCACGCGGTCGATGTAGCCCACGAACAGATCGACCTTGGCCTTCAGCCCGATCTTCTGGAACACCGGCTCCTCGCGGCTCACCCGCAGGGCGGTGGGGTCCTTCTCCCGCTTGGCAGTCAGCTCCTTGACATACCGCAGCTCCACCGAATCCACATCCTTGGCCGGGGCGGGAACATACGAGGCGATCCAACTGAGCAGATTCTTCAGGCGCGGATCGGCTTCGCAGAAAGAGGTTTTCGTATTCTTCGTGGCGGGCAGCGCGGCGGTGTTGTCCGTAATCAAGTCTACCTGCACCAAGAAACGGTTCTGGCTGGGATGGATGGCCTCGCCCCAAACGCGGTCAAACATTCCGTGCTCGATGGCGCGTCCATTGATGCGCAGCTCCACGCCGCTGGACTCCATGTTGCACTTATAGTAGATGGCGTTGGACGGATTCTTCAGGATATTGCCGTATTTACAACGAATCGTCAGAGGGCCGCCGCCAAGATTGCAGGGGATCTCGCCGTAATCCTTCACGCTGCCCTCCTCCCACACCGGCAGCAGCGGCGTCAGCGTATGCTGCGTTTCCTCGCCGCCGTTGATCTCCCACACCTCCATGGTGATGGACGTATTCGCCAGAATGCCCGCGTAGACGTACCGCAGTTCCTCAATGATATACCGCACCAGATTGTGGAAGTCGGAGGGCGCTGCCTTACGGTCGGGCTTCACCGTCCGGAACTTTGCCATGGGGCAGCGGACGGAGATCGACGTGCCGGTGGGGTGGGGCAGGTCGCCCATACCTGAATAGAAACGCACCTTCATGGGCTTGTCCAGTTCAGATGTGCCCATGGAATATGGCGCCTTGACCTCGCGGTACTGGTTTGCCGCGGCGTCGTCCTTCGTGCGGGTGCGGATGCTCCACTTCTGGTCAGGACTGCTGTCGCAGGAGGCCAATGCGTGCTTCAATCCAAATCCGTGCTCGTTCAGCGGCGTCTGCGCGCCATCCCGGCAAGCGATGGTCAATGCGCTGCTGAGGTCGGCAATACCCGTGCCGCCGTCCGTCACAGCGATCTCCACGGCATCGCCAAGATTTTCCAGCGATAGCACTACCCTCATGGACAGCTCAGGATCGCCGCTGTTGGCGCGGAGGTTGGAAACCGCGTCGTCCATCAGCTCACAGATGACCTGGGCCACGCTGTTGAAGTTGTCCCCGATTCCAGCAAACAGGCCATAACCGGTAGGGTTGTTGCGGATGATCTCCTCCGCGATAGGAGTCTTGTTTTCGATTTTCATAGGTGCAATTCCTCCTATTATCGGTTGAGTTGATTGGCCATGTCGGAGCGAATAGCGGCGGCGATGATGCGCAGCAGCGCCTGCTGGCGGATGACCTCCTGGCAGAATGCCACGGCCAGATCCTCCGGCGTTAGGTTGATGTCCTCGCACAGACACAGCAGCTCGATCCACTCGTCATCGGTCATGTTTACTTCAATGGTTGTCTTACGTTCGTCGTTCATAATGGTTACTCCTCATTTCTATCAAATTTGATTTACACCGCCCAGATGATCTCCGCGCTGTCCTCCGCCACCTCGATGCGGCGGATGAACTGAGCGGCCACGGCTTTTTTCTCCTCAAAGGACAGTTCGCCGAACACCAGCTTTTCCGGCAGCGGAATGCGGCCAGCTTCGCGCCGCCGGGCCTGCCGGAGCGCTTCGCACTCCTTTTCGATTTTCCCCAGTGCTTTCTGCAGATAGGACGCGGGCAGATCCTCACTCTCGGCAAAGGCGTCCATCAGGCGCTCGGCGCGGCGGTCCAGCTCCAGCAGCCGCTGGGTGTAGCCGTCCTCCTCCGGCTTCGGCACAACGGGCTCCTGCGGACACTGAGCCAGCAGCTTTTCAATCTCTGTCTGCACCACCGCTTCTAACTCTGCCAGCTTGACGTGGATGGCGGCGTCGCAGCGGTTCATATTATACCGCCCGCTGCACGCCAGATAGCGATAGGACTTGTCCACCACAACGGACAGGCTGTAGCCGCACTTGGCGCACTTCAGCAGGCCGGAGAGCCATGTGTGCTTGCCCTTGCCGCTGTTACCTACCTGACGGTTATGAGCCAGCTTTGCCTGTACCATCAGAAACAGCGACGACGGCACGACGCCCACACTGTTCAGCACAGACGCCCGATGGTTCTCGGTCCTGGTGTACTTCCGCGCGTTGGCCTCCCGCTTGCCCACCAGCAACACGCCGTGTACGCCGTCGAAGGCCTCCGGCGGGCTGGTGATCTCCACGCCTTGCCCCAGATAGTGGAGCCGTACCTGCTCGTCCGCCATCACATACGCGGGGTTGTGCAGCAGGCGGGACAGCGTCACGTTGTCCCATGTGGCGCGCTTGGGGGCGGGGATACCCTCGGCGGTCAGCTTACGGGCCAGCAGCCCCAGTGACATACCCTCGGCGGCATACTCCTGAAAGATCTGCTGCACCACCGCCGCCTTGTCGTTGGGGATAAGGGACGGGACTTCCCGGCCATCCCGCCCCCGGGCCCGGCCATTGTCGAAGCCATAGGGTGCCGGGCCTCCCGGCCATGCGCCCAGCGCCGCGCGGCGGTAGTAGTTGTCCCGCACGCGCTCGGCGGTGGTCTCCCGCTCCAGCTGGGCGAACACCATGATGATGTGCAGCATGGCCCGTCCCATGGGCGTCTTGGTGTCGAAGTTCTCGTTGACCGACACGAACTCCACATGGTGCTCCTGCAGCACCTCCCATAGCTGGCCGAAGTCCGCCACGCTGCGGGAGAACCTGTCCAGCCGGTAGACGTACAGTGTGCCGATGCGGTCGGCGCGGATGTCCTTCATCAGCTGCTGGAAAGCAGGGCGCTCTGTGTTCTTGCCTGAGTAACCGGCGTCCTTGTAGACCCGCAGCTCCCCGCCGCACGCCGTGCGGCGGCACAGGTCGATCTGCCCCGCGATGGACAGGCTGTCCTTTTTCTCCACGGACTGGCGGGCGTATACCGCGTCCGTCTTCATGCGGTCTTCTCCCGCTGGGCTGCCCGCAGTGCCCGCAGCTTCGCCATGCAGGCGGCATAGACATCTTTCATCTGCTGCTGCCGCGCCTGCGGATCCTCATACTGCGGATGGGTGTGCTTGACTTCCATGTTCATTCCCCCTCGCCACAGCCTATGAGCTGGGGACGGAGAACATGCCGGGGACGCGGGAAATGGTATACGATCTTGACTCATGCGTTTTCCTCCTTTCTGTGAAATGAGAAAAGAGAAACACCGTGCAGGCCGAGGCACTACACGGTGTCATGAGTATGACAAATAGGCCGGATTCCGCTTGCAAAATCAGGGTCAAACGGGTATAATAACCCCAAGCGGTGCGGATTCGTCCGTTGTGTAGGTGCTGATACCACCTGCGCAGGCTTTGAGGAGTTGGCGCTCCTCAAAGCTGCCGTTGTTCTTTTTTCTATTGATAGAATAGCATATCTGCGCAGATATATCAAGTGGCGCAATTGCCAAATATATCTGCGCAAATATGTGCAATTTGTATATATGCGTAGATATTGCTTTATGGTACTATAATACACAGTAGCATCAGGAGGTTCTGCCATGTCTCCAGCAAGTAAAGCACAGCAAAAAGCGGTAAACAAGTACATGAAAAGCAATTATGATCGTGTCAATCTTGTAATGCCCAAAGGGAAAAAAGATGTCATTCAGGCGCATGCAGCGCAGCAGGGGGAATCCGTCAATGCCTACATCAACCGTGCCATTGATGAAGCCATGCAGCGGGATGATTCTGCAACTTAAACGCAATAGTTGTAAGAAACCGGCGCAGGAAAATCCTGCGCCGGCTTCTTACATCTGTTATTTGTCAGTTTTCTTCAAATAACGTACCTTCTTCGCCGCTTCCCAATGTATCGCCTCTGCGTTGATCGGCGGTAAAGGGTCACCCCAGGAAATAGGTGCGTCAGCCATCTTTACCTCGACCGGCAATCCACCGAAGGGGCGCACGGCATTCTGGGTCGAGATGTTCACAGATGTATTTGGCCCGCCCTCAAAATGCAGATGTAATTTTTGACCACGTACGGCTGCCTCCCAGGGAATCCTGATCCTTCCCTGCCCACGTCCTTCCTGTGTCACGGTGCCGTCACCGACGGTGATTTGAGGAAAATGAAGTTCGTAAAGCTTTTTGCAAAAAGGCGCCTTGTCCAGCTTCTGCGCAATGCGCCATAGGCGATCCATATTCCGACTATATTCTACACGCTTTTTGGCACCGTCCTTACCGGAGATCCTGTGGCCGAAGATATATTCTTTTTCCTCCAGCGACATGTCTGTACACGCCTGGAGTACCGTTGCAAAATTCCGGCGCAAGATCCGCATGGGCGGATGGCAATCCGACGGTGTCAAATTATCAGACTCGTCGAGCAAGAAAAAGCCTAACTGCTCGCTGGAAACTCCGAATTCTTTCAACAGCTTGAAGGCAAAATTTGAATAATCAGGCCCACGGCATGGCTTTTTAAACTCGTTTTCAAAACAGACGACGGGTAATTCCCCAATGTCCTTGTTCGCACCTATACTCTGCTGCGCAAATTTTCTCCGTTTCTGCAAAGCCTCCTCGATTTCAATGTGAACGGGGATACTACGCAGCGCATTTCTCGTCTTTAGCTGCTTACTATATTCCAATTTGTCATTCAAAATTTCATCGATTTTCAGGTAGTGCCGGTCTGTATGATCGGGGAACGCGCGAAAATCGTTCCACCGCAGTCCACGGCACTCCGCGGGGCGCATGCCAGTGTACAATGAGATCAAAATGCCACAGAAGCGACCATCCTCCAGCACATGTTCCGCCGCATATAGTGCCAGCCGTCCCTGCTGCCCGATTGTCAAGGCTCGCGGGCAACTATCGCTCAGTTCTTTCATCTCCACGTTTGCCGCTGCCGGAGCTAAGATCCTCTGTATCATCAAAGTCGTGAGATTATTTGACCTGTCTCCCGCACGATTTTTTGAGAGGATGTTGTAAGCATGTCCGCATGTGGCGGCATAGGAAAAGACGTCCCGCAATGCCGAGATGATCGTCTTGACGGTGGCTTCTTGGTATTGGTACATCTTAGCAACATCGGAGACAGCGCGCAAAATATTTGCCGGAGTAATCTCGGAGATTGACATATCCAGATGGCCTGCAACCTTTTTGATGTAATCATCATATTGGCGCAGTGTCGCACAAGTTTCGAATCTGTATTGGTCACCCTCCTGAATCGCCCAGTGGCGATCTTTTGCGATAAAAGTACAATGTTTCCCCCAGTATTCCTTCAGGGACATATCACCATCAGCTTTAAATTCCATGCTAATTCTCCTCCAAATCTAGTTCTGTCGTGACGAAAATGGTGTCATTTGCCTTAAAGTCGATAATCAGGTCCCTTCCAGCCTCGAGGTTGTCATGCGAAATCTTACTGAGATCCACAGTCAAATCGCCGCTGATCCTGCTACCAGGTGCAGCCGCAATAGCGTAATCTTCACCACTGCGATTGATCTTGAAATCAAGTGCAGTGTCGGAAGTACTCATCAGCGAAAAGATATAGTGCCCCACCACTGCAGCCAGTTTTGCCAGCTCCCGAGGATCGTCATAAGCACAGTAATTCCGCGCGAATACGCTTTTGGCCGCATTACCGCACAGATAACGGATTTCTTCCTCATCACATCCGCAAGACTCCAGTGCCGACCTGAAAGTAGCTCTTAAAGTTCGTTCTGGATTTTTCGTCAAACTCTTTAACTCTGTCTGTTTTGAGAAATCGAAGCTTTTGAAAAATCCTTTTAACCACCGATCAAACTCGTCGGGGCGCATCCGCCGTGCCGCGTTTTTGAAGCTACGCATAAACGGCGCATTTTCTTGTACGTTCGGCGCATTGTTCTTTACCTTGTGGTAAAGCTTTGCCATCGTCGGCGACAGTGGAATAGTCCGTCGCCGCGGCCCATTTAACTCTTCGGTACGATAGACTTCTCCTGCAGACCTTGCCTCTGCCGAAATTTCAATAGCAACAACTCCCGTATAGGTGTTTGAGAAGGAAAATGATCCCCACGTTAACGCACACAGCTCGTTGATCGTGATGCCTGTAGTCAACATCAAGATTAAGCCCAAATATAGGTAGCCGTGGTTACTCTCAAGATTTTCGGCGCAACTCGCAATAATCCGCCTTGCCTGAGCGTGCGTCAGAATGTTTTTCTCGAAATGCCGACTCGCGTCCCGCGGGCCAACGACTACGCGGCGGCTGCCCATGATAAAGGTGTCCATAAAGTGCTCCGAGATCAAATATTGGGTCTCCTCATATGTAACCAGTGCTCTCATCGCGTAGATCTGACCATTAATCTGATAGTCAGAATAGCCTCCCTCGCGCAAATGAAAGGCGAACGTCTCTTGTGTGATTTCGCAAAACGGCATCCGTCCAAGTTTGCTCACAAGCAAATCAAATGACCTTTCATGTTCTTTTTGAGTGGAGTTTGCCCACTTCATACTCTGGGCGACCCGATCAAAGTCCGCCGCAATCACCGCGGCCAGTGGTAATCTCTGTGCAAATTTTTCCCGCAGCGCACGCCCTTCCCTTGTAGCCGGGTCAAAGGCCCGCTGGAGGCACTCGGGAATCAGCTCAAGTACGCGCTTCTCCACGGAAGCCTCGTCCGTGAAGCGCACGATACGCGGGGGGTGCTCATAGACAATCGCACCGTTACCATCAATGCGTTCCTTATTACGAGAGCGCAACGACAGAATAACTGCGACAGCATTCTTACGAGCTTCAACACGAAAAGTAACAGGCAGGCCGAAAAAATCAATCGTACGGAGAGACATATTTTAAATCCTCATGCGGTGCAGATGCAGGAGGGGAGGTATTGGGGGTTGTTATACGTCATGTCTATTCCAGTCTGGAGTCGTGTTTCCAGAGTCTCAAAACCCGGTATTTGGGGATATGAAGCAACAGAAAATGCAGCAGAATTTGGAATGCTTTATACTATTTCTCTCCGTGAATGTGGGATCATTTAGATTTCCACATATATTATCATGAATCTTTCAGCGGCTGTCCTCCCCTCCTTTCTTCCCCGCACCCGCGGTCAGAAAATATGGTAAAAGCCTATTTTTTAGTAAAAAAAGACAAAGTCACCCTAAGGTAACCTTGTCTCAAAAACATGTGGTGTCTTTAAATTGGAAAGAGGATAACCCTCTTTCCCTAATAAAAAAACTTCGTAATTATACTTCTACAGTACCATATTTTCTGATCATGTCAACCCCCTTTGCAGGACAAATTTTCCGTCCTTCTTCAAAATGCTTTTCGGATGCGTTTTTATGGGGCAAAAAATAAAGTGTGCAATCATTGCACACTTTATTTTTTGCGAGTCGCGCTTAAGGCACATTTTAGAGGATACTTCCTCCCTTGCCAGAGTGCTTATCCCGCCGCTTTTCTGCCGGTCATGTCGTTGAACTGCGCCTCGGTGATGCGGGCGACGCCCAACTCCACAGCCTTCTTGTTTTTGGCCGTGCCGGAGTCCGGCGTATTGGTAATGAGGTAGTCCACGTCCTCACCCAGCGTCTCGGTCAGCACTGCGCCGCAGGTGGTCAGGCACTCCTTCAGCTCATCGCGGCTAACGAAGGTCTTGAGACTGCCTGTGACCATGAAGGTCTTGCCCTTCAGCGTCTCCAGCTTCTCGGCGTCGAAGATGAAGTTGGTCACGCTGGTCTCCCGCTGGTCTTTCTTCTTTCGCACCTTCTCCTTGTCCTGCCCGGAGACGGCACTGTTGCCATAGTTCAGCACGGCGGCGATCAGCTCCGCATTGCCGGTCTCCTGCACCGCCGCCGTCACCGCGTCCAGATCCTTGGCGGCGATGAGCTTCTCTCGCAGCATCAGGTAGAGCAGGGCAGGATGCTCGGCGGCCAGTCCGACCAGCTTGACGGCGTTGGATTTGATGTACTTACAGTATTTTTTTCCGTTCTCGTCGGTGCAGTCACGGCCATCCTCGGCGAAACCAACTGCCGCGCCGGGCCGGTATTTCGCGCTGATGTCCGTGATGTCCTCCAGGTGGAGAGCGATGGTATGCTTTGTCTTGGGAAGGATATTGGGCAATTCGTCAATAAAAGTCGATGGACAAGTGAAATCTGATATCTGCTTGCACATGCGAAATACTTCTTCACCAATGCTCGTCACACCTTTGGGAATAACAACCTTTTTTGACGTTCCGCAATAGCCGTGTACTGTGGGATACCTTCTGCGGATTACCTCTTCTCCAGCTGTAATCTGTCCATCAGCTTCAAGTGTCAGCAGTAATTCCTCAAGAATCGTCGTGTTTCTCAAATGTGCCGGGCATCTTTCTGTCAGCGCAGTCCGCATTATTTCATTTCCATTGGCTTCCGCTTGCCGTAGAATAGTCGCTTCCCTCTATACCCACTACCAACCGGCGCAGCCCGTGACCGTGGGCAAGCGCGCCGCGTTATGGATGCAGGACTTCCTCGCGGATGTAGAGGAGCTGGATCACGTTCTGTCCACGCTGCGCTTTCTGGGCTGTCGGGGCACTACCGGCACCGAGGCCAGCTTTATGGAGCTTTTCGACGGCGACGCGGAGAAGATTGACGAGATGAACCGCCGTATCGCGGCGGAGTTCGGATTTTCCGCCTGCTTCCCGGTATGCGGGCAGACCTATCCCCGCAAGGTGGACAGCCGCATCCTCTCCTGTCTCAGCGGTATCGCCCAGAGCGCCTACC
>ENA-UOJQ01002707-UOJQ01002707.1-human-gut-metagenome-genome-assembly--contig:-P63-NODE-2707-length-10421-cov-6.207505_pt1 | contig 10421 bp, 10 predicted proteins | sample MGYA00242352_ERZ723899 | MGnify/ENA metagenome assembly ERZ723899 | reverse complement strand
TTGCAATAATTTCGCAAAACGGAGAGGGAAAAAAATGAAAAACAAAACGGCAAAATTTATCGCGCTTTTACTCGCAGTGTTTATTTTTCCACTGAGCTTTTCCGCCTGCAAGGGCGGGAATACGGAGCTCTCCGCAGAGAGCGTCGCCGATATCTGCATAGAGAACAGGCAGGTATGGGAGTTTGGCGAAAATTCCATCGGAAACTGCGGATATTGCTTTATCGACCTCGATTTTGACGGCATGCCGGAGCTCGTGTCGACCTCGACGCAGGGCAGCGGACTTTTCACGACCGACTTTTTCTATAAAATAAACGCTGAAAAAAGCGCCGTTGAATCGCTCCCGCTTTCGGGGAACGGCAATGCGGATTTCAAGCTTACCGCGGCGCAGGACGGCGATTATATGAAGCTCCTGCGGGACGGGGACGGCAATATGTTCTATTTCTTTTGCAGCTATGCCCGCGCGTCCGCCGGAAACTATGCTGTGAGCTACAGCCGCGTGACCGTTTCGGGCGGCAAGGTTCAGTCCGAGCTTCTGTTCTCCGAGGATGTTTATACTAACGAAGACTCGCAGTCGGAGCACAAATATTACTCCTACGCCGACGGTAAGCAGACGGAGCTCAGCGAGCAGGAATATAAAAACACTTTTGACTCATTTTTGGCAGATAACACGGATATGCACCTGACCGCAGGTTACATAGACAACAACGAATTTTCCGCCGCCGATTCCGCAAAACAGCGCGAGATGCTCGCCGAGTCTTACCGCGCCTTCGGCTATGACAAGACCGCAAATTGACAGAATTACCCCTCGACCGGCGGTAAATTGCCCCAAAAACGGCGACTTGACTGACACTCCCGTGACAAATACTGCGGGCGGTGCTATGATATGCAGCGGAGGTGATCGAAATGGTCAACAAATCAACATTCGGTCAGTTTTTGCGTCAAAAGCGAAACGAAAAGGGGATGACCCAAAAGGAGTTCGCAGAAAAACTTTTCCTCAGCGAATCCGCAATATCAAAATGGGAGAAGGGCAAAAGCTATCCCGACATAACGATGATACCCGATATCTGTTCGGTACTCGACATCTCGGAACATGAGCTGATAAGCGGCGCGAACGACACGGAGTATCACGAGATGAAACGGGACGCGCGCATATTCAGGAAGCTGACCGGGACATTCTTCTGGGGCTTCGCGGGCGCGTATGCACTGGCGCTTATTATATGTTTCATATGCGACCTCGCGGTGAATCACAGATTCACTTTCTTTCCCGTGGTTTTCGGCAGCCTCCTGACTGCGTTTTCGTTCGTCCCGACATTTACGCGCTTTACCGAAAAGCATAAGCTCGCGGTATTTTCCGGCTCGACCTATCTCTCGCTCGTCCTGCTGTTTGTCATCTGCTGCGCAAAATACGGGCAGAATTGGTTCGGCGGCGCCGCGCTCGGCACTCTGCTCGGGTATATCGCGGTGTTCGCTCCGTTCTTACTCAGACGGTATATGCCCGCAAGGGGACGCAGATTTATTCCCGCCGTATACTTTTTGCTGTTCTTCGCCTGCCTAGCCCTGCTCGTTTCGGCGGCAAGAATAACGAATGTATTCAGCCTGCCCAAGGGACTGCTCATTGTGCTCTATTCATTTATTCCATTCGCGGTGACTGCCGTCATGCATATTATCTGCAAGCACCCGCTGATAAACGCCTCGGTCGATGTCCTCGCGTTCGGCTCGGTTATATATGCTCTGCCGCGTTTTCTCACCGCTGTGCTCGGTAGCGTAGAGGGCGCGAACTACGCCGTGAATTTCGCCGACTGGGCGCATTTCGCAAACGGCAATGTATATCTGCTCATTTTAATATTCACGCTCGCGGTTTCAGTATCATTGCTCGCGGCAGGTATCGCAAAACTGCGCCGCACGCGTTGACACATGGCAGATTATGTAATATAATATACCAAAATCGTGTGGATTTTTCCGAACCTAACGGGTTTATTTTTCGCCATGCACCTTTTCGGTGCGTGGCTTTTTTGATGAAAAGAGGGGTTATTTTGCAAAACAGGAAGCTGAAAATTCCGAGCGAGGTCGTTTATATCCTCGCCGTCGCCCTGCTCTCGCTCGCGGTCGCAATGCTCACGGCGGCGAACTTCGGCGTGTCGATGATAGTCGCGCCGGCATATCTTCTGAGCCTGAAAGTCGGAATACTCACATTCGGCCAGGCGGAATATGTAATTCAGGCGGGGCTGTTTATTATCTTCTGCATCGTCATGCGCGGATTCAGGGCGGTGTATCTCTCGTCGTTCGTGACCTGCCTTATCTACGGCGCGGCGCTCGATCTCTGGCGGTGCATCCCGTTCTTTAATCCTAATGTCACCACGCCCGGGAGCATGTCCATGCCGATAAGAATACTTCTTTTTGTTCTCGGCGTGCTGCTGACCTCGTTCTCGGTCGCGATGTTTTACAAAACCTATCTCTATCCGCAGGTCTACGACTTTTTCGTCAAGGGCGTCAGCGGAAAGTTCGGCATAAAGCTGTCGCGTTTCAAGACCTGCTTCGATTTATCCTGCCTCGCGGTGGCGGCGATAATGTCGCTCGCGTTTTTCAGGCGCTTCGAGGGCATCGGCTGGGGCACGCTCGTTATCGCCTCGATAAACGGTACGATAATCGGCTTTTTCTGCCGCCTGTTTGATAAATATTTCGACTTTACGCCGCTGTTCAAAAAATTTGCCGTTCATTTTGAGCTCGGGAAAAAGCAGTGACATACTTTCCCGCAGGGGTGTTTTCTTCACAAAAAGTTTGATTTTTTCCCCTTGACTGCACGCCCCGCAGAGTGCATTATATATTTGACGAGATAAAATTAATTCACGGGAGAAGACATAAAATGAGCACATTCCCCGATGTAAAGAAAAATTTCGGCTTCGGCTGCATGAGACTGCCCATGGACGGCGAAAAGGTCGACTACGCCGAGTTCACGAAGATGGTCGACGAGTTCATGGCACAGGGCTTCAACTATTTCGACACCGCACGCGTCTACATCGGCGGTCAGGGCGAGACGGCGATACGCGACTGCGTCGTAAAGCGCTATCCCCGCGACAGCTTCATTCTCACCGACAAGCTCTCCGATTCGCTGTTTAACAGCGAGGACGAGATACGCCCGCTGTTTGAAAAGCAGCTCGAGAGCTGCGGAGTGGACTACTTCGACTTCTACCTCCTGCACTCGCAGACGAAGTCGATATTTGAAAAATACAAGAAGCTGCACGCCTATGAGCACGCGTTCGAGCTGAAAAAAGAGGGCAAGGTAAAGCACGTCGGCTTCTCGTTCCACGACACCGCCGACGTACTCGACGAGATGCTTAACGAATACCCGGAGATTGAGGTGGTTCAGATCCAGCTCAACTACATCGACTTCGAGGACCCCGCCGTTCAGGCGCGCCTGTGCTACGAGGTCTGCCGCAAGCACAACAAGCCCGTAATAGTCATGGAGCCTGTCAGGGGCGGAAAACTCGCCGACATTCCCGAGCAGGGCAAGGCTATATTCGACGCTCTTCACGGCGGCAGCCCGGCGAGCTACGCGATACGCTACGCAGCGGATTTCGACGGCGTATTCATGGTGCTCTCCGGCATGAGCAGCTTAGAGCAGATGAACGACAACCTGTCATTTATGAAGGACTTTAAGCCCTTGAGCCACGAGGAGAGACGGGCGATAGCGGAGGTCTGCGACGTTATACGCGCGACCCACACCATCCCCTGCACCGCGTGCCGCTACTGCACGGACGGATGCCCGAAGCACATTCTCATCCCTGACCTGTTCTCATGCATGAACGCAAAGCAGCTCTGCCGCGACTGGAACTCGGACTGCTACTATGAGGTCTACACCGAGAATCACGGCAAAGCGTCGGACTGCATCGGCTGCGGAAAGTGCGAGCACTCGTGCCCTCAGCACCTGCCCATACGCGAGCTGCTCAGGGAGGTTGCAAAAACCTTTGAGAGCGAAGAGGCAGAATAAGTTTTCGCTCAGAAGAGAATATAAAAACCGACCGCTTCGGTTTCCCATCGCGGTCGGTTTTTATAATTTTATTGAAATAGGCAATCCGACAAAATTGAATTTATCTATGCATTCGCAGATCTCGTGGGTGTTTTTGTTCTTATCTTGGGGTTTACCTGCAATAGATGTCAATCGCCTTTGCCGCGAACGAGGCTGTGCCCTCGCCACCGTCAGCTCTTCAAGCAGAGCGCCGAGCTGCATGATAAACGCGATTTCGCCCGCGGCGAAAATCTCACCGATGCAGATAGACGCTATGAGCGCCATAGAGACGAGCACATCTGCCGCCGTCTTTGAGCTCGACTGCGTATAGCCCGACGCCCTCTTCGCGGTAGCGGCGCAGCTGATTATCGAGCCATGCCTGCACTTCGCCGTCCGAAAAAGCGCTCTCGTAGGCGTACATTGCCTTTTCGTCCTGCAATATTCCGACAGATTGAGATAATCATTCCGATTGAATTTTCTCAGCACGAGCCTATCGGTTTGAGCAAAAATTTCTTTATTCATCGGCATTTTTCATGTTCCTGCGGATGTGTTCTTTTATCGCCGAAAACGACTCGTCGCTGATGTCGTGCTCCATTTTGCACGCATCTTCGGTGGCAGTCTTTTCGTCAACGCCGAGACGGACGAGGAACTTCGAAAGCAGGGTGTGGCGCTCATATATTTTCTTTGCCACATCGAGCCCCGATTCGGTGAGGGTCAGATACCCGTCCTTGTCCATGAGAAGATAGCCGCCCTGTTTGAGAAGTCCGACAGCGCGGCTGACGCTCGGCTTTGAAAATCCCATATATTCGGCGACATCGAGCGAGCGCACAACGCCGTTTTTTGAAAGCACATAGACGGTTTCGAGATACATTTCGCCCGATTCCTGAAGATGCATATCTGTTCCTCCCTTTTAGGTGTGTATATTGTTATATATTAAAGGTTTGATATCACTTCACTTAGGAAAAATCAAGGGCGGGAAGATATGTATGAAATGTCCAAAGCAGGCGGTTAGCATAAGCTAATTGTTTGTGGATGTCGCCGAAATTGTGTTTTGCGGCAAAAAATTGAAAAAAGCCTATTGACAGGGAACAAGTATAGGAGTACCATATATCACGGTTAGCGGGTGCTAATCAATTTTAAAGCCCCAAGGTTAGCGTATGCTAATTCCGGAAATACAAAAGAGGAAGAGGGACTCAATATGATGCCTTTGATGTTCGCACAGGTCGGCGAAGAGAATATCATCAAGAAGATAGGCGGCAGCCCGGAAGTAAAACAGCATCTCGAAAATCTCGGATTTGTCGTCGGCGGCACTGTAAAGGTAGTCAACGCCCTGGGCGGAAATGTTATAGTCAACGTCAAGGAGTCGCGCGTTGCCATCAGCGAAGAGATGGCGAAGAAAATCATGATATGACGGCGCTGCGGCGCAGTACATATACCAAATGAATAAAATTGCACAAAAGGAGGATATAAGCAATGAAAACTCTCAGGCAGGCTAAGATCGGCGAAACGGTCAAGGTAGTCAAGCTCCACGGAGAGGGCGCAACAAAGCGCCGCATCATGGACATGGGACTGACCAAGGGCGTGGAGGTCTATATCCGTAAGGTCGCGCCTCTCGGCGATCCGGTCGAGATCACGGTACGCGGCTATGAGCTCTCGCTCAGAAAGTCCGACGCGGACATGATCGAGGTCGAATAAGACTCCGCGCAGAAAAGCTGATATAATTTCAAGAAAGAGAGGCTATCAAAATGGATTTACGCATTGCTCTTGCGGGTAACCCCAACAGCGGTAAAACCACATTGTTCAACGCTCTCACCGGTTCGAACCAGTTCGTCGGTAACTGGCCGGGCGTTACGGTTGAGAAAAAAGAAGGAAAACTCAAAAAGCATGACGGCGTTATCATCACCGACCTTCCCGGTATCTACTCGCTCTCGCCCTATACCCTTGAGGAAGTTGTCGCGAGAAACTATCTTATCGATGAGCGCCCGGACGCTATACTTAACATAATCGACGGTACGAACCTCGAAAGAAACCTCTATCTCACCACCCAGCTGACCGAGCTCGGCATCCCCGTTGTTATCGCCATCAACATGATGGACGTCGTCAAGAAGAACGGCGACAAGATAAACGTCGATGAGCTCTCCCGCCAGCTCGGCTGCAAGATAGTCGAGATTTCCGCCCTTAAAGGTGACGGAGTCATGGACGCTGCCGAGGCTGCTATCGAGGCTGCAAAGAGCACCAAGACCGTTCCGATGCATACATTTGAAGGCTCCGTCGAGCACGCTCTCGCGCACATTGAAGAGGCCGCCGTCCACGGACTCCCCGAGGAGCAGCAGAGATGGTACGCTATAAAAATCTTCGAGCGCGACGACAAGGTTCTTGCAAAGCTCAATCTCGACAAGGCGACCCTTGAGCACATCGAGGGCGACATTCAGGCAGTTGAGAAAGAGATGGATGACGACGCAGAGTCCATCATCACGAATGAGAGATATATCTATATCGCATCTATAATCAAAGCCTGCTACAAAAAGAAGAATGTCGGTCAGCTTTCGACCTCCGACAAGATCGATAAGGTCGTCACAAACCGCTGGCTCGGACTTCCGATATTCGCAGTTATCATGTTCCTCGTCTACTACATCTCCATGGTCACTGTCGGCTCGTTCGCTACCGACTGGATGAACGACGGAGTGTTCGGCGACGGCTGGCACCTGCTCGGCATCGGCTCGAAGGCCTATTCGACCGACGCTGACGACTACACCGCCGCTACCGAGGCTGTCAGCGCATTCACCGGCATTGACTTCGGCGCAGAAGATTTTGACGCCGACAAGGCTCTCGCCGAGATGAAAGCCTATCAGCCCACAGCGGACACCGCAACGGTTGATGTTGAGGATGAAGAGACCCTCGCCGTCAATGCCATGACCGCTTATTATTCGGCAATCCCCGCAAACCTCTCCAAGGCTGACAAAGAAGCAACCGTAGGCATGACCTATGTTGACGCTGTCAAGTACCTTGAAGAGAAGGGCTTCGACGAGCCCGATCCCGCCGCTTACGGCGTGTGGGTGCCCGGCATTCCGGTTCTCGTCGGCAACGGACTTGAAAAGGTCGGCGCGGCCGACTGGCTCAGTGGACTTATCAACGACGGTATCGTAGCGGGCGTGGGCGCGGTGCTCGGCTTCGTGCCCCAGATGCTCGTCCTGTTCCTGCTCCTCGCATTCCTTGAGGCGTGCGGCTACATGGCGCGTATAGCGTTCGTCCTTGACCGTATATTCCGCAAGTTCGGTCTCTCCGGCAAATCCTTCATACCGATGCTTATCGGCACCGGCTGCGGCGTTCCCGGAATCATGGCTTCGCGCACCATTGAAAATGAGCGCGACCGCCGTATGACCATAATGACAACAACATTCATCCCCTGCGGCGCTAAGGTACCGTTCATCGCCATGATCGCAGGCGCGCTCTTCGGCGGCTCCGCTCTGGTATCGACCTCCGCTTACTTCATCGGCATGGCGGCTATCATCTGCTCGGGCATCATGCTCAAGAAGACCAAGATGTTCTCCGGCGATCCCGCTCCGTTCGTTATGGAGCTTCCCGCCTATCACTGGCCGACCCTCAAGAACGTCCTCCGCTCCATGTGGGAGCGCGGCTGGTCCTTCATCAAGAAGGCCGGAACGATCATCCTTCTTTCAACTATCGTTGTCTGGTTCACCTCTTACTTCGGCTTCGTAGACGGCCACTTCGGAATGCTTGCAGAGGATCAGCTTGATCAGTCCCTGCTCGCAAAGGTCGGCTCGGCTATCGCCTGGATCTTCGTTCCGCTCGGCTGGGGCAACTGGCAGGCTACCGTCGCTTCAATCACCGGACTTGTCGCAAAAGAGAACATCGTCGGTACGATGGGCATCCTCTATGGCGCAGAGGGCAACGTTTATGCAACCCTTGCAAAGGCGTTCACCGGCATAACCGCTTATTCGTTCCTCGTCTTCAACCTTCTGTGCGCTCCCTGCTTCGCAGCTATCGGCGCTATCAAGCGTGAGATGAACAGCGCAAAGTGGACCTGGTTCGCAATCGGCTATCAGTGCGGCTTCGCCTATGTTATCTCCCTTATGATAAACCAGTTCGGCAACCTCTTCACCGGCAACATCCACGGCGCAGTTGATATCGTAAGCCTTGTGTTCGCGTTCATCTTCCTCGCCCTGATAATCTTCATGCTCGTGCGTCCTTACAAGGAAGCCACGAAGCTGACCTCCGATGTAAAGGTTACGAAATAAAGCAAAAACCAATCTGTGAAAGGAGTCTTTTCAAATGCTCGCGTGGTTATCAAAGAATATTGCAACCATTATAATATGCCTTGTGCTTGCCGTTATCGTGGCACTGATTATATATAATCTTGTCAAGGATAAAAAGAAAGGCAAATCCTCCTGCGGCTGCAACTGTGCCCACTGTGCTATGGCAGGCTCCTGCCACAGCGCGAATCAGCAAAAGGGCAAAAAGCACAGCTGATAAGCACAGCAGAACAGAAAAAAGGACGCAGTGCAAACTGCGTCCTTTTTGGCATATCCCGGTGGATTTTTCCGCGCTTTGCTGATATAATCAAAGAAAATCGGCATATCGGAGGTGCGTAGATTGATATTTCAATTCGGCGAATACAAAATCGATGTTGATGTTGAAAAGACGAAGCAATTTTATAACCGCGCCGTAACGGTGAGGCTCAAAAAGCGTTCTCCATCCGGATGTTATTCTCGGTATTTCCATAAAGCACCCCACCCGAGCCGATTGGTTCGGAAATTTTATTGATATTATAGTGCTGCCCCTTTTGAATTGCAACACATTCTTCAAAATCCACACGCACAATATCGAAAACGCGTATGAAACATATTAATTTTTAAAAGACATGGCATTATAATAAACGCACGCGAAATACAAATACTGCGCGTATAAATTCGGTATCAACTTTAGTAAGTACGATACTGTCAATGAAGTATTTGCATCTGTTGGAGAAATTGCAAAGAAATTTCAAATAAGTCAAAACATTCTGAAAATACAGTTGAACGGTATATAACATGTAACACTATAGAAGAACTGTTCATTATGAAAGCCAATTTACGACAAAATTGTTTTGAGCAATTGTGATAACCCTTACCCGAAATTCGATGAAGCCTCCGGCTATGTGAATGTGCCGCCGCAGAAAATAAGTGATGCATGGTCTTAAGCATTTAAGAATGGGTTGAAAAACGATTAAATAGGGGTAATTTATGATAGACTGGGAAAAGTGCTTTTTAGAATCTTCTGTATTGGGTCAATCGACGAACAAGCTGTGTCCATCAGAAGTGATTAAAAGATGTATTGAATTAGCATATTCGGATATGATGACAGCAGGTCGTTATTACAGCACCTCCTTTCTGAATAGCAAAGACGAAATTTGCTTTGCCGTAAACAGAGCTATTGTTGAGTCAAATTTCGTGTTTTCAAGAAATATAATTAAAGATATTTCATTGCTGTTTTGTAATGATACTATAGGGAATGGCAATCGATATGTAACCGGATTCGGGCTTGCTCAAAAGCTTATAAATATGACTTTCAAATATCTATATGTTTTTAGTGATTTGATATTTGTAGACAAAACTATTCCTGATTTTTCGTTGTGTGATTGCCCTCTTGACAGTATTATTATTAAAAAAGCGCATATTAAGGATTGCGTTTGGAGCAAGCTTACTGAGCAACAATATCTGGAATGTCAAGCAAAAATAACAAAACTACTAAATGCAAATTCTTTAGATTTAGAGTTATCAAAGCTTGGTAATTTAGCTTATGACTTTAAAAATTGGTAATCGATAATAATACACGATAAAATAAAAAGAGCTGTCAGACTTTCAAAAAATCTGATAGCTCTTTACTTTTACAATAATTCAAATTATGTTGCCATTTTGGTTGCCACAAGGGACACTCAAATGGCTAAAGCCGTATAACTACGGGCTTTTTAAGCGATGAGAAATTATTCCCACTCCTAAGTGCAAAACAGACTTTAACTGCTTTTGTTTAGGAGCTATGACTTGATGTGCTTTAATTTAGTACAGATTATCTCAATTCTATGAGGTATTTCTGCTTTTGCTATCAAATAGCTATCACGGGGTGCTATCAACTAAACATTCATAATATAATTGCTTAACGAAAAGCAATGCTGTAAGCTAAAAAGAAATTTTTTAGTATCTTTGCAAATCAATCTTTAATTGTTGTAGAAAAAATTCTATCTGCTATTGCATTGTAAGCTTTCTTAAAATCATTTTTAAAAACTTCAACCATTTCTTTATTATCATCAGCCCAAAATTCGAATAATTTTGTTGAGTCAAACATTGCCTTATGGTCTTCAAACCATTTTTTATACCTTTCACGTTCTTTTTCTTGATTATATCCTGATGAATCAGGA
>ENA-UOJQ01002703-UOJQ01002703.1-human-gut-metagenome-genome-assembly--contig:-P63-NODE-2703-length-10438-cov-9.642589_pt1 | contig 10438 bp, 7 predicted proteins | sample MGYA00242352_ERZ723899 | MGnify/ENA metagenome assembly ERZ723899 | reverse complement strand
TGAGCGCGAAGCGCGAGGAAGTGCCCTTGGGGTGCAATCTCGCAGTACCCGGCTGCATCGTGGGAAAGTTACCGGCGAAATCGCAACTGCCTTCCCGAGATTGCCACGGCTCCTGCGGAGCCTCGCAATGACAAACTTGGCGGCCTGCTGCATCCGGAGGGACGCAGTGACAAGCTTGCAAGCGCCTTCCTCCCGTGTCATTGCGGGGCGCGAAGCGCCCTTGGCTCTCCCTTTGGGAGAGCTGTCACCGAAGGTGACTGAGAGGGCCTTGCAGGCGCTGCCGATAAGTTCCGGCCATCGCTAAAATCGCACGCACCTCCGACTTGTCATTGCGAGGAGGCCGTAGGCCGACGTGGCGCCCTGAGCGCGAAGCGCGAGGAAGTGCCCTTGGGGTGCAATCTCGCAGTACCCGGCTGCATCGTGGGAAAGTTACCGGCGAAATCGCAACTGCCTTCCCGAGATTGCCACGTCGCTTCGCTCCTCGCAATGACAATTCGGGGGGCGTTCACCGTTTTAACGATAGTCTGTCAATTCCGCAGGTGCAGTGCCGGGAGCGGCATGCCGCTCCCCTACAGTGGCATATGCGGTCGGCGTGGTGCCACAAAAAAATGAACGAAGGCCATTTCTGGCCTTCGCTTTTTTTACAGATTCGCCTTGATCTCGTTGCACAGCAGGTCGCCCGCGACGACGCGGTCCTCGGCCGCGAAGCCGTCGACAAAGTTCGCGCTGTAGAGCAGCTGGGCGCTGGGCGGGAATTCGTCGTCGCCCGCCCACAGGAGCATGCGCAGGCGGTAGTTCCCCAGCAGGGTGAACTCGAAGCCTGCGTCGCCAGCCTGCAGGGGCAGGCCGCCCATGGCGGTGCAGGCGGCGCGGAAGGCCTCCAGCCGCGTACCGAAGCTGAACGCGGCGCGCTTCAGCACGCGGCCCGTGAACGGCTGGATATACAGCTCGCCCCACGGCATCTCGCGGAAGGTCAGGAAATCGCGTGATCCGGCGGTCTGCTTTCCCTCCAGCAGCCAGCGCATCAGGAACGTTTGCGCGGGCAGGCTCTTCAGGGCCGTTCCGCCCTCGCCGGAGATGGAGAACTCCGGGTGGGTGATGCGGTAGGGGTGGCCGAGCAGCGTGAGGCAGAACGCGCCGTTCTCAAACGGCGTGCCGGTGCGCGCGGCGGCCTCCTGCGGGTCGAGCGCGGCGAAGCGCTCGCAATAGTGGGCAAACGGGACCTCTTCCTTGTGATTTTCGATCTGCATAACGGCTCCTTATTCCGCCGAGGCGAAGCGCGCGGCGTCGGTGTGCGGGAGGAAGCAGGCCGCGACAAAGGCGTCCATGTAGCCCGGGTGCGTGGACAGCTCCATATAGGTCATGTTGCGGGCGACCTGCTCGACGCGGTCGTTGGCCTCGTCGGACAGGGCCATGGTATATGCGCCTGCGAGGGACGAGTTGCCGATGTAATGGAACAGCTCGAGCGGGACGTTCGGGAACATGCCGATGCGGACGGCATTGCGCATATTGATGCCGCTGCCGATGCCGCCTGCAACATAGAAGCTCTCGATGACGCTCTCGTCCATATCCATGGCAGCAAGCAGCGTGTCGATGGCGGAGTAGATCGCGCCCTTGGCGCGGATGAAGTTGTCGATGTCGACCTCGTTCAGGGCGACCTCGCGGCCGGTGGCGGATTCCTCCGGCGTGGCGAGGATGTAGCGGCCGCAGCCGTGGCGGTCATGGGCGACGCGCTTGCCCTCGCGGACAAAGATGCCCTTGGAATTCAGGATCCCGGCGTGGAACAGCTCGGCGATCGTGTCGATGATGCCGCTGCCGCACAGGCCGACGGGCTTCTGGCCCGGCTCGCCGATGATGCCGAACGTCGGCTCCATCGTCTCGGGATCGATGACGCAGGACTCGATCGCGCCGTCCGTTGCGCGCATGCCGCAGGAGATGTCGCCGCCCTCGAAGGCCGGGCCTGCCGAACAGGCGCACGAGACCATGAAGTCGCGGTTGCCGAAAACGATCTCGCCGTTCGTGCCGAGGTCGATGAACAGGGACAGCTCGTCGCGGTCCCAGAGCATGCTGGCGAACGTACCGGCGGTGATATCGCCGCCGACATAAGAGCCGATGTTCGGCGCAAGGCGGATGGCGGCGTCCGGATGGGCGGGCAGGCCGAGGTCGTGCACGCGCAGACCGTCCCAGTGGAAGAAGGCGGGAATATACGGCTCCATGCGGACGGGATCGGCATCCACGCCGACGAACAGGTGGTTCATCGTCGTGTTGCTCGCGACGCACAGGCGCACGATGCGCGCAGGCGGCAGCTTGGCATCCTTGCACAGGGTCTGCAGCAGGGGGACGAGCGTCTCCTTGAGGATGGCGTCCTGCAGCTTTTTGCGGCCGCCTGGCTTGCCCTGCTCGATGATGCGGTTGATAACGTCCGCGCCGTAGCGGATCTGGCCGTTGCCGCCGGACGCCTTGGACAGCAGACGGCCGTCCTTCATGTCGAACAGCACGGCGGAGACCGTCGTGGTGCCGATGTCGATGCCGACGCCGCACAGCGGGAGCGTGTCGTTCTGGCCGGTCACGTCGAAAACGGTGAAAATACCGTTCTGCAGCTCGCCGAGGACGCGCACGGCAAAGGCGTTGTCGCGCAGGGCCTTCGGCAGGCGGCGCATGGCGTACCACGGCAGACGGACGGCGTCGATGCCGTCCTGCGCCTCGAGCGCGCGGGTCAGGCGCTCGTTATCGGGCATGGTGTCGTCGAGCGTCGGCTCATCGAGCTGAAGGTCGACGGCGCGGAAGCCGTTGCCGAGGCTGATGCCTGCACCTTGGACGCCCGCGAGCAGCTCCTCGAAGATACGGATCTCCTCGCCGCTGGACAGGTCGGCCGTCTTCATGCGGCTGCGGTAGGCCGAGGCGATGTCCGGCACGAGCACCACGGCGTCGGACGCCGCGTGCATGCAGCACGAAAGGCGCCAGCCGTCTGCATACTCCTCGTCGGAGATATGGGACGTCTGCGGGCCGGTCAGCTCGCCGGAGACGAGCTTCACGCGGCACTTGCCGCACGAGCCGTTGCCGGAGCACGGCGCATCGATGGCGACGTTGGCCTTGCGCGCGGCGTCGAGCACGCTCTCCTCCGGGGAGACCGAGATCACGACGGGCTTTTCATCGTTTTCAAATTGGAAGGTCAGTTCAAACATGATCGGTGATTCTCCTAAATTCTATATTCCGCCGGGGCGGGAGGGTTCAGATTATGCAGGGAGAGGCAAATGGAAAAGTTGAGCGAGGCCGCCAGCCGTGTTGTCATTGCGAGGCCCAGAAGGGGCCGTGGCGCCCTGAGCGCGAAGCGCGAGGAAGTGCCCTTGGGGTGCAATCTCGGGAAGGCAGTTACGGTTTCGCCGATTGCTTTCCCACGATGCTGCCGGGTACTGCGAGATTGCCACGTCGCTTCGCTCCTCGCAATGACACGTCAGGGTGGTGCGGCGATGCACCAGCGCCCTGACGCGGTTGAATTGCCCTGTACAAGGCGCTCAGTGAGCGCCGCTACAGACGCAATCGGTGCACACCATTTTAACGACAGCTTGTACGAGCTGCACTGCCTTCCCGAGATTGCCACGTCGGCCTACGGCCTCCTCGCAATGACAAGTCGGGGGCTGTCACCATTTTAACGATACACTGTGCCAACCGTCCGTGCAGCGCCGGGCCTGGCTGTCCCCTCCCCTACAAGGTGCAGCCGGGCCAGCAATATCGGTACTGTTATATCGATTCTGATTATAGCATCGGACAGGGCGGCTGTCAACCGGGAAACAACGCCGGGGCTTCATAATCAGCTTGTCAAAAAAGCCCTCCAGAGCTTTTTTGACAGTCTGTTAATAATATACCGTGCTCGGGTCGCAGAGACGGATGAACAGCTTGCCGTCCTCGATCCACATGCAGCCGTCGGCGGGGTAGTTCGGGGCAGCGGCAATGCTGTCTGCGTACTGCGCCAGCTCGTCGTCTGTGGCGTAGCGCGTTCCCATGCCGGTGGACATCACGATCATGCGCAGGCGGCCGTATTCGTTGATCTGGACGGAGGCTGTGCTGCGGCCGCCCATGATGAACGGCGTGCCGCTCCACAGGTCGCACAGCGTCGGATCCTCCACATATTGGCCGACAAACACGATCTCGAGATCGGGCGTGTAGCCCTCCATCGAGCGGGCGCGCGTGAGCATGGAGGTATAATAGCTCGCCATGATCTCATTGGAATAGTAATTCGTGCGGTAGCAGCCGTTGCAGAACCATGCATACCCTGCCGACGCACCGGCAAGACACAGGCAGGTCAGCAGGCTGACCCACCGGCGCACGGCGTCGCGCCTCCAGCGCAGGCCGTCGCCCACGATGAGCGGCAGGTAGAACAGCGTGACGACGCCGTAGGTCATGAGCGTATGCGTCGCCGTTTCCGGGGCCATGATGAAAATGCCGTTTGCCGCAATGGGCAGGGCAGCCAGCAGGAGCACGACCGTGACGATCTTCTTCCAGTCGCGGTCCCGCCATGCCAGCGCAAGGCTGACGGCGGACAGCAGCAGGGAGGCCCACATGGCCCAGCGGATGAGCCGCGAATTCGTCAGGAAGGCATAGCCGGTCTTCGGCAGCAGGTAGAAGCAGCGCACGCAGCGCACGAGCATCTGCGGCAGCTCGGCAAAGTTCAGCTTGCCCATGTTGTTGATGCCGCGATAGGCCGTGAGCGTCTCGTGATAGAGGCGCAGGCACAGATGCAGCAGCAGGAAATACACGACCATTGCCGCCGCGAGCACCCCGACAAAGCGCAGCGCGCGCAGGGCGACGGTCTTCCACGGAGTCTCGCTGTCGAGGCACTGCTGCAGCAGGCGCAGCACAAGCAGGGCGGCGGCAAGGGGGAAATAGGCCTGATAAACACCGATGGAGCAGGCGAGCGTCAGCACCGCGCCGACGAACCAGCCCCAGCCGCTCCGGTCCGCCATCCAGACGGCCACGGCCGCCAGCAGGACGGCGAAGAGGTAATAGTGTACGGTGAAGGAAAACAGCATGGCCGAGGCCGCGGCGGGCCATGCCGCCGTGATGGCCGTGAGCACGGCGCACTGCCACGGCTTCTGCAAATGCAGCGCGCGCCAGAGGAACTGGCAGGCAAGGCCAAGAAAGGCGAGGCCGAGCAGGCCGTTGAACAGGGGCAGGTTGAAGTTGCCCATGGCGTGCCCGACGGTATCACCCAGAAGCGTCAGCATCCAGCGGCCGGAACGCAGGCCCGTTCCGTAGCCCTCCGGTGTGCAGACGATGTTGTCGTAGTTATTGATGTTGCCGACCAGCACATAGAGATAGCAGGCAAGCGCTGTCAGCACAAAGGCAGCGGCGCTGAGCTGGGTGCGGCGGTCGCGCAGGGCAGCGGCAAGGCCGCGCTGCACGCGGGGCAGCGGATCTCTCATCCTAATATCCTCCAATCTCTTCTCTCCGGATATTGCCCGGCAAGGGGACCGGCAGGCCGGTCCCCCGCGCGGGGTCTTGCGCAGCGGAGGCACGCCGCGCGGTTAAGCAGGACCGCATCATTCCGTGAAAGCATTCGGCGAAAAATATCCGGCGAAGGCCAAAGCTGCAATGATGCGGTGCTGCCCTTACTGTTCCGTAACGACAGCGAAGAACACGAGCGGCTCCTCGCCGCGGTTCTGAAGCATATGCGTGCCGCCCTTCGGGCAATAGTGGCACTGCCCGGCCTGCACGGTCTCGACGGTGTCGCCGACGGTGAACGTGGCCGTGCCGGAGACGATGTACATGATCTCGCTGTTCGTCTCGTGGGTGTGCCTGCCGATGGAAGCACCGGGCATGAGGCGGTCGAGCATGATGCAGTTCCGGCCGTCGGCATAGGCCTTCTTCAGCAGCTCCTTCTCGCCGCCCTTGAAATTGGGAACGCGAACTTCTTCGATCTTTGAAAAATCGATCAGCATGATAAATGGAACTCCTTTGGTGGGTTGGTTTTGTGGGATACGCGCTATTGGGGAAATCAACCCCGCGAGGCGCGGTGCTGCTGAGCCGCACAGGTTGACATAAAGCAGAACCGGCCAATGTAGGGGAGCGGCATGCCGCTCCCGGCGGTACGCTGCCGACCCGAACAGGCTGGCGATAAAACGGTGCGCACCGATTGCGTCTGTAGCGGCGCTCACTGCGCAGCCGTTGGCGGCTTTGCGGCCTTACGGATGCGGCGTGCCCTTGCGGGGAGTGACCGCCTTGCAGGCTGGCAATATTTGAGGTATGTATTTTATGGCGTGAGACCCCCAAGTTTGTCATTCCGGGGAGCGAAGCGATGTGGAAATCTCGCAGGACCCGGGTGGATAACAGGCAAGTTCCGACAAAATCGTGACTGCCTTCCCGAGATTGCCACAGGCGCGAAGCGCCCTCGCAATGACAAATCCGGAGGCCTTGCGCCGCTGAATTTGTGCCGCAACCATTGCCAGCCTGCATGGCGCTCACTGAGCGCCGCTACATTTTTCTCTCGCGCGGCGGCCTTGTACAACGAGCGCCGCTGCAGACGCAATCGGTGCATACCATTTTAACGACAGCCTGTTTCTTGCGCAGGTGCAGCGCCGGGCCTGGCTGTCCCCGCCCCCGCAACGTGCGCATGTTTCGAAAAACGCGGCGGGCGGGATGGGCCGCCCGCCGCGCTGCGGGTCTTACATCAGCGGCTCGAGGCCGAGGACCGGGTGGTTCTTCTCGGTCAGGAAGTCCATGAGGGCATCGCAGTCCTCGCAGATCGTCTCGTCGGCGATCATATCGGAGAAGTTGTCGATGCCGTACAGCTCCTTGGCGGTGCGGTTCAGGCGCTCGGCGACGTCGTCCTTCAGCTCCTTCGGCATCCAGACGATACGCTCGATGCCGCCCTCGGCGGCGATGAACTTCTTCGAGGAGATGAAGTGACGGCCGTGGCCCATATAACCCGGCGTCTGCACGCCGCCGCCGGTGCAGGAGGCCAGCTCGCCGAACGTCATGCCGACGGGGGTCATGCCCTTATACTCACGGTTGACGACGATGAAGCCGTTCGAGACCGGCTCGATGCCGCAGATGCATTCGAAGCAGCCGCAGGAGGTCATCGGGTCCTCGAGGATGGAGTAGAGCGTGACGTTCTCGACCGCGCCGTGCGTGGCTTCCTGGATCATCTTGTTGACGGACTCATAGCGGCCGGTGCGCTCGTCGAGGCAGCCCTCCTTGAAGATCGGCTGGCACGGGCCCTGCGGGTTCAGCTCGTTCGTCGCCTTGGCATCGAGCCAGGAAACGGCGCCGCACAGGCCGAGGCGCTCCGGGGTGACGACGCAGCAGTGCGCCGGGGCGAAGCTCTGGCAGAGGATGCAGGTGTAGAAGCGGTCGACGGACTCATCCGTCATGGACAGCAGGCGGTCGTCGCGCTCGTTGTAGCGCGGCATGGCGACCTCGTCGCGGAACTTCTCGGCAGCGGCCTCGTCCGTGATGAGCGTGACCTGGCACTTATCGACGACGGCGTCGAATTCGTCCATGATCATATGGTACAGGACCTCGCCGAAGTGCTTCAGGCGCAGGCCCTTGGCGAAGGCGTCGTTCGAAACACGCACGCGGACCTGATTGCGCTGGCCGGTGTGCATGACGCCCTCCATGTAGTTGAACCAGGCGTGGATCTTGCGCTCGATGACGGACTCGAAATCGGCCTGCATCTTCGCGCCCGCGACCTCGATGAACGTGCACAGAGCGTAGTTCTTCTCGCCGCCGTCCATATCGTCGCCGACGATGGTGATCTTGTGGTCCTCGATCTCGGACGGATCGCGCATGAGCACGAGCTCGGCCGTGGCGTTCTTGCCGGACCAGTATTCGGTGTGCATGTCGGCCTTGCGGATGATCTCGCCCTCAAAGGCGGCCGCAAAGGCGACGGGGATGGGCAGCTCCTTCGTCTTGATCTTGATGTTGCGCAGCTCGAGGGAGTGCTTGACGGTCAGGCTGTGGTCCAGCACGGATTCCAGCGCGCCGGGGACCTGATTCTCGCCGAGGTCGATGTCGACGACGACCGGGAAGCCCAGGGCGATGGCGCCTGCGCCCGCGGAGACGACGACATTGTCGATCGCGCCGAAGGTATTGACGAACGCGGGGACGCGCTCCTTCGTGTACTTCAGCAGGCCGGGCAGGTCGCCAGGCTGGACGTTGCCGAAGATCAGGGCCGCACGGATGGCGACGGTGACGACGTGGATGACGGCGGTGACGTCATGGCCGAGCGGCACGACGCGCAGCTCGAGGCCCATCTTCACGCCGCCCTCGGCGCACTGGTCGATGACGCCGCCGATGAGGAAGGTCAGGATGCCCTTCGACTGATAGTCCTTGACGACGGACACGACGTCAGCGGCATTGTCGGCCTTGCCGAGCACGACGGCCACGCCGGGGATGTCGCCCGTGACGAGCGGGACGCCCAGCGAGCGGATGACGGGATCGGGCACAAAGCCGATGCCGGTCTCGGCGGCATAGGGGTCCGCGCCGTCCAGATACTTCAGGCCCTCGATGATCTCCGCGCCGACGGCAGTGGCGAGGCCGGCGTTCAGCGCCTGGCCGAGGTCCTCCTGATCGGTGATGAGACTCTTGAGCACGCCCACGCAGGCGGGCAGGTCGCCGAGCTTGGCCACCTTCACGCCCGTTGCGGCGTAGATGGTGGGGAAGAAGTAGGCCGTGTCGGGGAAGGCAATGGCCTTGTCTGCGCCGTGCTTGGCGATTGCGTCGTTGACGGCGCCCTCAGTCAGACCGGCTACGGCATGCGAGCCGCCATAGATGAGATCGGTTAATACACTCATTTCGGTTTCCTCCTGATGAAAAATATCAAATTTGCGGGTGCAAATCAGATGTTATGATTGGATGGGTTTCTGTATAATTAAAATCCATATGTTCTGGATTTATCGTTTATGAATCAACTTTTACCACTACGTCTTCCTGCGCGCCCCATGGGTCCCGGATCGACAGCTCAGACTGCGCAGCGACGGTATCCCGGAGAAATGGGGAGTTGGAATCGTTGCTCAGGGCGTAGGTAAACGCAGCGTCGCTCTGCGCAATGCAGCTGCTATCCGCGAAATGCAGAGAAACGGTTCCTGCTTCACTGCCCGAAAAGGCCAATGTGCGCCTCTCCTGCCCGCTCCGTGCGACCCGCAGCCGATACTGCATCCGGCTGCCCGTGACCGTCAGCGAATCCGGTGTAACGAGGGCCTCATCGATCCCATCACCGGAAAGCAGCACGCTCTCCTCTCCCCGGAGCACGGAAAACCGGCTCTCGCCGCTTTCATAGGTATAGTGCAGCGACTCGGTGTACGGAATTTCCAGCGTCATCGTCGTGTCGTCAAAGCCATTCATGGACACGCCAGATGCCGCCATATCACCCTCCCATGCCCCGTTACGGAACGTCAGGCTCTGCCCGGCGGCATTTTCCACGCGGCAGGCGCTGTTGACAGCCAGCTCAATCTGCATCGCGGGCTGCTCCTGATGATTTTCACATGCCGTGGAAAAGATGATAAGTGTACATAACAAGAACGCTGCCAACAGGATCAGGACTATTCTTTTCATGGCCGCACCTCCACCTCTATATCATCCTGCGCGCCCCATGGGTCCCGGATCGTCAGTTCAGTCTGTGCGGGAACGGTATCTGCAAGAAATGTCTCGGTATAATCCTCGTTCAAAGCATATTGGAACGCCGCATCGCTTTCCGCCGTCAGACGCCTGCGCCCGGAGGAAACGGTCAGCTCCCCTGCGCCGTCCCCCTCCAGCACAAGCAGGCGATTTGCCGCATTGTCCCGGAAGAATCGCAGCTCATAGGTCATCTCCGTGCCGCAGATACTCGCCTCGTCCGGCGTCATCCGGACCGTTTCGATCCCGCTGCCGTACAGCTTCTGGAACCTGACGTCCCAATCCGCAAGGACGGCCTCCCTGCCCGTATTGCTGCCGCAGGTCACGCGCAGCTCTCTGGCATACGGGACGCGGAAATAGTCCAGCGGCGACTCGGCGAGATAATCGCAGGTCGTCTCATAAACAGGCATATCCCCATTGCAGGCGCCGTCCTCATAGAGCAGGACCTGCCCCTTTTCGTTCCGGACCTGATACGAGCCGCCTGCATACACCGCGATCCACATGGTGTCCGCGTGGCCGAAGGATAGGGGAACTTTTTCACACAGAAAGGCGAAAGCAACGAGCAGGCAGAGAAACAGTATCAGGGTTACTGGTATCATTTTCTTCATTGATTTGCCTCCACGCCGTCATCCCTCACCCGTTATCTGACAAGGTGCCGCGCTCCAGCGAAATACGTGCCTCTGCACCGGCAGGATAGGTCTGCTCGGCAACAATATCGCCGTTCGCATTTTTCAGGGTACAGGTATATTCGGCATCGCCGCGGAGAAGAGCCTCTTCCTTCTGCGTCAGCGTAAGATCTCCGGCAGTTGATACGATCAGCCGGTTT
>ENA-UOJQ01002698-UOJQ01002698.1-human-gut-metagenome-genome-assembly--contig:-P63-NODE-2698-length-10445-cov-9.624543_pt1 | contig 10445 bp, 6 predicted proteins | sample MGYA00242352_ERZ723899 | MGnify/ENA metagenome assembly ERZ723899 | reverse complement strand
AACAAGTGGGGTGTTTTGCTATGCCAAAAGGAGTACCAAACAAACGATATACGCCAGAATTCAAAAAATGAACAGCACCCCATTTGTTAGACAGTATGATATACTATCTAACAAGTGGGGTGCTGTTCAACAAAAGACGCTGCGGGGCTTTTACTGTGTTGTAGGGGTCGATGCTTGCATCGACCCGCAGGCGGATGACGAGCATCCGCCCCTACGGATAAACAGCTGAATAAAAATTACACGTTCAGCTCCACATGCTGGCCGACGTCCTCGACATTGGCGTCCAGCACGGGCTGGATGACGTCGCGCAGGAACTCGGTGACCTGCTCGGCGCTGCGGCCCGTAAAGGCTTCGGGGGAGAGCTCGGCCTCGATTTCTTCGCGGGTCAGGCCGAACGCAGGGTCAGCCTCGACGCGGGCAATCATGTCGTTGGGCTTGCCCTCCTGCTTGACAACGGCAGCGGCGGCCACGGCGTGCTCACGCAGACGCTCGTGCAGCTCCTGACGGTCACCGCCCTTCTTGACGGCCTTCATCATGATGTTCTCGCTTGCCATGAACGGCAGCTCGGCCATGACGCGGGCACGGACGACCTTCGGGTAGACGACCAGCCCGTCGGAGACGTTCAGCAGGATGTTCAGGATGGCGTCAGCAGCCAGGAAGCCCTCGGCCATCGCAATGCGCTTGTTGGCGGAGTCGTCCAGCGTGCGCTCAAACCACTGGGTACCGGCAGTGATGGCGGGGTTCAGCACGTCCACCATCAGGTAGCGGCTCAGCGCACAGATGCGCTCACAGCGCATGGGGTTGCGCTTATAGGGCATAGCGGAGGAACCGATCTGGTTCTTCTCAAACGGCTCCTCCATCTCCTTGAAGTTCGCCAGCAGGCGGATGTCCGTCGCCATCTTCATGGCGGACTGGCCGATGCCCGCCACGGCGGACAGCACATTGTAGTCCACCTTGCGGCTGTAGGTCTGGCCGCAGACCGGCACGACCTTGGTAAAGCCCATCTGGGCGCAGACGTCGGCCTCGACGGCCTCGATCTGTGCGGAGGCGCCGTTGAACAGCTCCCCCAAGCTGGCCTGGGTGCCGGTGGTGCCCTTAACGCCGCGCAGCGCCAGCTGGGAGATCTGGTGGTCAAGCTCCTCCAGATCCATGTACAGCTCGTTCATCCAGAGCGTGGCGCGCTTGCCGACGGTGGTCAGCTGCGCGGGCTGGCAGTGGGTGTAGGCCAGGCAGGGCATATCCTTGTACTCGTCGGCGAACTTGGCCAGATTTGCCAGCACGCCGATGACTTTCTTGCGCACGAGCTGCAGGCCCTCGCGCATGATGATGACGTCGGTGTTGTCACCGACATAGCAGCTGGTCGCGCCCAGATGGATGATGCCCTTTGCCTTGGGGCACTGCAGGCCGTAGGCGTAGACGTGGCTCATCACGTCATGGCGGACGAGCTTCTCGCGCGCAATGGCGTCCTCATAGTTGATGTCGTCCTTGTGCGCCTCCAACTCGGCAATCTGCTCATCGGTGATGGCCAGGCCCTGCTTCTGCTCGGCTTTAGCCAGCGCGATCCACAGCCGGCGCCAGGTGCGGAACTTGTTGTCGTCAGAGAAGATGTACTGCATCTCATCCGACGCATAGCGGGTAGAGAACGGCGAAATATATTTGTCGTGTTGTGCCATTGGGTCAAATCCTCACAATCTTTTAAGCTGATAGTTCCAGTATAGCAGAAACTTCCCGAAATATCAAAGCTTGAAATAATTCACGCCGCCCTCAAAGATCGGCTGGGATTTGTCACCGGTGACGTTCTTATAGAGCTGCTCGCCGCTGCGCTCGCTGTGGCCCATCTTGCCAAAGACACGGCCATCCGGGCTCGTGATGCCCTCGATTGCCAGCACGGAGCCGTTCGGATTGTAGCGCATGTCCATCGTCGGGCGGCAAAGCAGGTCAACGTACTGGGTCGCAATCTGGCCGTTGTCGATGAGCTGGTTCAGCAGCTGCTCGTTGCAGACAAAGCGGCCCTCGCCGTGGCTGATGGCGATCAGGTGCTCGTCGTTGATGTCGCATTTGCTCAGCCAGGGGCTCTTGTTGCTGGCCACGCGGGTACGCACCAGCATGGACTGGTGGCGGTGGATCGTATTAAACGTCAGCGTCGGGTCGCTTTCGGTGATGGGACGGATCTCGCCGTAGGGGACCAGGCCCAGCTTGATGAGTGCCTGGAAACCGTTGCAGATGCCCAGAGCCAGACCGTCGCGCTGGTTCAGCAGACGGTTGACTGCGTCGGCCACCGACGGATTGCGGAAGAACGCCGCAATGAACTTGGCGCTGCCGTCCGGCTCGTCGCCGCCGGAGAAGCCGCCCGGCAGCATCAGGATCTGCGCCTCGTCCAGCTCCTTCACCAGCGCCTCGCAGCTCTCGGCCACGTTGGCGGGGGTCAGGTTTTTCAGCACCAGAACATGCGGGTCGCCGCCTGCGCGGCGGAACGCGCGGGCCGTGTCGTACTCGCAGTTCGTGCCGGGGAATACGGGGATGACGACCCGCGGCGTCGCCAGGCGCACAGAGGGAGCCACGCGCTTGTTGGCGGGGCAGTCATGCTCCAGCGCGGGGACGAACTCACCGGCCTTGCGGTAGGGGAATACCGGCTCGAGCTTTTGCTCCCACAGCTCCTGCAGACGGGCCAGGTCGATGGCCTTGCCCTCGGCCTCCAGCGTGTAGTCCACGGTGGTGAAGCCGAGGAACTCACCGGCGGAGGCATCAAGCAGCTCCAGAATGACCGCGCCGTAGGCGGGCTTGAACAGATCGTTCAGGTCGATGTCATTGGACAGCTGCAGACCCACATGGTTGCCGACGCACATTTTGAACAGTGCCTCGGCCACACCGCCGTAGCCCGGCGTGGCGGCAGCCAGCACCTTGCCCTCGTCGATCATCTGCTCGACGGTCTTGTAAATGGAAATCAGGCTGCCGATCTCGGGCAGACCGTTCTTGTAGTTGGGGCGCAGGATGACAACGGAGCTGTTGGCCTTCTTGAACTCGGGGCTCTGCACGTCGCGGGTGTTGCCGATGGCCGTCGCAAAGCTGACGAGCGTCGGGGGCACGTCCAGTCCCTCAAAGCTGCCGGACATCGAGTCCTTGCCGCCGATGGACGCAATGCCCAGACCCATCTGGGCATCCAGCGCACCGAGCAGGGCGGCCAGCGGCTTGCCCCAGCGCTCGGGCTTATCGTTCATATGCTCAAAATATTCCTGGAACGTCAGGTACATATCCTCGTGGTGGAAGCCCGCGCAGACCAGCTTGGTCACGCTCTCGACCACGGCCATATACGCGCCGCGGTAGGGGTCAGCCTCGGTCAGGTAGGGGTTGAAGCCCCACGCCATGCCGGAGCAGGTCGTCGTCTCGCCGTCCACTGGCAGCTTGGCGGCCATGGCCATCGTCGGGGTCAGCTGGTACTTGCCGCCGTAGGGCATCAGCACGGTGGCTGCGCCGATGGTGGAGTCGAACCGCTCGCCCAGGCCCTTTTGGCTGCAGACGTTCAGGTCGCTGACCATGGATTCCAGCTTCTGCTCAAACGTTGCACCGGCAAACTGGGGCTGCCAGACATGGCCCGGCAGGATGTGCGCATCAGCGTGGCGCTCGGCACCGTTGGAGTTCAGGAACTCGCGGGAGAGGTCAACGATGGTCTTGCCGTTCCAGACCTCGCGCATCCGCTTTTCCTCGGTGACGGTGGCAACGATAGTCGCCTCGAGGTTTTCCTCGGCGGCGTACTTCATAAAGGTCTCGGCGTCCTCGGTAGCAACGGCCACGGCCATGCGCTCCTGGCTCTCCGAAATGGCCAGCTCGGTGCCGTCCAGACCCTCGTACTTGCGGGTGACCTTGTTCAGGTCGATGTGCAGGCCGTCTGCCAGCTCACCGATGGCGACAGACACACCGCCTGCGCCGAAGTCGTTGCAGCGCTTGATAAGGCGGCAGGCGTCCTCGCGGCGGAACAGGCGCTGCAGCTTGCGCTCGATGGGCGCGTTGCCCTTCTGCACCTCGGCACCGCAGGTCTCAAGGCTCGTCAGTTTATGCGCCTTGGAAGAACCGGTGGCACCGCCGACACCGTCGCGGCCCGTGCGTCCGCCCAGCAGGATGACGACATCACCCGGGGCGGGCTCCTCGCGGCGGACATGGCTGGCAGGCGTTGCGCCGACAACTGCGCCGATCTCCATGCGCTTGGCGGCGTAGCCGGGGTGGTACAGCTCTGCGACCTGACCGGTGGCAAGGCCGATCTGGTTGCCGTAGCTGGAATAGCCCGCGGCAGCCGTCGTGACCAGCTTGCGCTGGGGCAGCTTGCCGGGCATTGTCTCGGAAACAGGCTTCAGCGGGTCAGCCGCACCGGTCACGCGCATGGCCTGATAGACATAGCTGCGTCCGGACAGCGGGTCACGGATGGCACCGCCAATGCAGGTCGCCGCGCCGCCGAAGGGCTCGATCTCGGTGGGGTGGTTGTGGGTCTCGTTCTTGAACAGGAACAGCCAGTCCTGCTGCTCACCGTCCACGTCACACTTGATCTTGACGGTGCAGGCGTTGATCTCCTCGCTCTCGTCAAGGTTCTTCAGAATGCCGCGCTGCTTCAGCGCCTTGGCACCGATGGTCGCGCAGTCCATCAGGGTGCGGTTCTTCTTGTCGCGGCCCGTCTCGGCGCGCAGTGCCATGTAGCGGTCAAATGCGGCCTGCACAAGCTCGTCGTCGATCTTCACGTCGTCCAGGATCGTGCCGAACGTCGTGTGGCGGCAGTGGTCGGACCAGTAGGTGTCGATCAGACGGATCTCGGTGATGGTCGGGTCGCGGTGCTCGGATTTGAAGTAGTTCTGGCAGAACACGATGTCCGCATGGTCCATCGCCAGGCCCTTCTCATTGCGGAACGCTTCCAGCGCGTCGTCGTCCAGTGCGGTGAAGCCGGTCAGTGTCTCGACTTCCGTCGGGATGGCAAACTCCATTTTCAGGGTGCTGCGCTCGTCAAGGCTTGCCTCGCGGGCCTCGACGGGGTTGATGACGTACTTCTTGATGGCGGCCAGGTCGGCGTCGGTCAGGTCGCCGTCCAGCAGATAGACGCGGGCGGAGCGCACCGCGGGGCGCTCGCCCTGGCTCAGCAGCTGGATGCACTCGCTGGCAGAGTCGGCGCGCTGGTCAAACTGGCCGGGCAGGTACTCGACGGCAAAAACGGTCTTGGCGTCGGGAAGCTTGTCGTAGGTCACGTCAACAGGCGGCTCACTGAACACGGTGGGCACAGCCTGCTGGAACAGCACTGCGTCGATGCCCTCGACGTCATAACGGTTCAAAAGGCGCAGACCGGTCAGATTCTGGATGCCGACCAGATCGACCAGCTCATGCAGAAGCCCCTGTGCCTCGCCGTCAAAGCCGGGCTTTTTCTCAACATAAATGCGATATACCATTGTATTTCCTCCTGAGAGTTAAATTTGCAGGAAGTGACGGACGGAAAGCCTTCCCCCTGGGGGGAAGGTGGCCGAGGCCCCGTCCGAGGCCGGATGAGGGGAAAGTGTACCGCTGTATCCCGTTGACGGAAGGCTGCGGGAAGTTTGCCCTCATCAGTTACCTTCGGTGACAGCTTCCCCCGATGGGAAGCCTTTTTACTGCATTGCTGCCAGCGCTCTTGCCCCAATGTCACTGCGCTTGTGCAGTTTGTCAAAATGGATGCTCTCCGTGGCAGCATACGCCTTTTTCAGCGCCTCGGGCAGGGTGTTGGCCGTGGCGGTCACGCCCAGCACGCGCCCGCCGTTCGTGACGAGCCTGCCGTCCTTGATGGCTGTGCCGGCGTGGTAGACCGTCACATCGGCGGCGTTCAGCTGGCCCGCGGTCAGGCCGGTGATCTCCTTGCCCTTCTCATAGGCGAGGGGATAGCCGCCGCTGGCTAAGATGACACAAGCCGCCGCGCCGTCGCTGAATTTGACATCGGTCTTGTCCAGCGTGCCGTTCGTTGTGGCCTCCATCACGGTCAGCAGGTCGCTTTCCAGCAAGGGCAGCACGACCTGCGTCTCGGGGTCGCCGAAGCGGCAGTTGTACTCGATGACCTTCGGGCCGTCGGGGGTCAGCATCAGGCCGAAATACAGGCAGCCCTTGAAGGGGCAGCCCTCGGCCTGCATGGCCGCAACCGTGGGCAGGAAAATCTCCTGCATGCAGCGCTCGGCGACTGCGGGCGTGTAGTAGGGGTTCGGGGCCACGGTGCCCATGCCGCCGGTGTTCAGGCCCTCGTCGTGGTCGAGAGCACGCTTGTGGTCCATGCTCGAGACCATCGGCTTGACGGTCTTGCCGTCGCAGAAGGACAGCACGCTGACCTCGGGGCCGGTCAGGAACTCCTCGACGACCACATGGTTGCCGGACGCGCCGAACTTTTTGTCCAGCATGATCTCCTTGACGCCGTCGGCGGCCTCCTGCTCATTCTGGCAGATCAGCACGCCCTTGCCCAGCGCCAGACCGTCCGCCTTGATGACGACGGGGTATTTGCCCTCGGCTTTGATGTAGTCCATGACCTTCTCGGGGTCGTCGAACGTCTCATATTTGGCCGTAGGGATGCCGTATTTCTTCATCAGGTCCTTGCTGAACACCTTGCTGGCCTCAATGCGGGCCGCGGCCTTGTCGGGACCGAATGCCGGGATGCCCACAGCGGCCAGCGCATCGACCATGCCCAGCGCCAGCGGGTCGTCCTGGGCGACGACGACATAGTCAAAGGCTTCTTCCTTGGCAAATTTGACCATGGCGTCCACGTCGGTGGCCGGGATGGCCTTGCAGTGGGCGTCATAGCTGATGCCGCCGTTGCCGGGCGCACACCAGATCTCGGAGCAGCGGGGGCTTTTTTTCAGCGCGCGGATGATGGCGTGCTCACGCCCGCCGCCGCCGACAACCAGAATTTTCATAAGCGTCCTCCTTGACAGCACAACAGCCCGCGACGAAAAATCGCCGCAGGCGAGTTGTTTTTTGCGTTTAATGATGGAACAGCCGGATGCCGCAGAACGCCATCGCAATGCCGTACTTGTTGCAGGTGTCGATCACCTGTGCGTCGCGGATGGAGCCGCCCGGCTGCACAATGGCGGTCACGCCGCTGCGGCGCGCGCGCTCGATGTTATCGCCGAACGGGAAGAAGGCATCACTGCCCAGGCTCACACCAGTCACGGCATCCAGCCAGGCGCGCTTTTCCTCGACGGTCAGCGGGGCCGGCTGCTCGGTGAAGGTCTCGGCCCAGACATCGTCGCCGATGACATCCTCCGGCGTGTCGCCGATGTAAACATCAATCGCGTTGTCGCGGTTCGGCTTGGCAATGTCAGCGCGGAACGGGAGGTCCAGCACCTTCGGCATGTGGCGCAGCTGCCAGTTGTCGGCCTTCTGGCCTGCCAGACGGGTGCAGTGCACGCGGCTCTGCTGGCCCGCACCGACGCCGATGGTCTGGCCGTCCTGCACGTAGCAGACGCTGTTGGACTGGGTGTACTTCAGCACAATCAGGCTGATGATGAGGTCGCGGCGCTGCTCGTCGCTGATGACCTTGTTCTCGGTCACAACGTTCTGCAGCATCGTCTCATTGGAAATGTCCAGGTCCTGACGGCCCTGCTCGAAGGTCACGCCAAAGACCGTGCGGGTCTCCAGCGGCTTCGGCTCGTAGTCGGCGTCGATCTGGACGATGGCGTAGCCGCCCTTCTTCTTGGATTTCAGCACCTCCAGCGCGTCGGCGTCGTAGCCGGGCGCAATGATGCCGTCGGAGACCTCGTGCTGAATCAGCTTCGCGGTGCTCAGGTCGCAGACATCGGACAGCGCGATCCAGTCGCCGAAGCTGGACATACGGTCCGCACCGCGGGCACGGGCGTAGGCGCAGGCCAGCGGGGAAAGCTCGGTCTCCGGCGCAATGTGGTACATGGCGCGCAGGGTCTCGTCCAGCGGCAGACCGATGGCCGCACCGGCGGGGGAGACGTGCTTGAAGCTGGCGGCAGCGGGCTGGCCGAGTGCCTTCTTCAAATCGCGCACGAGCTGCCAGGAGTTGAACGCATCCAGAAAGTTGATGTAGCCCGGGCGTCCGTTCAAAATCTGCACAGGCAGGTCACTGCCGTCCGCCATGTAGATGCGGGCGGGCTTCTGGTTGGGGTTCGTGCCGTATTTCAGCTGAAATTCGTTCATATTAACCCTCCACAGCGGTGTATTTATTCAGGATAATGTCCTCGTACTCGCCGGTTTCCAGCTCGATGCTGCGGACAAACAGGCTGACCTTGTTGTCCTCGTTCAGGCTCGCCCACAGCTTGTCGGCAAACTTGTCCGCGTCGTTCGTGTCGATGGCGACGCGCAGCGGCTCACCCGCAAAGCTGGGGATCGGAGCACCGTTCTTGACGTAAGTGCTGATGAAGTGTCCCTCACCGGCCACGGGCTGCGGGTAGTCGAAGGTCTGGCGCTGCACGCTCTCGGCGTTGCCCTCGTCGGACTTGACGATGGACAGCTTGTAGCCGCCGCGGCGCATATCGACGACGCCGGAGATGCGCGGGGTAAAGTTCGGCGCGTCGTCCTCATAGGTGCGGGTCGCCAGCGCAGCCTCAAAGCTGTAGCCGGGGAAAAGGTTGCCGTTCATGAACCGGGCAATCGTGTCGGTCTGGTCGCCGTTCGTGACCACGGTGGTCTCCCGCAGGGTCAGCACAGCGTTGTAGATGATGAGGTGCGGGTCCTCGAGCTTGGCCGGGTCAGCGGCCACCGTGCGGATGCCGCCGTCGATAGGCTCAAACACACGGTTGCGGCTGTTGGCGCTGCGGCCCATGATCCAGTAGGCGACGAACGCCTTCTGGCCGTCGGGGCTTTTGCCCAGCACAATGCCGCGCCCGGGGTAGTCATTCCCGGCAAGATATTTGTAGATGTTTTTTTTCATAATGACCTCGTTTTGGTGTATACAAAAACATAAAACGGGATGTGGTGGCAAGGCTCTCTCCCTCAGTCCGCTGCGCGGACAGCTCCCTCGCAGAGGGAGCCTGGAAGCCTTGGCCCCCTCTGCGAGGGGGCTCCGCCCGCAGGCGGTGGGGGAGAGAACTTTGCCATTGTTGCGATTTTACACCTCGTCACTGCACACCATAGCCAGCGCCTTGGGCAGCAGCTGCCACTCGGCCTCGACCATGACGCGCTTCTGCAGCGTCTCGGGGGTGTCGTCGGGCTCCACGGCCACGGCCTTCTGCAGCAGAATGGGCCCGCCGTCGCATTCCTCGTTTACAAGGTGGACGGTAGCGCCGGTCAGCTTCACGCCGCGGGCCAGTGCGGCCTCGTGCACGCGCAGTCCGTAGAAGCCGGGGCCGCAGAAGCTGGGGATCAGGCTGGGATGAACATTGATGATTTTATTGCGGTAGGCCGCAATGACCTTTTCGCCCAGCACGCTCAAAAAGCCTGCCAGCACGACCACGTCAATACTGTGCTTCTGCAGGGTGTCCAGCAGGGCGGCGTCAAACGCTGCGCTGTCAGCGTAGTCCCTGCGGCTGACAACAGCGGATTCCACACCGAAATTGGCGGCGCGCTCCAGCGCGTAGACGCCGGGCTTGCTGGCAACGACCAGCTCGATTTTGCCGTTCGGGTTCTCGCCGCGGCGCTCGCTTTCCAGCAGGGCCTGTAAATTCGTGCCGCCGCCCGATACCAGTACCGCTACACGCTTCATACCAGCTCGACCCCGTCGCCCTCGACGATGGTGCCCAGACGGTAGGCGTCCTCGCCGTGGGCCTTCAGAATGGCAATGGCCTTGTCCGCATCCTCGGGCGCGACGGTCAGCACCATGCCGACGCCCATGTTGAAGGTGTTGAACATATCGTGCTCGGAGATGCCGCCCTCGTGCTGCATGACGTCGAACAGGGCAGGGGTGCGCACATCGTCCTTGGCAATGCGGGCCGCACAGCTCTTCTTCAGGCTGCGGGGAATGTTCTCATAGAAGCCGCCGCCGGTGATGTGGGACACGCCCTTGACCGTGATCTCGTCCATGACAGCCAGCACGGGCTTGACGTAGATCTTCGTGGGGGCCAGCAGGGCCTCGCCCAGGGGCTTGTCCATGCCGTCGAATGTCTTTTTCAGCACATCGGGGTTGTTGTCAATGTCAAAAATTTTGCGCACCAGCGAGAAGCCGTTGGAGTGTACGCCCGTGGAGGGCAGTGCGATGATGACATCGCCCGGCTGCATCGTGGAGTTGTCCAAAATCTTTGCCTTGTCCACGACGCCGACGGTGAAGCCGGCCAGGTCGTACTCATCCTCGGGCATCATGCCGGGGTGCTCGGCGGTCTCGCCGCCCACGAGGGAGCAGCCCGCCTGGACGCAGCCCTCGGCCACGCCCTTGACGATCTCGGCGATCTTCTCCGGGATGTTCTTGCCGCAGGCAATGTAGTCGAGGAAAACCAGCGGCTTGGCACCGGCGCAGATGACGTCGTTGACGCACATGGCCACGCAGTCGATGCCGATGG
>ENA-UOJQ01002696-UOJQ01002696.1-human-gut-metagenome-genome-assembly--contig:-P63-NODE-2696-length-10449-cov-5.595440_pt1 | contig 10449 bp, 7 predicted proteins | sample MGYA00242352_ERZ723899 | MGnify/ENA metagenome assembly ERZ723899 | reverse complement strand
GCTCCGATAATTCTGGAAACAAGAGCAATTCATCCTCCAAGAAAGACGAGGGAAAATCCGATAGCAAGCCGAGTGGCGGCAACAGCAGCAACTCCGGCTCAAACTCCAATTCAGGCAGTTCATCGAAAAAGGATGACACCCCGGCGCATGTTCATAAGTATGATATCTACCATCCTGCGGTGACCCATACGGAGAAGGTGTACCATCCCGCAGTGACCCATACGGAGAAAGTGTACCATCCCGCAGTTACCCATACGGAAGAGCGCTCAATTTGCAACGGCTGCGGAGCAGATATCACGGGCAATGAACAAGCTCATGCGTATAATGCACTTATGGCAGGCAATAAAGCATGTGGCGCATATCATACGGTATACAATACCGTAACAGATTCTGCGGCATGGGAGGAAACGGTTACGATTACAGATTCTGCGGCATGGGAGGAAACGGTTACGATTACAGATTCTGCGGCATACTACACTTGTTCCTGCGGTGCTCGGAAATAGGGGATTTCATGTTTACGGATATACCTGACGATTACTGCAATGAAGAGACCGGGCTACCAGTAAAGAATCACCTTCCGCCTGAGCTTGGCGCACGATTCAAGACGCGTAAGCAATGGCGCGAGTGGGGATATGAACCAAAACCCGGAGAGCAGGGTCATCGGATGCATCCGAGTTCGCTTGCCTATCGCAGCTATGTCTATTTCCATGAGAGCGAAGTATGCTCTTATGCTGGAACGGAACCGGCGGATGATGTAAGGTATCAGACTCATGTGAGCAAAAAGACCGTCGCGCTTGAAGAATGTACCGGCCATGGAGGTCTAGCGGCAATCGGCTGGAAAGAGCCTAGACCGTATCGTGCAGGATGACAAGACTAACAGTTAGAGAGTCCATATAGATGAAAAGCCCCGACCAAATGGCCGGGGCTTTTTTCTAATGCTCGTTATTCAGGTCTTTCGGTGGTTCCAACCCGTTCCGTTTCGATAGCTCTGCTGTCGCACTCTTCATATCACCGATTTCGGAGCCGAAGAAATCAAGCTCCTCAAGTCCAAGCGAATGGGTGGGAACCGGAACGATGATGCCATGGGAACCCTTGATATAGGAGAGGGCATCGTGGCGCTCGCCGACCTCGGTGACCGACGCGGCGAGAAGGGAATCCTTGAACCAAGGATATCTTTGTTGCAATTTCTCCATGACGGCAATCGCCTTGTCAATCGGCATCACCGCTATCGACTCATACCCGGAATACTGGGTATGGATGAATCCGTTGCGTTCCATGAAGATTCGGATAAGCGACCAAGCTCCGCGCCAAGCGTTCGGTCTGATAGAGTTGTAATTTTCACTGAGCGCAGCCGTTCCCAAATCGAAGTGAAGTTCCTTGCGGGTCTCGGGGCGGAGGGGAAGCGATAATTGCATTCCGTTTTCAAGAAACTCCTTCACATCATAGCTTTCACCGATTTCCGTGAAGGTGGCTGCTTTCACGCATCTTTGAAACCAAGGAAACTCATCCATCATCTTATCTACGGTGCCATAGGCGCGTTGATAGGACATGACGATATTTTCAGCCGATTCATACCCTGAATATTGTGGCTTTTCAAAGCAATGGGATTCCAGAAAGTCCTGAATGTCTGACCATGGATTCTTTTTACCAGTATAGAAACGTTCAACAGATTTGTTGTCTAGGTCGAAATGAAATGCTTTCCTATCAAGTTCCATTTGGAATCCTAAGTGTAAATGCGGTTAGTCGTAAATACGTTCCGGACTGATATCCCGGATTATCTGTAGGTAGTCTTCACCCTCCGGTTCATTCATATCCTCATAGGTGCGCCATGACTTAATGTTCTGCATCACCCAAGGCTGTTTGGATAGAGTTGCGCAAACAGGGCACTGCGCCCCGAACTGCACCTTGCGGTTCTTTGCCTGCCAAGTACCAAGACCGATGCGCACGTTGCCCATCTGCTCCGCATACTTTCCCACGCAATCGTAGAGGTCATCTACGTTGTAACCATTCCTTTTTGCCTTCTCATCATCGAACTCGATGGTGAAGCGCCAAGGTCTCTTTTCCATTTCTGCCATACCTATCGTCCTTTCTGCCAGATGGCTGTTATCATATGTTGCCATTATACTATAATGCCGGTATTACGGCAATATGGAAATTGAACACACGTTCTTTTTGGCAAACGCATGTTACAGAACGGTGGAGAGAACGTTTTCCGGCACCTCGCTTTCCGGCTGGTGTTCGGATGCGCTTACCATGTCATGACTCTCCCCGGCAAGCGATACCTCCTCTTCCAGTTCCGGTGCGTCAATCTCGATGTTCTTCCCCAGTTCCTCCTCGTAGCGCTCCATGATGAAGGTGTCCGCATGGTCGGCTTTCGATGCGGCTTTGAAGAGATAGGAAGGGTCGTTTTCCAATGCATTCATCCAAGATTGCAGATAGGAGACGTGGTTCTCGTAGAACTCGCCCTCCAATTCGGTGCTCTGGATACCGAGGTCTGCGGAAAGGAAAAGGCTTCCAAGCTCCGCGACCAGCTCTTCCTCAGCATAGGAAGGGCTTCCGAAGCGGGTGTCGAGTTCACGGGCGAGGGCGGAAGGGTGTCCGGTAGAGTGGGTCATCTCATGCAGCAGGACGCGGGTGAACGCTTCGTCCGAACGGAAGGTCTCTCGCGGGGCGATGAGGATGCGGTCGGTAGCCGGAGAGTAGGCGGCACTGCCGAGATAGCTGGTGCTCTCGATGATTGGGCATCTGGAAGATTCTTCAAGGTTTTGGGCGATGATAGCCGTCCGGTCATTCTGGTGGACGGGGGAGTTTTCTGGCGGAATGCCCTCGATATCTTCCGCATTGAAGACGTTCCAATAGCCGACGAGCTTCGGGTAGCGCCCCGCAAGCTCCTTCTCACCGGTATCCTCGTTTTCCTTGTAGAAGGCGAACTGCTTCCATTTCTCGATGAGCGCGGACTTGGCACCCTTTTTCACGTGCCAACCGGCATCCTTTATCTGGTTGAAGGTAGCCCACCGGTTGTCCGTATAGCCGCGCATGAACCCGATGAAGCCAAGATGCACACGGTTTCCGCCCTGGTACACGGTGCCGGAGACGGGGTTGTGCGGTGTTAGGGAGGGCAGGTACGGTTCTGCCCAACGAAGCCCGTCGCGCTTCATGTCCTCGATGATTTTCTCAACGACCACCTGACGCTGGTTATCAATAATCTCCGTAGGAGTCTGCTTCTGCTTAGATTTCATCATGGTCTCCTTTCCGGGAAAGCTCATTGAAATTATACGATAGCTGCCGCTTTTCCGACATGCTCTAAGAAAACGACCCCACAGAATCGAATCTGCGGGGTCTTGGCGGTAGGTTTGTAGCGTGAGTGCGAACAGATTGAAACCTGTCCTTATTCGGCACCAGAGCCAGTCTGACGGGATTCGGTCGAACCAGTTTCCGTTTGCGCCTGTTTTTGGTCGATACTGGTGGTCACGACCGTCCGCTCATTCTGCTTCCAGAAGTTATAGGAGCAGGAGACGAGGGAGATGACCTGATTCGGTTCGGAATCGGTATCGAGTACCATGGCGGCAGATTCCCGCGAGGAATCGTACCAGTTCCGAAAATCCGAATCACCGGTAAAGACCGTCCGTTTGGTCGGCTCCCATCCCTTCACGATATTCGCGAAGCGCACGGTGTAGCGCATCTTGGTGTTTGGGGTTTGGATGAGTACCGTCTGATGTTCAGAAGCGAAGGATTTATCGCTATACCGTTGGATGTTGCCGAAACAGGTGACCGCGTTCCCGAGGGTCAGGCTGTGTCCGAGGATGACGGCATTCGGACTTTGAAAGCCCTCCTTCTCGCATTCTGCGTCGAGATAGAGCGCACCCAAGGGATTGTAGTTCCGGTAGATATCGTGATGCAGGTAGTAATCCGGGTCAGATGCGTGGGCTTGCAGGATGGGATGGTTGATATCCGTCCCCGGCACGGTTATCCATCCGATAACATCCCCGTTCACGCTCTTCCAGTAATCCCAATCAACAGTAGGGAACTCGGATTCCCGACCACCTGCGCTTTCCGTGGCGGTTTCCTGCGGCGTGCCGTTCGGTGACGGTGAGGGACTTGCATCCCGATAGAAATGAAGCAGCACGCCGAAAAGGATGGCAGCGACGGCCAAGAAGACCGCCGCTGCCGCAAAAGCCGCACGGGATTTCCGGTTATGATTTCCCAATCTGGCCATCTGAGTTACTTGGCGGCATCCGATGTGGCCTGCGGGGCATCCTTCGTCGCTCCGCAGGTGGTGCAGACCAGCTTGTCGATGACCGTCTCATCGTAAGCCGGGGTGTCGGTGACCTGTTTGTCATAGCCCTCGCTCACCATGACCTCATCGGTGATGGGGACGTTGGTAGAGTAGCCGGAGTGACCGGTCTGCTTGATGTGGTCATCGGCCTTGCCGTCGATGACCTGCTTGCACTCATTGCAAACGGTATGGTAGGTGGTCAGGTTCTGGTAGACGGGTGCCACGTGCTCCGTGTGCGTCACAGCGTCATGGTGGACGGTCTTGTAGGTGATAGACCAGTCGTGGATGTGAGACTTCTCTTTGCTCTTAGAGCCGTCCTTCGCAGACGCGTCGGAACCGCTTTCCTTGGAATCATTCGCCTGTACGGATTCGGCCTTGGAATCTGCACCGGTTTGGTGGCCGATGCCATAATAGGCACCGCCGCCGATGAGCGCGACGAGGGCAAGGCCGCAGATGGCGGCAATGACCTTCCGGTTATGCGGCTTCTTCTCGCTTTCCGGGTTCGCGTGCATGTTGTTCCCATCCGCAGGTGATTCGGTGGAATCTCCGTCGTTCATCTCGATATCGTTCTCTTTATCGTCCTTCATGGGTGTATCCCCCTTTCAAATTAAAAGGAAGGCAGGGTGCCGAAGAGCTGGCACCCTGCCGGTTTCAGGCGTTACGGGCACTAGGCTTCGGTGTTATCCTCTGCGCTCTCGTCCGCATCGCCCTTGGTGGTCTTGCGGCTCTTGATGCCGTAAGCGGTCGCGCAGCCTGCGGCAATCAGGAGGATGCCGATGGCGATGGCGATGTTCGTCATGTCAACGCCGGTCTTTCCGTAGGTGGAGCCTGCCGGGGTCGAGGTGACGGTCACGGACTGTCCCTCGTCGTTGATATCCTTATGCTCCGCCACGGTAACGTCCGTGGTCTTGCCGTCGATATCGCTCTGTTTGGTCAGCTCCTCGAAGACAACCAGTGTATGACCGTCGAGGGAGGTTGCATCGAACTCGCCGAGGTTGATGGAGACCGTGCCGCTCTCACTGTTCGGCGTGAACTTGAGTTCGGCGGTCACGCCCTTGTCGGCAACCTTCAAAGGCTCGCCGGTCTTCTTATCCATGAGCGTTGCATGGAGCGTGTACTCCTTGCCGGGGATAAGACCCTCGTACTTCACCTCGTCAGTGATGACGGCATCCTTGCCAGCCATCAGTTCATGGTCACCGTCGGACTTGTCGGTCGCGGTGGTACCGATGGTACTCGGGGCGAGTTTTACCGTCTGTCCCTCGTTGTCCTTATCGCATTCGCTCGCGACGATGGAAACGGGAGTCTCATCGGAAGCGTTCTCGATGCTGCCCTTGAACATGACCTCGAAGACCACGAGGTTCTTGGTCTCGCCGGACAGGCGGTCGATAACGTCGTTGGAGTTGAAGGTGTAGTCCATGTCGATGGAACCGGACTCCTTCTCAGGGGTGAACTCCGCCGTCTTGTAGACAAGGCAGGAGAGGAGGTCTTTGTTCTCCTCGGCATATGCCTTGACCTTGGCGAGGTCGATGGAAGCGGTCGGGAGCTTCTTTGCGTTTGACCAGTCGATACCGTTATCGGTGACCTCGACCTCATCGGCCTTGTAAGTCTCCTCGATATTACGGACGAAACTTGTGCCGCCGTCTGCGGAGCCGCTGCCGCTCCCCTTCAGACCGGTGAGCTTCCAAGTGCCGTCTTCCTGCTCGGTGAGAGTCTGGGTGTCGGTCTTGACAGTCCAAGTGCCGTCCGCGTTCTCGGTGCGCTCGGAAGCATCATAGGTGTAGGAACCGTCCGCGTTCTTGACGATGGCGGCACCGTTGCCCCAGTCCTTGTCCTTAACCTTGATGGAGTAGGTGTTCGACTGGAAACCGAGCACGTTCATCAGGCCGGAGGTGAACTTGGTGAGGTCATCCTCGGTATACTTCTTCGCGCCTTCGCCGGTCAGCACGGGAAGACCGGTCTTTGCATCCATCAGGATACCGGCCATGGTGTAGGCCTTGCCGGTGAGCACATGGTCGTACTCCACCTTGTCGGTGACGGTGGACTCGGCATCGGCGATAACGGTCTTGTCACCATCGAGCTTGTCCGTGGCTGTGGTACCAATCTCGGAAGTGTGCATGGTGACCGTCTGGTCTTCATCCTCGATATCGCTATGGGAAGCAATCTCCTTGTCCTTGTAGGACAGGGACTCGAAAGCGACCACCGGCGTGTTGTCTTTCAGGAGCGACCCATCGAAGGTGAAGGTCACATCGACGGTGCCGTAGGTGTCCTCGGGAACGAACTCGGTCTCGGCGGTGACGGGGTTGCCGTCGGCATCGAGGAGCTGCTTCTTGGTGACCTTGCCGTCCTTGTCGGTGACCTTCTCGTAGAGGGTGCCGGAAACCTTGTAGGTCTTGCCGGGTGTCACGTTCATGTAATGGACGGTATCGACGATGGTGGCATTATCCTCACCGATGAGGTTCTTATCACCATCAAGGGCATCCGTTGCGGTAGTGGAGAGCTTGGGCTTCGTGATGATGACAGTCTGGCCGGAATCATTCACGTCGGCATGGGAAGCAATCTCATTGTCGTTGTAGGACAGGGACTCGAAGGCAACGAGAGAGGTACCTTCCTTGAGCGAACTGCCATCGAAGTAGAAGGTCACATCGACGTTTCCGTAGGAGTCCTCTGCGGTAAAGTTTGCTTCCGCAGTGACGGGGGTACCGTCCTTGTCTTTGAATACCTTCTTCGTGACCTTTCCGTTCTTGTCAAGAACCTTCTCGTAGAGGGTACCGATGACCTTGTAGGTCTTGCCGGGGGTCACGTTGTTGTAGTGGACGGTATCGCGGACAGCGACATTTTCCTCACCCGTAACCGTCTTGTCACCGTCGGCAGCATCGACGGCGGTGGTGCCGATAACGGGAGCCTTCACGGTAACGGTCTGGTCAATGTCGTTGATATCCTTGTGGTCGGCAATCTCGATACCGTTCGTGGCAACAGTCTCGAAGGCGACGAGCTTGGTGCCGGTCTTGATGCCGCTGGCATCGAAGGTGAAGGTCACGGTCGCGGTACCGCTTTCGGCTTCCGCCGTGAACTCAGCAGTCGCGGTGACGGGGTTGCCGTCGGCATCCACGAAAGCCTTCTTGGTGGACTTGTCCATAAGGGTTCCCGTGAGCGTGTAGGTCTGCCCGGCGGTAAGCCCGGTGTAACGGACATAATCGGTAACGGTAACATCACCCTCAGCGGTGACGGACTTGCTATTGTCCGCATCGCCCACGGCGCTTGTCGAGAGCTTCGGCGTGAGCACGGTCACCTGCTGGGAAACGTCGGATTTGTCCCTATGCTCGGCGAGCTTCGCACCCTTTGCATCGGTAAGCGTCTCATAGACCACGAGGGTCTTCCCCTTGAGGTCGTAGGAATCGAAAGCGTAGTCAAGCGTGACGGAACCTGCGGAGTCCTCAGCCGTGAAGGTCTTCTCGGCAGTGATAGCCTGACCGTTAACCGTGACGGCATCGCCGGTAGCGGCATCATGCAGTTCACCGATGACGGTGTAGGTCTTACCCGCGACGAGATGGCTGTACTCTACCTTGTCGGAAATCTTGACGGTGCCGACCCCAACGTAATGGTCGCTATCAGAAGCGTCGTAGGCGGTGGTGTGGATTTCCGGCTCCGGGTCATCGAAGGTGCCGAGGTCGATGGTCTTGGCATCACGGGTCACAGTAACAGTCGTGTTGATGAGCGCATAGCCCTCATTAGCGGAGCAGCGAAGCTCTTCGACGGAATAGGTGTCAAAGGGCAGGGCACCGAGCTTGTTGTCCGCCTTGACGGCATCGGAGGTGGAAGTGGTGCCGTTCCCATCGAGCACGCTGTTGTTGCCGAACCAGAAACCGGCGTTAGCATCGAGCTTCGTGCTGTCGATGGTGTCGCTTGCGGTCAGCGCCCAATCGTTCGCGTTGGTGTTCGAGTCATGCGCGTTCCAAGAGGACGCGGAGCTGAAATAGCCGTTCTCGTCGGTCACAGCGATATGGGACTCGCCGGTAGTGAGGGAGGTCACCTTGAAGGGCACGCCTGCAAGGTGCTCGGAACCGTTATCGGCCTTTTTCGTGAACTCGATATCGGAGCGGTAGACCTGCTCGGCAACCTCCGGGGCATTGTAGGTGATAACACCTTCAACGGAATTGTTTTCCTGAATCTTCTGGAAAGACACTTCATCAGACTTTACGTAGCCCATTGGGGCTTTAGTCTCACGTATGACAACGGTGCCACGTGGAAGTGCAGGAGTCCCATCAAGTCGATACCAGAAGGCATCGCCAGAGACAAAATGAGCAATGTCAAAGCTACAGAAACCGTTGGAGTCTGTACTAAACGTCCAAGAACGCATCGGCTTCACGTCGGCGTTCTTAAGGTCATCGTAGCTCTTGTAGTCAAGGGTGGCGTAGTAATCGACGGTGAACTCGGCACCTGCAAGGGTGGCGGAACCCTGCGGGAGGTTACCAGCGCCGTTATAGGTCTTCTGGCCGTCGTATTTACCAAGGAGCATAGCCATAGGGTCATTTGCGGGATTGTCGCTGACTGAGAGCTTCACAGGCGAGGATTCGCGATTCGCACCGGAAACATCTGCGGTGTAAACCTGCGAATCGGTGAAATATCCCTTGGGAGCCTTGGTCTCCTTCACATAGTAGCGTCCGGGGTTGAGCGAGACGGTGTTCGCGTTCCCGCTTACGTTCGTCGTAAGGGTCGCTACCTTGTTCGAGCAGTTGGAGTCAGTGTAGACCCCATATTCGGCACCTGCGAGGGAATAGCAGTCATTGGCATCGGTAAGGGTCTTATTTGAGGAGTCCTTATGCAGTGTCAGATATCCCTTGTGCAACGTCTTGATGACACGGTAGTAGCGAGCGGGATACTTGGGCGTGATTTTGGAAATCACGTTGCCGCCTGCGGAGTTCGGGAAATAGCCCTTTACAATACCGTCCGCGTGGCTGCAAGAGTTCCAGAAAAGGTCTTCCGAGCTGTTGCTGCCCCAGAAGAAGCCGATATGGCAGTCTGAATTGCTATGATTCCAGTCCGCCGGCTCCATGTAGATGATATCGCCCTTCTCAAGGATACCGGACGCGAGCATCTGCTCTTTGGAGCTGAATGTGTAGCTGACGGCATTGTTGTCGCGGCAATACTCATCCCATTTAGATGCGTTCGTCTCGTTACCCCTGTTGTAGCCGTCCTTGGCGGTATAGTTTCCGATGATGGATGTATTCGCTCCACAGGCACGGAGGACGGCAACCACAAAACCGGCGCAGTTCATATAGGCACCGCTACCGTACTCGCCCTTCGGTTTCCAGCAGTCCAAAGTGTCGATTGCGCCGCCCTCGCCATGAGGTCCTTTGTTGCCATATGGCGTGGTGAGGTAATACTCGTCGTTCTCGTGCTGGGAGAGCACGGACTCGACCGTCTTGGTGGCACCGAGTGCTTGGTCGATGGTCTGACCGGCAGCATAGGCGCTAACACCCGATTTCTGCGCGGCATAGGCAAGCCCGGTGGGGCAGGCCGATTGGAAGATGAGCACTGCGGTCATGACCGCAGTGAGCACCTTAGATTTCTTGATTCGTCCGAGAATCTTCATGTGTTCTTTTCTCCTTCCTTGTTTGCGTGGTTTTCTGTAGCTTCGTTGGTGGTTCGTTTGAACTGCGTTTCTCGTTTCGTTCTGTCTCTAACCGAAGTCATATCCGCCGATAGCCCCGGTGTTGTCTTCCTCGTTTTGACCTTCCCCGTCATCGTCCACGAAACCCTCGTCCTGAGAGATTTCTGCATCGCGGATGCGCTCGATGGCGGATTCGGTGTAGCCCATGATGCGGGCAATCTCATCATCCGAGTACGTCGGGTGCGCGTGCTTCAGATAGTCGAACACGGCGATGGCGCGACGGTTGATGGATTGCACTGTGGCATCGGAGTAACACAGCTGCTCCATGGCGAAGAACCGCTCACCGTTTATCAGCTCATCGCCCTCCCGCCACAGGAGCTTTTCGCCGTCCTTCTTGAGCCAGACCACATCGTCCAGCTCATCTGGCGAGACGAGGAGCATGGCGCTCCCGACCTGACGGGTGGCGGCGGGAACCTTGGTGCCCTCAAGGGTCACCTGCCCGCCTGCGTGCTGCGGATTTCCGTCATACCAGTGCTCTGCGAGGATGATGCCGTTTTCCTCA
>ENA-UOJQ01002695-UOJQ01002695.1-human-gut-metagenome-genome-assembly--contig:-P63-NODE-2695-length-10451-cov-6.762024_pt1 | contig 10451 bp, 7 predicted proteins | sample MGYA00242352_ERZ723899 | MGnify/ENA metagenome assembly ERZ723899 | reverse complement strand
AAGAGATTGAAAGCTCTGCTCTGAATGCCTTTACTACAGATATTATAAGCCAAAATAATAAAAATACACCCACAATAACCAAGCCTTTCTCCCACCACTTCTGTATATTGCAAATATCTGTAATGCTAAAATTAGCGATAGCACAAATAGTTTCTATAGCAGCAATGAAACTAACTGCGTACAAAAAACTGTCTTTCCAAAGTGACTTACTATATAATTTTGATAATTTCATCGTTATATTTTTATATCCAATACAAAAGTAGATATTTTTCTGCTAATCTATCTATTGAATTGATAGCTTTATCGTTTCAATCCTTTGGATTTCTTATCATTCCACGGAAGTTCCGAAGACACCCCTCCACCACTGGTGCCGACATGAACCTCTGCCTGTCCACCGGCGGCAAGAGTAAAAGCTGCTCCCAACAGCTCGGCCTGCTTCACGCTTACCTGTTCCTGCGGCTCGAAGACGGCATTGACAAACTCCTCATCTGTGATCAAGCCGTTGAAATGCCTTTGGGCCACATCATAGTCTATCTGGAACTTGGTGTCCTCAAAAAGTTCCTCTCCGACCCGTGTCCAGATGTGGAGCGACGGGTTCCGGTAGTTGGACACGTTGATTCGGACAAGCTCGGCACCGGATGAGAGGCTATAACGCTGAGGGTTTGCCTTACGGTCAAGCAGGCCTATCTGTTTTCGCTGCCTGTCTATGACGGCATCTTTCTCTTCTGACTGCCGCTCGGCGGTTTCCGCCCTGCGGATGGCTGCGTCTATCTCTTTCTGGTAGCCGTTCCGCAGCTTTTCGATTCCTGATTTATGTTGCTCCTGCAACCGTGCCTTTTCTGCCTGAAGAGCCTTAATCTGTTTATTGAGTTCGGCAATCTTCTCATCCTTGTCCGATAGTTCCTTTTTCGCTTTGGCAAGGTCTCCCTTGCCGAACCACGAGAGGATGGTGTTCCTGCCCTCCTGCGCCTTCTCCACATCTGCCTGCAACTTGGCTATGTCCTCCTCATAACGGATGACCTGCTGCCTGTAATAATCCGAATTTGCCTGATGTTTGGCGGTGGAGCCGACAATGCCCCGCTGCAGCCCGAACGGTTTCATGGCCGCAGCATAGCTGTTCTGGTATTCGTGCAGCCGCGTACGTCGCATCACATCATCCGCCGACAGCCGGGGACCGGATTTCGTTTCATACTTCTTCTCACCCTCACGTTTCCTGCGGACTCGCTCCCCGGTCACAATGGGAACGATGGTGGCGTGCAGGTGGGGAGTCTTCTCGTCCATGTGCAGCACGCACGATACAAGGTTCTCATTCCCGAATGTATCCCTTAGCCATTTGAGGTTGGCATCAATCCAACAGTCCAGTCTGCCGCCATTGGCAATCTTCATCATCTGTTCATGTGTCCCGGTCAGGATGATACGGATGGCTTTTGTCTGGTTTTTGCCGACCTTTCGGCGCAGTCCGGCGGTATTGATGCGGTGCTGTATCGCCTCGGTGCGGCTGGACACGCCATCGGGAAACTTGACCAGTTCCCGGTTGAGATGTGTCCGACCAGCATCGGCATTGTCCGGGACATATTTCTTCCCCTTGGCATCCTTTCTTTCTATATGGCATGACATACCAGAGTCATTACCGCTGCCACGCTGCAGGTGGCAGACCGCGTATTGTGTATTACTCATATCCGTTCGTTTTATGATTATAATTTCTGTTGTAAAATCCCGTCCTATTACCGGAGGCATATATTTGAAGTCGGAGGGACATCCCTCGGCCTATGGGCTTTTTGACTGCCGGAAGCGGAGCGGAGGCGGTGAAAATGCCCTAATAGGCTACGGGATTTTACAACCCCTTTTCCTTGGGACAGCAAGCTGTCCGGTTCCTTCCTGTCATTCGACTCTCCCTGCATCCACCAGTTCGAGGCCGAAGGTGTCGATGAAGGTCTGCAGTACGGGGTTGCGTTCTATCATCCTCGCAAGAATCATCTGCGGCGTGTCCTCCATCAGCAGGAAGTCGGCGATGTCCAGTCCGGCTTCACGCTGCGCACCGGTCGCAATCTTCTCCAGCATGTCGGAGCAGGTGGCACGCCTGCAAAAGGATTCCAGCATCGGTAGCCGTTGCTTCCATTCTTCCGTCGCCTTAAGGTCCGGGAAGAGAATCACTTCCCGACCGCCCAATATCTGCATGGCCTTGCTGTTGAAACACCCGTGCATCCCTCCAGTGGCAAGCCAAATGAAGTCGGGGATGAAATGGGCGGCGACAAGTGCCGTCTTCTCGCTCTCGACAACGGCTACGGGCTTGGCGGACATGGCGGCGGAAGTGTCCGACAGCAGGTGCTCTCCGAACAGGCACTGCTTCATCCTGAAGTCCGGCACCTTCCTTACCGAATGTACCCAGCTTACCTGGTTGAAAGGCTCCTTGATCCGGTGTCCCGTTTCAGCGTCGTAGCCCATGATCTTGCCCGCACGCACATTGCCGTCCCGGTCTGTCTGCCAGAATACGGCCGCACCGCCCCACCTCCTTGAGGTACCGACCCTGTATAGGCTGAATAGCTTGTCCACATTCTCCTTGCCCATCACTTTGGTAAAGTATCGGTACAAGGGGTTGATGTCGTACCTGCGCATGGACTGCTCCACCCAATCAGAGGGAAGAAAAGAAATCCGTGGTTTCTGTTCGGGCAATGCTCTTGCTGGCGGTCTTGCAGCTATCGGTGTGCCGCCAAACCTTTCCTGCCCATTCAATCTTTCTTTGACAGTCGGATTGTCCCGGAAGTATTCTTTCGGTGTGTAGTGGTAACCGCAACTGTTGATATGGTCGCACATGCCTACGCTGTCAGGGAAGGAAATCTCTCCCGCCTCGTCGATATAACGGGTGAAGCAGGCTTTCCTGCCGCACTCCGGACAGACGGTCTTGCTGCCCGGACGGTATTTCTGAAGATGGAATCTGTATTCGGTCATGATGCTCTCTTTTGTGGATTCCTGCAAGTGGAAACCGTCATTTGCAGTTTGCAGTTCCTGCAGTCTTGCAGGAAATACCTGTTTTTAGAACCCTGAAACTGCAAAACTGCAAAGACTGCAGGCTGCAACGAGGGGGTCATCCGTTGCAGTCTGGGGGTGACGGTTCATTGTCTGTCATATTAAATTTCCCAGATTTATCATATATGATTTTCTCGTAATGCCCGGCCTTGGACTTCCGCAGCAGCCTGCTCCGGCACAGCTCCTTGAGGTAGTTCATCACCGTGCGCTCGCTGACATTCTGCAATTCCTTCCCAATGGCGATGGCAGTTTTCGTGTCGAACGTGTCCGGCAACAGCGACAGCAGCACCTTGGGCGGATCCTCGCACATGTCCTCCGCCACGAATGAGCGGATGCGGCGGTACGAGTCCTCGAAGTAGCCGTTCAGCCGGATGGCGGCTTTGACGGAAGCCAGATCCACAAACTGTAGATGGCTCTCGTCGATGGCATACCGCAACACCTGCATGAGCAGGGCCAGCCGTGCCACTTGCGCCGGATGCTTCATCTCGCGACTCTCCACTTGGGCGTCGTCCTCTATCCGGTTGATGCGTTCCACTTTCCTGTTCCACCAAGAGAAGAAATATTCCCTTGCCTCCCTGTCCATAGACAGCACATGGGGCATCCTTTCTTCCTCTCCCGTGTCATAGTCCAAGGCGAGTACCTTGCCAAGTATCTGTTCCCATCGTGCCGCCGCCATGGAAGCCCTGTCCTCCCCGCCATCATCCCAATCGGTCCATTTTGACACTTCACGGGATTTGGGCAGCACGAACAGGATACGGTCGAGCAGTCCGTTCTCCTCGAAGCCTTTTTTCAGAAGCTCGTGTACACGCTTGGTCTGCGTGGTCCCGATGATGTTGATGCACGGCTGTTCAATATGCACAGGTATAGTGTTGCTGACCCTTGTCACATCCAGTGCCCCGCCGCTCCATGCCGTGAGCAGCTGCTCTATGAGCTGTCCGTTGGTATAGCGGTTGGCAGAGTTGAACATCCCCATGATCTCGTCCACGAGGATGACCACGCTACGGGGATTGTTGTTGTGCGTCAGCAGGAGCGATTCGGGGGTGAAGTCGGACACGACGGTACGCCGCAGCACGGGCTTCTTCCCGTTTTCCCCGGCAGCTTTCCATGCCTCCAACTCCGACTCATACGCCTTGAACAGGGCATAGTCGTGCTTCCGTATGGGACGGTATGCCGCCTCCAGCGGCGGTGTCTTGCCCAGTCCCGGCCTGCCCACGAGGATGATGTAGAGGGCGGCATTGCTCTGCCATTCGCCTTTGATGCGGATACGGTAGGTGCCGCCCAATGCCGCAGATACAGCCGAAATCATGGCCGTCGCGATGAACTCTGTCTTGTAGTTTTCGTACCGGGCCATGTCAAGGATGACGGATTGAACCGTCTGCGGGAACACTTCCAGAGGGAAGCCGGTGTCTTCGGTATGTTCCGCCTCCATGCGGATCATGTTGCACAGTTCAAGTCGGGTGTGTGTCATGTCAGCCATTTCTCTTCTTGCAATAGGATGTCACACTCTCGGATTTCCCTCCCGTCTGCACACGCCGGACATCCGACCTGGCATACATGTTCTTGTTGCCCACCTTGACGGGGACGAGGTAGCCGCGTTTCGCCCACAGGTTGAGCGTGCCCTCGCACACGTTCAGCAACTCACGGACCTGTTTTGTATTGAGATAAGTCTCCTCCGCTTCACGCAGTATCGCGGCTCTCTGTTCTTCCTGTTGCGCCATGATGGTACGCTGCACGATAGATTCAGCGAACATTTTAAGGTCAGCGGGAGTGACTTCCAGTTTCACGTTCGCTCCCTGCTCGACCAGACTCTCTATGGTAATCATAAATATCAATTTTGAAGTTTGTGATGACCATCTTCAAAAGTTCCCTGGTGCCCCGCTTCCGATGGCTTATAAAAGAGAAGCACCGCCTATCCCCGGGAAGAGGATTGACGGTGCAAAAGTATATGCGAATTGAAACGGATTGATATATAATGCCTTGTCTTAAATTGTCATGACAATTCAAGTCTGCATGACCATGTAAAACGGCTCATTTTGCCTTATCCGGTAGTAGTTTCCGTTACATCTTCGGAGATGATTTCCTTGATTTCCTGTACCAGTGACCGGAACAGTTCCCTGTTCTCGTCACTCTCGATAAGAGGAGCCATCTGGTCTTTCCCGTTTTTGATGATATGCTTTGCCGTCTTCAGGAAGCCGACCGCCTGCCGTATGGCGCTCTCGCTTTTCAGCGATGGCAGGTCGGGAAACTGCAATGCCATCCCCACGCTGTACTCCTTCGCGGCGTGCATTCCGGCCACCAGCCGCAGGTCTTTCAGCACATAGAACGGGAGTGCCTGATGGACGGCACTCGTGTTTATGGAAACGAAACGGCGGATACATTGTATAACCGCTTCTTTATTTCCGCACTTGAGATAATCCGCAAGTGGTCGCTCCTGTATCTTTTTCTTTCCTGCCGTCCGCAACGCTTGCGGTGCCGTGCCGATACCGGATCCCGTTGTGCTTGTCTGAATGCTTCCGGTATCATTACCGCCCATCTTGTCCTTTACGGACTGCAAAGCCCATTCGCCGATGCCGCCTTTCTCAATCGCGTCCTTCATGGCGAAGTGTCTGTTCCAGTCCTCCTGCGTGCGGAAGCCGTTCTTTATGGACACCTCGATAATCTGCCTGACGACAATGGAACAGCCCATCCTCTCGGCGTTCCCTGCCTTGGGATGCCCGGCCTGCCTGCTGACCATGTCCACCATGGCCTCGAAGCTCTTGCCGTAATACAGCCAGCTCAATACAAGAGGGGCGGACAGGGTCACGCGGCGTTTTCTCAGGCTCTGTCTGAAAATGTATTTCATTCTGCCCCAGAATGTGGTCGGAGGCGGGGCTGTGTCTTCTTCCCTCTGTTTCCTGTAAAGTTCCACGATCTTCCCCGGCACTGCGTTCTCCTTGAAATGGAGGTCTATGTTCCTGAAGCTGTCCGTGCTGTCGTCACACCATGACTGTTGCCATTCCTGCCTGATTCCGGGCAGTTGTTTGAATATGGCACGGCATACGGCAAGGTACTGCACCTCGTTCCCGTCCGCCATCATTTTCGCGAAGCGGCGGTATTCTTCCCTGTGCGCGTCCTTCCACTGGAGGATGTCAGCCTTGAACTGTTCGTATGTCAATTTCTGCTCGTCCATATTCATATTGCATTGTCTGTGGAGGGGAAACAGGGAAATTATCAGTCTAAAAGGTTTACCAGCTCCTTCTTCATCTCGTCGTCAATTTTGCGGTACCGTGCGAAGGCCCGGCTTCCTTCCGAATGTCCCGACATAGAGGCTATCAGGTTCGGGTCCTTGACCTGCCTGTAGAGATTGCCGATGAAGGTCTTGCGTGCCGTATGGGTAGATGCCACCTCATACAAGGGTCTTGCCACGTCCTCCCTTGTCTTGGGGTCGAGGACTATGACCTTGCGGTCGATGCCCACATACTTGAGTATCTCCTTTATCTTCTTGTTGTAGCCGAAGTGCGAGAACCGGGGGAGCAGGGCGTTCTCCAGATCCTTGTAGCGTTCAAGTATCTCCCGTGCCTTTTGGTTGAGCGGTACACGCACCGTATTGGCATGCTCCATCTTCGTCTTCTGCGGGATGTACTCCACGAAGCCGTCCACGATGTTGGCCTTGGTCAGCCTGTTCAGGTCGCTCACGCGGCATCCTATCAGGCACTGGAACATGAAGATGTCGCGGTAAACCGGATAGGTAGGCCCCATGCCGCTCAGGTCTGCATAGTACACCTTGTCACGCTCTTCAAGTGTCAGGTAGAACGGGTCGCCGTACATCGGCCGGGCAATCTGGTACTGGTCGAAGGGATTGTTCCTTGTCAGTCCGCGCTTGATGCACCACTTGACGACGGTGCGGATGCGGTAGAGGGAGCCCGACATGCTGTTCTCGGAACGCTTCTGCCCGACATCGCGGTGCTTCTCGTTCCGATAGAATACGGGATACATGTCCACATATTTGTATTCCTCCTGCATCCACAACTTGAAGTCCCTGATGTCGTCAGCCGTTATGGTATCGATGCAGAGGTGAAAGCCCCGCTGATGCAGCACCTCGTGGCGGAAACGCTCGTAGCGCAGCACCTTGTTGAGATTGTCGAGGTGGTGCTTGCGGCTTTCGTCCGCGAGCGGTGTTTCCTCGATGTATCTCCGTATCTGGTACGAGAGCAGGTACTCGTCGGCCCTGTTGCCGCCCCTCGCGTTGATGTTGGGATGGTGGTATTCCTCTATCAGGCTTTTGAGCCAGTTGCCGTCCACGCCCCGGTGGTACTCTTTCGTGATAAGGTGGGTAATCTGCTGCACGTCCTTGTCGAAGCCCATCTTCTTCTCCTCCGACACCAGAGCCACGCGGGGCTTGTAGCCCTGCCTTTCCGGGCTCCAGTGGTTGGGGTTGATGGAGAGTTCGCTCGCGGCCTTGATGTCCACGCCGCCGATGTCACGGACACGGAAATAGATCCGTGCCTGGTCGGTGATGTTGTTCTTGGCGGCGGTCTTCCGGATGAATGCGGTCACTTTCATATGTATGTCCTCCTTTCTGTCTTAGTCTATCATGTCCACAAGCCTGCGCTTCATGTCATCGTCTATCGTGCGGTAGCGGCTGAACGCCCTGCTGCCCTCCACATGCCCCGACATGGAGGCGATAAGGTTTGGGTCGGGCACCTGCCTGTATAGGTTGCCCACGAAGGTCTTGCGTGCCGTGTGGCTCGTGGCCACCTCGTACAGGGGCTTCTGCACGGTATTGTAGCCGTGCGTGTCGAGGATGGTCACCGTCCTGTCTATGCCGCAACGCTTCAGCAGTTCCCGTATGCCGAGGTTGTAGGTGTGTATCTGCCTGAACGGGAACAGTCTGTCGGAATTGGCATCGTAGCGTTCCAGTATCTTCAACGCCTTTTCGTGCAGCGGCACCCTGACGGTCTTCGCCTGACATTTCTTCGTCTTCTGCGGCATATATTCCAGAAAACCGTCCTTGATATTGTCCCTTGTGAGACGGTAAAGGTCACCCACGCGACAGCCGACATAGCAGTGGAACACGAAGATGTCACGGATGACGGCCAGCTTCGGGTTGTCGCTCAGGTCTGCGTCATACAGGATGTTTCTTTCTTCGGAAGTGAGGAAAAACGGGTCGCCGTAGGTAGGCTCCTTGCAACCGTAGAGGGCATAGACCTCGTTGTCGGAATACTTCATCTTCTTGCACCAGTGCAGGAAAGTGCAGAAAAGGTTCATGATGTTGATGACGGTCGTGCCGGAAAGCGGCCTCGGACGGTGGTTGATGAGTAGGCGGGGAGCATAGAAGTCGGGATGCTCCTGCCGCAGCAGGTGTTCGTTCACCACATAATCCCGGAAAGCGTTCATCTGCTCCAGCGTGACGGTCTCCACGAAGAGGGTGAAGTCCGCCTCGCCCAGTATCTCCCGGCGGTAGTCGTGGTAGCGGGTCATCTTGCGCTCGAAGCGGACGATATGCTCCTTTGTTCTCTCCGCACCGTCAAACTTCTCCAGATACTCGTGGACACGGGCGAGCAGGTTCGGGTGGTTGCGCTCGAAGGCACGGGCAGGGTACAGCACATCTTCAATGACCTGCCTCATCCACCTGCTGTCCGCCTTGTCCGAAAAGGTCTTCTCCGCCCGCTCTATGATGGCGGCGATCTGTTCCGGCAGCCGTTTCTGCTCGGCGGCAGGAACAGCCGTCGTGCGCCTGTAGCTGAGGGTGTCGGAATCCCAGTACTTGTCTTGCACTTCAAGCGGGGAAACAACCTTTATGTCCACATTCTTATCCCTGACCCTGAAACAGATGTTCGAGGCCCCGGGGGAAGACTTTTTCAGATAGACGGTAACTTTCATCTGCGTTGCTTTTTCGGTTATGCGGCAAAGGTATAACAAATTCCCGTAAATGTTCCCATATATCCCGAGGAAACTTGCAACGAATTAAGACAAATTAAAAAGTCATTCCCGAATCTGATACCACATAAAATACAGTATATCAATGATTATATTTGCAGATGTTTAGCTCTTTTTTTCATTTTGGGCTGTATCCGACTCCCCTAATATCATATATTGCAGTTCCACACTTTCTTTTTGTATTATACGCCATAGCGGAGTTGATGTGGCACAAATGATTGTGCTATGGTAAATATACCTCTTTGGCAGCAGATTCTATCTCCCGAGGGAAGAAAAGTATTCAAGTTGAAGACAGGCCCGAGCATTCCATTTCTTGTCGGTGTCTATTTTATGCATCACCTGTTGGAAGAGAACGAATTAACCACGGATAGTTGTATCCGCCGAGTGTTTGAGGAGATTCTGAATACGAAAGGCGATACGACAGTAAATATCGTTCATTGCCAAACCATAGATGCAAAGGTCATAACCATTAAACCCTCTAACGATAATACCAGCCTGACTGATTTGTCTATCGACAGATGGGTAAAGCTGCTGTGGGAGGAATATGGCAAATACATTCAAAACAGACGATTCTCCATTGACAAGGACGATCATTCATGGAGAGAGTTTATCAAAGAGGAAAAGGAAATTATCGAACAACTCAAAATATTTGTACTATGAAAAAACTATTCTTATTTGCCTTGTTTGCAGCCTTGTGTTGCAGTTGCACAGAGAGCGGTACGGACGATGATCCCGATCAGGGGCAGAACGACTATTCCAACGTGGAGGTTACGGGCATTTCACTCAATTACCATGACCTGACATTTTCCAGTGCAGGCGGGGAGAAAACCGTCGCCGTATCTATTTCGCTGGTCAGCGATTCTGGACACTATATCGAACCAGAGTGGAAACTCACAGGCGGAGCATCGTGGTGCACCCCGTCCCGCACGAGCGGTGTAAGCAGCAATGTCGTTACTTTTACAGCCTCTGAAAACAACAGCGACCAAGAACGTAATGCAACGTTCACATTCTCGTGCGGCAGACACTCGCAAAACCTCGTCGTCACACAAAAGTCCAGCGGATCGTTGACGGTCACCACCTCCAAAATCGAAATGGGAGCAGCAGGAGGCGAAGCCGTTATCGAGGTGATGGCTGACATCGATTATACCTATGAAATCGATTCGAAATGCAAGGGCTGGATTACTTATAAGGGAACCCGCGCCGTGCAGACCTCACGGCTGGTATTCAATGTCGCAGCCAACAGCGGCAAGGAGAAACGGGAAGGCAGGATTACGATTCGCGGCGGGGGACGCACTGAAACCGTGACGATCTATCAGGCGGGAGAGACACCTACGATCGTGTTGACGCAGAACAAATACGAGGTATCGGCCGCAGGCGAGACGATCAAGGTCGAGATCAACAGCAATGTCGATTTCACCGTATCGATTCCTTCTTCCCCCAGCTGGAACGAAGAGACGGGAACACGTGCATTCTCGACCCATACGAAATACTTTACGATCTCGCCC
>ENA-UOJQ01002694-UOJQ01002694.1-human-gut-metagenome-genome-assembly--contig:-P63-NODE-2694-length-10458-cov-19.599442_pt1 | contig 10458 bp, 7 predicted proteins | sample MGYA00242352_ERZ723899 | MGnify/ENA metagenome assembly ERZ723899 | reverse complement strand
ACGGCGAACGGTAAAAATAAAGTTTTTTCTGTCTGTGGTCATTCCTGTGGTCAAAGCCGCTTTTGTGCCGTTTTCGGCAACCGGGGGAAATCCAGCAAACGCAGGTGTCGCAAGGCTTTGCGGCGTTTCGCCTCATCCTATCCCGGATACAACCACGGCACTCCCAAACCAGGCGCGATACCAACTTCGCTATACCCGGATATTCAATTTCTGCCATGATACCACGGCGAACGGTAAAAATAAAGTTTTTTCTGCCTGTGGTCATTTTACATTTCTTCCATCCTACCATGCCGCGCGGAAAAAAGCAACAGGAAGCGGGCGATTTTCTGCCCGCTTTCTGCTGCTTTTTTGTATCGTTCTCTCGCTGTCAGTCCTGCTGGACCAGCGGCAGCGTTACATCTGCTCGGAACAGATCTGCGTCGATGGACAGCCGGAACGTGCCGCCCATCAGCTGCACAAGGCTTCGCACGATGGAAAGCCCCAGCCCGCTGCCCTCCGTGTGGCGAGAGGTATCTCCTTGCACAAAGCGTTCCATCAGCTCGTCGGGAGAGATGTTCAACTCTGCCCGTGACACATTCTTGAAGCTCAGGGTCATCTGCCCGTCGGACACCACGCCGGACACGTAGACGCGGGTCTCCGGCATGGCGTATTTGCAGATGTTGGATACCAGATTGTCCATGACGCGGCTGAGCAGCTTGCTGTCGGCGGCCACCACGGGCTGCCCCTCCGGCGACTGGGTCACCAGCGTCAGATGGCAGTCCGCCAGCCGATCCTGATACTCGCCGGCGATCTGGCTGAACAGCACACTCACATCTATGGGCTGCACGTCCACCGGCAGCGCGCCGGAGGACGCCTTGGACGCCTCCACCAGATCCTCCGTCAGCTTTTTCAGCCGCTTGCTCTGCCGGTCCAGCACCGCAATGTACTCCTGGGCGGCGGGGGAGGGAATATCCTCCTTTTTCAGAAGATCTACATAGTTGACGATGGATGTCAGCGGCGTCTTGATGTCGTGGGACACGTTGGTGATCAGCTCCGTTTTCATCCGCTCGGCGCGCACCTGCTCCTGCACGGCGCTCTCCATGCCGCTTTGCAGCCGGTTCATGGCCTGTCCATACCGCCGGAAGGCGCCGAACAGCCGCCTGGTGTCCACCGGCGTGGACAGGTCGCCCTCTGACAGCTGCTTGCCGTTTTTCTCCAGCGTCCGCAGGTTCAGGGCGATGGCCAGCACCGCCAGCAGCTCCACGAGCTTCAGCACCAGAAAATACTCTCCGTAGTAATTCATCTGATACAGTCCGATCTCCAGCAGCGCCAGACCCAGCCCTACCAGCGCCGTTTTCCACACCAGCGGGATGCCGGTGGCGATGCGCCACAGCCACAGGGTCACGCCTCGCAGGATGCGCCACAGCAGCCGCAGTATCCGGGCGGTCAGGGAACCGCGGATGACGGAACCGGCCTTGCACTGGGCGGCAAAGACGCACAGAAACAGCAGCATGACCGGTATCAGCGCTGCACAGAAAAGAACCCGCCCCCATTCTGAATAGAAGGTGTCCCATCCGATGAAGAAGGCGCTTAGCAGCGCTAACGCGAACACGTCGGAGGGGATCTTGTCCAGCCACGTCAGGTGGATATCCTCGCGGCCATGCCAGTGCCCGGCGGAAGCCATGGAGAAGCCGAAGCAGAACAGCGTCAGCAGGCCGCACAGTACCGTGAGGAAAATGGTCAGACCGGTATGCGTCAGCAGCCACGAGCAGACCAGATAGGAGTAGCTGGGGGCTTGACCGCTTTTCTCCAGCAGGGTAGCGGTGATGGCGACCTGAATGGAGGTAAGACCCGTGCTTTCCGACAGGTGGTAGACATACAGCTCCTGCGTGTCATACAGCAGCTTGTCGCTCTCCGTCAGATCAAAGTTGGCCAGATATGTCTCGCCAGTGTCCGGGTCGGATACGACAAGCTGGCAGGAGGAGAGCTCCCGGGAGAATGCATCGGCAAACAGCCGGGGCAGCTCCGACAAAAGCTGCTTGGCGGCTTCCGGATTATATTCGTCGGAGTCGGCCATGTCCGTGTTGACGAAGTAGTACGACTTGTCCAGCAGCCCTACGCTGTCCAGTTGGGCGCAGAGATAGTCGTTGGCCATGCTGAGACTGTCGTAGCACTGCTCCTGATACAGGGTCTGCCGCAGGCATGCGCCGTCGTCCAGAAAGACGTTATAGCTGACCAGTATGCCAATGCCGATGCCGCCCAGCACGGTCAGACCGCCCAGCACCAGCGTCAGCACGAAGGCAGCGGCCTTGGCCCAGGCCTTGTCCAGCCATTTTCTCACTTGATACCGCCCTCCATTTTATAGCCTTTTCCCCAGACTACCTTGATGTACCGCGGCTCTGAGGGGTTGATCTCGATCTTCTCCCGCAGGTGCCGGATGTGGACGGCGATGGCGCCGGCGGCGTTGAGGGGCACGTCGTCCCACACACGGCGGTAAATCTCGCTGGGGGAGAACACGGTGCCCGCGTTCTTCATGAGAAAGCGCAGAATGTCGTACTCCTTGGGGGTCAGTGCGGCGTTTTCACCGTCCACGGTCACGGCCTTGGCGTTGTCGTCCAGCCGGATACCGCCGATGATCAGTGTGCTGGGCTGCACCGTGCCGCCGCCCAGCTGGAGATAGCGCCGCAGCTGGGACCGCACACGGGCCAGCATCTCCACGGGGTTGAAGGGCTTGGTGATGTAGTCATCCGCCCCCACGTTGAGACCCAGCACCTTGTCGGTGTCCTCGCTCTTGGCCGTCAGCAGGATCACCGGCACGTTGCTGGTCTGGCGCAGCTGCGCCATGGCGGTGAGCCCGTCCATCACCGGCATCATGATGTCCATCAGGATGAGATGCACCTCCTCCCGGGCAGCCACAGCCAGCGCTTCTTTCCCGTTGTAGGCCTTCAGCACGCGATAGCCCTCCGCCGTCAGATAGATCTCCAGTGCTGAAACAATATCCTGCTCATCGTCACAGACAAGAATGGTATACATGTGCCGCGCCTCCTTTTCATACTCCGTTTATCATACGGGAAAATGAGGCGCGGCACAATAGGGGAAGTTTAGTTTTTCATTAAGTTTGCCGGCAGGCGTGCCGCCGCGCCGTGGCGGATGGGCTTCCACTCCACCTTCATGAACAGCGCCGCAAAGGAGATGGGGATGTAGGTGAACATGAACAGGGGGAAGCTGAATGTGTACATCACTTTCTGCCAGGCGGGAGCCTGGATGCGGTCCCACTCGGTGGCAGTGGTGACGGCGCCGATGGCCAGCAGCGTCAGATAGATGCCGCCCAGGCACTCCAGCAGGGACCGCATGGCGAACCACAGTCCTGCGCCCTCGGCCAGACCGATGCCCGCCAGCGTCACATTGGCCAGGATGCTGACGCACGTCAGCACAAAGGCGGGCATGATGGCCATGGCCATATCGAAGCAGCTCCAACTGCCCCGGGCTGCGCCCTTCAGCAGCTTGCCGCCGTACTTCTGGAACACCTGGATGTAGCCCTTGGCCCAGCGCAGCCGCTGGCGGCAGGACTGACGGAAATCCGTGGGCTGCTCATCGTAGAGCACCGCGTCCTCGCAGATGGCGATGATCTCGCCGTCAGTGATGTGACGGACAGAGAACTCAATGTCCTCCGTCAGCAGGTAGAACTGCCAGCCGTTGGTTTTGTCCAGAATACGCTGGGAGAACAGGAAACCTGTCCCACCCACGGCGGCGCTGGTGCCCAGCCGCATGCGTGCGCCATTGAGGTAGCGGCTCTCCCGCAGGAACCACAGGGCGTAGCCGGCGCTGATCCAGTTGTCGGCATAGTTCTTGCTGTTGCGGTAGCTGGTGACGATCTCGTACCCGCCGGAGAACACGGCGTTCATCCTCTCGATGTAGTCCGGCGACAGCACATTGTCCGCGTCGAACACGAAATAGCCGTCGAAGCCGTCGGGATAGTCGGCCTTGATGTGCTGAGTCAGAAAGTCCAGGGCGTAGCCCTTGCCCACGTTGATGTGGTTGAACCGCTCATACACCACGGCGCCGCGGCGTCGTGCGATGTCGGCGGTGCCGTCGGTGCAGTTGTCCGCCACCACGAACACCGTGAGCAGCGCGGGATCATACGTCTGCTGCCGCAGACTGTCCAGAAGACCGCCAATGACGGCAGCCTCGTTCCGCGCCGCGATGAGCACAGCATAGCGGTGGGTCGAGGGAGGGCAGGGAAGGGGGCGCTGCTTTTTGGCCAGCACCAGCGGTATGTAGAGGAATTGATAGGCATAGCAGATAAAAAACAGCGCCGAGATCAGCGCGTTCACGGTCCGCAGAGCAGTTTCCATGAGAGACACTTCCTTTCTTTCTCTGTGTCTCCTATGGTAGAGAAAAAGCCATTAAGAAACAAGGAACCGCCGGATTAAGAATCCATTAAGATGAAACAGAGGCGGAGACGCTTTTCACGCCTCCGCCTCTGTTCTCAGAAATCCCGCTTCTGCCCCGCGGTGACGGCCATGCCCGCCGCGCTGACCAGCGCCAGCGCGGCGTACACCGCCATCCCGCCGTCCCCCGTCTTGGGGGAGACGGTAGGCGCATCGCCGGGGCTGCGCCCACCGTGATAGCGGTTGCGGAACTCCAGCACGTCGTACTTGCCGCCCTGCATGTCGGCATCACCGTACACCGCCGCAGTGCGGCCCTCCGGCGTCACCGTGATGGCGATGTAGTACACACGGTCATCGTACTGCCCGCTGTGGCGCTGTCCCGCCTCCTGCCGCAGAGTGTATACATGCCGACCCTCCCGGGTGCAGGGGATGGTCAGCACCGCGCTGCCGCCGCCGGAGACGGCGCAGGTATACGCGCCGTTACGGCTCCCCTCCGGCAGGGGCGCGCCGTCGGATGCCGCCCGCAGCGTCAGGGTGAACACCTCCGGTACGTCAGGCGCATCGCCGCTGACCGTCACGCGCACCGGCAGCTCTACCGCTGCGCCGGCGGCCATGGCGGTGACGACACACAGCGCAGTCAGCAGGGCCAGCAGCGCCGCTGCGGCCGGTATCCTTCTCGTCATACCGCCGTCAGCTCCTCTGGCTGCGCCGACGCAGGAACATCGCTGCGCCGCCTGCCGCCGCCATGGTCAGCAGCACCGCGTAGGGAGCGCTGTCCAGCAGCACGCCGTTGTCGATGCTGCCGCCCTTGGTGTTGGTGAACTCCGCCGTGGCGGCGGCAGCTTCGATGGTGCCGCTGTCGCCGGTAACGGCGGTGGTGTAGCCCTCACCGGTGTAGTCATCCTCGGTGACGGTGTAGCTCATGCCGTAGGGCAGGTTGGTCAGGCTGGCGGTCTGCCCGTGCTTCAGGGTGAAGTCCACAGTACACTGGCCGTTGTCATCCCACGCCGGGGTGAAGCTCTGGTCCACGCCGGCCACGGAGAAGCCGATGGTACTGTTCATGTCATAGCCCGACTGCCTGGTCAGGGTCACATGGAAGCGGAAGTCCTTGTCACGGTCGCCCAGCAGACCGGTAACAGTCTTGGTTACGTTCAGCGTACCGGCGGAATACGTGTTGAGGATGTTATCCTGCTTGCTGCCATCCGCACTGCCCAGATGGACGGCGGCCACGCGGACCTTGCCCTCCCCCTCCGGCTGCAGCACCGTGATCTTCAGATACAGCGCCTGCCCGTTGTAGGTGACACCGGCGGTGCTGCCCGCGCTCTCAGTGATCTTATAGGTATAGATGCCCACGCTGGAGAACTCCGGCAGGGGCAGCGCGAAGCTGCCGGACGCACCGGCCGTCGTGGCGGCGCCCTCACTGAAGGCGATGTCAAAGGTGCTGGGCGTAAAGACAGGCATATCCGCCGCAGCGGTGATGGCGGAGTCCGTCACGCTGTCCGCCGCGATGGAGAAGCGGAACGTCTCGGCGGGACTGACGGTCCCGTCGTTCACCAGCTGATAGAGCTTGGTGATGGGTACCTCGGTGATGTCCTCGTAGGTCTGGCCGTCCACTGTGATGCTGGGTCTCGTGGGCGCCTCTCCTTCCACAGCAAAGGCCGTGGCGGTCAGTCCCAGCGCCAGAAGCAGCGCCAGGAGCAGGGCAAAGCATTTTTTCATACGTAGTCCTCCTTGCAACATAATGTGTTCTGCTGTATCAAAACCGCACATGCGGCGCAGCACAAAAAAGGTCAGGCGCGGCGCTTCCGACTCCACAGCAGCAGCCCGCCGCCGCAGCATACCAGCGCTCCTGCCGGCAGCAGGGTGCCTCCGGCTACGCCCAGATCAGGGACGGCCCGCTTCGTGTTGACGAACACCAGCTCCCCGCCGTCCCCCAGCGTCACCGCACCGCTGTCGCCGCTGCGGCCGCTGTTGGTGACGGTGTAACCGGCATGCTCCGTCTCCGTCACCGTCACGACCCCGCCGTAAGGCAGTCCGGTGAAGGTCAGGCTCTCCCCGTGGCGCAGGGCAAAGACCGCCTGCCCGCCGGACACGGTGTAGCCCTCGCCGGCCGGGAAGGGAACGGCCTGACCGTCCACCGTCAGCACCGCCGTAAAGGGGAATGCCTTCGACCGGTCGCCCATCTCGCCCTCCACCGTCTTGCGGACGGTCAGACTCCGGGAAGTGCGGTTTACAAAGGCCAGCGCACCGCCGTCCCATACGCTGCCGTTGACGGTGATACGCACCGCGTCATCCACACCGTTGGGCAGCACCGCCACACGGTACATCTCGCCGCCGCACCAGAAGCCGTCGGCCTCCGCCTCGCGGATGCGGTAGCAGCGGGGCGCGGTGTCGCCGGCGGCCAGACCGATGACCAGCCGCCCATCGGCAGCTTCCTCACCGGTGACGGTGATGCCCGTTTCGTGGACCTGCCGCAGCACATTCCCCTCCGCGTCCGTCTCCTCCAGCAGGAACCGGAACGTCTGGCGCTGGCCTGCCGCCGCGCCCAGCAGCGTCTTGGTCAGCGGCAGGGAGATGGCGTAGTCATAGGTGGCGTTGGTGACGGTGACGGCCACGCTGCCGCCCACCGGCACCTCACCGTCGGCGCTTGTGGGGGAGGTGACGCCCTCCGCCGTGACGGCGGCGTCAAAAGCGGCGCGCCAGCCCTCCGGCGGCGTTTCCGTCACGGCGTAGGCCGTGCCCGCCAGCAGTCCGGTGAACACCGCTGTCTCTCCGTGGGTCAAGGGCACGATGCCCGCCGTCTCCACCGTCCGCTCCTCACCGTTCACCGTGTAGGGCGTGCCCGCCGGCACCGCCTCGCCGCCCAGAGCCACGCCAATGTCGAACGCCCGCCCCGCCGCGGCGTCGGAGCCCTCCGCCACCCGCTTTGTCACCCGCAGCTCGCCCAGAGAGCTGGTATCCACCACGTTGCGGTACGTCACCAGCTGGGTGGCCGCGGCGGTGAGGGTATCGGTGCGGAAGCCGGTGAAATCCTCCTCCGCCGTGGGGCTGACGGTGGTGCCGGTGCCGCTGCCCACGGTGTACTGCACCTGCCGGTACTGTCCCGTCAGCCGGTCCGGCATGGTCTCCTCCACCAGATAGTCATAGCTCCCGCCGCCCAGCGTCAGCATGTCGGTGAACTGGGCCATCTGCCCCGCCTTCAGGGTGAAGTACCCGCCTGCCCCCACGGCGCCGCTGCCCACAGCGGTGCTGTTCTCCAGCAGCTGATACGCCGTGCCCTCCGGCACGTACAGGCTGCCGTCCGGCCGCAGCACGCGGAACCGATAGTCCATGGCGCCGGTGAGATAGCGGTTCAGCTCCTGCTCGCCGCCGGATAGCTCCTTGGCCACGGTCAGGGAGTTGTTGGGCAGGGTAGGCGTGTTGAACCGCAGATAGCAGTAGGACACATTGCCGCCCCGCTCCAGATAGAAGAACTGCAGCGTGTGCTTGGTGTAGTCCCCAAAGGTGCTGCCGTCAAAGCTGCCGGTCATACCGGCGGTCTGGAACTTTTTTGCCAGCGTAGTGGTGACGTAGTCATCGGCCTCCGCCGCACCGGACACCCCCTCTCTGGGATGGGTCACATCACCGGTAGCAAAGTTGATGGAGCCGCTGTTGGCACCGTGGGTGCCGCCAATGTCCAGCACCAGCACGCCGTCGATGTAGACGAACACGTCGTCGTCCCCCAGAAACTGGAAGATCATATCCTCGCCGTTGATCTTTCCGTCGGCGGGCATGTAGAAGTCAAAGGACATGGACATGCCGAACCACAGGTCCACCTTGCCGTCCGGCAGGCGGTAGGCGGCGGGACTCCTGCCTCTGGGGTCCTCTGTGGCGCCGGTCAGGTCGTTGAACGGCAGGAAGTTTCCGTTAAAAGCGATCGTCCTGTCGTTGAATACCGTCTTGCCGTCAGGCTCCACATAGCCGGTGTACCAGGGCCGCACGATGCCGTCATACAGCTGAAACCGCCCGCTGGCCGCGTCATAGCTGGCGGCATTCCGCAGAGAGTCATAGTAGAGATAGCCCTTGCTGTCCCGCTGGAACAGCCCCGTGCTGCCGCCGCGCCCCACGGAATAGACGGTCTTGCCGGGGACGGCGCTGTCGCTGAACAGATAGCCCAGACTGCCGCTGGCTTTACTGCCGGGGATGCCGGTGACGTAGGGCCACTTGTTGTCCTCCAGCGTGGGGGACATGCTGGGCCGCGCTCCGCTTCCGCTGGCGTCTCCGTCCACCGAGGCGCCCCAGCTGTGATAGAACTCCAGCGGTCCCTGTCCGTTGATGGCCCCCGTGTAGTTGAACAGCTGCATGGTCACGTTGTCCGCAGGGGCTCTGGATACCTGCGCCGCCAAGGCCGCAGGGCGGCTGTCCTCCATGTTCATATAGACGCTGTCCTCGTCCACCTGATACGCGCCGCCTGCGGCGTATACTGCGGCGGGCAGCAGCGTGGCCGCCAGCACCAGCGCCAGCAGGCCGCCCAGTACCCGCAGTCCTGTCCTTCCGTACCTGTTCATCGCTCCGTCCTCCTGTCCTGCGTCAGTGCGGCAAGCCTCTTGCCTTTCGCGGAGGATTATAGCATCCGGCCTCCGCAGAATCTGGCGAAGGCGGCCTTCCGCCGGAAACGACAAAAACCCCTATTTCCGGCGGCTGCCGCCGGAAATAGGGGTCGGTTCGTTTTCTTTTTTATCGGAGCTGCCCGGCCAATCGGCCGGAGGACCACGCCCATTGCAAATTGAAACCGCCGCAGTCACCGTCCACATCCAGTACCTCGCCACAGGCGTACAGCCCCGGCACCAGACGGCTCTGCATGGTCCGGGGGTCGAACTCGCCGGTCTGTAAGCCGCCCGCCGTTACCTGCGCCTGATCGAAGCCGCAGGTGCCGGTGATGGGCAGGGTAAAGCCTGTGGCCTGCGCGGCGATGCGGCGCAGGTCATCGTCAGTAAGGGAGGCGGCCGGCTGATTGGTGAAACCGGCGGCCTTACAGAGCATCTGCCCCAGCCGGGTGTGGCAGGAGCCCACCAGCAGGGTGGACGCCTCATGGGCGGCCATGGTCTGCCGCCGCAGGTGCAGCCAGTGCAGCACTTCCTCGAGATCCCAGTCGGGGAAGAAGTTCAGCACGCAGGTCAGCCCCTCACCGCCGGTGGACACGGCGCGGGAGAGGTCGAAGATGGCAGGGCCGCTGACGCCGTACTCGGTGAACAGCACCTCGCCGCGGTTCTCTGCCACCGACGCATTGCCTCGCCGGATGGCAATGCCGCACTCGGCCTTGATGCCCTTCAGCGCGCGGGGGTAGGTGGGGTCGGTCTTCAGCTGGACGAGGGAGGGGTAGAGCTGCGTCCTGTGGTGTCCCAGACTCTTGGCCAGCTGATAGCCGTCCATGACGCCGCCTACCTTGCTGCCGGCGCAGCCGCCGGCTGCCAGAATGAGCTTTTCGGCAGAGAATGTGTCCGTTTCCGTCCGCACGGTGAAGCCGTCGGACGTCTTTTTCGCGGAGGAGACCGCCTGACCGGTGACGACCTCAATGCCGGGACGCTCCAGTGCGTAGCGCAGCACATCCAGCACGCTGCCCGCCATGTTGCTCATGGGATAGACGCGCCCGCTGTCCTCGGCGACCGTCAGAAGCCCCAGCGAGGCGAAAAATTGCAGCGTAGCCCCCACGTCGAAGGCGTCCAGCGCGTAGGCGCAGAATCCGTCGCCGCCGTGATAGCGGGCGGGGGAGACGTTGTGGTTCGTCAGGTTGCACCGCCCGTTGCCGGTGGCCAGCAGCTTGCGTCCCACCCGGCTCTGCCGCTCCAGCAGCGTGACGCGGCAGCCGTTTTCCGCGGCGGCCAGCGCCGCCATCATACCGCTGGCGCCGCCGCCGATGATGATGACATCCCGGCTCATTTCTGCGCCTCCAGCCTGCGGCGGGTGAGATAACCCTCCAGCATCAGCGCCGCCGCCACCGCATCCACGGTCTTTTTCCGCTTTTTGGCATTCTGCCCGTTCTGGAACAGGATATTGTGGGCGTCGATGGTGGTGCGCCGCTCGTCCCAGAGGATGACCTCCAGCCCCG
>ENA-UOJQ01002690-UOJQ01002690.1-human-gut-metagenome-genome-assembly--contig:-P63-NODE-2690-length-10476-cov-7.722675_pt1 | contig 10476 bp, 12 predicted proteins | sample MGYA00242352_ERZ723899 | MGnify/ENA metagenome assembly ERZ723899 | reverse complement strand
AACGAGCGAGCGCCGCAGGCTGTCCGCCAGCCGGAACCGGTCGATCGGGTGCAGCGCCCGTGCGCGCCGGGAGAAGATCCACGGCGCGTTCTGCCAGTCGCCGCGGATCCACCGGTGCGCCCGCGCGCCCCATGCAAGCGGCGCGGCGGGGAAGGTGTCCGTGAGCTCCACATCGCCGAGAAAGCCGCCGTGCAGGTAGGCGCCCTCGAGCGCGTCGTGGCTGAGGATGCGCTGCTCGGGCAGGGCATCGCCGCCGCAGCAGGCGAGCAGCGCGCGCACGTCGAGGATGCCCTTGCCCGAAAAGCCGCCGCGGTCGAAGCAGTCCATATACAGCTCCCCGCATACACCGCCGTAGGGGTCGCTGCCGCCAGGACCTGCGAATACGCGCGCCCAGTCGCTCGCGCGTGCGCTCTGCAGCTCGGTGGCCATGCGCGGGTGCAGCAGACCGTAGCCGTGCGTGACCACGCCGCGCCGCGCGTCCACGACCGGGCGGTTGAGCGGATGGAGCATCGCGCCCACGAGCGCGCGTGCAGCGCCCGGTGTCAGGCGCGTGTCGGCGTCGAGCGTCAGCAGGTACACCGTGCCGCGCAGCGCCGCCGCGTCCCCGGCGGCACAGTGCATCGCGTCCGCCTCCCCGCACAGAAGCTGCGCGAGCCGGAGCAGCGCACCGCGCTTTCGCTCCCACGCGCTCCATTTCCCGTCGGGCGTCTGCACCCGCTCGCGCGTGAAGAGGTAAAACCGCCCGCCATAGCGTGCGTTGAGCGCTTCGATCTCCGTGCGTGCCGCGCGCAGGATGGCGGGGTCGATGGGCGCGTGCTCCATGTCCGCCTCCGGAAGATCTGCCAGCAGCCCGAACAGGAGCTGCTCGCCTGCGTCGCGGTTGCACAGCGCGTATTCCTCCAGACGCGCGGCGAGCGTGTGCGCATCGCCGGGGCAGGTGAGCAGCGCTGCGATCACGCACAGGGTCCTGCCCTCCGGCGGGATGCCCCGGCGCAGCGCCAGCCGCGGCACGAAGCGCGGCTTTGTCACGCGCAGCAGCACCGCGTCGAGCAGCCCCTTGACAGCTTCCGACACCGGGATCAGCAGCAGCACCGCGCCCGACACGCTCCCGGTCGCAAAGCCCAGCAGCAGTGACAAGGCCAGCGTCCCCACTATGACGGCTGCGATGTACCACGTGCCGTCACGGTGCTTTTCCGGTGCGCCGAGCACCTCGCGCAGCAAAAACCAGCCCACGTGCCGCCGCGCACCCTCGCCGCTTTGCGCGCGCGCGAGCACGTCCTCGGCGATGTCGATCTCCGAGCGCCCTGTGCGCCGCGCAAGCTGCGCCACGGTCTGCCGGTAGCGGGTGCGTGTGGCTGCGTCCATTGCGGAGTAGACGCCCACCGGATCGCGCGCGAGGATGCGCCCCACGCGATCGCACCGCTCGGCAAGCGCTGCCCACGCGGCCGTGCCGAGCGCACGCAGCGACGTGAAGAGCGCGGGCGCGGCCGCGCCGTCGTGCGCATAGGTGTCCGCCAACGCACAGACTGCTGCCGCCTGCAGCCCCGGCACGAGCAGCGCAAGCTCCGCCGTCTCGAGCGGCAGCACGTCCTGAAAGCCCGCGAGATATGCTTGTGCAGCCTTGGGCGTGAGCGCGTTGCCGCAGGCACGCAGCAGCCCTGTGCAGCACGTACCCAGCACGGTCTGCTTACCGGATGCACGCAGTGTGTGCGCATGGCGCAGCGCGGCTGCGGCGTCGTTTGCGGCGGCGCGGGCAAGGGCCCGGTTGTCGCGCAGCCACGCGCCGTTCGGCGTCTCGGGCGTGACGGCTTTTGCCGTGCGCGTGAGCGTGCGCGCAGCGCGCCGGATGCTGCCGGTGTGTGCGCGGCGGCGGCCGGTCACGGTCAGGGCTTGGGCATCGTGCCGCCCCGCCTCACACAGGGCGCCGGCGTTGGTTTCGGCCATGTAGATCCCTCCAAAAACGGTTTGCAGTACCAAAATGTTGCCCGCGCGGAAAAGAAACTATGCGGTGACAAGAAAAAATACTTGACACCTGCGCGGCGGCGGCGTATACTACCCATGCTGTAAAGGAAAAACGGTTTACAGCGGGGAGGGACTTGCGATGCCGGACGAGACCGTGTGGCGCACGATGCTGTTCGATTTTTACGGCGAGCTGCTCACGGAAAAGCAGCGCGAGTATTACGACCTCCATTATAATCAGGACCTCTCTCTGGCGGAGATCGCCGCCAGCAGCGGCATTTCGCGTCAGGGCGTGTGGGATAACATCCGCCGTGCGGACGCCGCGCTGCGCGATGCAGAGTCCAGGCTCGGTCTGGTGCAGCGCTTTGCCGCGCAGCGCACGGCCGCGGCCGCGCTGGAGGATACGCTCACGAAGCTGCGCGACTGTGTCGGCGGCGACGCCCGGCCGCTGGCCGAGCAGGCGCTGCGGCAGCTTCAGGATCTGAAAGGATAGATACCATGGCATTTGAATCCCTGTCGGACAAGCTGACCGAGGCGTTCAAACGCCTGCGCGGCAAGGGCCGGCTCACGGAGGCCGATGTGAAGGAGGCCATGCGTGAGGTCAAGCTCGCGCTGCTCGAGGCGGACGTGAACTTCAAGGTCGTCAAGGACTTTGTGCGCAAGGTGACCGAGCGCGCCACGGGTGTGGATGTGCTCGAGAGCCTCTCGCCCGCACAGATGGTCATCAAGATCGTCAACGAAGAGCTCACCGCCCTCATGGGCAGTGAGAACCAGAAGCTGAACATCAGCTCCCGCTCGCCGAGCGTCGTCATGCTCGTCGGCCTGCAGGGCGCGGGCAAGACCACCAACGGCGCCAAGCTCGCCGGCCTCATGCGCAAGCAGGGCAAGCGCCCGCTGCTCGTCGCGTGCGACGTGTACCGTCCGGCTGCCATCCAGCAGCTTGAGACCGTCGGCCGCCAGCTCGATATTCCCGTGTTCCAGATGGGGCAGGGCGATCCGGTCGCGATCGCCAAGGCCGGCATCGAGCACGCGAAAAAATACGGCAACGACCTTGTCTTTCTCGACACGGCCGGCCGTCTGCACATCGACGAGGCGCTCATGACCGAGCTGCAGAACATCAAGGCTGCCGTCGAACCGGCGGAGATCCTGCTCGTCATCGACGCGATGATCGGTCAGGACGCGGTCGCGACCGCGCAGGCCTTTGACGATGCGCTCGACATCACCGGCGTCATGCTCACCAAACTCGACGGTGACGCCCGCGGCGGCGCGGCGCTGTCGATCAAGGCGCTGACCGGCAAGCCCATCAAGTTCGCCGGCATCGGCGAGAAGCTCGACCAGATCGAGCCCTTCCACCCCGACCGCATGGCCGGGCGCATCCTCGGCATGGGCGATGTGCTCACGCTCATCGAAAAGGCCGAGCAGAACCTTGACCAGAAGAAGGCCGAGGAGATGGCGGAGCGTCTGCGGCAAAACCGCTTCACGCTCACGGATTATTACGATCAGCTTCAGCAGCTCAAGGGCATGGGTTCCTTGCAGGATATCGCCGGCATGATCCCCGGCATGGACGCCAAGGCGCTCTCGGGCGCGAACGTCGACGAGAAGGCCATGGGCCGCATCGAGGCGATCATCCAGTCCATGACCCCCGGCGAGCGCGACAACCCGAGCATCCTCAACTCCAGCCGCAAAAAGCGCATCGCGGCGGGCGCGGGTACGAGCGTGGTCGAGATCAATAAGCTGCTCAAGCAGTTTGATCTCATGCAGCAACTGGTGCGCCAGATGTCCGGCAACAGCAAGGCCATGAAGCGCATGAAGCGCGGCGGCCGCGGCGGACTGGGCGGTCTGGGCAATCTGTTCGGCGGCGGCGGTGGCCGTCCCTTCGGATTCTGAAACCGATTCCATGCTCCCGCAGGGAGCTGGAGATACAGAGATTATTGATGGAGGTGAAGATACATGGTCAAGATCAGACTTCGCAGAATGGGCGCTAAGAAGGCTCCCTTTTACCGCGTCGTGGTGGCGGATTCCCGTTTCGCACGTGACGGCAGATGCATTGAGGAGATCGGCACTTACGATCCGCTGAGCGCAGACAAGAAGATCGTCGTCGACGCCGAGCGCGCCAACTACTGGCTCGCCAACGGTGCGCAGCCGACGGATACCGTTCGTGCGCTGCTCAAGAAGGCCCTCGCAGCCGAATAAGGAGAGACCCCAAAGATGAAAGAACTTCTGACCTATATTGTGCAGAACCTCGTGGAAAAACCGGACGAGGTCTCTGTGACCGAGCGCGAGGCCAACGGCGAGACCGTGTTTGAAGTGCGCGTCGCCGACGGCGATATGGGCAAGGTCATCGGCCGTCAGGGACGGATCGTCAAAGAGATCCGCATCCTGATGAAGGCTGTCGCCCAGAGAAAGGGCAAGAAAGTCTCCGTGGAGATCATGGATTGACGCAGGAAACGCGCTGCACCCGTGCAGTGCGTTTTTTGCACCTACACCCAAAAAGGGGGCAATAACTATGCAAAAACCGTATCTGGAGGCAGGAAAGATCGTCAACACGCACGGTGTGCGCGGCGAGGTGCGCATCCAGCCGTGGGCGGATGACGCGGCGTTCCTGCTCGGCTTCCGGACGTTTTATATCGACGGCGCACCCGTGCACGTCGCGCACAGCCGCGTGCACAAGGGGATGCTCGTCGTCAAGTTTGCGGGCTATGACGATGTCAACGCCGCCATGACGCTCAAAAACCGCGTCGTGTCCATCGCGCGCGCGGATGTCACGCTGCCGGACGGGCAGTATTTTCAGCAGGATCTGATCGGCATCGCCGTCGAGACCGACGCGGGTGAGCCGCTCGGCACGCTGCGCGAGATCCTCGACCTGCCGCGCGGCAGCGTCTATGTCGTGCAGGGTGCGCGCGAGGTGCTCATCCCCGACCGGCCGGAGTTCGTGTGCAGCATCGACCCGGCTGCCGGGCGTATGGTCGTGCACCTGATCGAAGGGATGTGAGCGCGTGCGCATCGACATTCTCACGCTCTTTCCCGACACGATGCGTGCCATGCTCGGCGAGAGCATTCTCGGCCGGGCGCAGGCGCGCGGTCTGCTCGACATCCGCTGCCACCAGATCCGCGACTATACCGAAAACCGCCAGAAGCAGGTCGACGACTACCCCTATGGCGGCGGCTGGGGTCAGGTCATGATGGCGCAGCCGCTCAAGAGCTGTCTCGACGCGGCGCTTGCCGATTCCGATGTACCCGCTGCGCGCCGCCGCGTGATCTACCTCTCCCCGCAGGGGCAGACGTTTACGCAGGCGAAGGCGCGCCAGCTCAAGGCCGACTATGACCAGCTCGTGCTCGTCTGCGGCCACTATGAGGGCGTGGATGAGCGCTTCATCGAGGCGTGCGTGGACGAGGAGCTGTCCATCGGCGACTTTGTGCTCACGGGCGGTGAGCTTGGCGCGATGGTCGTCACGGACTGTGTTTGCCGCATGGTGCCGGGCGTGCTGTCGGACACCGAGTGCTACACCGGCGAGAGCCATTGGGCAGGCCGGCTCGAGTACCCGCAGTATACCCGTCCCGAGACGTGGGAGGGGCGCACCGTGCCCGAGGTGCTGCGCGGCGGCAATCACGCCGAAATTGAAGCGTGGCGCACGCGGCAGAGTCTGGAGCGCACGCTCGTAAAGCGCCCGGAGCTCCTTCGGGAAACGCCGCCCACACCGGACGAGCAGCGCCTGCTCGATAAGATCCGGCGTGACCGCAGCCGCCCGCAGCTCACAGAGCCGCCCGTCTGCCGTGCCGCGACGGAGGACGACCTTCCGGCCATCCTTGCCATCGCGCAGCAGGCGCGCAACTACCTGCGCCGCCACCGTGTCGACCAGTGGCAGGGCGATTATCCGAACGTGGACACGTTCCGCGCCGACATCACGGCCGGCACGTGCCATGTGCTCACGTATCAGGGCGCTGTCGCCGCCATGTTCACGCTCAGCCGCACGCCCGAGCCCGCCTATGACGCGCTCACGGACGGACGCTGGCGCTCGGACCGTGACCATGCCGCCGTGCTGCACCGCAACGCCGTTGCAGCCGATTGGCGCGGCACGGGCATGGCCGACCACCTCATGCAGGCGGCGGAACAGCTCGCGCGCGAAAGCGGGGCGCACGCCATCCGCGTCGATACGCACCGGCACAACGGCGCGCAGAAAAAGCTCCTCGAGCGCCACGGCTACCGCTTTTGCGGCAACATCCTGTGTGATGAGCCGGGACACGATCCGCGCCGTCAGGCGTTTGAGAAGCTGCTGAGGTGAGGTGCGTATGGAGCTGACGAATCCTGCGGACATCCGCGCACTGCTCGCGCGGCATGATTTCCGCTTTTCCAAGTCCATGGGGCAGAATTTTCTGACGGCCGCATGGGTCCCGTCCGACATCGCCGACGCCTCCGGCGCGGACGAGCACACCGGCGTGCTCGAGGTCGGCCCCGGCATCGGCTGCCTGACCGAGCAGCTCGCGCAGCGCGCGGCCAAGGTCGTCTCGGTCGAGCTGGACGAGCGGCTGCGCCCCGTGCTGGCCGAGACGCTCGCCGCCTATCCGAATGTGGAGATCGTCTTTGGCGACGTGCTCGCGCTCGATCTGCCGCAGCTGGTGGCCGAGCGCTTCCCTGGCCTGCGCCCGGTCGTGTGCGCAAACCTGCCGTATAACGTCACAACGCCGCTGATCACGGCGTTTCTCACCGCCGGATGCTTCGACACCGTCACGGTCATGATCCAGCGCGAGGCCGCACACCGGCTCTGCGCCCGGCCGGGAACGGCGGACTACGGTCTGCTGACCGTGCTGACCGCGTGGTATGCCGAGCTTGAGCTGCTGTTCGATGTGCCGCCGCACTGCTTCGTCCCCGCGCCGAAGGTCACGAGCACCGTCGTGCGGCTGCGTATGCGCAGCGCACCGCCTGCGGACGTGCAGGATGAAGCGCTGCTGTTCGCCATCGTGCGCGCGGCGTTCAGCCAGCGCCGCAAGACGCTCATCAATGCGCTCGCGGCCGGTGTTCCCGGCTGCGACAAGTCGCGCGCCGCCGCGGCGGTCGCCGCCTGCGGCTTCGAAGCGCGCGTGCGCGGCGAGACGCTCGATCTCGCGCAGTTTGCCGCGCTGAGCAATGCGCTGCGTGTCGAGCTTGGTTGACATAACAAGAACAAATCAGGGCGTCCCATCGCAGGACGCCCTGATTTTCTGCGGATACAGTTCTGTTATGGTTTACATAACGAGTAGAACGGGAGTTTTCCATGCATACCGCCGGCTGCGCGCGCATACTGTGGTAGCAAACGCAGCAGGAGGGGGAGCGCCATGCCATATGAGGACAAAAAGGCCGTGCCGCAGCGCCGGCCGCACGCAGTCACGCTCGACGAGCGCAGCCATCTGACCGTTACGGGAGTGGACGAGGTCGTGCGCTTTGACGACACGGAGGTGTCCATGCGCACGTCGCGCGGGATGCTCACCGTGCACGGCGAGGGGCTGCGCGTCGGCCGGCTTGCGATCGACACGGGGGAGCTTGCGATCGACGGTGCGTTTGACGCGCTCGATTACACGGAAGAGACGGTGTCAGGCGGAGGCTTCTGGTCGCGCCTGTTCGGCGGATGAAGCTGCCGCTGCTCGGTCAGCTTGCGCAGCTCATGCTCGGGCTCGGGCTCGGCGCGGCGCTTGGGCTGGCGTTCGACGTGCTGCGCGTGCCGCGCCGCCATGCGCGCAGCGCGATTTTCCGCGCGCTGCTCGACGGCGCGTTTTGCCTGCTTGCGCTCGGGGCCGTGTTTCTGCTTGGCATGACGGCCGGCGACGGGCAGGTGCGCCTGTTTCTGTTCGCGGCCATCGCCGGCGGCTGGACGTGCTACTTTCTCTGGCTCAGCGGGCACATTTTCCCGCAGCTGGAGCGATTTGGACGTCTGTGCGCGCGAAAAATGCGCCAGATCACGGCTCCGGGAAGAAAATTCATAAAAAAAGTTCTGTTTTTTGCAAAAAAACACTTCCAATCTCGCCGCAGATGTTTTAGAATAGACTGTATTACTGGACGCAGATACGATCCGGGGGGAGGTACTGCCGACCGTGAAATTCAAGAAGGCAAGCATATTTACCAAACTGGTTATCGCGGCGCTGATGGTGTACGCACTCATCAGTCTGGTCGTGGTGCATCAGCGCACGGCACAGCTTCAGGATCGCGCCGCGGCACTGCAGCAGCAGGTGTCCGAGATGACCCAGTCCAATGCCGAGCTGCAATATCAGATCGACCACAGCGACGACGATGACATGCGCGAATCGGTCGCGCGGGAAAAACTCGGTCTGGTCAAGCCCGGTGAGAAGATTTTTTACGACACGAGTGATTGAGCAAGGAGAAACGAACCGTATGCAGGTGGAAGTCGGAGCAGTTGTGGAAGGTACCGTTACCGGTATCACGAAGTTTGGCGCGTTTGTGAGTCTGCCGGACGGCAAGAGCGGTCTGGTGCACATATCCGAGATCGCCAACACCTACGTCAGCGATGTCAACGAATTTTTGAAGCTGGGCGACAAGGTGAAGGTGCGCGTGCTGGCCGTGACGCCGGACGGGAAGATCAACCTGTCCATCAAGAAGGCGGAGGAAGCGCCCGCCCGTCCGAACAACCGCCCGATGAACGGCGGCCGTCCCGGCGGCAGCCGCCCCAATAACGGCGGCGCACCGCGCGCTGCGCGCCCCAACCGTCCGGCCCAGCCGGCGGGGCAGGTCAGCGGCCCGAGCGGGGACGCCGCGTTCGAGGACCGGCTTAAGCAGTTCATGCAGGAGTCGGACAGCCGCATGGCCGGCAACCGTCTCTATAACGACCGTTCGCGCGGCCGCCGCCGCGGCGGTGGAAACGGACGCGGTTAAATCCCGCGCCGGAGCGTCAATACATGAAATATGAAAGCTCCTCCGTATGCAGCAGACATACGGAGGAGCTTTTTTGCGCTTTGAACGCTTTGTTCCCGAAGGTTTCGTCTTGCCTCACTGACACCGGTGTAGTATGATCGTGTTCAGATCTGCGGTCACAGAGGCTGACCGTTTCCCATCTGTACCCGGGAGGCATACATTGTGGAAGTTTATCTGAGTGAACACATCGCGCCGTCGGCGTATGCAAGACTGGCGCGCCATTTTGAGATCGTGGACAATTTCGACCATCCCGAGCGGCTCGCCGCCATGGTCATCCGCCGCGCGGTCGTGCCGCGGTCGGTCATCGCGCACGCGCCGAATTTGAAGGTCATCGCCATGCACGGCGTCAGCCGCGACACGATCGACACCGCTGCTGCCGCCGAGTTCGGCGTGCCGGTGCCGAATGTGCCGGGCCTCGGCGCACCGGCCGTCGCGGAGCTTGCCGTGGCGGAGCTGCTGGCGCTCAACCGGCAGCTGAAATTTGTCAACAACGGCCTGTGCGCCGGACGCTTCGACCATTTCGGCGCAGAGGAATTCGTCTGCCATGAGATGACCGGCCGCACACTTGGCCTTGTCGGCACGGGCAACATCGCCCACCGCGTGGCGGACACTCTGCGTGCGGCGTTCGATGTGCGCGTCATGTGTTGGAATCCGCGCCGCACGGCCGCCGAATGTGCCGCGTGGGGCTACGAACAGGTCGAGACCCTGCCGGAGCTTTTCCGGCGCTCCGACTTCGTGAACGTGAGCATCACGCTCTGCGATGCCACGCGCGATCTCATCAACGCGCCGGTGTTCGCCGCGGCGAATCCGGAGCTGCTGCTCGTCAACACCTCGCGCGGCGGCATCGTCAACGAGCACGATCTCTACGTCGCGCTCACCACGGGGCAGATCCGCGCCGCCGCGAGCGACGTGTTCGAGCGCGAGCCGCCGGCGAGCGATAACCCGCTCATCCATCTGGACAATTTCATCGCCACCTTCCACATCGGCGGCAGCACATACGAGTCGCTCGAGCGCGTGAGCAACCGCGCCGTGGACTATGTGTTCCAATACACCGGCGTCGCAGAGCGGTGAGGCTGTGCGCCGCGGGCAGCGGTCCAACGGCGCAAAAAACACCCGAGGCCGCAGCCTCGGGTGTCGTGATATTCCATCGTCAGATGGGCATGGTCAGCGAGTTTGCAATTTCCTGCACGATGGCCTGCGCCTCATACTCCTCGCAGGATCTTCGCAGCCAGTTCCAGAGCGCCATATAGCATATTCCTTTACCCCTTTCATAGATTTCCGCCGCCGCCCCACACAACAGACGGCACCGGATGGTTGGTATTGCCGGTTACAAGAATATTCTATCGATAAAAATGCGGATTTACAACGGACAAACATCGCCGGATGTAACAAAATGATAGAATTTGTTGTGAATTTCGTCACAAATCGTTACGAATCGGCCGCGCTCCTTGTACAATAACGACAATCTGCAGCTTTCTGCACAGAGTTGCCCGTGCAGCACAAAGCGCCCGAAGCTTTCGCTTCGGGCGCGTCCCTTTTCCAAAAACCTCGTAGCCTTTCACCAACGGTGCGGCGAAAGAAAATACAATCATTTTATCAGGCGCCATGTGCGGCTG
>ENA-UOJQ01002679-UOJQ01002679.1-human-gut-metagenome-genome-assembly--contig:-P63-NODE-2679-length-10505-cov-10.119713_pt1 | contig 10505 bp, 10 predicted proteins | sample MGYA00242352_ERZ723899 | MGnify/ENA metagenome assembly ERZ723899 | reverse complement strand
AACTTTTTTTTAGATAATATAAATAATTTATTTAATTTAAATATTAAATTTTTAAGTATAAGTTTACCAATAGGTATTAGTTTTTATACATTTCAAATACTTACTTATGTTATTGATGTTTATAAAGGTAAAGTAGGTGTTCAAAAAAGTATTATTAATTTAGGTTGTTATATTAGTGCTTTTCCTCAACTTATTGCGGGACCTATAGTTAGGTATGAAACTGTTAATGAAGAGCTTGATGAACGATGCGAAAATATAGAAAACTTTGCAACAGGTATTAGAAGATTTATTATTGGTTTATTTAAAAAAGTTGTAATAGCAAATGAAATGGCTTATGTTGCTGATACTTTATTTGGTTCAGATATTGCCGAGTTAGGTGTTATTGGTATGGTTGTTGGTGGTGTTGCTTTTACTTTCCAAATTTATTTTGATTTTAGTGGATATAGCGACATGGCAATTGGTTTAGGTAAAATGCTTGGATTTAATTATTTAGAAAATTTCAATTATCCATATATTGCTCGCACTATAACTGACTTTTGGAGAAGATGGCATATTTCATTATCTACATTCTTTAGAGATTATGTTTATATTCCTTTAGGTGGAAATAGATGTAAAGGCGCGCGTCATATATTTAATTTATTTGTAGTGTGGGCCTTGACTGGTTTATGGCATGGTGCTAGTTGGAACTTTGTTTTCTGGGGACTTTTCTATTTTGTTTTATTAGTGTTAGAAAAATTTGTATTTAAAAATATTGATAAACTTCCAAAAATTTTAGGACATATTTATACATTTAGTTTAGTTACATTTGGTTTTATAATATTTTATTTTACAGATACAAGTGCATTAGTGGAAGCTATTAAAACATTGTTTGGTGCCCATGGATTTGGTAATTTAAGTGTATTTAATCATTATCAAATAATTAGGGTAAGAACAATATTAGTATTTATTTTAGCAATATTTGCATGTACACCAGTATTTAAAAACATGTTAGATAAGAAAAATAAAATGAGTGATATAATAATACTTGTATTATTTATCCTTAGTATTGTGGGTATTTTAGCATCTAGCTATAATCCATTTATATATTTTAGATTTTAAGTTTCAAAGTGCAACAATAGATATTCAAAGTGCAAAATTTGCACTTTGAATATTGTTTTTTACTAATATAAATGATATAATAGGTATAAGATGGAGGTTATGATGGATAAAGAAAATTGGAATTTAGAGCTTTCTACATATATTAAAGAAGGAGATTTAAGTGAAATTGAAAAAACTAAAGCATGGGAAATGGCGATTGGTCTTCAAGAGGTAGATGGGTTAGAGCCATCAAAATATTTAATTGATACTGCTAAAGAGCATATTGAAGGAAAATTAGATATTAAAGATGTAGAAAAAAGAATAAATAGTTACTATAATGAAACAGAAAAAAGAAATAAAGAAGAAAATAATAGTGAAGAAGCAGATAAAGTTGCTGTGAAAATAACAGAGATATTAAGTGATAATTCTTTTAATTTTAGTCCAACTGAACTTATTAATATTCATCAAAAATTATTTAAAGGTGTATTTCTTCATGCTGGTATGTTAAGGGATTATAATTTTACAAAAAAGGAATGGGTACTAAATAATGATACAGTTATTTATGCTTCTTATGAAAATATTATGGATTTATTAAAATATGATTTTTTAGAAGAAAAAAATTTTTCTTATAAAGATTTGTCTTTAGATGAAGCAATTTTCCATATATGCATGTTTACATCCAATATTTGGCAAATACATCCATTTTGTGAAGGCAATACAAGAACAGTTGCAGTTTTTATGATTAAATATTTAAAAACTTTTGGATTTGATGTTAATGATGAGATGTTTGCTAAACATTCATGGTACTTTAGAAATTCACTTGTAAGGGCAAATTATAGAAATTTTAATAAAAATATTTTTGAAGATATGTCTTTTTTAGAAAAATTCTTTTATAACTTGTTGACTGATACCAATTATGAGTTAAAAAATAGATTTCTTCATGTAGATTATGAAAAGAATAATGATGATACATTAAAAAAAGATAAGGGAGATTATACTTTAGAAGAACAAGCAATTGTTAATATAATTAGGAAAAATTCATTTGTAAAACAAGAAGAAATAGCTAAACAATTAAATAAATCGTTAAGAACTGTTAAGACTATTATGTCTTTAATGCAAGAGAAAAAAATGATTGTTAGAAATAATGGAAAAAGGGATGGAGAATGGGTAATTTTGTAATAGTTTGGTTGCAGAATTATCTTATCTTGTGATATAATATTATTTACTTAAAGGAGGTTATTTAGATGAAAGTAATTTTATTAAGTGATGTAAAAGGAAAAGGCAAAAAAGATAGTGTAATTAATGTAAGTGATGGTTATGCTAATAATTATTTAATTAAGAATAATTTAGCTGTTCCTTATACAAAAAGAAGTAGTGAAATATTAAATGAAGAATTAGATGAAAGACAAAAAAATGAAGATGCTTTAGTAGAAAGCTTGAATGAAATAAAGAAAAAGTTAGATGGAAAAACTATAACTTTTAAAGTTAAAACTGGAGCTGGTGATAAAGTATTTGGTACAATATCTAATAAACAAATATCTGAAAAGTTAAAAGATATGGGTTATAAAATAGATAAAAAATGTATTAAAAGTGATGTTGCAATAAGTAGTTTAGGTGTTACTAAAGTGAGTATTGAATTACATAAAAAAGTTAAATTTGACATGAATGTTGAATTAGTTAAATAGGAGGGTTTATGGCAAGAAGTATGCCTCAGAATAAAGAAGCTGAGATGAGTGTCTTAGGTGTTGCTTTTTTAAATAATAATGAAGTTAGTAAGATAGTTGAAGAAGTAACAAGTGATATGTTCTTTGATGAGAGAAATAGATATATATTTAATGCAATAAAAAGTTTACATGAAAGTAAGACACCGATTGATATTACAACTCTTAGAAATGAACTAGATAAAGATAAGAGATTTAATGCTGTTGGACTTGATTATATTACTGAAGTAATTGATAGTGTAGTAACAAGTGCTAATTTAGATTTTTATATTAAAATTATCAAAGATTATGCTGTTAGAAGAAATTTAATTGAAACAGCTAGTGATATTATAACTAAGACATATGATGAAGAAGATGTAAATAGTTTACTTGATAATGCTGAAAAAAATATATTAAATGTTGTTAGAGCAAGAAGTGTTGGTGACTTTGTGCCAATTAGTGAAATTTTAAGAAGAGCTCAAGCTAAGCTGGAAGAACTTGCTAAAAATAAGAGAAGTATTACAGGTATTGAAACTGGTTTTCCTGATTTTGATAAAATAACAACTGGATTACAAGATGGAGAAATGATTATTTTGGCTGCTCGTCCAGGAATGGGAAAAACTGCACTTGCTTTAAATATGGCTGCTTATGCTGCAACACATACAAAAAAAGCTGTTGCTATATTTAACTTAGAAATGTCAGCAGAAATGCTTATTAATCGTATGATTTCTTCGATTGGTCAAATTGATGCTTATAAGTTGCAAACTGGTAATATGCAAGAAAAGGATTGGAAAAGATATAATGAAGCATTATCACAACTTGCTGATACAAATATATATATTGAAGATAATGCTGGTGTTACTGCTCAAGAGATACGTGCTAAATGTAGAAGACTTGCTAATAGTGAAGATGGTTTAGGTTTAGTAGTAATCGACTACTTACAATTAGTTAGTTCTGGGTCAAGAAGGGTTGAATCTCGTCAAGTGGAAGTATCAGAAATATCTCGTTCCCTTAAAACTATGGCATTAGAGTTAGGGGTACCAGTTATTGCCTTATCGCAATTATCAAGAAGTGCTGAAAAAAGAGAAAGTAATCAACCAATGCTTGCGGATTTGCGTGAATCTGGGTCTTTGGAACAAGATGCCGATATTGTTTTATTCATAAATCGTAAAGATTATTATGAAAAAGCAAAAGATTTTAATCAAAAAATAGTGCCAGCAGAATTAATAATTGCTAAGCACAGAAAAGGAGGACTTGGAACAGTTAACTTATTATTTGAACTTAATATGAGTAGTTTTAAGAGTCAATTAAAAGCAGCTGGAGATGAAAATGAATAATAAAAGTAAAGTTATAACTGCTATATTATCAATATTAATTATTGTTTTGTATTTTGTAAATGAAAAAAATGATTATAAGTTTGATGAAGCAAGCAAAGCTTATCAAATTTATTTGGATGGAAAAGAAATTGGGTTAATTAAAGATGAAAATGAATTATATAGTTTAATTAATAAAGAACAACAAAATATAAAAGATCAATATGGTGTTGATTATGTTTATCCTCCGGATGGACTTGATATAGTGGAAACAAAAACATTTGATGAAAACTATATGGGGGTAGAGGAAATATACCAAAAAATTGAAAATGCAGATGATTTTACTATAAAAGGTTATATTATTACAATAAAAAGTGATGATAAAGAAAAAGAAAATATTGTTATTAATATTTTAGATAAAAAAGTATTTGAAGATTCATTAAAAAAATATGTTTTATCATTTGTAACTGAAGAAGAATTAAATGATTATAATAATGGACATAGAAGTATAAATGAAATAGGTTCTATTATTGAAAATATGTATTTTAATGAAACAATAACTATAAAAGAAGGATATGTTAGTGTTAAAAATAAAATTTATACTGATTCTGAGTCTTTAAGTCAATATTTGTTATTTGGTCCAGATGTTAAAATGGATACGTATACAGTTAAATCTGGAGATAGTATTGCAAGTATAAGTGAAGATAATAAAATGAACTCTCAGGAATTTTTGATTGCAAATCCTAAATATAAGAGTGAGGATGCGATGCTTGCAGTAGGTAGTGTGGTTAATATTACAATTATTAATCCTATTATTACTTTAACTTATAGTGTTTATGAAATAAATGAAAATATTACACCATATACAACAGCAGACCCAATTGTTGATAATACGAAGGAACCAAGTTATAAAGAACCAACAAGACCTGGTGTTAATGGTATAACATTAATCCATAGTACTTACGAGGTTATTAATGGTGAACGTTCAACTGGTGTTGAAATTAAAGACCGTAAAGTAATTAGAGAAATGGTTCAAGAACAATATACAATTGGTAGAAGAACAAATGGTTATTATTATCCAACTAGTGGATGGGGTTATCCAACTGAATATCCATATGTTATTACAAGTCCTTTCCAATGGCGATGGGGAAAACACCACGATGGTATCGATATTTCTGGTACTGGTTATAGGTCAAGAATATTTGCGGTTGCTCCAGGTACTGTTGTTGAAGTTGGTTATAGAAGTACCGATGGTAACTATGTAATAATTGAACATGAAAATAATATTTATACACAATATGCTCATATGTATGGAGCTACAGTTGTGGAAGGTCAAACTGTTAAGAAAGGAGACCAAATTGGCGAAATGGGAAATACAGGATATGTTGTTCCTGCACCAAATAAATATAATCCAACTGCTGGTACCCACCTTCATTTCGGGGTATCAATCGGATGGCCATTCCATGGAGCATATTCATTCCAAAATCCAACGAGGTATATAAGATTCTAATGAAAGTAGTAGTATTATCATCTGGCTCTAAAGGAAATGTTACTTATTTAGAAATAAATAATAAAAGATTTTTGTTAGATGCTGGACGAAATTATAAGTATATAAATGAAAATTTAAAAGATATTGGTGTTGATGTAAAAACAATAGATTATGTAGTTATAACTCATAATCATAAAGATCATGTATCAGCATTGAAAACTTTGCTTGATAAAACTGGAGCTGCTTTAATAGTGAGTGAAAAAATGTTTTATTCAATTGAAGATGTAAAAGATTATAAACATATAATTGTACTTGAAGATGAAATAGATTTAGATAAAATTCATATAACATCATTTAAATCTAGCCATGATGCACCGGATTCTAGAAATTATGTATTTGAATGTGATGGTAAAAAAATAGCATACGTTACTGATACAGGTTATGTTAATGCTAAAAACTTTAAGTATTTAAAAAATTTAGATATATATCTATTTGAAAGTAATCATGATTTAGAATTATTAATGAACGGTCCTTATCCAGAATGGTTAAAAAGAAGAGTTTATTCTGATGAAGGCCACTTGTCTAATAAGGCAGCATCATTTTATCTTACTAAATTGATTGGAGATAAAACTAAGAAAATAGTTTTAATCCATTTAAGTGAAACAAACAATTTGGAAAGTATTGCTATGGAAACAATTAATAATACATTTTTAGATTATGGGATTGATTTTCATGATATAGTTTGTGCAAAACAAAATGAAAAAACGGAAGTAATTGAAATATGATAAAGATTTTATGTGTAGGAAAGATTAAAGAAAATTATTTGGATGAACTTATAAATGATTATAAGAAAAGAATTGGAAAGTATATAAAGATAGAAATAATAGAATTAAAAGATGATGTAAATTATGATAAAGAAATAAGTAATTTAATAAAGAATATAAAGACTAGTGATTATAATATTGGTTTAGATTTAAAAGGTAAAATGTATTCAAGTGTAGAATTTGCTGATAAAATAGATAAAATTTTACCTCAGAATAGTAATATAACTTTTATAATTGGAGGTTCTTTAGGTTTAAATGATGAGGCTAGAAGTCTTTGTAATGAATTAATTAGTTTTTCACAGATGACTTTTCCACATGGCTTATTTCGTGGTATTTTACTTGAACAAATTTATAGAGCTTGTAAGATAAATAATCATGAAATGTATCATAAGTGAGGTTGTATGAAAGTAAATGAAATAAGAAATATGAAAGTGGCTTTAACTCATGCTGGCAAGTTTCATGCTGATGATGTTTTTGGGGCTGCTTTTTTAAAAATTATAAATCCAAAGCTGGAAATTATAAGAAGTAATGTTGTACCAGCTGATTTTGATGGATTAGTTTTTGATATAGGAATGGGTGAGTTTGACCATCATATGGCTAATAATGAATGTCGAAGTAATGGTCAATCTTATGCTGCTTTTGGAAAACTATGGAGAGCTTTTGCTAAAGATTTATATGGAAAATACATTTATGAAAGTATTGATAAAAAATTAATTGAAGACTTAGATTTATGTGACAATACAGGTAGTTATAATGCTTTAGCTATAGCTATTGATACTTTTAATAATAAAGATGTAACAGATAATGATGATAATTTTTTTGAAGCAATGGAATTTGCTAAAAAGATATTAGAAAATATGATAAATAAAGAAAAATTACATGAAATTGATATTTTGAAAGTAAAGAAATATTATGAAGATGCTGTTGATAAAAGAATTATTGTTTTAGATGAACCTTTATTTTATAAAGATTATTTGCCATTTACGGATGCAATATATGTTGTATACCCATCAAGCAGAGGAGGTTATGCTGCTCAAGGGGTAACTATAGATAGTAATACAAATAAGTTAAAGAAAGATTTTCCTTTAGAATGGGTAAATAATTTACCACCGTACTTAAGGTTTTGTCACACATCAAGGTTTTTAATTGCATCTGATACTTTTGAAGGTATTATGCATGCAGTTCGGGAGGCTTTAAAATGATAGGAAATGATTGGGATGAAAAATTAAAAGTTGTCTGGGATAGTCCTGGGTTTAAAAACTTTTATAAAAGAATTATGCATGAATATGAGATTAAGGAAATTTATCCTCCGAAAGATTATATATTTAATGCTTTAAAATTAACAAGTTATGAAAATACAAAGGTAGTAATTGTGGGACAAGACCCATATCATGGTAAAGGGGAAGCTCATGGGTTATCATTTTCAGTTCAAAAAGGAGTGAGAGTACCACCTTCTTTACAAAATATTTATAAAGAATTAAATGATGATTTGAAAATTCCTCCGAAGGATAATGGGGATTTAACTGAATGGGCTAAGCAGGGAGTTTTACTTTTAAATGCTGTATTAACAGTGGAAAAGGATAAGGCTGCAAGTCATAGAAACTTAGGTTGGGAACCTATGACTGATTATATTATTAAACTTCTTAATTTAAAAAATAAACCTGTAGTTTTTATTTTATGGGGAAACTTTGCTAAGGAGAAGGCTAAACTTATAACTAATCCTCAGCATTATATTATTATGAGTCCTCATCCTTCACCATTTTCTGCTTATTCAGGATTTTTTGGCAGTAAGCCATTTTCTAAAACTAATGAATTTTTAATAAAAAATGGGCTTGTACCAATTGATTGGTCAAAATAAGACTTGGAAAAACCAAGTCTTATTTCTTAGCTTATTTTAAGTATTAAATAAGCATTGGTAATTACATTGGGTAACAATTGTTATCATAGTTATATTGAAGTTTATTTTGTATATTATTCTATCCAGTAGGACCAGTTGGGCCGGTTGGGCCAGTTGGACCAGTTGGACCTGTTTCACCTTGTAATCCTTGAGGTCCTGTTGGGCCTTGAGGAATTGTTAAGTTTAAAACATAATTAGGTGCTGTTCCAGTTATTGAAGCTGTAGCTTCTGTACCAGGTGCTCCTGTGGTAATGGTTCCAATTTCTAATGTTGGAGTTTCTCCGCTTGCTCCAGTTTCGCCTTGTAACCCTTGAGGTCCGGTAGGTCCCGTAGGTCCCGTAGGTCCTTGTTCCCCTTGTATTCCTTGAGGTCCGGTAGGTCCCGTAGGTCCTTGTTCTCCTTGTATTCCTTGAGCTCCTTCAGGTCCGGCAGGTCCCGTAGGTCCTTGTTCCCCTTGTATTCCTTGAGCTCCTTGGGGTCCGGCAGGTCCCGTATGTCCGGTTGCACCAGCTGGTATGTTAAATTCTAATACAGCATTAGATGGTGTTCCAGTATTAACTACACTTGCATTCGTTCCTGGGGCTGTAGTTGTAGTTGTACCAACCGTTATGGTTGCTCCAGCAGGTCCGGCTGGTCCAGTGGGTCCAGTTGGACCAACACATGTATATGTTATATTTGGTTTTTCTTTATTAAAGCAATCGATATATTGTTTTGCTTTTTTTATATTATTGTTCATTTTGAACTCCTTTCAATAATATAATATGAAATTATAATGGACATGCTTATGATACTCGTCCATATTTTAACAATTTATATATAATTTTCATATGGTAACAAGTTATTCAAAAGTTGCAAAATAAAAACAATTATAAATATTTAAAGGTGCTTGAATATAATAAAATGAAACATTCAATTTTGTAATATTGAATGTTTCTTGAATTAATTCTTTTAGTTTATTATAATTTAAAATCATCTATAACTGCATCTTGCATGTTTTTACCATCAAAGAATGGTTTAATTTTATATCCATGTATTTTAGCAACAATATTTGTTGGAACTTTTCTTATAAGTTTATTTAATTCACTAGTGTTGTTGTTAAAATATGTTTTACATGAAGTTAATGTTTCATTAATTTTATCTATTTCTTTTAAATCTTTATTAAATTCTTTTGTGTTTAATTCTTCATGGTCATTTTTAACTTCTAAAATTATGTTGTAAGCTTCAGTTAATTTTCTATCTAAATCATAGTTAGTTATTCTTTTATCTTTTAAATCAATGTATTCTTTTAAATAATCTTTTTTTGTTACAACTTTTTTTATGGCAATATTAAGTTTAGCAATAATGTCATATTTTTGCCTTAAAGATTCATCAATTATGCCTTCAGCTTTTTCTATTTTTAATTTATAACTTACTAAATTGTTATATATTGTAGCATAAATGATTGCTAAAATACCTAATATAATAATTAAAAGTAGGATTATTTCAAATAAATTCATTTTAGTATCACCATTAATATTTTATCAAATGTATTCATTAAAGTAAATATAGTTAGAGGAAGTTTACAAGTTTATTTTAGTGCATATATTAAAGTATATTGGGTGATTTTCTTGAATAATTTATGTAATAAATTTTTAGAAAAACAAAAACTTAGAAAAGAAATGATGGATTTAGGCTTGATTTGTACTGTTGTTGGACCAACATGACTGCTGGAGCTTTAATAAGTGTTGGGTCAACAACTACAACTGAAGCTGGAAATGATGCAAGTGTTGTAAATGTTGGTACATCATCAAATGTTATTTTGAATTTTAGTATTCCAACTAGAGTGGCAGGACAACAAGGATGATGTTGGACCAGAAGGCCCTAGTTTTCCTGCAAGTGTTAAAGAAATGTTTTATACAAGTTTTTTGGATACTAAAGCAGAAGGGTTGCTTACTATATCATCTCCATGGCTAATACCTAACTTATCAAATTATTTTGAGGTGGTTAATGAAAATGAAGTTTTAGTTAAGCCTGGTATTTATGAAATAACTTTATCTGGTTTAATAAGTAATGCTGATAACGCTCATAGAGGACACTTTTATTTACAAGATGAAAATGGTTCAGAAATAAAAACTTTGTCTTTTAGTTTTCCTCAAAGTAATGGTAAGTATGCGCAATTTTCTAATGTTAATTTAATGATTAAAAAATATTATATTAAGGATAATT
>ENA-UOJQ01002676-UOJQ01002676.1-human-gut-metagenome-genome-assembly--contig:-P63-NODE-2676-length-10510-cov-4.105595_pt1 | contig 10510 bp, 8 predicted proteins | sample MGYA00242352_ERZ723899 | MGnify/ENA metagenome assembly ERZ723899 | reverse complement strand
AAAAGCTCGCAGATTGGGTTGCAACGGTAAGGCGATCTTGTGCTGAGCTCGACCGTGCAGAAATAGCAGACGTGTGCCTTGGAAAGTTACTCTCTAACGCACCTACTGGCGAAGATGGCGTGTGGCCAAACGAAGCCGTTCGAGATGTGATGGAGGATCTGCAGTCTGAGAACCTCAGCCGGGGTGCACATATCGGTTTATACAACGCGCGCGGCGTCCATTGTCGCGGGGAAGGCGGTGATCAGGAACAGAAACTTGCAGACAAGTATCGTGTCTGGGCCGACGCTTTGCAATTTACGCATCCCTTCGTGTCGTCATCGTTGCTGATGTCGATGGTCAATACGTATGAGCGTGAAGCCAAGCAACACGATACCGAAGCCTGTATCCAACGTCGGTTAAAGCATTAAATGAATATAGCTACGGGCTTGCCCTTCATGACAGCATGGTGTCGACTGATGTTCAGTCAATTGATATATAAGAAAAAATATCACTCTGCTGATAATAGAGCGGGAGTAATCCAGTAAAGGGAGATACCAGAGCTATCACTCCCGTAACTTTATGTTTACATTGCTTTCTTTTTTATGGTAGACCGAAAGGAGTTACCAAGAACCGTTTTCGTATTGGTATATTTTCAGAAAACTCAATTTAAATCATCAATCAATATTCGTGAAATTTTGCGTCCATTTCGCGTATTGGAAAATCTGACGAAATTGGCACCTTAAAAAACAATACACGCAACCGTTCAAAGCTGATTACGACTGCACCACAGGTGGAATCAAAAAATCATCTACCGATTCCAGCCGGCCTGTCCATATCGGCTGAAACACTATTTAGCTACCAGTTCCGATGTCCGAGTCTATCTCTGCCTTACAGCAGTTGACTGTTTAATTATCAACCAATTTCGCGACGAGTCTAACCATGCTCGCAGGACGCTGTATGTTTTGCGCAATTCGCTCATACAGATCACTGCCTTTGCCGTCAGTGAGATCTATCGTCTCCCACCCCAGTGTCTTCCCATACCTGTCCATAGCATCTTCAATGTCCTTCATCGTGCCTTCTGGAGGATCATCAAGAATCAGGTGAAGTACGATTTTTCTTTCCGCAAACTTTGCAAAAATCCCCGGCAAAATATTCGGCTGATCGTAATCGAAGTCCTCTGGACTCGAATATCCGCCACCAGTAGGACGTCCTACGTTAATCCAAGCATGCTTCAGCGTGCCCGAACCATACGGCGCAGGATAGGTACCATCGTCGCTCCAGACTTTTGCCCAATTGGGGCTCAACAGTCGATAGGACCATGTAAAGTGTTCGTCAACACTGCCTGTATTAACAGCAATGGACTGTTTAACACGTTCCGTGATCTCGGAAACCGTCGAACTGTTAGCCAACAGCGGCATCAGCGGCCCCATCATCGGAAAGTGCACAACGCCGTCTCCTATTTCGCCGAGGTCACTGAAGCGCCATCCGCTCCAACTATTCGGATCGCCGGAGAACCACCCTGCATAGCGGGTATCGGCATGATTTCCCATAGTCCACCAATTATCGGGCACACAAAAGAAATCCTTCGCATCAACGGTTGAAGAAGTGGACCACCATCCACCGAGCCCTCTGCCAAAACCAGCTAAATAGTCTGTTAAGTAACTGATATCGTTATTGCCTTCTTTCAGTTTGCGATTGTCTGACACAATGAGCCGGAATTTTTCGTCTTCGCTTTCCGGCGGATAGTCAAGTCGAGCCAAATAGCCGTCAATACCGTCTTCAGCAATGTCCGGTCGAGCAACGAGTGCTACTCCTGCGTCGAAACCCGGACCTCCGGGGTTAAGCAAGTCATTCACCAATGCCGGACTAATACCCTCCAAAATTTCCTTCTGGTGTTTGTACTGCGTTTCCGTTGAGCCGAAATATTTGCTTCCCGGTTTTGGAAGCGCTCTGCTTTCCATACTGATAATGTCAGCGTATTTCGTCCCCAAGTTCATATGTGTGCCGACGGCGAAAACGCTCACATGGATGGTTTTGTCATATGGCTTCCCCTCGAAGAGCTTATTGAGCACTTTCTCCATACCGCTCGCCACTTGCTGACCCGCCGGGGAATCTGCAGAGTTGTCAATCGTAAATACCACTTCTAAAGAGGACGGAAAAAATTGAGCAATAGCTTGGACGGACAATTCCTTTTCCTTGGAGAATAAGGATCCGATAGCTCCGGTTAATCGAGGCTTAGAGGCGTATTGAGCACTGACACTGATGCTCTTCTCAGCAAAGGTCGGCAGAACAGATTTCACCTCCAACGTTTCTTCAAACAACTTCGAATTCTCATCAACCCACTGCTGCGCCACAGCAGTGGTCAGATAGGAGTCCGCTCCGATGGATTGAATTTTGGCAAGGGCAATCGAAGAAGTATCAACCGCTGACTGCATCACAGAAAGATTCATGAATTCACGGTTGACCAACACGGCGCCCGTGCCGAGCGCCATAGCAGGAAGAATACCTAAACCAAGAAACATGGCCGCAGCACCGCGGCGGTCGGTGATAAATTGCCGAACTCTGGTTTTGAGATGAGGCAGCACGCGCTGCAGTCCGCAACGATGTTGAGAGTCCATAATTCAGTCTTCCTTACGAAGGGTCGTATAGCGACTCTGGAATTCCTTTGGTGCAACAAGTGTTAGATAAGCCGGCGCCTCTTTGCGCTGCATACAACTCTGAACCCGAGCACACGGATGCCGGCGTTTGACGACCTCGAAGGGGGCGTCAGTGCGCCTCCGCCGTCACCCAGCAATGAAACGAGCGGAAGCGTTCCAGGAATACCGCCGCATCTTGCTCCATTCGAGAAGGTATAGATCACCGGAACACCGTCATTGGTAATCTTGCCTGTCGCGTATTCCACTGTCAGTCCTGTTCGAATGCCTGCAGCATCTTTCGAAATGGCGTTCTTCAGCATTTCATTGGCGCTGGCAATGAGTACCGGGAACTGCTGCTCCAGCGGGAGCGTGACAGACTCCGTACCGCCTCCAAAATTAAGTTGTTCGGGTTGATTAATCAGCATGTCGGCAAGCGATGCAGTCTGCCGATTCAAAGTCCATTGCAGCCGATATGACTCGCTCATCTGCCAAAAAGCCCAGATGATCAGCAAAATAATGGGCAGTACAAAAGCAAATTCAACTGCCACAGCACCTCGGCCGGAGATGAGAAACTGATGCATTGCCGAATTATGCTTAGAGCGCGGATCCATTCGCAGCTCCTTTATCTTTTTCGGGCTCATTGATGTAGAAGAAATGGATTTCTACTTTGCCCTTCATAGGATTGCCTTCCGGAAGCACTTTCTCGAGAACGCCTAAACGGGCATCAACCTTCAAATGCACAGAGTCTCCGCCTGTTCCAGCTCCAGGATTCGCGCCTGCAAGCAAATCGATCATAGAAGACGAGCTCGTAAAGGTGAGTTTGAGGTCAGAAGGATCAAAAACGCCGAAACGCCATTTTTCAAGTGCCGCCTTAACAAGCGTTTCTGCCTCTGCTCCACGATTGAGTTTGGCTTCATGGATACCCTCTTCAACTGCCCGCTCAATAAGCGCGTAAGCAATGGACAGACGCGCTGATTCAAGCGCCACAGCAAGCACGAAAGCTGCCATGGGAAGAAGCAGTGCGAATTCCACGCCGGCAGCACCGAGCCGACTGCGGAGGAACGCACTGAACGCACTGCGAAACGCGAGAGCGTTCTTCACTTGGTCTTCTCCTTGATCGCTGAGATCAATTCTTCAATCTTCTCGTCATCGAGTTCGCCCTTGAGCAGCCGCCGAACATCATTTTCTCGGCCCAGCTTCATGAGTGCGGCGACAGCTGCCGGTTTGGCGGCAGGCACCTGATCAATGATCGGCTGAAGCTGTGCGAGAGAGTCTTCTGCACGCCCTTCCAGATAAAGGCTGCGGGCGTAGTTGTACCGAATAATGGGATTGTCGAGTTCAGCGAGCAGTTCCTCGTACAGCTTGTCGGCAGCTGCATAGTTCTTCGACATGGAATACGCAACGGCTGCGAGCGACTTCGCAGAACGTCGATCTTCCGCGGAGAGCTTCTGCAAATCGGAACCATCCGTGAGGGGCTTTAAGAGCTTTACCGCTTCTTCAAAATCTGTCAGCGCAATCAGCGCGCGTGCACGTTCAATGCGAAGTTCAGCGGTATCGACGCCGGAAATAAAGCTGAGCACTCGCAGTGCTTGGCGAGGATCGCCCGTCTTAGTAAATGCGCGGGCAAGGTAAATTCGCGCTTCCACATTCGTCGGATTTTTGGCAATCACGTCGTTGCCGACAGAAATGACCGTCTGCCAGTTGTTGGTCTTCTCTGCCGCTACCATAACGGCACGTTCGGACGCCCACTCATTCCCGTCATAGCGCTTAATTTGAGGAGACGGTGCCGCTTTGGAATCAAAGGCGATGTAGTCGTTTGTGACGACGCAGCCAGAAAGCAGTGCACTGCATAAAAGCAGAGAAAGCGAAGCGGGGAAAAAAGATCGACGCATGATCAGAATACGAAACGTTTGAAGAGAAAAACTCAGAAGGCGCGGGCAAGCTCAATTGCAGCCGGCGCAATGATGAGTGCAATAACGGGGAAGAGTACGAGGACGATCAGCGGTACCCCAATGACAGCGGATATCCGGCCCGCTTTCTGTTCAAGTTCGGAAAGCTGGCCAGCTCGAGCTTCCGCAGCGATCGACTGCAGGGCTTCTGTGAGCGGCGTACCGTATTGAATGGACTGGAGCAGAGAATTGGCCAGAATTTTCATTTCCCGCACCCCAGAACGCGCCTCAAGACGCTTGAGCGCCACCGTTCGATTCACCACCAGCATTTCGTAGCGTGTCATGCGAAAGTCCTTGGCCACCTCTGGCGCCCGACGGGCAATTTCACTGGCCACGCGATCAAATGCCTCTTCAAGACTCATGCCGCAGCTCATACAAATCGTGAGCAGGTCGACCGCGGTGGGGATAAAAAGACGAATGCGGTTTTGACGACGTTCGGCCAGCTCCGACAGGAACCATCCGGGAGCGCGCCCCGCGACAAAAAGCAAGAACAGATAAGCGAGCGGCGGGAGCGGTTTTTGCACCAAATGTGTCGGATCGATGTCGATGGCCAGCCAGCCGCCCACAGCAGCAGCGATCAGCACCAATGCGCGAAAGAGTAAGAAAAGATCCGTTTGCCACGGTTTGATGAAACCCGCCTGCTGCATAGAGCGTTCCACAGCAGCCAGATCCCGAGACCGGCGCAGCGGTCTGGCAATCAAAGTGAGCAGATCCTCCCACCGTACCAGCCGGGAGTCGCCGCTGCCCTTGATCTGATTGAGACGCTGTTCGACGATAAGTGAGCGCCATGCCTGCGAGGCACTGTAGCCCACGCAGACCACAATGAGCATCGCCATCACAAAAAGGGCAAAAATAAGCGTTTGGTTCATAACGAATATTTCCAAAAGCTAGCCGTTGAGCGACCGCGACATGCGCTGAATGATGATGAAACCAGCCAGCATGCACGCCAGTGCGCATCCCGCCACAATGCGGCCGGCAGGATCATTCACCAGAAAAAGCAGCTGCGAGGGATTGAGAAATGCCTGCAGCCCCAAAATGAAGACCGGCAGCAGACAAAGCACTCGAGCCGATGCACGGCTCTCCGAGGTAAGCGCTTTGAGCTTTCGGTCGATCGCTCGTCTTTCACGCAGCATCATGGAAAGTGATGCGAGCATCGGACTGAGTGCAGAACCGGTTTCACGATTGAGCGCCAGCACCTCGCAAAAAAAGTCGACGTCAGGATCATCGAGTTCATCTGCAAAATTGCCGAGCGCTTCACGAAACGGCAGACCCACCTTCATCTCTCGGCAGAGTTTGAGGACGCGCCGGCCAAATTCATCGTCATAGGCCTCCCCCAAGATTTTGAGCGCACGGTCAACTGGAATGCCTGCTTGAATGGATCTCGTGAAATTGTCGACCGCCTCTGGAAACCTTGAAAGGAAAGCTCTTCGCGCACGATCAAGACGCCATCTGCGAACGATGATCCAGGAGGCAGCGCCAACCATGACAAGCAGCAGCACTTCAGCTGCGATGCTCAGCTTGAGAAACCATCCCAGCAGAAGTGCTCCCATCATCACGAGGATCGTCGCCTGACATTCCGGCTGCCGCAGGAATGCAGCCAGCTGCGCATTCTTCGCTAAACGGTTGTTGGCTCCCCCTAATCCCGACATCGCGGCAAGACGTGCTTCAACCGCCCCGCTTCTCTCCTGAGCAGAGAACACCGCATAGACGAGGACCACCAGCACTAAAAGACCGATAAAGATAAGCGCGGCAAACTCTTTGGTCATAATCCGAGCACCTCGCACGCCTGATCGTACTCACCGGAAACCTTGAGCTTCTCCACAAATCCAGGCTCGCGCGGAGACGCACGGTAGTATTGGCCGCCGGCACCGTCTGCCGCATGTTTGAAAGAGAAGAAAGGCAAAGCAATCACGTCGCGTCCGGTTTCATCCGCTGTAATTTCCGACACTGCGGTGATGCGGCGCATGCCGCGGCCATCGCGCTCTACTTGGACGAGAAGATCTAGAGCGCTTGCGAGCTGACGGCGAATCAGTGAACTCGACATCTGGTTAGCGCCCATATTGAGCATGTTTTCCAGACGCAGAAGCGCATCCGCAGGACTGTTGGCGTGAATCGTTGACAAAGAACCGTCATGGCCGGTATTCATGGCCTGAAGCATGTCGAAAGCCTCTACGCCGCGAACCTCACCCACAAGGATTCGATCCGGACGCATGCGCAGCGCATTCTTCAGAAGATCTCGCTGCGTTACTTCGCCCTTTCCTTCCAAAGATGCCGGGCGGGTTTCAAGCCGAACGACAAAAGGCTGATCGAGTCGGAGTTCTGCCGCATCCTCAATGGTGACGATGCGTTCATCACGCGCAATGTGCTGAGAAAGCGCATTGAGCATTGTGGTTTTGCCTGAACCCGTGCCGCCCGAGACAAGAATATTGAGACGGGCTCTAGCCGCAATCTTTAGAAACTGCGCTATTTCACCGGTCATTGCGCCTCTAGCCGCGAGTTCATCCAGACTCATAACAAGACGAGAGAACTTACGGATAGAGATGCAGATGCCGTTGAGACAAAGCGGCGGCGCAATGATGTTGACTCGACTGCCGTCAGCCAAACGAGCATCCACCATCGGCGACGATTCATCAATGCGTCGGCCGACGGCGCTCGTGATGCGCTGCGCCAGATTGAGCAGATGTTCGGCATTGCGGAATCGAATCGATGTGAGCTCAAGCTTGCCTCGGCGCTCCACGAGCACCTGATCAGGGCCGTTGATCAAAACATCCGTCACTTCCGGATCATCAATGGCACCTTGAATCGGCCCGAGCCGGATCATGTCGTTGACGATTTCACGGGTGAGAAGCCGCTGTTCATGGCCGTTCAGAAAGAGCCGCTCCGTCTGCACCGCGTTGGCGATGGTTCTTGCAACCTGCTCTTCGAGCTCCTCGGGCTTCATATGAAGCGCTGCCTCCGCGTCGATACGTTCGACGATGAGGCTTCTCAAGCGCGCATAGACGCCCTGATCAACATTGACCTGTTCCACTACTTCCATAGCCTGCTCCAGAAGGATGCGCCGGCCGCGTTGAGTTCAGCGCCGGCCTGCAGTGCGGCAGTTACGGGAGTAAGCGTCTTTTTGAAAGCATTATTGCCCGAGAGCCACCTCAGCGGCTCCATCAGATTCTCGCCGAGCGACTTCACAAACGGCACTTCTGCGGCGAACTTCGTATTGAGGTATTTGGCTGCTTCTTCTGTTTTGACGGTATCGGAGGCGTTGCGATGATTGAAGATCCACCACACCTTGCCTTCGGGCTTCACATCCGCAAGCAAGGTGCTGATGGTCTGTGCACACCGCATGGAAGTAAAAGTATTGGCTGCAACCGGCAAAATGAAGTCCGCCTGCGCCGCCAGACTTCTGGCATAAGGCGTCGACACTGGAATGCGCCAGATTTGCCAGGGTGCCTGTCGCGCCAATTCGCGCACCAGTCGGCTGCAGTCGGTCACGCGCTGTCCGCTCCCGAAAGGTTCATAGCCGTCGAGCAGCTTAAGTCCCTTACGCGGTTCAACCAGCGACTGGTTAACCAACACAGCATCCAATCTGTCCTGAGCCTGCAGCATCTTGGGCAGACTGCCGGGAACATCAACCCCAAGATATGACCCCACGCTCGGCATCAGAAGTCCTGCGTCGACCACAATCACGGGGGCCTTTTGAGCGAGTTCGGCAGCAAGCACCGTTGCCGTTGTGCCTGCACCAATGCCGTAGCCTGCTCCAAAAACGGCAATCACGCGGCCGCCATCAGGCGCTTCCTGTTCCTGCTGTGGTTCAAGCGAAGCTTTAACGCCGTAAGCGATTTCTTCGGGTGCTGTCGTGAGCGGATAGTAATCTGTCGCGCCGGCTCGTTTGAGCTGATGATAGAAAACGACAGAGCTCTCACGACCGAGAAGAATCAGTGAAGTTCCCGCATCAAGATGCTTGGCAAGCGCTTTCACCGCCTCAATAAGGTCTCCCGAAGCCGGGAGCTCTATCACCACGGTCTTAAGCTGCGCAAAGTTCGTGTTCTGAATGATGTTGGCCCAGACAAACGCGCCGTGCGTCTGCTGAACGACGTCAATGCCGTTTTCGGCAAGCTTCGCGGCAAGCGCTTCAGCCGTACGCGGATCGGAAACAAAAAGACCCGCCGGGACGCCGCGACGATTAAGAATAGTGTTCGTCATGTGCTTTGCTCCCGATTACTTAGACTTGCCGCCGCCCGCTTCGAGTGAAACATCACCGAAGGGCCGCACGGATCCGCGCTGATAACGATCCACTGCGCCGATCGCGGCCTGCGGATTGGGATCACCCAAGGCTCTGGGTGTTTCGAGATCGCTCGGCACTGCTGCCTGCTGAGCCAGATTGCGGGCTGTGGCGTGAGCGAAGTTGTCTGACACCGCCTGTGCATTCCACCAGCGGTAAGCCGAAACTTTGGGATCGCGGACAGTCACAGCAAGGCCCAAATGCGCGATAAAGTCGCGCTCAACCTTAACGACGTCGCCTGGTGCGGTCCTCATTTTGATGAAATCCAGCACAGACCGCAGGGTTTCATCACCGGGGGCCAATGAGTAGGAGACAACGATCACCCGATCTCGTCCCGCCGTTTCTGCGAGCAGCGGCTCAACCTGTGTATGAAGTTCGGCCGCTACATCAGCAGGATCAATCACCACCACCTGGTCAGCTCTCGCTTCAAATGCTGGAGCCCTGCCGGAAGGAACGGTCGTCGTAACGCTCGTGCAGGCACTTAAAAGGGCTGCGGCACCGAGCAGGAAAAGAATTTGTATATTGCGGATTCGGTTCATTACAGACTCTCCAACGCTCATCGCCTTAATAGATGAATTCGCTCACCAGATCCGCGGGCGAAGTTTTCCCCGATGGAGCTGCGGCGGATGGCTGCGGCTTAACAACCGGCGCACTGTCGAGTCGGTACTTTTCCGAAACAAACGACGGCTTACGCGCTGTTTTGAGCGCCGTACCGCTCGACACTTGAGGGTCGGCATCCATGAAGTAGCGCTCAAAGATAGTGGGCACATACATCTCTTCATTGGGAATGGTGTAGGGCTCTCCGCTCGGCGTGCTGATGTACGCCGTAGCGACAATGACGAGCTCGGTTTCACCGCGTTCAAAGGCTTTGGAGCGTGCAAGTGCCCCGATAATCGGCAGATCAGCAATGCCGGGAATTTTGTTGACGGTATTGCTGAAGTCATTTTTGAGAAGCCCGGCAATGGCAAAACTCTGACCCGAAGCGAGTTCAATCGTGCTTTCGGCTCTTCTGACAATGAAACCAGGCTGCGTTGATCCCATAAACTGGATGCCGTTGCTGTCAGAGCGCTCCGATACCTCAGGGCGCAGCCGCAGACTGATGCGGTTTCCAGAGAGAATCGTCGGCGTAATGGAAAGCAGTACGCCGTAGTCCTTGAACTCAATGTCAAATCCGCCGTCACCGTCAGAAGACTGGAACGGAATCTGACCGCCAGCCAAGAAGGAAGCCGTTTCACCGGAAACCACCGTCAAGTTCGGTTCCGCCAAAATGGATACGAGTTCCTCACTGGCCATGGCGTCAAAAAGACTGCCGAAAGTAAATCGTGCGGCCATCGTGGCCGGATCAAACAGATGTCCAAGTGAATTGTTGGGATTGGAAATGATGGGATTATCGGCAGAACCAAAGGTAATGCCGCCCCGACTTCCTGAATAGCTGCCCTTCCATTTGAAGCCCAGCTGATCGGAAAGCTTGCGATTGACTTCGGCAAACCGCACGCGCACCGTCACCTGATTAGGCGTCGTTACGGTGAGCTGATTGATGATTTTGCCGATACGTGCGCCAAGCGTTCCAGTACCGGTAGCAGCACCAGACTTTTCCTGCTGGCCTTCCTGTCCCGCAGCCGACACATCAGCCGCCGCCATCTGCGCTTGCTGGGGATTAACCTGCAGCA
>ENA-UOJQ01002673-UOJQ01002673.1-human-gut-metagenome-genome-assembly--contig:-P63-NODE-2673-length-10514-cov-5.249928_pt1 | contig 10514 bp, 10 predicted proteins | sample MGYA00242352_ERZ723899 | MGnify/ENA metagenome assembly ERZ723899 | reverse complement strand
ATGACGGCCAGACGTTGCTTTATAGGCTACCTCCCTTCCCCTCACGCTCCTGTTCTCCATCCTCCACGCCCTCCTTTGCATCCTGCCGTGTCTGTTTATCGGCAACCGTCTGCACCGGAAGCTGGTCACGGATCAAAATGTAATCCCTCCGCGGATTCAACTGCTTTTGTTTCTGGAGGTCACAATCTGTTCCTGTATTTTCCTGCTCAACATCATTTTCGGCAGTCTGCTTCATTATCCGAGCGATATTCTGTTCTTCAACGGAATCCTGATTTTCTGCTTCGCAACAGCAAACGTCCTGATTTTTCTGATGCTTTACAACACACTTCAGGCCAACAAAAAGCTGGAGCTTCAGGCCCGTGAGCAGGAAAATCTGACACACTACATGGCACAGCTCGAAAATCATTATCAGGACATCCGACGGTTCAAACACGATTACCTGAACATTCTTTCCACCATTACCGGCTACATCCAGGAAAACGATATGGACAAGCTTCGGGATTATTTTGATTCCAGTATCGTCACGAGCAGCAGCATTCTGGTCAATCAGGACGACACCCTTGCGCGTCTGTCGCTGATCAAGGTGACGGAGATCAAGGGTCTTTTGTATACAAAAATGGTACAGGCGATGAACCGTCAGCTGGATGTTTCCTTCGAGCTGACGCAGGAAATCACAGAACTTTCCACCGATTTGCTCACTCTTTCCAGAGTGCTGGGTATTTTTCTGGATAACGCGATCGAAGCTGCTTCCGAAACCGAACAGAAACGGTTTCATATTGCAATCGTGTGCAAGGTGCATTCTGTTATTTTTCATATTGAAAACTCGACGAAGCCGCTTCTTTTCCCTCTGGAAGAGCTTTTCAAGCCAAGTATTTCTTCCAAAGAAGCGCACAACGGTCTTGGACTTCCCACCGCAAATATGCTGATCGCCAATGCGCCGGAGCTGACCTCCAACACGATCTGCGAAAACGGTCTTTTTAAACAGATTCTTGTTGTTTCCAACTTCAAAAAGAATTATCATAATATATCGTGAGCATAGCTCACTCAATAATTTCGCCGTTCGCGATGAGCAGGCTTCGCCTGTTCCCGCTCTCTTGCGCTCATTAAATCATAAAGATTTCATGCCGCTTCTGCGGCAGAATGGGGGATGACATGATACCAATTTATTTATGTGAGGATAACACGCTTCAGCTTGATCTTCTCAAATCCATGATCGAAAAGTACATTTTCATTCAAGCTTACGACATGGAGATTCGACAGGCCGTCCACACGCCGCATGAGCTGCTGAATCTGCTTCCGGATCAGCCCGAAAATGCCGTTTATTTTCTCGACATCCATCTGCACTCTGACATGGATGGAATCGAACTTGCCTCAGCAATCCGCCAGAAGGATCCGCGCGCATTCATTATTTTTACTACGACGCATTCCGAAATGGCAATGACAACGTTCCGCTATCAGGTAGAACCGCTGGGTTTTTTAATCAAAGACGATCCGAACTACACCCTGCAGATTCTTCACTGTTTGCAGAGCGTTCTCGAGAAAAGTAAAATTCCGGCTTCTCCGAACGGTCGGCTGCATTTCAGGATGCCCGATCAGGATTTATTCATACCAATCCATGAAATTCTTTATATCGAAGCGACCGGTGCGCACCGCATCACCGTCCATACGACGACTGCGATCTACCAGTGCAGCGGCTCCTTGAATGAAACGCTCTCCAAACTCGACCAGAGCTTTTTTCTCTGTCACAAATCCTGCCTGGTAAACACTGCGCATATCCGCACGCTGTATCGCCGCCCCTGCCAGATTGTTCTGGATAACGGCGCGGTCTGCCCCTGTGCACAGAGGCGTTTCTCTCAGCTGCAGCACCTGATGGGAATTGAATAACCTCAGCTTCTGCAGAAAATCTGCCGCAGTCCTTCTGTATACAGCACTGTATACAACGGTCCCAGAAAAATGCCGCCGGCTCCAAACACTTTCACACCTGCATAGACTGACAAAAGCATCAGCACCGGCGGCAGACCGATCTGCGCACCCAACAGGCGCGGTTCCAGAAGCTCCCGTGCTGCAATACACGCGACGTAGGTAACCGAAGCAAATGCCGCACCCTGAGGATTTTCATTCAAAAGCTGCCAAATTGCAGTCGGAATCAGCACAATGCCGGTTCCGATCATCGGCAATGCGTCCAAAATCCCTGCCAATAGTCCAATCCACAGACCATTTCTGACTTTTCCAATCCAAAGCCCCACAACTGTAATTCCTGATATGATCACCAGAATTTTCAGCTGCGCCCTGCAGTAACCGCCTGTCATCCGTAAGATTCTGTCAATATTTTCCCAGATCTCGCTCTTTTTCATCCATTCCGAAAAACGCGCATAATCCCTGCACAGCCAGAACGCCGCGATCATCCCGATCCCCCAGAACGCTCCTGTCCGCAGCGCAAAGCTGCAGGATTTCGCCGTCCAGTCCGCAGCCTTTGGCAAAATCTCCCGACCGACAGTTTTCGCCATTTCGTCCCCCTTATCCAGAAAAAACGTTCGAATTTCTCCCTGTTCCCTCCCAAGAAGCTCTTCCGCCCTGCAACAGCCATTTTCAAACGCTATATTCACCTGATCTTTGATCGCTCCTGACTCACTTCCGATTTTTACCGCCCATGCAGTTCCCTTTGACAGCAGAAAAAAGAATCCAGCCGCAAGGATTCCGGTCAAAAGCAGCAAAAATCCTGCCATCAGGATGTCTTTGCGAATCCGCAGCCTTTTCTCTGCCCGGCAAAGCTGCGGATATAAAATTCGGACAATGAAAAAAGCAAACACAAACGGCGCAACAAGCGGCAGCAAATATCGAAGCACTGCATATAACCCGCCTGCAAGTCCTGCAGCATAGAGCACTTTTTGCCTGCAAGACCGGGCATTCTCTCTATTTTCCTCTGCATCCGCAGCGTTATCCTTCTTCTCCAAACAGCTGTTTTTTTCAAAAAAATTACCCATACCATTCTCCGTTCCGCAGATGTTTTCCCATCTCCATTGAGACTTAGTATGAGTAATTTCGACATTATTATGATATCAGGATTCAAAAAGCGATTCGTGATATTGAGCATTCCTTTCTACTATTTTTCTGCCGCTTCCCGCACCAGATTTTCTGACATAGCGATCAGCAGAAACAGAAACGGAATGCAGCAAACCTGCTGATAACAGAAAAAGTTGTGCGCACCGTAAACGAGTACCGCCAGCAGCCCCATCAACGCCATTGGTTCTTTTTCCCTGTTTTTCCAGAAGCGACACACCGCAGCAGCCAGAAATCCGACAAACGCTGCAAATCCGATCCCGCCGGTACAGAACAGCTGGTTTAAAAATTCATTGTGCGCATTCGTCAACGTCTGATTCTGCCCGAAATAATGATGCAGTCTGCCCGCAAGATCTGTGTCTGCATAGCAGTAAACCGAATAACAGTCCGGTCCAACGCCCGTAAGCTTTCTCCACAACGGCAGCTTTGCAAACGTTTCCGCCGTGATGCTCCATGAAAAGCCGCGGGAATTTCCCCAATATTCATCAAATAAAAGATACTGGCCCGTACTGGAAACCCCGAACCATTTCTGCATCAGACCGGTTGTATTCGCCCAAATCGTCACCACAAAAAGAAGCATCAGACCGACCACACCGATCACTGCAATCTTTCGCAAAGTCCGCCCACAGCGGATAATTTCTGCAGCTTCATGCTTTTGCCGGTACAACAGCAGCACAATGTATCCCATGCACACGATCAGAAAAAATACCCATGTCGCCGTACTTTTTGATAAAAATTTCGAAAGGCTGCCGAGCTGTTTTGCTTTCTCAGGGAATAACTCCTGCAAAATTCCGATCAATTTAAAGCTTCCAAACATCAACAGCAGCGTTTCCAGAAACCGTTCCATCCGATCGAAGCTGTCGCAGCCTGCAAGAAACAATCCCAGAAGCAAAAACACCATCGCAGCAAACGCACTGTCGCTGTTCTGAGTCACAACCGTTCCAAAGCCCAGCATGCAGTACAGCCCTGCTGCCATGCGGATTCTATTGTCTTTTGCAATAAAAAACACCGCAGCTCCAGCTGTCAGCGCCACGCAGACATATCCGGAATACCAGGACGCCTGCCCGATGGTCGAAAGAAACAACAGCTGCCACGACTCATCCAGGCCCTGATACATTCCGAGGGGATCGATCGAAAACCGGTGCAGGATCCCCAGCAAAAACACGCCGCCGGACGCCAGCATATGTACTGCCAGCAGCCCTTTCCACCAGATCAGATACCTCGATACCAGAAAATACATCAGCACAAGAAGTACCTGCGTCCGCAGCCCCATCGACCAGCCATCTGTGCCAGTCCATGCCGCCGCACGGTCAACACTAAATAGCCACGAAACGAAAATCGCTGCAAGGTAACACAGCATGGCAATATCTAAATTGCTGAGAGAACGAGCGGCTGGGTGTGCCTGTGCCTGCATACCTGTCTGCGTCTTTGCGTCTGACTCTTGCTCGTGCATCCGCAAAAACACCTTCGCTGCGCAGGCTTTTCCCCAGCTTCCAGCCGCCAGCACGCCTGCAGGAATCAGGCACACCAGACTGACTGTCAGGAAAAACGAAAACTTCCGCACGCCCATCTGGGAATAGTGATCCTTCATAGAATAAGGAAAAACCACTGTCATCAGAAAAATCCACAGGGCGGTCAGCCACGAAACCGCAGATTTGCTTTCAAAGTGTAAGTTTGTCCGTAAGCTCATAACATACTCTTTTCCCGCTTGTCGGATGACAAAACGCAAGTTTTACTGCCTGCAGACGGATTGTCCGAATCCCGAGCTGCATGGATACCTCCCGACTCTCTTCGCTGCCGTAGCGCTGATCGCCAAGAAGCGGCATCCCCGCATGCGCCATCTGCACCCGGATCTGATGGAATCTTCCCGTTTCCAGCTCCACTTCCAAAAGTGCCCGGTTTCCCTGACATGCCAGACATTTCCAGGATAAAACCGCCTTTTTCGCACCGTTCTGCGAAGCATCGCAGACGCGAGCAATAGAAGCTTCCTTTACCAACCAGTCTGTCAGTGTTCCGCGTTTTCCGGTCAGGTCTTCTTTCGTATACACGACTGCGTAATAGATGTTGTTCATCTGATGCTGCGCAGTCTGGGTGCTTAACGCACCTGCAGCTTTTTTATTTTTGGCAAAAACCAAAAGACCGGAAACCGGCTGGTCGAGCCGGTGCACGACACCCAGATAGACCGACTGCGGCTTGCGCACTCCGACGGACGTCGTTGCCGATGCCGGCTGTCGGGTGCCGCCAAACGCCGAGATTTCCGCAGATTTGCCGGGCGCGCCCGCCGACTGCTTCCCCGTCAGGTAGTTTTTCAGCTCACTGACCATATCCGGCTCGGAAATCCGGGCGCTTTGAACCGCCAGTCCCGCCGGTTTTTCGCAAACCAGAATATCTTTATCTTCGTATATAATTTTTACTGCCACGTTCCCCTCATTTCCGGATATGCTTCAGACCTTGAAGCGATATCCAACACCCCAGATTGTTTCGATATACTGCGGATTGGCGGTGTCCACTTCGATTTTTTCACGGATTTTTTTGATATGGACGGTTACGGTCGCAATGTCGCCGATCGATTCCATATCCCAGATTTCCCGAAACAGCTCTTCTTTGGTAAAAACATGGTTCGGGTTCTCTGCAAGGAAGGTCAGCAGGTCGAATTCCTTTGTCGTAAATGCTTTCTCTTCGCCGTTAATCCATACACGCCTTGCCGTTTTGTCGATTTTCAGGCCACGGATTTCTATAATATCGTTTGTTTTCTGATGGCTGCTCGTCAGCCTTTCATACCGCGCCATATGCGCCTTGACGCGCGCTACCAGCTCGCTCGGAGAAAACGGTTTCGTCATATAGTCGTCTGCGCCCAGACCCAGGCCCCGAATTTTGTCGATGTCATCCTTTTTCGCACTCACCATCAGGATCGGGACATTTTTCTCCTCCCGGATCCTGCGGCATACCTCAAACCCATCAATGCCGGGCAGCATCAGATCCAGCACGATCAGGTCAAAATCCTCTTTCAGTGCGCGCGTAAGTCCTTTGTCACCCGCATATTCGATCTGTACATCAAATCCGCTCAGCTCCAGATAATCCTTTTCCAGATCTGCAATTGCCACTTCATCTTCGATAATTAAAATTTTACTCATCTGCTTCCGCCTCCCTGTATTTTCTAATCACAAAATGCAGACATGTTCCTTCGCCCTCTTTGCTGGTCGCCCAGATGTATCCGCCATGATCCTCGATGATCTTTTTCACAATGGACAGCCCGATTCCGCTTCCGCCTTTCATGGAGTTGCGGGATGCGTCCGTCCGGTAAAACCGCTCAAATATATTGCCGAGGTCTTTTGCCGCGATTCCCTTGCCGTTGTCCTCGATTTCTACCCGGATGGAATCCACCTCATCCAGCAGGCGAATATCGATCACGCCTTTCTCTTTGTCCATATATTTGATGCTGTTGCCAATGATATTGTTGATGACTTTTTTGAGCTGCTCCGGATCTGCGATAATCCGGGTGTCGGGCTCCACCAGATTGGAATAATTCAGCTGGATATTTTTCGATTCCAGATCCAGCCCGACGTCCTCTACGCAGTCTGCGAAAAATTCTGCAACGTTTATCCGGTGGAAATTGTACGGAATACGATTATTATCAATACTGGAATAATAGGTCAGCTCATTGATCAGCCGATCCATGTCGTTCGCTTTTGTGTAAATCGTGCGCAGATATTTGTCCCGACGCTCCGGTGTGTCCGCCACACCGTCGATAATTCCTTCCACATAGCCCTTGATCGCCGTGATCGGAGTTTTTAAATCATGCGTGATATTGCTGATCAGCTCGCGGTTCTGCTTTTCGTTCTGAATCTTTTCCTCTGTGGACTCTTTTAACCGAAGACGCATGTCCTCATAGTTGCGGTACAGCTCGCCAATTTCGTTGTCGTCCTCGGATTCCAGCATATAATCGAAGTTTCCCTCCGCGATTTTCTGCATCGCCAGATTCAGCCGGTTGATCGGAGCAAATACATCCTTATGGATCCACTGGGTCAGCACCATCGCCGTAAGCACCAGAATAAATATGATCGCCAGAAACATATCCAGCAGGAACGTCTTGGAAAATATACTCGTGATCCGCGTTACAATAAATGCGCTGCCCTCTGTCCCGTCTGCAAACTGAAAATCAATCTGTTTTACCAGCTTGCGCATATCATTAAAGTAATATGCGGAATCCGTTTCCTCGCTCTCCAGCCCATACGCCGGCAGCCTGGAAAAAATCTGCTGCGCGGCAGCTGCATTTCCGGCATAGTAAATCTGATCCCCTTTTCGGATGATAATATAGGAAGATTTATCCGTCGCTTCTTCATTTAATTTATCCAGATACGCCTTGTCCTCCAGCCGGTGCGTATTTTCCCGCGCCTGCTCCTGAATCGTATCGAACAGCTCATCCGTCGCCTGACTGAACGCATCGATCGATTCCGACATCATACTGTACGCCCGCATACCTTCGCCGTAGGTCGTCTGGCCTCCCGACCGCATCATGACCGTCCCAATACCCAGAAACGCGCACAGGGACAATAAAACCGGAAGCAGGATGATCGTCAAAAATGTGATTGCAAGCTTTGTCTTAAATTTCATGATCTGACAACTCCCTGTCTTTTGCTGCAGACAGTCTGCATTTCCCGACTGCACTGCATTACTGTTTTCAGTATACCACATCCTTTTTTTCTTTTTATAAAATAGAAAGAATATATTTCTAAAAAATGTATAAATCTAAAAAATGGTGTTGACATTTCCGGATCGGCGACCTATAATAAAGCCATGATAACAATAACAATTATCGTTATCGGATAGGAGATGAAGCAATGCCGGCTTTGAAGTACAGCCGTCAGCGGGAAGCAATCAAGAGCTTCCTTATGACACGCAAAGATCATCCGACCGCAGATGTGGTATATCACTCTCTCCGTGCAGACTTTCCAAACATCAGTCTTGGAACTGTCTACCGGAACCTGACGCTGCTTGCTGACCTCGGTGAGATCGCAAGACTCCGGCTTGGGGACGGTGTGGATCACTTCGATGCCGATACCAGCCGTCATTATCACTTTATCTGCTCGGAATGCGGCAGCGTTCTCGACCTGCACACCGAAGTTCCGGATTCCTTCGATTCTCTTCACGGGACATCCGTGGATGGAAACCGGATCGACGGACATGCAGTGTATTTTCAGGGGATCTGCCACTGCTGTTTAAACAAACAGCACAGTTAATTTTTCACAACAAATCAGACAATGAAACCCATTGTCATGAATAAGAAAGGGGATTAAAATTATGAAATTCGTATGTTCTGTATGTGGTTATGTTTATGAAGGTGAAAAGGCTCCGGAAGAATGTCCTATCTGCCATGCTCCCGCTTCCAAATTCGTCGCTCAGTCCGGCGAAATGAACTGGGCTGCTGAGCACGTTGTAGGCGTTGCACAGGGCGCTCCGGAAGATATCATCGCTGACCTGAGAGCAAACTTCGAGGGCGAGTGCTCTGAAGTTGGTATGTACCTGGCTATGGCAAGAGTTGCACACAGAGAAGGCTATCCCGAAATCGGTCTGTACTGGGAAAAGGCAGCTTTCGAAGAAGCTGAGCACGCTGCAAAATTTGCAGAGCTGTTAGGCGAAGTTGTTACCGACTCCACCAAGAAGAATCTGGAAATGAGAGTAGAAGCTGAGAACGGCGCTACCGCTGGTAAGACTGATCTGGCAAAGAGAGCAAAGGCTCTGAACCTGGATGCAATCCATGATACTGTTCATGAGATGGCCCGTGACGAGGCCAGACACGGAAAAGCATTTGAGGGTCTGTTAAAGAGATACTTCGGTTAATGAAAAATCCGGTATTTACCAAGGTTTACAAAAATTCTGAGGTGTGGCATCAAAAGCCACACCTCATTTTTTCAAACTCTTTCTCGATTCGCAAACTTCCTCTGTTTTTCCCCCCTCTGCTATGCTATACTGTGCGTAGACACGAGCCGCGCCTCGGCTCCATATTACCGCACGCCATCCTTTTTTCGCGTGCGTTACAAACGGGAGGGACTTATGAAAATATCGACAGAAATCGCCTCGGCTGCAGCGCTGGTCGGCGAAGAAAAGGCTGTAGAATATACCGCCAAAGCAGGCTTTGACGCATGGGATTTTTCCATGTTCGACATGTGCAAATATGATTGGAGCGCCGGATGCTTTTTACCCAATGACAATCCGCTCGCTTCCGACAATTATCTCGCCTTCGCGCGCAGATTAAAACAGATCGGTCTCGACAACGGCATCCTCTGCAATCAGTCGCACGCGCCGTTCCCGTCCCGCGGACCGATCATCCCTTACTTAAAACGCGCGCTGGAATGCACCGCAGAGGCAGGCGGCAAAATCTGCATCATCCATCCGGACAACTACCTGTCCGCCCAGGAAAACGCGGAAATGTACTTTGATCTGCTGCCGTTTGCAAAAGAATGCGGCGTTAAAATCGCAACCGAAAATATGTGGGGCTGGGACAAGGAAAAGGATCAGTCCTCTTTCGCGGCATGTGCGACCTCTGCAAGCTTTAACGAGCACCTCGACGTCGTAAACGACGACTTTTTCGTTGCCTGCCTGGATATCGGACATGCAGAAATGCGCGGTTCCGGAGAAGGTGCAGCCAACATGATCCGCGCACTCGGAAACCGTCTGCAGGCGCTGCATATCCACGATAACGACTGCTGGCACGATTCCCATCAGATTCCGTTTTCCATGTCCATCGACTTCGACGCTGTCGTAAAGGCGCTCAAGGACATCAACTACTCCGGTTACTTTACACTGGAAGCGAGCAGCTACCTCGAAGCATTTACACCGGAAACGACCCAAAAAGGGCTCTGCGACCTCGCGGCATCCGCAAAAAGACTTTCCGATATGTTTGAAGCACTGTAAGGCTCCAGACCCATCCTATAGATTCAGCCGCTCTGCATCGGTTTTTCCGGCAGCAGCGGCTGTTTTTATCTACCCCCAAGCTCCTCTTTCGCCTGGTGCACGCTCTCCACATATTCCTGTCCCGGCGTCTGCATCAGATACTTCGGCGCCAGAAATGCAGCGTCATGGAGCTCTTCAAGCGCAGCCTGCTGCTGCCCCGTCGGCACTGTCGGCGCTACTACCCGCGTCTGCCACACGGACATGCAGCCGGTGTATTCCACCAGCCAGAACAGCGGCTCCATATTTTTTTCCATTCTGCCGTGCAAAGCGCCGGCATCCATCCCGGTCAGTTCAACCAGCCTGCCAATATGCGAAGGCAACGGCTCTTCCACACTGCCGTCCGGCAGAATCAGACATTCCCCGTTATCCTCGTCGTTCTGATGTTTGTGAATAAATTCCAGCGCTGTCATGTCGTCCCCTCTCTCCGACGTTTTTTCTGCTCCCATCGTAACAAAAGCCTCTCGCTTTTTCAAGCCAAACCCCCAAAAGCCCTTTTGTTA
>ENA-UOJQ01002668-UOJQ01002668.1-human-gut-metagenome-genome-assembly--contig:-P63-NODE-2668-length-10537-cov-6.555810_pt1 | contig 10537 bp, 11 predicted proteins | sample MGYA00242352_ERZ723899 | MGnify/ENA metagenome assembly ERZ723899 | reverse complement strand
GAGGGTCTACATTATCTCGGTGTGAGTATATTTAATCACATTTTGAGTGGCAGGATTTGATCATGGCAAATTTCAGCAAAGAATGTATTGAAACGTTTTTAAACAAACAGCTGCAGCTGTTTGATGAAAAAGTGGCAGAGACACCGCAGAAGGCAGAAGAGTTCCTTGAGGATAATCTGGCGGTCGTACTTGACAGTATCGAAGATGTACGTGACTATCTGGATGAGAGCGGAATGGATGCGGCACAGCTTTCCAAAGATGAGATTTTGCAGGCATCCGAAGTGTTTGCACTTCCGGGTGGAAAATATCTTGTAGTGCTTGCCTGAGAAATTCAGACGGAGATTTCCTGGCGAGTGTAAAGAAATGATGGAAGTTTTATAAGGTGTTGTCTGCGAAAAACAGCAGAGCATGTGCAAATAAACGTCATAAAATGATTTTGTAAAATAGGACGCCATGATGAATCGAAAACAATCTGCTGACACGCTGCGTTTCCTGTCCGGTTCGCTCGCCTGTTAGCCGCCCTTCGCCTAAACTCGCCTCTTCGAGGCTCAAACAGCGGCTCGGGGGCAGCAACATCGCAAACCTCACAACGGAAGCCTTGCTACCGTCAGTACGATTTGTTTTCGAATTCATCATGGCTATGCTGTTTTACGTTTCCTTCGGGGAATTCGTTCATTTGCACATGCACAAATTTATAGACTTTCATGAAAGCTCTATTTATATCAGAAAATGTTTCCCCAAATCAATGCTTTATACTGAAATAAGAATTGGCAACAAGAATGTTTTAACTCCCCACAGAATCAGCAGATGCACCGGATAAAACCAGTAGAAGAACCATTTGCCGGATTTCCCACGTTTTCCGTTATAGAACCAGACAGGAATAAAAGCAAGCGGTGCAGTCGTCTCCCAGCTAAAGGCAACAGCTCCGGCTACGACCTGCTTCATCCGATCATAGCGGAAAATATAGAGCAGTTCGATCAGCAGAACACCGCGATAGCCATAATCTGTATGCAGAGCCCATGCAAACACCATTGCCAGGATTAAAACAAGCACCTGTGCCACAGGCTGTGCTTGTATTCGGAAGTAATCGCACAGCATCATAGCAAGCAGTCCGATCAGCAGAGTGAAAAAGACGTTTTGGTGTACTGGATCAAAGAGACGTCCCATGATCGCAAGATCAAAAGGGATTTCCGAGACCAGTGCAAACAGAAAGAGGCGAAGTGCATATTTTTTTCGGTCGTGCGTGTGCAGAAATCCTTCTACTAACAAAAAGCAGAAGATCGGAAAGGAGACACGGCCGATCAGACGGAGGATACGGTCTGTGTTCCGAAGCATTTCAAAAAGAGCCGCATCATTTCGTATTTCATCTACCAAAAGGAGCCCGCGTTCGAAAACGCAGGCACCTATGTGGTCAATGAGCATGGTAATCATTGCAATCTTTTTTAAAGAACTCCCGGTCAGGGAAGGGGATTGTCTGCTCATCTGTTTTATTTTGCCAGCAGCATCATGATCTTATTGCTGCGGGTGATGAATTTGGTCATTTCTTCCGGTGCAAGTGGTTTATGGCTCAGCATTGCCAAGTCATAGAGCTGTTCACACATCATCGGTACATGTTCAGAATCTTTGTGATTGAAGATATACTGAACCAGTTCATTGTTTGCATTCAGAACTAAAGTAGCAGGACCGCCGAACATGTTCGGATCCATACCGTACATATTATACATCTTCATCATATCCTGCATACGGCGTGTTTCCTCAGACAGAACAATCATCGAAGAGACAGAAGCATTTTTCAGTTTTTCTACTTTGACTTCCAGCTTATCATTGTTCAGTGCTTTGTGGAATACATCCGTCAGAGTTTCTTTTTCTTCTTTCAGATCTTCTTCGGAAACTTCTTCTTTCATATCTGCATTGACATCTGCATCGATACGCTCGAATTTGATAGTGTCATCCTGACGCTCCAGATGTGTGATGAAAGCAGAGTCGATATTATGTTTCAGGATCACAGCATCAATGCCCTGTTCTTTGAACAGATTGATGTACTGGCTCTGCTGTACTTCATCTGTGACATAGAAAAGTACAGTTTTTTCTTTTTGCTTTTCTTCTGCATTTTCTGTGCTTTCTGTTTCTTTTACAGCTTCCGCAGTATCTTCTTTTTTGTTTTCTGCAACAAAATCCTGAAGAGTCAGATATTTGCCGTCGAGGTTCTTGAACAGCAGACAGTCTTTGATACGGTCATAGAATTTGTCATCTTTGATGCAGCCGTATTTGATGAACGGGCTGATATCATCCCAGTATTTCTCATAATTTTCACGGTCGGTCTTGCACATGCCGGTCAGTTTGTCTGCAACTTTCTTGCTGATATATTCAGAAATTTTCTTTACAGTACCGTCGTTCTGCAATGCACTTCTGGAAACGTTCAAAGGCAGATCCGGACAATCGATCACACCTTTTAAGAGCATCAGGAACTCCGGAATCACTTCTTTGATATTATCGGCGATAAAGACCTGATTGTTGTAAAGTTTGATCGTACCTTCTACAGAGTCATATTCTGTGTTGATCTTAGGGAAGTAGAGGATACCTTTCAGATTGAACGGATAGTCCATGTTCAGATGGATCCAGAACAGAGGTTCCTTGTAATCCATAAATACTTTGCGGTAGAAATCTTTGTATTCGTCTTCGCTGCATTCATTCGGATGCTTTGTCCACAGTGGGTGGATATCATTTAAAGCAACCGGACGCTTCTGGATTTTAACCATTTCTTTTGCAGGAGAAACTTCAACGATTTCTTTTTCACCGTTCTCATTTTCTTTCTCTTCTGTTTTGGCATCTTCGTGGATGTGTTCGATCACAACATCGTCGTCACGCAGTTCGCTCTCTTCAATGGTTTCGTATTCCGGTTCTGCGTTTGCTTTGGAGAAGAAGATCTCAACCGGCATGAAAGAGCAGTATTTGTCCAGAACTTCTCTTGTGCGGTATTCGTTTGCAAATTCAACACTTTCTTCATTTAAATAAAGAGTGATCTCTGTACCTACGGTTGTTTTGGTGCCGTCACCGATCGTGTACTGTGTGCCGCCGTCACATTCCCAGTGAACAGCTGTTGCACCGTCACGGTAGGAGAGTGTATCGATATGTACTTCATCTGCTACCATGAATGCGGAATAAAAACCAAGACCGAAATGACCGATCATTTCATCTGCATTTGTCTTGTCTTTGTATTTCTCAAGAAAAGCAGTCGCACCGGAGAAAGCGATCTTTGTGATGTATTCTTCGACTTCGTCTGCTGTCATACCAAGACCGGTATCAATGAATTTCATAGTTTTTTCTTCCGGATTTACGATAACCTGAATAGAAGCTTTGTAATCTTCCGGAAAAGTATATTCACCCATGATTTCCAGTTTTTTCAGTTTGGTGATGGCATCACATCCGTTGGATACCAGTTCACGGATGAAAATATCGTGGTCAGAATATAACCATTTCTTTATAATAGGAAATATATTGTCACTGTCGATGGATAAGTTACCTGTTCTATTTGTATTACTCATAATCGTTCACACCTTTCCAATAATCTTGCAGCAGCCAAGTTTTCTTATGACTGCCCTATGCAAAATAGTTTAGTACCGTTCTATGGAAATGTCAAGAGAAAATCAGCACTCAAACACAACGAGTGCTAACAAAAAAGTATTAACTTTCTAAAGAAAGTATAAACTTCTGGATTTTCTGATCCCAGGCATGTTCCAGGGACTTATCCATTGAGAAAATGTTAAGAGATGTTCCGGTTACAGCATTCAGCCGATTATCTTTATAACGCAGATTTAAAAACAGGCCGTTGATGTCGGAGACTGTGAAAGAAGTATCTGTTTCGGACAGAAATGATTCGACTGCACGGGAAGAGAGCTGCAGGACGATCGAGAAAGAAAGCGGTGTGTGGTTGCCGCGGATCAGTTCAAAGCAGACGGGACGCAGCTGTTTCCAGCGGGCGATCGGTGTACGGTCTTTATAGAGTGTCTCATATTCTTCTTTCGTATAATAATCTTTCAGAATATGTCCATCCATATGGAAAGAGGCAAATGTAGAAAGAGAAGGCTCCGGAACGCAGAATGCATCAAAGGTACTGCGGCAGAGCAGATGGTTCATAAACAATTTTACTTCGGTTATAGGAATAGAAATCATAAGTACCTCCTGTCAGAAAGCGGACATATACAGGATTTTGGTGATATGGTCCGTGTATTTTTCAGTATAGCGGAAAAAACCGAAAAAGAAAAGAAGAAAAGCATTGCAAAATATGTGATATGTGTTATAGTAGAATGTAGTATTAAAAACCAGATAACATGATGTGAGTGTTAAGATTTATCTCAGTCGAGAAGACTCCCACTTCTGCAAGTGGTGAGTAATAACAAGTCTTTCTCAGTGGGAGTACAATCTCCGACTGAGATAAACGCTCCGCGAGAATGTGCAGTGATTCTGAGAAGAATATGTCAGCTTTCGCTGACCAGAATCACGCACCAAGTCTCACGTGCGTTCGACTTGAATTTTGACATTCATACCATATCAATAGAAGATAAAAATTCTGTGAAAATCTACAGAAGGTCTGGCTTGTGAACATCGCAGCACTTTTATTTTCATACTGCGGCGATGCACATTTCTGTATAGATTTGAATAAGCGGAATTTAATATGGAGGATTTATAGATGAGTTTCAGAGTAGTGATCGACAGCTGTGGGGAGCTGACAGATGAGATGAAAAAGAGCGGCAATTTTGTGTCTGCACCGCTGACACTGCAGGTGGATGAGTATATTGTACAGGATGATGAGGAACATTTCAACCAGGCAGAGTTTTTAAAAAAAGTAGCGGAGTGCCCAAATTGTCCGAAATCTTCCTGCCCATCACCGGAAATATATCGTGATGCCTACGACTGTGATGCAGATCATGTTTATGCAGTGACGCTTTCAGAAAAACTGAGTGGATCTTACAACAGTGCAGTTCTTGGTAAAAATCTCTATCTGGAGGATCATCCGGATGCAAAAGTTTATGTATTCAATTCCTGCTCGGCATCTGTTGGTGAGACGCTGATCGGACTGAAAATCCAGGAGCTGGAAGAGAAGGGACTTTCTTTTGAAGAAGTTGTAGAACAGACAGAGGCTTATATTCTTTCACAGGATACCTGGTTTGTCCTGGAAAATCTGGACACCCTTCGTAAAAACGGCCGTCTCGGTACCGTAAAGGCTCTGGTAGCGACTGCACTGAAGATCAAACCGGTCATGGGATCAACAGACGAAGGCACGATTATTCAGCTGGATCAGGCAAGAGGCATGAAGAAAGCTCTTGTAAAAATGGTCAATTCAATCGAGGAGAAAAAATCATCCGATCCACAGGAGCGTATGGTTGGGATCGCTCACTGTAATTGTCCGCAGAGGGCAGAGATGGTAAAAGAGGAGATCATAAAGAGGCTGCCGTTTAAAGATGTGATCCTGGTCAATACCGCAGGTGTCAGCACCATGTATGCAAACGATGGTGGAATTATCGTAGTTGCATAAGTTTTTAAAATAGTGTATACTATGATGCTAGAAAGGATTGTGGGAGTGCAACGCACGGAACAATCCGTAGACATCATAGTTGGGGACTTTTGACACCCACATCATACTATTAAGAAACTATATATAAGGAGTGAAAGACATGAGTCAGGCAAAAGTGGATCGCTACAAAGAAGAAAAGCAGAAACGCGAAAAGCTTCAGAAAAAAGAAAAAAGAGAGTTACTGCTCTGGAAAATAGTGGGCATTATCGTGCTGGTTGCTCTTGTTGGCTGGATTGGTTTCTCGGTATACCAGAATGTTCAGAAAGATGCGTCTCATACATATGAAATGAAAACAGATGCACTGGATCATTACATGAACGGTTTAAATGCTGAGACAGAAACTTCAAGTGAAGCGTCCACAGAGACAACAGAAAAAACGACAGAAGAAACTGCAGCAGAGACTTCTGCTGAAAGTACAGTAACCGAAGCAGCCGGTGAGACGGCAGCAGAATAAAAGAAAAAAGAAACTGCGTTATCGTGAAAACGAGAGGCAGTTTTTTATGTCTGAAAGAAAATGCTTCTGTTATATTTTTCAGAATGGTTTCTCAAAGGAAAATTGTACAGAAAAAAGAACGGCAACGTTTGTTATGTATTTAACAAAATACTTGCACTACATCTTGTGCTATGTTAAGATGAAAGCGACAAAACATAGAAACACAAAATCACAGAGAAAGGAAGATAGAAAACATGAAGGATTTTAAACAGTGGGATGGTTTCGCTGGAAGACTCTGGAAAGAAGGCGTAGACGTCCGCGATTTTATTCAGAACAACTACACACCATATGACGGAGATGATTCTTTCCTGGAGGGACCTACAGAGGCAACAAATCGTCTGTGGGGAAAAGTATCTGAACTTCAGAAAGAAGAGAGAGCAAAGGGCGGTGTCCTTGATATGGAGACTGATGTTGTAACAGGCATCACTGCATATGGAGCTGCTTATATTGATGACAGCATGAAAGATATGGAGCAGGTTGTCGGTCTGCAGACAGACAAGCCGCTGAAACGTGCATTTATGCCATACGGCGGAATCAAGATGGCTGAGAAATCCTGTGAAATGTATGGATATAAACCAAATCCACAGCTTCATGAGATCTTTACCAAATACCATAAAACACATAACCAGGGTGTATTTGATATCTATACACCGGAAATGTTAAAAGCACGTCATAACAAGATCCTGACCGGTCTTCCGGATACTTACGGACGCGGACGTATCGTAGGTGACTACCGTCGTGTGGCTCTGTACGGTATCGATTACCTGATCGAGAAAAAGAAAGCAGATTTTACTGCTACAAACCGTCAGGGTATGCGTCGTGGTGACTTCCAGCTGCGTGAAGAGATCGCAGACCAGGTTCGTGCACTGCAGGAAATGAAAGAAATGGCACAGTCCTATGGATATGATATTTCCGAGCCGGCTAAGAATGCAAAAGAAGCAGTTCAGTGGCTGTACTTCGGATATCTGGCTGCCATCAAGACACAGAACGGTGCAGCTATGAGTGTCGGACGTATTTCTACTTTCCTTGATATTTATATTGAGAAAGATATTGCAGCAGGCATCCTGACTGAAAAAGAAGCTCAGGAACTGATCGACCATATGGTTATGAAATTCCGTATGGTAAAATTCGCAAGAATCGCTTCTTACAACCAGCTGTTCTCCGGTGACCCGGTATGGGCAACTCTGGAAGTAGCAGGTATGGGTATGGACGGACGTTCTATGGTAACAAAGAATGATTACCGTTTCCTGCATACACTGGAAAACATGGGACCTTCACCGGAACCGAACCTGACCGTTCTGTATTCCGAACGTTTGCCTGAGACATTCAAAAAATATGCAGCACATATCTCTGTTACAACAAGCTCTATCCAGTATGAGAACGATGATGTTATGCGTCCGGTATGGGGCGATGACTATTCTATCTGCTGCTGTGTATCTGCTACTGAGACAGGTAAAGAGATCCAGTTCTTCGGAGCAAGAGCAAACCTGGCAAAATGTCTGCTGTATGCGATCAACGGCGGTGTAGATGAGAAGACAAGAGATCAGGTAGCACCGAAATATCAGGCGATCACATCCGAATATCTGGATTATGATGAAGTTATGGATAAATATGACACCATGCTTGACTGGCTGGCACATCTGTATGTAGGAACTCTGAACATGATCCATTACATGCATGATAAATACTACTATGAAGCAGCAGAGATGGCTCTGATCGATACAGACGTAAGACGTACATTTGCTACCGGTATCGCAGGATTCTCACATGTAGTAGACTCTCTGTCCGCAATCAAGTATGCAAAAGTAAAAACGGTTCGTGATGAAAGCGGAATCGTTACCGATTATGAGATCGAAGGAGACTTCCCAAGATACGGTAATGACGATGACAGAGCTGACGAGATCGCTGTATGGCTGCTGCGTACATTCATGGATAAACTGAAATACTGCCATACCTACCGTGATTCTGAGCCGACAACTTCTATCCTGACAATCACATCAAACGTAGTATACGGTAAAGCAACCGGTTCTCTGCCAGATGGAAGAAAAGCAGGCGAGCCTCTGGCACCTGGAGCAAACCCATCTTACGGAGCAGAACAGAACGGTCTGCTGGCATCTTTGAACTCTGTTGCAAAACTTCCGTACGAAGATGCACTGGATGGTATCTCCAATACACAGACCATCAACCCGGGTGCTCTGGGACACGATGATGCAGAGCGTACCGAAAATCTGGTTCATGTACTGGATGGTTACTTCAAACAGGGTGCACATCACCTGAACGTAAACGTATTCGGAAAAGAAAAACTGATCGATGCTATGGAGCATCCGGAAAAAGAAGAATACGCAAACTTCACAATCCGTGTATCAGGATATGCTGTTAAATTTATCGACCTGACAAGAGAACAGCAGCTTGACGTTATCGCAAGAACCTGCCACGACAGAATGTAATATGGAAAACGGGGCAAAAACAGGATATGTCCATTCGCTGGAAAGCTTTGGATCGGTTGACGGTCCGGGTGTGCGTTATGTGATCTTCTTAAGCGGCTGTGCGATGCGATGCCAGTTCTGTCATAATCCGGATACCTGGAATATGACAGCCGGCAAAAGCTACACAGCTGATGACCTTCTGAAACAGGCAGTAAAATACCGCACTTATTGGGGAAATAAGGGCGGTATTACTGTCAGTGGAGGAGAACCACTGCTTCAGATTGATTTTCTGATCGAACTGTTTCGCAAGGCAAAAGAGATGGGGATCCACACAACGCTGGATACGAGCGGCAATCCTTACACGGAAAAAGAGCCATTCTATTCAAAATGGCTGGAACTGATGAAATACACCGATCTGATTCTTCTGGATATCAAGCATATTGATGAACAGGAGCATATTAAACTGACCGGTCAGACCAACAAAAATATTCTGGCTATGGCAGAAAAGTTATCGGATATGGGAAAACCGGTATGGATCCGTCATGTACTGGTTCCGGAGCGGAGCGACCGTGATGATTACTTGCACCGGCTGGCAGATTTTATTCACACGCTGAAAAATGTGGAGCGTGTGGAAGTACTGCCATACCATACTCTGGGCGTGTTCAAATGGGAAAATTTAGGGATTCCATATCAGCTTGAAGGGATCAATCCGCCAAGTGCCGAGCGGATCAAGAATGCAGAAGAGATTCTGGCGTTCAGGAAATAGAAATAACAGGAAAATTTTAAATGTGCAAAGGAACAATGCCCTGAAGGACACATAAAAGTGTCTTCCTGGGCATTGTTCCTTTTGCACATTTGGAAAGCGGACATTCACAATCCGCTTCTCTGCGTTCAAATTTCAATATTCCACGAGTTTTTTAAAGCAGAAAAAATTTACTCCACAACCGGAGGTACAAAATGTTCGATCGCATTTCGCGGTTTCGGATGATTAGCGGATGGTAACGCTGCGTTTTCGGCTGTTATACGTATAGACTTTTTCACCCAGATCTTTTAAAACCTTTATATTTCTTTTTACAGTATCTCGTTTTCGAAGAAAAGAGGGAGCATCGATAAAAGTGACCTTTGCATGGATATATTTGAAAAAGGATTCTCTCTTGTTGTTGTTTCCATGATGCGGAGCCTGAAGATACGTTGCCTTCAGACGTTTGTGATAAGTTTTGATAAGTCTTTTGCCAATGCTGCTCACAATATCTCCGGTGAAAAGCATACTTGTTTTTTTACCAGAAATTTTAAAAACCAGAGAAGAACCATTGCAGATATCTTTGGTCGTATCTTTCAAATTACGGCTGTAACCATTAAAAAATTCAAAATCCAGACCGGCGAAGGAAAAAGTATCATCTGCTTTTGCCCACCGAATCTTGGGATTTTTTCTTACAAGACGTGAAAACTTCTGAAATACCTGATATTCATCCCATGGATATTGATAGTGTCTGTAACGGGAAGCGTTGATCTTTGGTGCAATAACCTGATCAATCTGTATGCCGTCCGGATTGGCAAAAATCTGATTAAAAGCTCCGACATGATCCGGATGCGGATGTGTGATAATCCAGAGATTTACCTTTCCGCCCAGTTTCTTTATGGTATCGCGTACTCTTTTCGCATCATAATCCCATCCACCGTCAATTACGATCAGTTTGCCGTTGCTTCCTTTGATCGTATAAAACATGGACTGCTGAAAATCAGAATCAGATCCATATTGTGTGACTTTCCAGGAAGATGCATAAACTTTTTCTTCGCAGAACGGATGCAGGCTGAAGAATAAAAAAAGTCCGACAGACAAGAAAAACCGAAAAGTATATAAATGAAAAAGCTGTGTTTTATTTTTCATTGGGATCTCTCCTTTAGTGATATATTTATCATATTGTCTTTTATACTGTTTTGCAGGAATTATCATTAACATTTCATTTTTCAGCTTCCACAACCGGTGGTATGAAATATTCGATCGCATTTCGCAATTTCGGATGATGGATCACAAAATGAATC
>ENA-UOJQ01002664-UOJQ01002664.1-human-gut-metagenome-genome-assembly--contig:-P63-NODE-2664-length-10551-cov-42.272008_pt1 | contig 10551 bp, 7 predicted proteins | sample MGYA00242352_ERZ723899 | MGnify/ENA metagenome assembly ERZ723899 | reverse complement strand
TCCTGTGAGGTAATCAGGTGCAGTGATGACGGAGTAAGCCATATCTGCGACCTCATCGGCTGTGGCAAAGCGTCCGGCAGGGATTTCATCGGCCAGCTCAGCTCTTTCTGCCTCGTCAAAGCAGAGGTTCATATCGGTATCTATGACACCGCAGGCTATGGCATTTACTGGAATATGCGATGGCGCAAGCTCCTTGCCGAGTGCCTTAGTGAACGCATTTATACCGCCCTTGCAGGCAGAGTAAGCTACCTCGCAGGAGGCTCCGACATTGCCCCAGACAGAGGAAATCTGTAGTATACGGCCACATTTATCTGCAACCATATAAGGGGTGACGAGCTTTGTAAAGTTGAAAACACCGGTCAGATTTATCGCCACGATATTGTTCCATTCTTCCGGTGTCATGTCGCTCAGCAGCCCGATATGCGATATGCCGGCATTGTTAATGAGCACATCTATATGGCCAAAATGGGAAATGGTTTTCGCAACCATATCCTTGGCAAAGAAAAAGTCTCCTACATTTCCGGTGTAGCATAGCACCTCAATTCCGTATGCACAGTGAAGCTCATCAGCCAGAGCCTTTAGCCTGTCAGATGAATTGCGGCAGCAAAGTGAGAGGTTATAGCCACAGGAAGCCAGCTTTTTGGCAATGGCGGCACCGATACCGCGTGAAGCTCCGGTTATTATAGCTGTTTTGTTTATGTGATTTATGTGATTGGTGTGATTTATGTGATTGGTGTGATTTATGTGATTGGTGTGATTTATCTGATTTGTTTGATTTATCTGATTTATGTTATTTGTCTTATTTGTCATGATATTCTCCTTATAATTTATATACCGTGGTGCTAAGTCGGTCGCTGCGCTGCCGGGCCGGCTTCATAGTATAAAAAAATAATTACGTGATTAAATTACAGTTCTGCCATGGGTATGATACCTCGCTGTGAGGATGGGCACAACAGTGTAAATTTTTATCTTATACAGCATAAATCATACCATAAATATATATTATGGGGTAGACAAAATTTATACATTGTGATATTATTTAATAGTTGCAAAACGAATTGCAGACGGCGTGTGGCTCAGTTTGGTAGAGCGCTACGTTCGGGACGTAGAGGTCGCAAGTTCGAATCTTGTCACGCCGATTTATTTATGGATGTATCTGAATAGTTATCGACTGTATTATTTTGGAGCACGCGCATAGCGTGTTTTTTTTGTTACCGTTCAGTGTGAATAGTAACTTTTTTTATATTTTTCTGAAAATTCACTTTTTATGTCCTTTTATTTAGAAAATGCTGGATTTTTCAATTATCATAATGTACAATAGCCATAGGTTGATAGCATAGCAAGCGGGCCTTGTGGAGCTGAAACCGCAAAAATTCCCAAAACAGCACCCCAAATCCCGCCAAAAAAATCACTAAAATCCCAAAAACAGCACCAAACTATAGTTGGTTTCTATATTTATATGGTGCTATCAAACAAATGGAGACCATAATCTCCACTTTTGAAGATAAATGACAGTTTTCATTTATCATATTCCCCACAAAAACAATTGAATTACTGTTAGAATCACATACATGGCATCACATGATGCAAAGAGTTAGGAGGAAAATAAAATAAGTTCAATAGATAATAGAATCCAATGGTTGGAAGGTGAGATATTAGAGATTCAGGAAAGACTGGAGACAATCACTGAGGAAGGAACAATTTATCCTACACAAAAAGACGGAAATGTTAAATGGTATGTTTGGAAAAATGGCAGAAGAGAGTATTTATCAAAGAAAAATGATAAAGAAATCAAAAATCTTGTCAATAAAAAATATCTGGAGCTTTATCTGAAGGACACAATAAATGAACTCAGACTACTCGAGACAAACAGGAAGGCCCGGAAAAAATATAAAACCGATTATGCCCAGAAAATGTTGAAGCAAAAACATTATAGAAGTATACTTTTACCAGTTGATAAGAAGGAAAATGAAGAGACAAATGAAAAGACACAGGTTCCTAACCCTGAAGCTCTCAAGTTTTATACTAAAATGGGAATTATAGTGCGGTCAAAATCAGAAGTAATTATTGCGACATCCTTGTATGATAATAATATCAAGTTTGAGTATGAAAAACCGATTAAAATATCAGATGTTATTTATTATCCCGATTTTACGGTTGAGAAGAAAAATGGCGACATAATTTTGTGGGAGCATCTTGGATTGATAGACAATCCTGATTATCGAAATAAAGCTTATCGAAAGATATTGAAATATAACGAAAATGGATATTATCAGGGAAAAAATCTTATATTGACATATGAAACAGCGGAAAGTCCATTGGACCCACTGGATGTAGAACATGAAATAGAAAAAATGTGCAGGTGATAAAATGCTCAAAAAATTACGAAGAAAATTTATAGCCATAGCAATGTTATCAGTTTCAATTGTTCTCATTGCAATTGTAGGCACGATAAACATTGCAAATTATATAAGTACGAATGAAGCACTGGATGCGCGCCTTAAGCTGATTGCCGGAAACGGAGGAACATTCCCGGATCTTTTAGAGCAGAAGAACATGGGAGTGGGAAGCAATAAAAAAAATGATGAAAACACAAACACCGGCACAGAAAGCACAAACACCGGAACAGAAAACGCAAACACATTCGGCAATACAGCAGATGAAAGTATAAATAAAGGGACTCCCACGCTCAAAGAGCCACCATCCGGCAGAACAGATGTACAGCCACCGGAGGATATGAATCAGGCTGACTTAAATGAGAACAACATAAATGAGAATGACCTAAAACGCCATGGCATCTCGCCGGAGAGTCAGTTTGATACCAGATACTTCACTGTCACAATAAACAGCAAGGGCGATGTGGAAAATATTGACACAAGTAAAATAGCATCTGTTTCGTCAGAGAATGCAGCACAATACGCGAAAAAGCTTTGGAAATCAGGCAAAAAGGGTGATGGCAAAAATGGATTCTCAGAAAGTTTTAAATACATGACAGTAGGTGAGGGTGGCTCTACAATGTATATTTTTCTGAGTTGTCAGCGAGAACTTTCAACAATAAGAACATATGTATTAGCCAGTGTTGGAATCAGTGTGTTCGGACTTGCAGTTGTATTTGTTATGATATACTTCTTCTCGGGAAAAATACTAAAGCCTGTATCGGAAAGCTATGAAAAGCAGAAGCGGTTCATAACTGATGCCAGCCATGAAATAAAAACTCCACTTACCATAATAGATGCAAATACAGAGGTCATCGAGATGATGGAGGGAGAGAATGAATGGACAAGCAGCACCAGAAAACAGGTGGCACGCCTGACCTCGCTCACGGAAAAGCTTGTATTTTTGTCGAGAATGGATGAGGAAGCAACAAAGCTTGAGATGCTGGAATTTTCATTATCTGACGCAATACTTGATACCGCAGAACCGTTCAAAGTGATAGCCCGGACCAAAGGGAAAAAGCTCACAATAGATGTGACAGATGGAATACTGTATACAGGCGATGAGAAGACTATCAGACAGCTTGTATCAATTTTACTTGATAATGCAATGAAGTATTCAGGATGCAGCAGCGCAAGCTTCGAAAAGGATAATATCAATAAAAAGAATCTTAATAAGACAAATCTTAATAAAACCACCCAAACACAAAACGATTGTGTTACCACCACCGGAGATAAGGCACCGGAAATAGAAATATCCCTGAAACTATCCGGTAAAAACCGTATAATTACAGTGTGGAACACTGTAGACGAGACTGCAAACATCAAAAAAGGCAGACAGGACATGCTGTTTGAGCGCTTCTACCGCACTGATACTTCACACAACTCAAAAACAGGAGGCTTTGGAATAGGTTTATCAGCAGCCTATGCTATAGTAAAGGCACACAAAGGAAAAATCACTGCAGAAAGTAAAGATGGCAGGTCTATCAAATTTACAATCGTACTGTAAATTAAAAATATTTTTTTACATGCATTTTACACACTAATGATTTTGCATTTTACATTTCCCCATTACTATATCAGTTGTAACGAACAAAGAAACAAATTCAAGAAAGTAATGAAAGAGGAAATTAAAATGAAAAATCGTATGAAAAAACTTTTAGTTTTAGCAACTGCTGCAACAATGATGACAGCAGCATTTACAGGATGTGGTTCAAGCTCAGACGGAGCAGACAACAATGCAGATACAAGCGCAGATAAGAGTGCAGATGGAGGCACATCAAATGAGAACTTAAGCGGTTCACTTTCACTTGCAGGAAGTACTTCAATGGAGAAGCTTTGTGAGGCACTCAAGGAGTCATTCATGGAGAAAAACCCTGGAGTAACGGTAACAGTAGAGTATACAGGCTCTGGTTCAGGAATCGAGTCAGTAACAGCAGGAAGCGTAGATATCGGAGATTCATCAAGAGCACTTACAGATGATGAGAAAGCAAACGGCGTTGAGGAAAACATCGTAGCAATCGACGGAATAGCAGTAATCACAGACAAGGACAACTCAGTAACAGAGCTTACATCAGATGACTTAAAGAAAATCTACACAGGTGAGATTTCAAACTGGAAAGACCTTGGTGGAAAAGATGAGGCAATCGTAGCAATCGGCCGTGAGGCAGCTTCAGGTACAAGAGGAGCCTTCGAGGAGCTTCTTGATGTAAAGGATCAGTGCAAATATGCACAGGAGCTTGACTCAACAGGAGCAGTTCTTGCAAAGGTAGGCTCAACACCGGGAGCAATCGGATATGTTTCACTTGACGTGCTTGATGATACAGTAACAGCAATGAAAATTGACGGAGTAGAGGCAACAGAGGAAAACATTGTAGCAGGCAAATATCTCCTTTCTCGTCCATTCGTAATGGCTACAAAGGGCAAGATTGACGAGCAGAACAATATTGTTAAAGCTTGGTTTGACTATGTAAACTCAGATGAGGGACAGGCAGTTATCAAGAAGGTAGGTCTTATCCTCCCTCAGTAGAAATTATCGGGCATATTAATGATACGAAATACAGACCTCGCTAGTATGTATAAGTATAAAAATAATACAAAATACAGACATCGATGCGAGACGTCACTAGTAAGTATAAGTATAAAAATAATACAAAATACAGACATCGATATTAGACATCAGTATTAATACATATCGATAAGATACATGGTTTCCTCAGGAAATGGCAGGTTTCCTGGGGAACTTTTTGAAACAAGGAGTATCAAATGAAACATAAATCCATAGTAGAGAATGTTGCCAAAATAATATTCACGGTATGTGCGGTTGTGGCAATATTCGCAGTATTATCAATAACAATTTATATGTTCCTTAAAGGTGCACCGGCATTTTTCAAGGTCGGAGTGTTAAACCTCTTATTCGGAACAAAATGGGCGCCGACAGCGGCAGACCCAAGCTACAGAATATTGTACATAATCCTCACATCCATCATAGGAACAGCGGTATCTATACTCATAGGAGTACCGATTGCTCTTCTTACGGCAGTATTTCTCACTGAGGTGTCAAACAAAAAGCTCTCAGCGGTAGTGCAGCCGGCAGTAGAGCTGCTTGCAGCCATTCCATCAGTAATCTATGGACTTTTGGGACTTATGATACTTAATCCGGTATTATACAAGCTGGAGAAACATATTTTTGCAAACTCAGCAACACATCAGTTTACCGGCGGATCAAATTTGCTTGCAGCAATCATAGTGCTTGCAATCATGATTCTTCCTACGGTAATAAACATGAGCGTATCATCAATACAGGCAGTACCGCAGCAGATGAGAGCGGCATCCCTTGCTCTTGGAGCAACAAAGATACAGACAATATTTAAAGTGACGGTTCCTGCAGCAAAGTCAGGAATCATGACAGGAATTGTGCTCGGAATAGGTCGTGCGCTCGGAGAAGCGATGGCTATCAACATGGTAGCCGGTGGAACGGTAAGCTTTCCACTTCCGTTCAACTCAGTGCGTTTCCTTACCACACAGCTCGTCAGCGAGATGGGATACGCCAGCGGACTTCACAGACAGGTGCTTTTCTCAGTAGGTCTTGTGCTTTTTGTGTTTATCATGATAATCAATCTCACCCTTATGAAACTCAAAAAGAAAGGAGCTGTGGAAAATGACTAGTATAAATGGAAAACGCCGTAGAATAGGCGATGATGTAGTATACTTTTTCATATATCTGTGTGCGGCATTATCGGTAGTGCTGCTTGCGGGAATCATCATATATGTATTTGTCAGGGGAATCGGCCAGGTAAACTGGCAGTTTCTGACCAGCGAGACATCCGTCTTAAGAGGCACTGTCGGAATAGCGGGAAACCTGCTCAATACACTTTACATCATAATTATCACCATGCTCATAGCAACTCCTGTCGGAGTGGGAGCAGCCGTGTACTTGAATGAGTATGCAAAGCCGGGTAAGCTCGTATCCACAATAGAGTTTGCCACAGAGACACTTGCAGGAATACCGTCAATCATCTTCGGTCTCTTCGGAATGATGTTCTTTGGACAGACAATAGGCTTTGGCTACAGTATCCTGACAGGTTCATTGACACTGACACTCATGGTGCTGCCTCTCATTACCAGAAATACACAGGAGGCGCTGAAAACTGTACCGGACAGCTACAGACACGGAGCAGTCGGACTTGGAGCCGGAAAATGGCACACCATCCGCACCATTCTGCTGCCGTCAGCCATGCCGGGAATCATCACAGGTGTTATCCTTGCAATCGGCCGAATAGTAGGTGAGTCAGCAGCACTCCTTTTTACGGCAGGAAGTGCAGGAATGCTTCCAAAGGTTGCCAGCGGTTATTTCTCAAAGATAATGCAGTCAGGTGGAACACTTACCATCAAGCTCTATCTTGCAGCGACAAGTGAAGGAAAATTCGACCAGGCATTTGGAATTGCGGTTGTGCTTCTCGTAATTGTATTCTTAATCAACATCCTGACAAAGGTGCTGGCAAAGAAATTCCAGGCGAAGTAAACTTGGCACAGCAATATTAGTAAATAAATCAACCGGTTATTATAATGATATGAGGGTCAAAAGGTATTTTACCTCTTTAATCATAATAATAAATTAACGAATATAGTAAATAACCAATATAATGAACTAACTAAGAAAAGAAGCTTCGATTTGATATCAGTAAATCGGAGCTCCTTTTGAGTTTCATTAAGATTATTTCTTAAACAAATCTTAATGTGTTACATAATTGGATTTTAATGTTACAATTGATACAATAAGATCAACATAAAACTTCCGGAGGCAATTATGTATAAAGTATTAGTATGTGATGATGAAAAAGACATTGTATCGGCAATCAGCATTTATTTGACCAGCGATGGCTACGAGGTAATCCCGGCGCGAAACGGGCTGGAGGCGCTTGATATAGTAAAACACAATGATGTGCATCTTGTCCTGATGGATATAATGATGCCTGTCATGGACGGCATAGAGGCGATGGTGGAAATCAGAAAAATCTCTAATGTGCCGGTCATACTGCTCACTGCCAAAAGTGAGGACACTGACAAGGTACTCGGGCTCACGGTCGGAGCAGACGACTATGTGACGAAACCGTTTAACCCGGTAGAGCTGCAGGCGAGGGTGAAGTCGCAAATCAGGAGATACATGCTTCTTGGCGCGGGCAATACAAGCGCAGGAAAGCTGATAATCGGCGGCATTGAGCTGGATGACAAATCAAAGACAGTGACAGTTGATGGCGAGGCAGCAAATCTCACACGTACAGAGTACGATATTTTGAAGCTTCTCATGGAGCATCCGGGCGAGGTGTATTCGCCGAATCAGATATATGCAAAGGTCTGGAAGGATGAGCCGTATGGGACAGAAAACACGGTGGCGGTACATATCCGTCATCTCAGAGAAAAGGTTGAGATAAATCCGGCTGAGCCAAGGTACTTAAAGGTTATCTGGGGCCGCGGATACAAAATTGACGCTGAATAGGTGCGTGCTTGATACAGCTTTGTCAGGTGAAGCACTATAAAATGGAAGGTGAATGATATGAAAAAAATATCAAGAAATCTGTGGCTTAAGCTGGCGGCATTTATAGTATGCTCGGTCATGGCGGCAGGGCTTGTTGTAACAACGTTAGTTGCAGTGTATACAAACAATTATGAAAGCACAGCACAGCTAAGGGATGAAATTCATGCGAATATTGCAGGAGCCTATAGCAGACAGATGGTGTACAATTATGAATCCGGTGATGACAATGCATTTTCGCAGATGATGGACGATACCAATCTGCAGGCCGCAGTGGTAAAGAGTAATGAAACATCAGAGGACAAGGTAGATGTAAAATCTGATGCAGCAAAGGTGTATTCAAGTGTGGATGAAATATCAAATCCGGATTATATTTTTAGCTACAAGGCAAAGAACTTAAAGTGGAACAGGCTATCATATCTGTGGGATGCAATGAGCGGCAGCTATGAAGAGTCAGACGATGCATCAAACAGTATGAACAGTGAGAGAATCAGCTCAATCATGTATTCCAAGACAAACGGGCTCTTTTATCTGTGCCTGAATGATGGTACCGCTTATGTCATTCCAAAGGTGAGGGTGATGACAGGCTCTAACGATAACAGCTCGCTTGGCTTATATAAGGCAGTTGAGAAAACCGATGAGAATGGAAATAATTACTTTGCCTACGAGGAGATGTTTACAGGCCAGTCACTCGATATTACAGGCTTTGCCGAGTGGAAAAATGTAAAGTGCTATGATGAAAAAGGAAATCATATAAAGTGTGGCATGAATCTGAGTGAAGACAGCGATTCGTACTTTGATAGTGACGGCTCTTACTACGATTATGATGAGGATATTTATTATGACCGTTATGAAATCATAAAAGTGGTGGAGCAGGTGAATGAGAGCTATGAGCTTTTACCGGATACATTTAATATATCAGATACAGGATTTGTGTATTATCCATATACCTCAACAGAAGATAAGCCTGAGTACTATTATGTGTATGCAAAGCTGCCTGAGCAGCTTCAGGAAAAGGGCGATTACTTCAATCAGGCAGACAGCTTACTTGACGTCATGGAATTTACAGAGGCTCATTTAAGTGTATTGTTTGTCGTATTTATACTTGGTTTTGTGATTACAGCGGGATATCTGCTGACAGTTGCCAGAAAACGTGCAGAGTCAGAGGAAATTAAATTACGATTATATGACAGGCTGCCGTATGAGGTGATGCTCGGTGTGACAATGCTAGCAGATTTTATGGTGTTTCCGGCAGGATTTTTACTTATAAAGCAGCTTCCGGTGGTGGCACTCATTTGTCTGGCGGCAACCATGGTTTCGCTTGAAGCAATCCTGACAACATACGTAAGAATCAGGGCACATGAGTTCTGGAAGCATACATTGTGCTACTATGTTGTCAGATTTTTCTTAAAGCCTGTCAAAAAGCTATGCAGGATGGTATTTGCTCCAATCAGATACGGCTTTTCATGGATAGAAAGAAATGTACCGCTGTTTTTGATCAGTATGCTGGCATTTGGCCTTTTATGTCTGCTTGAGCTTATAGGCTTTGGCTTCATTGTAAAGCTTATAGAGCTTGTGCTGCTTATCACATTTATCATGCAGTATGACAGGATAAGATGCGCCGCAAAGGCTATAGCAAACGGTGATTTTTCACAGCCGGTTGATACGTCAAGACTCATGCTGTTTTTCAGAAAGCATGGCGAGGATTTGAACAATGTGAGCAATGGAATAGAGGCCGCGGTCTCTGAAAAAATGAAGAGCGAGCGCTTCAGGACGGAGCTCATCACAAATGTGTCGCATGATATCAAGACACCGCTCACCTCGATTATCAATTATGTGGACCTGTTGCAGAAGGAGGACATAGATAACGAGAAGGTACGCGAATATCTTGACGTTCTCGACAGACAGTCATCACGTCTGAAAAAATTAATTCAGGATTTACTTGAGGCTTCAAAGGCATCTACCGGCAGCATAAATGTAGAACTGGAGGAACTGGATGCGGCTGTTATGCTGTCACAGGTAGCTGGAGAATACAAAGAAAAATTCGAGAAAAATAATCTTGACTTAATTATTAAAAATGACGTTACGCCTGTTATGATTCAGGCAGATGGACGACATCTGTGGAGAGTGTTTGATAATCTGATGAACAACATCAACAAATACGCCCAGCCGGGCACGAGAGTGTACATTGACATCATTCCAAAGGACAGCGGAGCCATCATAACCTTCAAGAATGTATCAGCTACACCGCTTAATATTTCAAGCGATGAGCTTAAGGAGCGTTTTGTCAGAGGAGACAGCTCACGAAATACCGAGGGTAGCGGACTGGGACTGTCTATTGCAGAAAGCCTTATGAAGCTTATGAATGGTACTTTGGAGCTGACTGTGGATGGCGATCTTTTTAAGGTGACTCTGGAGTTTTAGGCTTTTTAAAACAATATTATGATACCTATTGACCGTCTAATCATATTATATATTGAACTTATAAGACATAAGAAACAATAAAAGCCGGGGCAGATGCCCCGGCTTAAAAAATTATTTTTCGCATTCTTTTACAAAATCAACTACTTCCATATTCTTTTT
>ENA-UOJQ01002656-UOJQ01002656.1-human-gut-metagenome-genome-assembly--contig:-P63-NODE-2656-length-10574-cov-9.578382_pt1 | contig 10574 bp, 8 predicted proteins | sample MGYA00242352_ERZ723899 | MGnify/ENA metagenome assembly ERZ723899 | reverse complement strand
AGGAGCGACGAAATGAATGAGCTCCGGCTTTGCCAAAAAGTCGGAGCGAACGATATGCTGTCCGCTCGCATCGCCCTGCCGCGCTGCTCCGGATAGTCCGCTGCAGGCCGACGCATCTCAGATGTGAGCCCAGCGCAAGCGGGTCACAGCTGAAAAGGAGGAGCGACGAAATGAATGAGCTCCGGCTTTGCCAAAAAGTCGGAGCGAACGATATGCTGTCCGCTCCGACGTGGTGCCGGCGGCGGGGCTCGAACCCGCACGGTGCTGCCACCGAGGGATTTTAAGTCCCTTGCGTCTGCCTGTTTCGCCACGCCGGCATACCCGCCATATCGTACCACCGGCGGCGCGTCCCTGTCAAGGGCAGGAAGCGCGGCGCGCGGCAGCGAAAAATGCCCCCGGCGGCGGCAGATAACCAACACGCGCCTCTTGCATCTGCTCGGATATTTTGATAAAATAATAAATTATTGTATATCTGAATTCGAGGCACACAGCGCATATGAAATACCGCAATTGGAAAATTCCATATACCACGCCGCAGCCGCCGGAGGCGCTGCTGCGCGCGGGCTATTCCCCGCTGCTGGCGGTGCTGCTGGCGCTGCGCGGCTATGACGACGCCGGGCAGGCGCGCGATTTTCTCAGCGGCGGCGACCAGAGCGCGTTCGACCCCATGCTCCTGCAGGACATGGACAAGGCCGTCGCACGCATCCGCGCTGCCATTGAGCGGCGGGAGCACGTGGCCGTCTTCGGCGACTACGACGTCGACGGCATCACGTCGACATGCGTGCTCACGGACTATCTGCGCCGCCGCGGCGTGCCCGTGCACCCGTACATCCCCGACCGCATCGAGGAGGGCTACGGCCTGAACATGGACGCGATCACGAGCCTTCAGCGCGCCGACGACATCACGCTCATCATCACCGTCGACTGCGGCATCACCGCCATCGACGAGACGAACTACGCCCTGCAGCGCGGCATCGACATGGTCATCACCGACCACCACGAATGCAGCGGGCAGGCGATCCCGAACGCCGTGGCCGTCGTCGACCCGAAGCGCCCCGGCTCGCAGTATCCCAACGGCGGGCTCGCGGGTGTGGGCGTGGCGTATAAGCTTTTGTGCGCGCTCGAGGGCGACAGCACGCAGGTGCTGCGCGACTACGGTGACCTCGTCGCCATCGGTACGGTGGCCGACGTCATGCCCCTCACGGGCGAAAACCGCTACCTCGTGGCGCAGGGTCTGGCGCAGATCAACACCAACCCGCGCCCCGGCATCCGCGCGCTGCTGCACGAGTGCGGCGCGGAGGGACGGCCTGTCACGGCCACGACCATCGGCTTCACGCTCGCGCCGCGCATCAACGCGGCCGGCCGCCTCGGAAAAACGGCCATCGCCGCGCTGCTGCTGCTGACCGATGACAGCGCCGACGCCGACCGCTACGCCGCTGGGCTCTGCCAGCTCAACCGCGAGCGGCAGGAGCTCGAGCAGCAGATCTGGGAGGAAGCCTCGGCCATCGCGTGCCGCTATCCGCCGCGCGCACCGCTCGTGCTCGCAAGCGACACGTGGCATCAGGGCGTGATCGGCATCGCCGCCTCGCGCCTGAGCGAGGAGTTTCACCTGCCGACGATCATGATCTGCTGCGACGGCGAGCGCGGCAAGGGCTCGTGCCGCAGCTTCGGCGGCTTCAACCTGTATAACGCTCTGAGCGCCTGCTCGGAGTATCTCGAGGGCTTCGGCGGCCACGCGCTGGCGGCCGGACTGACCATCCGGCGGGAAAACATCGACCGCTTCCGCCGCGCGCTCGGCGAGTATTACCGCCAGAACCCGGCCGACGACCTGCCGGAGCTCACGTGCGACCTGCGCGTGGACGATCCGCACCTGCTGACCATGGCGTGCATCGAGTCGCTCGACGCGCTCGAGCCGTGCGGCAACGGCAACCCCAAGCCCCTGCTGTGCATCACGGGCGCGCGGCTCGTCAACGCCGTGCCCATCGGCGGCGGCCGCCATCTGCGGCTGCACTTTGCCAAGGGCGGGTATAATTATGCCGGCATCTTCTTCTCCTGCACCCCGGCGGAGCTCGGCGTGCGCATCGGCCAGTGGGCGGATGTGGCCTTCACGCCGCAGATCAACGAATTCCGCGGCCGCCGCAGCGTGCAGCTGCTTGTGACCGACGTGCGCCCGAGCGACCCGCTGCCGCTGTGCAGCGCGCTGCTCAAAAACCAGTGCGTGCCCGCGTGGGACACGGTGGATCTGTACCCCCTGCGGGCGGATTTCGCCGTGGCGTGGCGCTGGCTGAAGGCGCCGATGGTCTTTTCCCTTTCGGAGCTGCCGGAGCGCGCGCCCATGCGCCCGGAAAAATTCTGCGTGTGCCTGCGCGTCATGGCCGAGATGGGACTCGCCGCCGTCGACTTCGACGGGGAGACGCTGCACCTGCGCCCGCTGCCGACCAGCGGCAAGGTGGATCTCGGCGCGTCGAAGCTGCTGCAGGCGCTGCGCGACCGCCGGCAGAAGCTGCTATGAAACATTTTCAGGAAATTCCCATTCCTTTGCGGAAAGGAGCAACCCCCATGTCTGAAGCGACCCGCGCCGAAAACGCGACCTCGACGCCTTACGACCTCGAGGCGCATTATCAGGAACTGGAACAGAAGATCACCTCCGCTGGCATCCCGGCGGATCTCGGCCGCGTGCGCGCGGCCTTCGAGTGCGCCGACCGCGCGCATTCGGGGCAAAAGCGCCGCGACGGCTCACCCTATGTGTCGCACTGCATCGCCGCCGCCATCATCACGGCGGAAATGGGGCTCGACGAGGACTCCATCATCTCGGCGCTGCTGCACGACACGATCGAGGACACCTCGCTCACGCATAACGACATCGCGCGCAGCTTCGGCACCTCGGTGGCTGACATCGTCGAGGGCGTCACCAAGCTCACGCGCGTGCAGTATACAAGCGTCGAAGAACAGCAGATGGAGAATATGCGCAAGATGCTGCTGGCTATGGCCAAGGACATCCGCGTCATCCTCATCAAGATGGCCGACCGTCTGCACAACATGCGCACGATGGCCTACCAGAGCGAGGAGAAGCAGCGCATCAAATCCCTCGAGACGATGGAGATCTACGCCCCCATCGCGCACCGCCTCGGCATGCAGAAGATCAAGTGGGAGCTCGAAGACCTCTCGCTGCTCTACCTCGACCCCGAGGGCTACCGCGCCATCACGGATGCGCTCGACGAGCGCATGCCGACGCTGGAAAAATTCATGGACGAGATGCGCACGCAGATCCGCGAGCGGCTGGAGCTCGACGGCGTGCACGCCACCATCTCGAGCCGCATCAAGCACATCTACAGCATCTACCGCAAGATGTACGCGCAGAAGCTCGACATCAACGGTATTTTTGACCTGTGCGCGTTTCGCGTGATCGTGGACACGATCCCCGACTGCTACAACGTGCTCGGTATCATCCACGATATGTACAAGCCGCTGCCCGGCCGCTTCAAGGACTACATCAGCACGCCGAAGCCGAACATGTACCAGAGCGTGCACACGACGGTCATCGGCTCGGAGGGCATCCCGTTCGAGGTGCAGATCCGCACGTGGGAGATGCACATGACGGCGGAGTACGGCGTCGCGGCGCACTGGAAATACAAGACCGGCAGCGGCGAGGGCACCAAGGCCGGCGACGAGGAGAAGTTCGCGTGGATCCGCCGCCTGCTCGAGACGCAGCAGGAGTCCGACGCGCAGGACTTTTTCCACAATCTGAAGGTGGATATGTTCGCCGACGAGGTGTTCGTGTTCTCGCCGAAGGGCGACGTGATCAACCTGCCCGCCGGCGCGACGCCGATCGACTTCGCCTACAGCATCCACTCCGCGATCGGCAACAGCATGGTCGGCGCGACGGTCAACGGCCGCATCGTCAACTTCGACTACGTGCTGCAAAACGGCGATATCGTCGACATCCGCACATCGAAAAACGCGCCCGGCCCGAGCCGCGACTGGCTCAGTCTCGCCAAGAGCGGTGCCGCGCGCACAAAGATCAAGCAGTGGTTCAAAAAAGAGCGCCGCGAGGAAAACATCGTCCACGGCAAGGAGCAGTTTGAGCGCGAGCTGCGCGCCAACGGCATTGCCCCGGCCGACATCATGGGCGACGAGATCCTGCCGCAGATCCTCAAGCGGCTGGCCTTCACCTCGCTCGACGATCTGTACGCCGCCATCGGCTACGGCGGCGTGACCGCCACGCGCACCGTCAACCGCATCCGCGACGAGATCCTGCGCAGCCAGAAGGCCAACCAGAAAAACGCCATCGACCGCATCAACGAGGCGGCCGAGCGCCGCAATAAGCGTCCGCGCCACGCCGTGCACGGCATCCTCGTCGAGGGGCTCGATAACTGCCTCATCAAATTCTCCCGCTGCTGCACGCCGGTGCCCGGCGACAGCATCATCGGCTTCATCACGCGCGGCGCGGGCGTGTCCATCCACCGGACAGACTGTGAAAACTACCTCGCCAGCCGCGACAATCCGGAGACCGCCGGCCGCTGGATCCGCGTGAGCTGGGCAGAGAACACCACCGATTCCTACGGCACGACGCTCACGCTGCTCAGCGCACAGCGCTCGGGTCTCGTGATGGACGTGGCCACCGCGCTCAACACGCTCAACGCCAAGGTGCGCACGCTCACCGCGCGCGACGTGGACAGCGGCCGCTCGACCATCACGATCACGGCCGAGGTGCACGATCTGGCCGAGCTGCGCACGATCATCAGCCGCCTGAGCGCCGTCCGCGGCGTCATCCGCATCTCGCGCAGCGGTGCGTCCGACATCGCGAAGGCCACCGCAAACACCGCGGAGCTGCAGGCCGAGCATGTCAAAAACGCCAAAAAAACCAAACAGGAGGGCAAAGTATGAGAGCCGTCGTCACCCGTGTGAACGAAGCGTCCGTCACAATCGGCGGACAGGAGACCGCGCGCATCGGCAAGGGGTTTCTCGTCCTGCTGGGCGTGCACGCGTCCGACACCGAGGCCGAAGCCGACCACATCGTCGACCGCATCTGCGGCCTGCGCGTGTTTGAGGATGAAGCGGGCAAAATGAACGTCAATCCCACCGACGCGGGCGCCGAGCTGCTGATCGTGAGCCAGTTCACGCTCTTTGCCGACTGCCGCTCCCGCCGCCCCGGCTTCACGGCCGCCGCCCGGCCGGAGACCGCCGTGCCGCTCTATGAGCGTGTGATCGCCGGCTGTCGGGCCCGCGGCTTCACGGTGCGCACGGGCGAGTTCGGCGCGGATATGCAAGTCGCGTCCGTCAACGACGGCCCTGTTACCATCCTGCTCGATACCGATCAATTATAAAGGAGGCTACCCCATGCTCATCAAATGTCTGCCCGTCGGGCACCTCATGACCAACTGCTACATCGTCACCGACGAGACCACGCTCGAGTGCGCCGTCATCGACCCGGGCGACGAGTCCAACACCATCCTCTACTATCTGGAGGACAACCACCTCACCTGCCGCGCCATCCTGCTCACGCACGGTCACTACGACCACACCGGCGCCGTCTACGCCGTGCACGAGGAGACCGGCGCGCCCGTGTACATGAACGCGCTCGACGCGGGCACGGCCGTCGCGTTCGACAGCTACTCGTTCGTCCCGCCCGAGGGCACGATCTTTTATAAGGAGGGCGATGAGGTCAAGGTCGGCAATCTGACCTTCCGCGTCATGGAGACGCCCGGCCACACGCCCGGCGGCGTGACGCTCATCTGCGGCGACGCGCTCTTCACCGGCGACACGCTCTTTGCCGGCTCCTGCGGCCGCACGGATTTCGAGGGCGGCAGCATGGAGGTCGAACTGCAGTCGCTGGCAAAGATCGCGGCCCTGCCCGGCGATTATGAGGTCTACCCCGGCCACATGGACTGCTCCACGCTCGAGACCGAGCGCCGTTTCAACCCCTACCTGACCGCGCTGCAAAACCGCGGACAGTAAAACTGCACAAACACGACCGGCAGAAGTTCGCTTCTGCCGGTTTTTTGCGCGCGCAAAGGTTCTTTGCGTGACAAATCGCGCCCGCGCATGGTATGCTTTGGGAGAGGTGAACACCATGCGCGACATTGGAGCCAACATCCGCCGCGCCCGCGTGCGCCGGAAGCTGACGCAGGACGATCTGGCGCAGACCGTGCACACGACGCGGCAGACCATATCGAATTACGAGACCGGCCGCTCCCGCCCGGACGTGGAGACGCTGCAGCGGCTCGCAGACGCGCTCGGCGTCGAGCTCACGGAGCTGCTGGACGGGGCGCCATCCGCCGATGCCCGCCGGGCAGCGCTGCGCAGGGTGTGCATCATGGGGGCCGTCACGCTCATACTGGCCGGGCTGTGGGCATACCTGCACGCGGTCTGTCTCCGGCAGTACCAGCGCGGGGGCATGGCGCCGTTGACAGCCATGCTCATAACCGAGCCGCTGCTGCTGTGCGCGCTGGCGTGGACGCTGCTGCAGGCGCTGCACATGGTCACGCGTCTGCGGCCGCGACGCTGTGCGCCCTGGGTGCACCCGCTCGTCCGGGTGCTGTTCGGCCTGTGTCTGGCAATTCTGGTCGCCAGCGTTGTTCTGCCCGCCTCCGGCGTGATATTGCCGCGGCTGTATGGCGGCCGCGCTGCCACGGCAGCACTGTTTTTCCTCCTTGGCGCGCTGCTCTGGCTGACGCAGCCGGACACCGGACAGTAAAATTGCACAAACACAACCGGCAGAAGTTCGCTTCTGCCGGTTTTTTGCCGTTTTCTGCGCAAAAGTGCCGCGCAGCCTTGCATTTCATAGACAGGCGTGGTATATTGTTCTCGCTTGAAAAACATATGTCCGCTTATCGCGGGCAATTTTCATTGAATCTAAAGTGAGGGAACATCATGAACATCGGACTTCTTGGTTTTGGCGTTGTCGGCAGGGGCGTTTACGATATGCTTGCCGACCGGGACGATATCCGCGCAGCGTGGGTGCTGTGCCGGCGCGATCTCGGCGAGCTGACCGCCAAGACCACGTATGATATCCAGGACATTCTCAGCGACCCCGCGGTGGACACCGTCGTGGAGGTCATGGGCGGTCTGCACCCGGCGTATGAGTACGTGGCGGCTGCGCTGCGCGCCGGAAAGAACGTGGTGTCCTCGAACAAATACCTCATGTGCCGCTACTATGATGAGCTCAACGCGCTCGCCAAGGAGCACGGTGCGGCGCTGCGGTGCACGGCGGCGGTCGGCGGCGGCATCCCGTGGCTGACAAACCTCGAAAAGGCCGCGCGCGCCAACCACATCTCCCGCGTCTGGGGCATCCTCAACGGCACGACCAACTACATCATGGACGCGATGCACCACAGCGATGTGGACTTTGCCGACGTACTCGCGCAGGCGCAGGCGCTCGGCTATGCCGAGGCCGACCCCTCGGCCGACATCGACGGGCTGGACATCCAGCGCAAGCTGATCCTGTCCGCAAACGTCGCCTTCGGCGTGTCGCTGCGCGAGGCGGACGTGCCGGTGTCCGGCATCCGCAACGTGCGCAAGGCGGACATCGCACGCTTTCAGGCGCACGACTGCACGTGCAAGCTGATCGCCACCGCCGAACAGCGCGGCGGCAGCATCAGCGCCTACGTCGAGCCGACGCTGCTCGGCAGCGACGCGCTCGAGGCCGCCGTGCCCGCGAACTTCAACCTCATCAGCATGGACGGCGAGCGTATGGGCGTGCAGAGCTTCTTCGGTCAGGGCGCGGGGCGCTACCCGACAGCCTACAACGTCGTGCAGGATCTGGTGGACATCACGCGCGGCGTGCACGCCTTCTACACCGATTCCTTCGTCCCGGCCGTGCCGGACAATGCCGGCGTGCAGCACCGCTACTATGTGCGCACGCGCGCCGCGCTGCCGGAGCTGGACGCCCTCGCCGAGGGGGACTGGGAGGGCGCGCTCATCACACAGCCCATCCCCGTGAGCCGGATGCACGCGCTCATGGCGCAGGCGCTCGAGCAGGACGGCGAGAGCTTCTTTGCCGCGCTGCAATAAGGAGGACGCCATGCTCAAGGTTGCAAAATTCGGCGGCTCGTCGATGGCGGACGCCAAGCAGTTTGAAAAGGTACGCGACATCGTGCGCGCCGACCCCGCGCGCAGGGTCATCGTCGTGTCCGCCGCCGGAAAGCGCGATGCGGATGACCACAAGCTCACAGACCTGCTTTACCTCTGCCACGCACATTTGCAGTACGGCGTGAGCTGCGAGAGCGTCTTTCAGATGATCTGCGAGCGCTACATCGCCATCCGCGATGCGTGCGGGCTGAGCGTCGACATAGAGGCCGAGCTTGACGTGCTGCGCCAGCAGCTGCGCAGCGGCATCTCGGAGGAGGAGCTCGTGTCGCGCGGCGAATATTTCTCCGCCCTGCTCATGGCGGACTACCTCGGCTACTCGTTTCTCGACGCGGAGCTGTGGGTGCGCTTCCGCTTTGACGGCACGATCGACAAGGAGGCGTCCTACGCCGCGCTGCAGCGGCTGGCCGAGGGGCGCAGCGTCGTCATCCCCGGCTTTTACGGCGTGACGCCTGACGGCAAGATCCGCACCTTCTCCCGCGGCGGCAGCGACATCACCGGCGCGCTCGCGGCGGCGGCGCTCAATGCCGACGTGTACGAAAACTGGACAGACGTGTCCGGCATCCTCATGGCAGACCCGCGCATCGTGCCCGACCCGCTGCCGATCGAGCGCATCACGTATAACGAGCTGCGCGAGCTGAGCTTCGTCGGCGCGCAGGTGCTGCACGAGGGGACGGTGTTCCCCGTGCGCGAGAAGAACATCCCGCTCAACATCCGCAACACCAACGACCCCGACCACCCCGGCACGCTCATCATGGAGTCGTTTGACGACGTGGACGACGGACGGCTCATCACCGGCATCGCGGGCAAGAAAAACTACTCCATCGTCACCATTGCCAAGACCGGCATGTCCTCGAGCGTGGGCGCGTTCCGGCAGGTGTTCGAGGTGTTCGAGCGCAACGGCGTGAGCATCGAGTATGCCCCCAGCGGCATCGACTGCCTGTCGCTGGTCGTGCCGAGCGAGAAGATCACCCCGTGTCTGTACTCCGTGCTCGGCGAGCTGGAAAAGCAGCTCAAGCCGGATCACCTGCACGTGACGGAGAACATCTCCATCGTCGCGGCCGTCGGCCGGAAGATGGTGTTCCGCCCCGGCACGTCGGGCCGCATCTTCGCCGCCCTCGGCGAGCACGGCATCAACATCCGCATGATCTCGCAGGGGCCGGACGAGCTCAACATCATCGTCGGCGTGGACACGAAGGATTTTGCCCCCGCCATTCAGGTCCTGTATAACAGCTTTGTGAAGTAAGAAAGGAAGTTTTCGGATATGAAGCAGTATCGTGTTGCCATTCTCGGCGCCAGCGGCGCCGTCGGACAGGAAATGATGAAGATCCTCGCCGAGCGCAAGTTCCCCGTCGGGGAGCTGCACCTGCTCGCAAGCGCCCGCTCGGCCGGCAAAGTCGTGTCGTGGCAGGGGCAGGACATCGTCGTCGAGGAGGCGACGGACGCCGCCTTCGCCGGCATGGACATCGTCCTCGGCGCGGCGGAAAACGACATTGCCGAGCGCTTCGCCCCCGCGATCGTGCGCTCCGGCGCCGTGTTCGTGGATAACTCCTCGGCCTTCCGCCTGGACCCGAACGTGCCGCTCGTCGTGCCGGAGATCAACGCCGGGGACGTCAAGCTGCACCACGGCATCATCTCGAACCCCAACTGCTCGACCACCATCACGCTCACGGCCATCAACGCGCTGCGCAAGCTCTCGCCCATCCACAGCATGGTCGTCTCGACGTATCAGGCCGTGTCCGGCGCGGGCGCGGGCGGCCCGATCGAGCTGCAAAATGAGGTCGACGCCCTGCGCGCCGGCAAGGCCTACGCGCCGAAGGTGTTCGCGCACCAGATCGCCTACAACGTCATCCCGCAGATCGGCGGCGAGCAGTGCGACGGCTACACCTCCGAGGAGATGAAGCTGCAGAACGAGGGCCGTAAGATCCTGCACCTGCCGGACATGAACGTGGCGTGCACCTGTGTGCGCGTGCCCGTCGTGCGCAGCCACTCCATCTCCGCCGCCGTGCACTTCGCGCACCACATCTCCGTGGACGAGGCGCGCGCGGCCATCGCCGCCGCCCCCGGCTGCCGCCTCGTGGACGATCTCGACGCGCTGCAGTATCCCATGCCGCTCGACACGTCGGATCAGGATCTCGTGTTCGTCGGCCGCATCCGCCCCGACCTGACCGATCCCAACGGTCTGTGTCTCTGGTGCTGCGGCGACCAGGTGCGCAAGGGCGCAGCCACCAACTGCGTGCAGATCGCAGAGCTGCTGATCCAGAACGGCTGAACGAAAACCGTATAAAAACGCTCCGGCGGCTCAAAAACAGAGCCGCCGGAGTTTTTTGTGCGCCGCCCGCTTGCGCAAGCGGTGCGGGTGTGGTATCCGCCGCATCCGGCACACGGTCATGGCCGGTGAGCCGGACGACTAAAAAAGGAAAACGCCCAAAATGGCCGGTGTTCGTAAGGCAGCGAACAGCCACAGCAGTTTGCACTGCTGTGGC
>ENA-UOJQ01002631-UOJQ01002631.1-human-gut-metagenome-genome-assembly--contig:-P63-NODE-2631-length-10664-cov-6.760486_pt1 | contig 10664 bp, 9 predicted proteins | sample MGYA00242352_ERZ723899 | MGnify/ENA metagenome assembly ERZ723899 | reverse complement strand
GGTTCTCGATCATGGCCAGCTCCATGGCCTTGCGGTCGTCGGCCTCGATGACCACCACGGGCACCTGTGTCAGCCCGGCCATCCGCGCCGCCCGCCACCGCCGTTCACCGGCGATGATCTGATAGTAGCCGGATTGCAGCTTCCGCACGGTCAGCGGCTGGATGATGCCGTGTATCCGGATGGAGTCCGCCAGGTCACTGAGGGCCTCCGGCTCAAAGCTCTTTCTGGGCTGGGTGGAGCAGCTCTCCACCTGGCTGATGGGCAGCAGCAGGGAGGAGGCGCGCTCGTCCTTGGCGGCGATGACGTCATCGCCCAGCAGTGCGCTCAGTCCCTTGCCCAGACCTTTTGTGTTCGCCATACCGCGTCTCCTTTCAGCAGTTGTTCTTCCGCAAAAATTCCGCCGCCAGCGCCGTGTATGCGTCCGCGCCCCGGCAGGTCTTGTCATAGGCGGTGATGGGCTTGCCGTGGCTGGGCGCTTCGCTGAGCCGCACGTTCCGCGGGATCACGGTGCTGTACACCTTCCCGGCAAAAAATCGCTTCAGCTCCTGGGCCACCTGAATGGACAGGTTGGTGCGGCCATCGAACATGGTCAGCAGCACGCCCTCGATGTCCAGCCCCGGGTTCATGCTGCGCCGCACGATACGCACGGTGTTCATCAGGTCGCTGAGTCCCTCCAGCGCGTAGTACTCGCCCTGCACCGGCACCAGCAGACTGTTGGCGGCACACAGCGCGTTCAGCGTCAGCAGCTCCAGCGAGGGCGGACAGTCGATGAAAATGAAATCATAGCTGTCCGCTACCTGCCGCAGCGCGGCCTTCAGCAGGAACTGCCGGTCGTCCATGCTGATCATCTCCACGCCGGCGCCGGCCAGCGCCTTGCTGCTTGGCAGCACGTCGCCATAGGGCGTGGTCACGATCAGCTGGGCCGTCTCTGCGCCGTTGATGAGCGCATCGTAGACGCCGTTGCTGGTGGTCTTGTCCACGCCCATGCCGCTGGTGGCGTTGGCCTGGGGGTCAAAATCGCACAGCAGCACCCGCTTGCCAGCGGCTTTTACGGCAGCGGCCAGGTTTACGCAGGTGGTGGTCTTGCCCACGCCACCCTTCTGATTTACGATCGCAATGATTTTCGCCACAGCAAATTCCTCTTTCTGTCTGAGTTCATTATGATAGTATATACCACCTGCATGGAGGGTTTCAAGAGGGAAAATGCAAATTTTCGCCCTTTTGTTTCACGTGAAACATAAAGGGACAAAAACAGGGCGGCTGTTTCACGGGAAACAGCCGCCCCATTCCTCATATCAGTATCACGCCGTTCAGCGGCGGCAATGTCAGATGTGCTTTCCCGTCGATGACCAGAAATCGCTGCCCGGTCATCGCGTCCTGCGCGGTGGGCGCGTCCCAGGCCAGCGTCAGGTCTGCCGGCGCGTCCCCGGCGTTCAGCGCCGTTACCGTGCGCTCGCCTCCGTGCTCACGCTCGATGGCCAGAGCGCCGCCTCGGGCCAACAGATAGCGCAGGGCGCCCGAGCGCAGGCTCTCCCGCGTTCGCCGCAGCTGTCCCAGAGTGCGGAAGAAGTCCGTCAGCGCCGCGTCCTCGCTGCCCCAGGGGAAGGCGCCCCGGTTCAGCGGATCCTCGAAGCCCTGCACGCCGGCCTCATCGCCGTAGAAGAGAGTGGGAGAGCCGGGGAAGCTGTAGAGCAGCATTCCCGCCAGACGGAGCTTTGCCAGGCCCCGGGCCAGCTCAGTGGGGGAGAGGCGGTACGCCGCACGCTCCGCCTTGGTTTTCGGTGTGCCCTCCGCGCCCAGCAGCGTCAGAATGCGCGCTGTGTCGTGGGTGCCCAGGAAGTTCATGGCGCCATAGAAGGCGAAGGGCGGGTAGTTCTCACGAATTGTCTCCATGCTGTCGCGGAAGACCGCGGCGTCGCCGCCGGCCAGCCAGTTCAGCAGGGCCGTGCGGAAGGGGTAGTTCATCAGGCCGTGGACCTGGCGGCCCAGCAGGTATCTGCGCCGTTGGGAGTAGGCGATCTTGTTGCTGCCGTCCTCCCAGACCTCACCCAGCAGGTAAGCCCCGGGCTTTTCCGCGTCGATGGCCGAGCGGATGCCCTCGATAAAGTCGCCGGGCAGCTCGTCGGCCACATCCAGCCGCCAGCCGTCCGCGCCGCAGCGCAGCCAATGCCGGACCACGCTGTCCTGATCGCCGAAGATGAAGTCACGGTAAGCCGGCTGCGCCTCATTGACGGCGGGCAGGGTCTTCACGCCCCACCAGGCGTCGTAGTCCGACGGCCACGGGTGGAAGCTGTACCAGTTGTAATATTCTGAATTCTGGCTCTGGGCCGCCCCCGGCTCCGGATAGTAGCCCTCGGCGTTGAAGTACCGGCTGTTGCTGCCGGTGTGGTTGAACACGCCGTCCAGTATCACACGCATCCCACGCTGATGGGCGGCGGTGCACAGGGCGCGGAAGTCAGCCTCTGTGCCCAGCAGCGGGTCGATGGCCCGATAGTCGCCGGTGTCGTAGCGGTGGTTGCTGGCGGCCTCAAAAATGGGGTTCAGATACAGCGTCGTCACGCCCAGGCCCGCCAGATAGTCCAGCTTCTCCGTGATGCCCTGCAGCGAGCCGCCAAAGAAGTCGCGGTTGGTGATCTGCCCGTGCTCGTCCGGAAGGAACACCGGCTGCTCGTTCCAGCCGCGGTGCAGCCACCGGTGCCCGGGCATATGGCTCACGTCCGGCATGGATACACGGCGGAACCGATCCGGGAAGATCTGGTACGTCACGCCGCGCCCGAACCAGTCCGGGGCGGGGGAGGGCTCGTATACCGTCAGCTGCCAGCGTGCCGTCTTCTCCGGCGCGTCCTGCACGCCATTTTTGCCGTACCACACGCAGCGCCCGTCCACGTCCGTCAGGCGGAAGCAGTACCAGCACACCTCACCGTCAGCCGGCGCGGTGTATGTGCCGGCGAAGCCGCCCTCCGCCGGCGGCAGGGCGCACGTGTCCTCCGTGCCTGCGAACTCCCGGAGCACCAGCAGCTCGCAGCCGTAGTAGGTGTCGTCCGCCAGCGCAAAGCGCACTTCGGCGCCGCAGGGGACGGCGCCGAAAGGGTCTTTATAATGTTTGTCTCTCGAATTGAAATAAGGTCCCATGTGTGCCTCTTGTCTCTATAACAGATTTACCGCATCAGCGCGTCCTCGCCGGCGGCGGTGGCGCCGGTGCCATCCCGGGTGAACCAGGCGTTGATGATGTCCACGGCCGCATTGGCCAGCAGACTGCCGCTGCCGCCCTTCTCCACCACGATGGCGATGGCGATCTCCGGATCGTCATAGGGGGCGTAGGCCACAAAGGTGCCGTTGGCGATATCCGTACCCACCTGGGCCGAGCCGGTCTTGGCGCCGGCCTCCACCACACAGCGGGAAAAGGCGCTCCGCAGGGAGTCGTAGGTCAGATCGTGCATACCCTTGGTCACCGCCGCCATGGTGCTGTCCGAGATGTTCAGGTCGTTCAGCGGCCCCTTGCCATATACGCCGATAACTCGTGAATTATCATAAGATTTTACGTTTTTCAGAAGATGTGCCTCATAGTGCTCGCCGCCGGATACCAGCGTAGCCACATAGTTGGCCAGCTGCAGGGGGGTGAACAGGTTGTAGGACTGGCCGATGGCCGCTGTAATGGTCTGGCCGTCGGTCCACTCCCGGTCGTGGGCCTCCGCCCACTCCGGGGAGGCCAGCACGCCGCTGACGTCGCCGATCTCAATGCCCGTGGACTGCCCCAGACCGAAGGCTGTGGCGTACTCGTCCAGCTTCTTGATGCCTGTCAGCCGGCCCACCTCGTAGTAGAAGTAGTTGCAGGAGTCCACGATGGCCTGACTGACGTTGATGCGCCCGTGGGTGGTGTGGGCCTGCCGCCAGATCCAGCACATGGGCTGCGGGTCCACATAGTAGGTGTAGATACCCTTGTCTTCGATAATGGTGCTGGGGGTGATGATGCCCTCCTCCAGCGCCGCCACGGACGTGCACAGCTTGAAGGTGGAGCCGGGGGCGTACACGCCCTGGGTGGCCCGGTTAAACATGGGCAGGCGTTCGTCCTTCACCAGCTCATCATAGTCCTGGTTGAACGTCTCCAGATCGTAGGTGGGGTAGCTGGCCATGGCCAGTACCTCGCCGGTGCCCACCTGAATGACCGCCGCCGCGCCGCCGCGCTCGTTGCTGTCCTTGTCGATCATGCCCTGAATGGTACTGGCCAGCGTGTCCTCCACCACCTGCTGCAGGTCGATGTCGATGGTCAGCGCCACGGTGCCGCCGGGCTGGGGCTCCCGGGTGTACAGCTCGCCGGTGATTTTGCCGTTCTCGTCGGTGGTGATGAGCCGCTTGCCGTCATTGCCGTGGAGATATTCCTCAAAGGCCTTCTCCACGCCGTCCTTGCCCACCAGGTCATTCATATTGTAGCCCTTGTCGGCGTAGCCCACATAGCCGGTGCTCTCGTCGCTGCGCCACTCCTCCTGCCATATGGCGCCCACGGTGCCCAGAATGTGCGCCGCCAGCTTGGTGTTGTACACCCGCGCCGCCGCTGTCTTGATGGTCACGCCCCGGTACTTTCCGTCGGTGATGCGGCCCAGCAGCTCCGTGGATACATCCTCGGCAAAGGTGTAGCTGCTGCGCCCGTCCAGTTCATACCGCACGCCCACGATCAGACGCGCCTGCGCGTCGGTATAGCTGTCATCGACCTTGTAGAGCTTCCGCATGGCGGCCAGCACTTCCGCGCTGCCGCCGTCCGTGGGCAGCTTGTTGTCGTCCAGATATTCCCGGAAGCTCTTGGTCAGGCTTTTGCTGGTCAGCTGGGGAGAGGACCCTGTGGTCATGGGCAGGGTGTCGTTCCATGTGACGCCCTGCTCCTGACACAGCTGTATCAGCTGCCAGATGGCGTCGTTCAGCGCGGTCTCGTCCTTGCCGAAGCTGCTCTTGTCTACCACCAGCGTATAGGCCAGCCGGTTGCTCACCAGCACCTTGCCATTCCGGTCGGTGATGATGCCCCGGGAGGCGGTCACCGTTTCGCTGGCGGTGTTGCTGGTGATGGATCTGGCCCGATTTTCGCTGCCGTGTACCACCTGTGCGTCATACAGCACCGCAAAAAACAGCACCAGAAACGCACAGAAAAACCCCAGCAGCACATATACCCGCCGCCGGGAGGGGTGAGGATTTTTCATCATAGCTCGGTTCTCCTATGGTCATTCGCTCAGTGTCCGCCGCTGTGCCCACCGGAACAGCGGGTGCGCCGCCGCCGCGAAGGGCAGCGATACCGCCAGCTCCCTGCCCAGCAGCAGGCCCGCCGCGGTCAGCCCCGCGCCGCTGTGTCCCGCCAGCACCGCCATGTGCAGCAGTCCGCAGAGCAGCATACATACGCCTGGCACCACCAGCGAGCACACCACGCCCGCCATGATGACCTGTCCGCTCAGCAGCCACGCTGCCGCCGCGCCAAGCAGGAACGCCAGCGCGTAAAAGCAGGGCAGGCCCGCCACCGGCGAGAGAAGGTCGCACGCCAGCCCGAAAAATACCGCGTACAGCAGCGCCTGCTCGTTGCGCTCCAGCGTGGCCGGTATCACCGCAATGGCCGGCAGCAGGAACGGGTGCACGCCCCATACCCGCACGTATACCAGCACCAGCCCCTGCAGCAGTGCCAGCGCCAGCGCGCACAGACAGTACAATATCCACTTCAGCAGTATCGCCCGCCGTGTCATAGCCGTCCTCCGTCATTGGATCACGTCAAAATCCGTGATAATAAACATCTCCTGTATCGCCGCCACATCGCACTTGGGCGAGAGCACCGCGTATCGCGCCAGCCCGCCGTCATCCGTCTGCACGGACTCCACCGTACCGATCACCAGACCAGCGGGATAGTAGCCGCCCAGCCCGGAGGTGACGATCACATCGCCCTTGATCAGGTTCGCGCTGTCGCTGAGGTATTGCAGCCGCAGCCTGCCCTCGGCCATCAGGGCCAGGTCACCGCCGGCCACCGCCGTCTCGCCGGTGCGGAATACCCGCGCGCCGAACTGGGAGTCCGTGTCCAACACCGAGGACAGCCGGCACCAGTTCAGGCCCACGTCTGTGACCACACCCACCAGGTTCCCGGCGCTGTCCACCGCGCAGTCGCCTATGGCCACGCCGTGCTGACTGCCCCGGTCCAGCACCAGCGTGCTGGCCCAGTTGGACACGTCGCGCTGGGTGACGCGGGCCGCCTCGAACACCAGGTCGCTGCGCTGCTGCCGCAGGCCCAGCAGCTGGCGCAGCTCTTTATTCTCGGTCGCCGCCGGCTCCATCTGCCGCAGCTGCTCCTCCAGCTCCGCGATCTGCTGCCGCAGCTCGTCGTTCTCCTGCTGCAGGGTCTCCACATCCTCAAACCGCTGGCTAATGCCGCCGACCCAGCCCGCCACGGCGGAACCCGCCGCCCGGAAGGGCGAGGCGATCACGCCCAGGGCGTTGTGCAGCAGCCCCGTTCCGGAGCTCAGGGCCGACACCACGCACAGCACCACCGCGATGGTGGCCGCCGCGGCCAGCAGCCATAGTCCCGTTTTCGTAAAAAATCGCTTCATGTGTCGTTTGTTCCTCTCTGAAGTCTCCCCCGGCAGGGGAGGCGGCAGCGCACCCTCTCAGAGGGAGCGAAAGGGCATTATCCCAGCAGCTGTATCCCGAATTCGCCCAGCATCTCCGCCAGCAGCACCACCGGCAGCCCCATCACGTTGAAAAAGTCGCCGTCGATGCGCTCCACCAGCAGCGCGCCCTGCCCCTGTACGCCGTAGGCCCCGGCCTTGTCCATGGGCTCGCCCCCGGCGATATAGGCCTTCAGCTCCCGCTGTGTGGCCGGACGGAAATACACGTCCGTGTGCTGGGCGCGGGTCAGGGCTTTTTCCCCCTGCCGCACCGTCACACCGGTACAGACGGTGTGGCGCCGACCCTGCAGGGCCGTCAGCATTTGCAGGGCCTCCGCCTCGTCGGCGGGCTTGCCCAGCTTCTTGTCGTCCAGAAACACCATCGTATCCGCCGTGATGACGATCTCGTCCGCGTCGGACGCCACCGCCTGGGATTTCTCCCGGGAGATGTAGCACACCGTCTCCTCCGGCGTCAGCCCGGCGGGGAAGTATTCCTCCACCTCCGGCACCCGGACGGTAAAGTCGGTGATGCCCATCCGACGCAAAAGCTCCTGCCGCCGGGGGGACCCGGAGGCCAGCACGATCTTTGCCATATACGTCACCTGCCTGTGGAGCCGAAGCCGCCGGCGCCCCGGTCCGTCTCGTCCAGGTCCTCCGCCACCGTCACCGTGGGCTGCACCACCGGCACCACCATCAGCTGGGCGATCCGGTCCCCGGGCTGCACCGTGTACGGTTCACGCCCCAGGTTTACCAGCCCCACGCCGATCTCGCCCCGGTAGTCGCTGTCGATGACGCCCACGCCGTTGGAAAGGCACACGCCCTTCTTGATGCCCAGCCCGCTGCGGGCGAACACCAGCGCCGCGTAGTCCGCCGACGGCAGGGCGATGGCGATGCCTGTGGGCACCAGCCGCCGTTCCCCGGCTGCCAGCGTCACCACCTCGTCGATGCAGGCACACAGGTCCATGCAGGCCGCGCCGGCGGTGGCAAAGCGGGGGAGGGGTATCTCCGTCCCGATCTTGGGGGACAGGGCTTTGATCTTCAGCTCCATAGTAACACCTTTTTCTCCTGAAATTGAATACGGTTTGTAAATTATAACGAGTGTTATACCATTTGTTTTACTCTACGCCCCGGTAGAACAGCCCGCGTGTGCTGTTGTCGTCGGCGGTGACGGTCCCGGCCCTGTGGGCGCGGAGAAGCGCCGCGCACTCCGCCGCCGTCTCTGTGGTAAACCGCAGGCGTCCGTACCGCAGGCCGCACCGGAACACCTCCGGCTTGTCCGCCAGCACCAGCGTCTTTCCGTTCTCGATCTCGCACCGGCACCCGTAGGCGCACAGCACCGGGAACTGCTCGCCCCGCCGGTCGGTCAGCACGCTGCCCGCCCCATGGGCGCAGCCCACGCTGTTCTTCGTCACGCAGTTTTCGGTGATCATCAGCGGCAGGCGGCCATAGACAAGGGCCTCGCAGTCCGCATATTTTCCCAGGTCCCGCACCTGCTGCCACCGCAGCTCAAAGCTGGCCGTCACGGACGACAGCCCCTGCTCCTGCCAGAAGCGCACCGCCCGGCTGTTGTACACGTTCAGGCCGAAGTCGCCGCGGAGCGTTTTGCCCAGTCCCTTCACGATGGCCAGATGGCCCAGGTTGCCGATGGCCGCGGAGGCGACCTCCGGGTGCCGCTGCAGAATATCCCGGAACACCGGTTCGTCCGCCGTGCGGAATATCCGGGGCAGCACCGCGCAGAACTCCGCCTGCCCGATATAGGGCACCAGGTCCATCTTATCCAGCAGCTCCGCCGGGATATACACGATGGCGGGCCGTTCCGCCAGCAGCTCGGCCGTCAGCTGATCGGGCCTGCTGATGGACACGGTAAAGTCCAGCTCCGCCGCGCCCGCCGGGGCCTCCGGCAGGGGAGAGGCGGGCAGTTCACGGCGCTTCGGAGTGTCCATCCGCCGATCCGCCAGCTCGTCCAGCAGCTCCCGCCGCAGCGCGTTCACCGCGCTGGCGGACACCATCAGACCCTCGTCCAGCTCTATTTCGATCTGATCCGCCGCGAACACCGTGCCGCCGGTCTTGGTCAGCCGCTGCCGCAGCTCCTCCGCCGTCACCGCCCGGTTCCGGGCTTCCTCCGGCGCATCGCCCGTGGCTAAGGCTATGGTCACGCCGTTCCGGACGGCGCACGCGCCGCCCAGCCGCACCGGTTCGCCCCGGCGCACCGTCAGCCGCAGGTTCACCGGTATTTTCCGGTTCTCTTTTCCGTTTTCGTATGTCTCGCGGGCCGCGGCGAACAGCTCCTTTGGCTCCGGTACGTTCTCTGGCCGGGTGCCGAACATGGCCTTGCCCTTCCTGCCCAGCCAGTAGCCGTCGGTGAAGCCGCTGCGGGAGAAGGCTTGCTCCAGCGCCCGGGACTCCTCCGCCGTGGGAAGCCGCTTTTCGTCCAGCAGACGGCGGTAGATGCCCGTTACCACGGCCACGTATTCCGGCCGCTTCAGCCGTCCCTCCAGCTTCAGGCAGGCCACGCCCATAGACGCCATATCCCGCAGATAGGCGGACAGGTTGGCGTCCTTCAGGCTCAGGGGATGCGCGTCCCGGCAGGGGCCGTTCACGCCGTAGGGCAGACGGCAGGGCTGGGCGCAGGCGCCCCGGTTGCCGCTGCGCTGTCCCAGCACGGCGCTCATCTCGCACTGGCCGGAGTAGCACATACACAGCGCCCCGTGGCCGAACACCTCGATCTCCGCGCCGCAGCCGGCGCAGATCTCCCGTACCTCGTCCCGGTCCAGCTCCCGGGCCAGCACCACGCGCTCCATGCCCAACGCCGCGGCCGCATTGGCGCCGCCCAGCGTGAACAGGCTCATCTGCGTGCTGGCGTGAAGAGGCAGGTCCGGCACGATCTCCTTTGCCAGGGTCAGCAGGCCCCAGTCCTGCACCAGCACCGCGTCCACGCCCATGGCGCTGGCCTTCCGCAGCGCCGCGGCCGCCCCGGGCAGCTCCCGGTCGGTCAGCAGGGTGTTCAGGGTCAAAAAGACCCGCACGCCCCGCAGATGGCAATACCGCACCGCCGACGCGAATTCCTCGTCGGTAAAGTTTTTCGCGCTCCGCCGCGCGTTGAACGCGCCGAAGCCCATATACACCGCGTCCGCGCCGTTCTGCACCGCGGCGGTCAGCGCCTCATATCCCCCCGCGGGGGCCAAAAGCTCCATCATCACCGGCGGTTGTTCTGGTTCTGGGCGTTCTGCAGCTTCCGGCGCAGCTCAGCGGCCTCGTTCTTGGCGCGGCTGGCCTCGTCCAGATAGGTCTTTACCTGCCGGCGCAGATTTTCCGCGCCCTCCTGCGCCTTGGTGAGCTGGTCCGCCAGATTGACCGCCGCCAGCACCGCCGCCGCGTCACGGCTCATGTGGGCGCTGTCCATCAGCTTCTGCATCTCCGCATCCACCATGTTGCCGATCTTCTCCATGTAGGCGGCGTCCTCCTCCGCTACGAGGATATACTCCGTGCCGCAGATAGACATCGTTACCCGGTTCGCCATGCCAAAACCCTCCTTAATTCATTTCGTTGGGTATATATACTTATACAAATAGCATTATACCACAAAACCCGCCGGAGAAAAGTCTATTTTGGCGAAAAGCGGAAATTTGTAAAAAGTTGTCCCGCCCCGCTTTACGCCGACCCCTTTTTCGTGTAGAATGGAGAGCACGAATGAGAGGGGAGGTCATCGCCATGGACGGCTATATACTTCGGAACAGGCAGGAGCAGCTGACGCTGCCCGCCGATGCGGTCGACAAGCTGCTGCAAAGCGGGCAGGGCGACGCCGCCCTGCTGTATCTGGCCCTGCGCCGCTTCGGCCGGGGCGTCACACCGGAGGAGCTGGAAAAGGTCCTGCCCATCAGCCGCCTGCGGATCGACGCGGCGGAGAAGGTCCTTCAGGACCTGGATCTGCTGCCTCGACCGGCCCGCCAGGCACCGCCCGATCCGGCGGACGAACGCCCGGTCTACACCGCTCAGGACATCGCCGGACTGCTGACGGACAACGAGGGCTTCCGC
>ENA-UOJQ01002619-UOJQ01002619.1-human-gut-metagenome-genome-assembly--contig:-P63-NODE-2619-length-10701-cov-6.017002_pt1 | contig 10701 bp, 6 predicted proteins | sample MGYA00242352_ERZ723899 | MGnify/ENA metagenome assembly ERZ723899 | reverse complement strand
ATATCCGTATCTCCAAAGATATTTTGAAACAGCTTTCCGAAGTATACCGCAAAATCCGCAACACCATCCGTTACATTTTGGGCAATACTAACGACTTTGACTACGAAAAAGACAAAGTGCCGTTTGAACAGATGCAGGAGCTTGACCGCTGGGCACTTATGCACATGCAGCTGCTGAAAAAAGAAGTACAGCAGGCTTACGAAGATTACGATTTCCATGTACTGTACCATGCAATTCATAACTTCTGCACCGTAGAAATGAGCAGCTACTATCTGGATATTTTGAAAGACAGACTGTACGCTTACAAAGCAGACAGCATTGAACGCCGCAGCGCCCAGACTGCCATGTATGAAATTATGGTTGATTTGGTTGTAATGCTGGCACCGGTACTGAGCTTTACCATGGAAGAAGTATGGCAGTTCATGAAGAAAACTTCTGATATGCCAGAATCCGTACTGATGATGCCATGGCCGGAAGTTAAAGAAGAATACATCGACCCGGCTCTGGAAAAGAAATGGGAAGACTTCATCGGCATCCGCAGTGAAATTACCAGAGTTCTGGAAGTTGCACGCAAAGCCAAAACCATTGGCCATTCCCTTGATGCCAAAGTTGAACTTTATGCCGAAGGCGAAGCGCTTGCAGTGCTCAAATCCGTAGAAAAAGATTTGCCTGCACTCTTAATCGTATCTCAGGCAGAACTGCATGAAGGCATTGGTGATGCAGGCGAGGCAACAACCCGCGAAGATTTAAAAGTTGCCGTTAAAGCTGCTGAAGGCCATAAATGCGAACGCTGCTGGATTTACAGCGATACCGTTGGCCAGGACGCAGAACACCCAACCCTGTGCGCACGCTGCGCCGAAGCAGTTAAATAATTTGATGTAAAACAAGCAAACATAAAAAAACAGGCTTTTACCTGAACATTCAGGTGAAAGCCTGTTTGCTATCTTTACAGGTTTATAATTTTCTGTTAGAATAATAAAGCAAATGTGCTGCCATAACGGTAGGCGGTTAGCCCTCCAACGGAGGGACTGTGACCCTTCGATGATATAGAAATTCTGCTATGAAAATAACAGAAAATTCCTGTTGAAGAAGGTGATCCGCGTGGATATTTTAACGATGATGGCCTTTATAGGCTACACCGCAACGATATTTAGCGTCGGATATATGATTGGTTGTAACCATTCTAATAAACAGAAATAACCGCCCTCACGACCAATGAAGCGGTTATTTCTTAAACAATAACTAAATTCTTGGGCTAACCGTCTATTGGCAGCCATTTGCATTTCTATAATTATTATAACAAACAAAACCAAAAAGTCAAATAACATAAAACCCGGTAATTAAAAATAAAACATCAAAAGTAAAACCGAATGTCAACACAAAAAAGTGAGGGCGTTCGGTTTTTTATTTTACTTAAAACGCAAAAGCAAATCAGCAAATAAAACAAACGGCAAAGCACAAAAGTAAATTTTGGGGCAAACAAGCCCTTGGCTGATAAAACTTGGCATAAAGAAAAAATAAGAAGGCGCACCCTTTGGGTGCGCCCTTATTTTTTCTCCTTGTTCTTTACACAGGCCAAACTAAATAAACGTAGTATAGCATTGCGAACTGCTTCCACTGCGGACAGCGAGAGCAGAACCCAACTGCGGTAGTTATAAAGTTACCACAAGACCTGAAAAAGTAAATGTCATTTCTATGGTAGTAGTCTTGTCGGGGGGGGAAAGTCTATGGTATAATATCGATACAAACAAATGCGCTCAAATATAGATAGAATGAAAGGAAAGAGATGAATATGAGAAAGCAAGAAATTTTAGCTACTTTAGTGATGTTGACTTTAATGCAGGGAATATCGGTTGCTAGTGCAGATATGACAGATAAAAATTATGATTTTGTTGCAAATGATGATATTGATTTTGGGGATATGATTTATGAGCAAACTGGCGGTAAAGGTATGCTGCTGGAGTCTGGTGATACCTTGACTATTGCTGAAGGCAAAACAGTAACATTTAATAAAGCTACATATGATGCTGGAGCAGCAGGTCCTTTTTATGTAGTAGTTAAGGATTTTGGTAATGTTCCTAAACCATTAAAAATAACAGGTGGTAATTTTGTTGCAATATCAGATGGCGATAAAGACGATCATGCTGCATATATACAAAAAAATAGTGGGGCAAATATTATAGTAAACGATACAAATCTTACTTTTGATAATTTTTATTGGGGTTTTGCATTACAAGATGCAGAAACTGTTATAGAAAATTCAGAAACTAAATTAATCAATAATGATTACGCAATTTATATGCAAAATGATGCAAAGTTTAATGCAACATCTGATAAATTTACAATTCAAAACATTAATACTGGTATTTTCGCAAAAAATAATACAGAAGTTTATTTAGATAATAAAGAAACTATTATAGAAAATGGTGGATGTGCAATTTATCAAAAAGACACTTCTTTAGTAGATATAAAAGGCGAAAAGTTAGATATAATTAATACAAGTTATGCAATATCGAATAATAATTCTATTACAAACATTAAAGTCAATGAATTTAATTATCTGACAACTGAGGCAAGTAGTAATCCAACAGCCATTTATGGAGGATTAAATGCACAAATTAATGTCAATGCAAATAGAGCGTATTTATGTGGCAATATAGAAGCTTATGATAATGCAAAGATTAATTTTTTAGATGATCCAAATGGTAATGAGATTCAAAATCTAACTATTTTATCAGATGGGATAGATGCAGTATTAGCTGCTTCAGATAGTGGTAATACAACTGTTAATTTTGAAACTAATTCCTATATCAATTCCCAAGGTGATGAAATTTACCACGCTGATAAACAAGGCAAGCGCACCATTGCAGCTATCCGCGCTTTGCGTAATTCTGAAATTACATTGGATAATGCGGCAGGTGTTTATGGCGATATTATCGCCGGGCGCGGCATTGATAACAGTGACGCAAATGGCGGTAAAATTACAATTAACAGTGTTGAAGGCGCAGATTTTAAAGGCGATGTGCTGGCAGGCAATAAAGGTGTAATTGATTTTACTTTAAATAACGCCGCTTATGAAGGGCGTGTTGACGATTACGCCGATGCAACTTTAAAAGATATGGTATTCCGTCCGGAAGAATTTGATGTTGCTGTAACTGACGGCGGTACTGTGAATATGACGCTGAATAATTCAACGTGGACAGCGCGCGGGCAAAACTTTGTAACGGAACTTGATTTTGGCGCAGAAGGCGGGCTTGTGGATTTATCGCAGGACGAAAATAATTCCGTAACAATCCGTAACTTAAACGGCAACGGCACTTTTAATATGCTGTTAAATTCCGAAGACCACTCAAAGAGTGATATGCTGTATATCGGTAAAAATACCGGCAGGCAGACCATTAATATTGTTGGTGGCATAACTGGCGGTTTGGAAAAGATCAGCAAAGATAATCCGCTTCGTTTTGCAACGGTTGGCATTGACAGTGTCAGCGATGTGCCTGATGTAAATAACAGCGGTATCAGCGCGTATACACGCGATGGCGGTGTATTTGATGTAGAATACACAGTAGAAAAAGAAGATTTTGATAAGGCTGATGCCGAAAATGAAAAATATAACGGTACAGGTGATGGAAAGGGCGTAGATAAACCGGGCAATTATTTTGTAGAAAATGCGCTGGTTGGTAATCGTGACGCTGTTAACTGGATTATTACAGGTGCTAAAGAACAGCAGAAGTCTAACGCAGGCAAAACCATCATCAACATGAGCAAGGTAAACTATAACAACGCTATCTATATAGATAGATTGAATAAACGCCTTGGTGAAGCACGCTACATCAGCCCGGAAGATGAACAGGGCATGTGGGTGCGTATCCGTCACGACAGAATCGGCAAGGACGACGCATTCAGAAGTCAGAATACCATGTATGAAATGGGCTATGATGAAAAACAGGATTGCGAAAACGGTGAACGCCGCGTTGGTTTTGCCATTGACTACATGGACGGCAAAGCAGAATACAGCGGCATTGCGGGCGACGGCGATGTAAAACGATATGGCTTGTGGCTGTATGACACATGGATGGGCGATAAAGGTCATTATGCCGATTACGTTGCTAAATGGGGACATTTAGAAAATGATTTTGACATTATGGCACGCAGCACCAGTGAAAAGATTACCGGCGATTACAGCAACAACGTGTTCAGCGTAAGCGCAGAATACGGTAAAAAGAACGATATGGGAAAAGGCTGGTATTTTGAGCCGCAGGCACAATTACAGCTTGCAAGGGTAACAGGTGCAGACTATGTAACCAGCCAAGATACCAAGGTAAGCCTAGACGGCATTAACAGCTTGATCGGGCGTGCGGGCTTCCGCCTTGGGCGTGACGTTAACGAGCGCAGCACAGTGTATGTAAAAGCTGATTTGCTGCATGAATTTTTGGGCGACCAGACGATAACTGCAACAGACGTAACCGGTACTTTGCGCGAAGAATACGAAAATAAAGGCACATGGTATGACGTAGGTTTTGGCTTTGCAACGGCATTGGGCAAAGACAGTTATGCCTTTATGGATTTTGAAAAATCCTTCGGCAACGACAACGACGAAACCTATCAGATTAATGCCGGTGTACGCTGGACATTTTAATTAATTAACAAAAGGGAGCAGTGCTCCCTTTTGCTTTAAAAATATTTTAATATCATGCAATAGAGTTAAATTTTAAACCTAAATTTAAAGGAGCTGAATTATGCCAACTTCAACATTAAGTAACGAAATATTAAAAGATATTGCCGGCAACGGCAGTATAGAATATTGCTTATATAATCAGCGCAGCAAAAGTGGTATGCCTTCATGGGAAATTAAGATAAAAAATGAAAACGGCAGCCGTAAAATTATTGTAGTGCGTGATTATGGTTTCGAAATAAGTACTGAACAAATTAAAATGAATTCATTTAAAACACGTACAGAACGGAACAAAGAAATTTACCGTTTGTACCATGAAGAAGGGCTGAGCCAGATGTTTTTAGCTAATTTGTTTAATATGAGCCAGCCTTCGGTGTCAATTATAGTTAATCCAAAAGCAAAATAAGCAATAAAAAACTGCATTCCGAAAGTTATTGCAAAACTTTTGAAATGCAGTTTTTTGTTTGGCTTTTTACTAATTAATTATTGTTTTTTAGCTGCTGCGCTGATGATTTCTAAAACGAGGCGCGCAAGGTTGTAAAGGTCTTTTTCTTTTAAACATTCTTCGGTAGAGTGGATTTTATCCATACCGGTGGAAAGCGCAACGCAGGGCAGACCCATGCCGCACAGGTAGTTGCCGTCGGTGCAGCCGCCGCTGCTGAACAGTTTAAACGGCAGTCCGAGTTTTTTGGTTGCTTCCTTTACAAATACAACGCCGAGATCATCTTCGCTGATGCGCATTGCGGGCGAGCCTTCTTCAACATTAATTTCAATTTGTCCGCCGCCTGTTTCAACAGCTTCGGTAAGAGTTTTTTTGGTATCGTTAATTAAAACGTCAAGTTTTTCCGGGTTCAGGCAGCGCATATCAATAACAAATTCGGCGCTCGGTGCAACAATGTTGCTGGCAAGGCCGCCTTCAATTTTGCCGACGCTGAGCGTGGTTTCTTCGTCCAAACGTCCGTAAGCGGGCAGGGCAGTTAAGGCTTTGGCGGCCAGCATAATGGCGTTAATGCCTTTTTCTGGTTCTACGCCTGCATGGGCAGCTTTGCCAATAACTTTTACAAACAGTTTTACGGCGCGCGGTGCGGCGTTGTTTACAAGGCCGGGTTCAAAACCTTCATCAAGGCAGTAGCCGATATCGGCTTTAATCCATGAAGGGTCCATATATCTTACGCCGATGCTGCCGATTTCTTCGCCGATGGTGAAGCACAGCTGGATATCGCCGTGAGGCAGTTTGTTTTCGAGGATTACTTTTACTGCTTCGAGGCTTGCGGCAATGCCTACTTTATCGTCGCCGCCGAGTGTGGTTGTGCCGTCGGAATACAGCACGCCGTCTTTGCGCACAACTTTGGTGCCGGTGGTGGGGGCAACGGAATCCATATGTGCTTCAAACATCAGGCCGGGAACTTTGTAATTCAGGTTTGAAGGAATAAAAGCCCATACGTTGCCGGTGGTGGCGCCTGCTTTTTTGCCTGCATCGTCAATTTCGGCTTTAATGCCGAGTTCTGCCAGTTTTTTTACAATTAAATCAGCTTCCGCTTTTTCGTCAAGGCTGGTGCAGGGAACGCTGACAAGTTCAATAAATTCATTTAAAAGACGTTCTTCGTTAATCATATTTTACCTCCGTGTGATATAACATCTTTTATATTATAACACTTAAAAATAATAAAAACATAAAACTTTTCATTTTTAAGGTGTTGGTTTATTCTGAAAATATGGTACAATATGGAGAGGCTTAGGCCTAATAAACGGCGCGGCAACATCTGTGGCGACGCCAGAAGGAGCGTATTATGAAACGCAGTGAAAAATTTGTTCAGGCTAACCGTGAAGCCAAGGCTACATGGATAGCACTCGCACTTGTAATTTTGTTTTGGTATGCGGCAGGCTTCGGGCTGGAAAATTCATCGGTTGAATTTTTCCATACACCCATCTGGGTTATCGGCGGCTGCATAGGTACCTGGCTTTTTGCGGTTTTGGTTTGCTGGGTGCTGGTTCGGTTTGTCTTTAAGGATTTTGATTTGGAAGACGGGGAGGAAAAATAATATGGGCAACTGGGTTAATCTTCTTCCTGTTTTCTGCTTTTTGATGTTTATGCTGGGCGTAAGTTTTTACATTCAGTATGCTTCGCGCAAAGAGCGCAGCACCAATTTTGCGCGCGATTATTTTATCGGCGGTTACAGCCTGGGCGGTTTTGTGCTTGCCATGACAACTGTGGCAACGTACAGCTCCGTAAGCACGTTTGTTGGCGGGCCGGGCATGGCGTGGCTGGTTGGTTACGGCTGGCTGTATATGGCCATTGTGCAGGTTGTTGTTGTATTTTTGGTTTTGGGTGTTTTCGGCAAAAAAATTGCGCTTATTTCGCGTAAAATTAATGCCATTACGGTTATAGATGTTATCCGCAGGCGTTATCAGTCTGATTTTCTTGCCAATATGTCGGCGCTGTTTATTGTAATGTTTTTCTGTGGCACAATGGTGGCACAGTTTGTCGGCGCGGCAAAATTGTTTGAAGCTGTTACCGGGTTTTCGTATCTTACAGGCCTCAGCCTTTTTGGGCTGATTGTAGTTTTTTACACTACCGTTGGCGGTTTTAAGGGCGTTGCCATTACCGATGCCATTTGCGCTGTTGCCATGCTTGTAGGGCTGGGAATTTTGTTCAGTTCCATGCTCAGCGCAGGCGGCGGCTACGATAATATTATGAATTACATTAATACTAATCATCATGATATGCTTGAGCCGCTTTCGCAGGGCAAAATGCCGATGTCGCTGTATATCAGCCAGTGGCTGCTGGTTGGCATTTGTACGCTGGCTTTGCCGCAGTCCGTTGTGCGCGGCATCAGCTATAAAAATACCAAAGCGCTGCATAACGCCATGCTGATAGGCACTATTACCATTGGCGCCATGACGCTTGTAGCAACCTGGATTGGCGTGCTTTCCAAAGGTATTTTAACCGATACTTTGGCGGCATACGGGAACAGCGTTGATAACATTACCCCGCTGACGATTGTAAAAACCATGGGGCCGCTTTGGGCAGGCATTACCATTATAGGGCCTATTGCGGCAACGGTATCGACTGTTTCTTCGCTTTTGCTTTCTTCATCTTCTTCAATCATTAAAGATGTGTACATGCGCGAAATGGAAAAACGCAATGTTGAAGTAAGCAACGATAAAATAAAAAGGCTCAGTATGCTGGCAACCGTTGTGCTTGGCTTAATTGTGTATGTTGTGGCCATTGCCCCGCCAAGCGTAATCTGGCAGATAAATATGTTTGCCTTCGGCGGTTTGGAAACGGCGTTTTTCTGGGTGCTGCTGTTTGGGCTGTTCTGGCCTAAAGCCAACCGTATGGGTGCAATACTGGCAATGCTGGGCGGTGTGGTAAGCTACTGCGTATGTATGGCAATGCAGATTAAAGTTTTTGATTTGCACCAGATTGTTATAGGTATTGGCGTTTCGCTGATTTTGTTCCTGATTGGTACATGTATCGGCAAAGCGCAGGATGAAGAAGTGCTGCGTGTATTTTTCCCGGAAAGATATCCGGACTGATTAAGAAAAATGTTATAAAAAAATTAAGGCTGTCTGTTAATGCAGGCAGCTTTTGCGCATAAAGCGTATAAAATAAGAGGGCAGAAGCCCTCTTATTTTTATAGAAGTTCGTTTTTTAATTTATGGTATTCGCGTGAAAAGTATGCCGGAAGCTGTGCTTCGCGGTGGTCGTAGCCGAAGGCGCGGCGCGTAATGCTGATGACAGGCGGCGCCTGAATGCGTTTGGCAACTGCAAGCCCGCAGAATAATTTCCACCAGCGTTCAAGGTCGGCAATAAATTCACCAGGGGTTTTAAAGGTGTCAGTTATAATTTCCGGCGGGCAGTTTAAGTGTTCAGCCAATGTTCCTTCGGCATACCAGCGCAAAATATCGGCTGGTGAAGTTTTTTGCCAGCTTTCAACAAACATGGCAAACAGTTTGTCGTGGTAGGGGTAAACCAGCGGGTCGCCGCCGTTGCCGACAGTTTGCTCCGGTGAAAGCTCCGCACTGGGGCGCATGGTAAAAATTTCTTCCGGTATTACGGCTTTTTTAAATACGTGTTCGTTAAGGTAACGCCCTACGGCGTAAACATCATGCTTCCACAAATCGCCGATAGGGGCAACTGCGCCGCAGATATCGCCGTAAAAGGTGGCGTAGCCGATGGTGATTTCCGTTTTGTTGGAGTTGCACGAAAACGCACCGCCAAAAGCTGCTGCCGCGCCTGCAAGAATACGTGCGCCGCGGTCGCGGGCCTGTATGTTTTCCATAACGTAAGGGGTAACGCTTAAATTAAAGGTGATGTTGCTGTAATACGCTTCTGCGCTTATTTGCGTAAGCTGGTTATGTGTATGTTCAACGCTTTCGGTAATGGGCACCACCATATAGTTTGTTTTAAGTGCCTGTGCGGTTTTAAGCGCCATATCTTTGGTAAGGCCGGAATTGTAACGCCCGGGCATGTTAACCAAAAGCACATTTTGCGGGCCTAAAATATCGGTGTAAAGCGCTGCCGTAACGGCAGAATCTATGCCGCCGGAAAGGCCAACCACCATTTTTGTTATGCCAAGCTGCTGCAAAAATTTTTGCGTGCCGTAGCGTACGGCTTTATAAATATCAGCAGTATCATCATTGGCAGCAGCAACGGGCTGCGAATCTGCCTTAACTGTTTTATCTGCCGTATCAAAATAAAAGTACAGCAGGCTTTCTTTAAACGCATCCGCTTCGGCAATTAAAGTGCCGTTGCTGTTGTAAACGCAGCTGCATCCGTCATAAGTAAAAATATTTTTGCCGTTATTTTGAATACCCGTGTTGTTGCAGTAAGCCAGAGGCAGTGCAAGTTTTTGCGCCTGTGCGGAAAACAAGCGGTGACGCTTGGCGTTTTTATTTAAGGTAAACGGAGAACAGGAGAGGTTGCACAAAATATCCGAGCCGTTTTCGGCAAGTGCCGAAGGTGTGCTGAAATGATAGTTTTCCGTCCAGCCGTCCTCACAAAGCATAATGCCGAGCTTGAGTTTTTGCCCTTTTATTTCTACTTCAATGGGATATGCAAGCTGCTGCGGCGTGGTTTCAAGTTCTGACGCCAGCTGTGCAAGACTGTAAAAATAGCGGCTGTCATCAAATTCGCGGTAATTGGGCAGCGAGTGCTTAATAATGCAGTTATAGGGCAGTTTGCCGTTGCCAAGGGCTTTGCCGCGGTAAGCAGCAAAAGCGGCGTTGTATTTGCGCACGCGCCCGTCCTCGTTAACTTTGCTTCTGTCAATGGCAATGTTGCCGAAAATAACACAGATATCATAATTGGCAGTAGCGTTTATAATTTCTTCGCCAAAGGCTTCGCAGTCCTCCAGAAAAGATTTCTGCTCCCATAAATCGCCGATTAAATAGCCAGGTACGGCAAGTTCCGGCAATAATAAAATATCTGCTTTGTTCAAAGCAGCTTCTTTAATTAAATTTATAATTTTTTGTGTATTAAGGTCTGGCCGCCCCGCTGTAATTTCCGGCTGGGCGCAGGCAAATTTTATCAGCACTTTGCATCTCTCCGGTTTGCGTTTATATGTTTATGATGTTATTATAACAAATAAAGGCATGTAATACCATACAAATGGAGGCGATAAGCAATGCCGAAGCAGAAAAAAACCAATGCTGCACGCATTTTGGACGAAAAGAAAATAGAATATACTCTTATTGAATACGCAGTGGATGAAGAACATCTTGATGCCGTTCACGTTGCCCAGGAAGTAGGGCTGCCGCCGGAACAGGTTTTTAAAACCCTTGTTGTGCGCGGCGATAAGACCGGCCCGGTTTTTGCGGTTATTCCCGGCAACGGCGAACTTGATTTAAAGGCTCTTGCCAAAGCAAGCGGTAACAAAAGGGCAGAGATGGTTCATTTAAAAGAGGTGCTGCCGCTGACAGGATATATCCGCGGCGGCTGCTCCCCGCTTGGCGCTAAAAAGAATTACCCGGTTTACCTTGACGAAACCTGTATTTTGTGGGATAAAATTGCCATCAGCGCA
>ENA-UOJQ01002587-UOJQ01002587.1-human-gut-metagenome-genome-assembly--contig:-P63-NODE-2587-length-10838-cov-8.726328_pt1 | contig 10838 bp, 8 predicted proteins | sample MGYA00242352_ERZ723899 | MGnify/ENA metagenome assembly ERZ723899 | reverse complement strand
TATAAACTCACGATTCTGTAATTCCGCCTTTACAAATCCGAAAAATATGATATAATCAGGTCAGAAAAAGTTAAACGTTTAAATCACCGGACGCCAATTGCGGCTTCGGCACGCGGCGCCCCACGACGGATTCCGCGTTTTCTTTTCCAATTTTTTCTTAAACGTTTAACCATCAATGGAGGTTCCACATTATGGCAAGCAAGATCACGATCCCCGATTTGAAAAAAATTAGAGTAACGGATCCGCTGTTCAGCCATTACGCGGACATGGTTGCAAAGAAAATGATCCCCGTGCAGTGGGAGATCCTCAACGGCAAGCAAGGCCAGAGCCGCTGCTTCTGCATTGATAATTTCCGCATCGCCGGCGGCACGCTCCAGGGCGAGCACCGCGGTGTCGTGTTCGGTGATACCGATGCCTATAAATGGCTTGAGGCTGTTGCTTATTGCGCAAATAACGGCGAAACGGAGTACATCTCCCAGGCGGATGAGCTCATCGAGATCATCGGGCAGGCCCAGCAGCCGGACGGCTACCTGAACACCTATTTCACGGTCTGTCATCCCGAGCTCCGCTGGAAGAACCTCACCGAGGGCCACGAACTCTACAGCGCGGGCCACCTCATCGAGGCTGCCGTCGCCTACTATAACGCCACCGGCAAGCGCCGCCTGCTCGATATCGCTGCCAGGTTCGCGGACCTCATCTGCGGGACCTTCGGCGACGGCGAGGGTCAGCTTCCGGGCTATCCCGGCCATCAGGAGATCGAGCTTGCGCTCGTGAAGCTCTGGCGCGTGACGGGCGAGGAGCGCTACCTGAAGACGGCTCGCTTCTTCATTGACTGCCGCGGCCGCACGCCGAACTATCTCCTGCGCGAGATGAACGATCCGCAGCATAAGCTGATCTTCCCGGAGCTGCGCAGCTACGATCCGTCCTACTCCCAGTCGCATGTGCGCCCCGTGGAGCAGAAGACAATGGAGGGCCACGCAGTCCGCGCCATGTACCAGTGCAGCGCAATGGCAGATCTGGCCGATATCCAGCAGGACGAGGCCCTGCGCAATGCCTGCCAGACGCTCTGGGACAATGTCACGAAGCGCCGTATGTACATCACGGGCGGCATCGGCTCGTCCGGCCTGCTTGAGCGCTTCACCGTGGATTACGATCTGCCGAACGACCGCATGTACTGCGAAAGCTGCGCGTCCATCGGTCTGATGATGTTCGGCCAGCGTATGGCGGCCATGTTCCATGACGCCTCATACTACGAGACGGTGGAGCGCGCCCTGTGCAACACGGTGCTCGGCGGCGTCAGCGCTGCGGGCGACCGCTACTTCTACGTCAATCCGCTGGAGGTCTGGCCTGCAAACTGCAAGGACCATACATCTATCGAGTATCTCAAGCCCGTCCGCCAGCCGTGGTTCGAGGTCGCCTGCTGCCCTGCAAATATCGCGCGCACGCTCGCTTCCCTCGGCCAGTACATCTATGCGGTCGATGACCGCAGCATTTATGTCAACCTGCTCGTCGGCTCGACCATCGAGACGACCCTGCGCGATACCGACGTCCGCATCGAGCAGCGCAGCGGCCTGATGCATGGCGGCGCGCTGGAGCTGGACGTCCGCTCGAGCGGCACACACCCCATCGTTGTGCGCCTGCGCCTGCCGAAGTGGCTTGAGAAGCCAGTCTTCCGCCTGAACGGCGAGGGGATCCAGCCTGCGGTCGAGAACGGCTATGCCGTATTGGCCGTGAACTGCGCAGGAGAGCATCACTTCACGCTCAGCGGCTCGGTGCCCGTGCACCGCTGCGCCGCAAACCTGTGTGTTCGCGCCGATGTCGGCCGCGTCGCGCTGCAGAAGGGCCCGTTCGTCTACTGCTTCGAGCAGCAGGACAACGGCGAAAACCTTGCGGCCCTGCGCATGGCGCCGGATGCCGCCGTTGAAGAGAAGGCGCCCGCCGAGGGTCTGCCCGGCAACCTGCCGGAGCTGGATGTGAGCGGCTGCCGCATCGTTTCAACCGGTGTGGACGACGCTGAGCTCTATGCCGACTGCGTGCTGCGCACCGAGCCGTGCATGCTGCACGCCGTCCCCTATGGCCTGTGGGGCAACCGCACGCCCGGCGAGATGCGCGTCTGGGTCGATACCACCATTTCGTAATTATACGCAGCAGGAAGCTGCTATAATAAAAAACTTGAAATGAAGAAAGGAACCTGAACCATGAAGAAGATCATCGCGCTCCTGCTGTGCCTCCTGATGATCGTTGGTATGGTCGCCTGCGCAACCAACACCGACAACAACGATCAGACCGACGGCTCTCAGGACACCACCCCCGCCACGGAGAACTCCGATTCCTCCGATGACACCAACGGCAATGACGGCGACGTCGTCACCATCACCTACTCCTACTGGGGCACCCCGGACGAGGCTGCCAGCGTGCAGGCCGTCGCCGACAAGTTCCACGAAGAGTATCCGAACATCAAGGTTGAGGTCATGGCGATCCCCAACGAAGAGTATGTCACGAAGCTGAACACCATGGCTACCGCGGGTGAGCTTCCCGACTGCGGCATCATGAACGAGTCCGGCGTTCTGGACTTCGCTTCCGACGGCCTGCTGTACGACATCTCCGCCATGTACGAGGGCGCCGACTCCATGCCCCTTGATTCCATCACCTTCAAGAGCGAAGGCAAGCCCGTTGCTTACTCCGCTGCGAACGAAGTCCTGTCCCTGTACTACAACAAGGACATGTTTGATGCCGCCGGCCTGGACTATCCGTCCGCTACCGAGGCTATGACCTGGGACGAGTTCGTCACCCTGGCCAAGACCCTGACCCTCGACGCCAACGGCAACAACGCCCTGAGCCCGGATTTCGACAAGGAAAACATCAAGCAGTACGGCTGCGTCGTTGACAACTGGACCTGGCAGCTTGAGGTTTGGGCACTGTCCAACGGCGGCCGGTGGTTCACCGAGGACGGCTCCGCCTGCACCATCAATGACCCGAAGGTCATCGAGTCCATCCAGAAGGTCGCTGACCTGACCCTCGTTGAGAACTGCATGCCTTACAATGCAGGCCTCGAGGACAACGGCATGCAGCGCTCCCTGCTGACCGGCACCGTCGCCATGGCGACCGCTGGCGCATGGAACGTCGGCACCTGCCTTGCCACCGCCCGTGACGAAGGCCTGAACTATGGCGTCGCCCGTCTGCCGAAGATGGTCAACGAGGTCACCATCTGCACCGGCGGCCCGCAGGTCGTCTTCTCCCAGACCAAGCATCCGGAAGAGGCCATGACCTTCATCAAGTGGTACATGAAGGAAGAGAACAGCTGGGACAGCCTGATCGCCACCGGCATCTGGATGCCCATCCTCGAAGAGTACTACACCGATGAGACCCTCACCAACAAGTGGATCGACAACCCCAACTTCCCGGATCATGACGAGTACAAGGGTGCTGTCGTTGACTACGCAAGAGATTGCGCTGAGTCTACCTGCTGGTACTACATCCCGCACACCACCGAGTTCATCGAGCTCCTCCGCACGGTCCTCGGCCCGGTCTGGACCGGCGAGCAGACCGCTGAGCAGGCGATCACCGAGAACTACGACGCACTGAACGCAGTGTTCATGGGCGAGTAAGCAGAACCCTCTGACTGATATCTGAAACCCCGGTTTTGGCCGGCCGCCCGGAGCGGCGGCCGGCCAAAATGTCTTTTTCAACTCCTAACTCAAAGAAAGGGTGAGCAAGTTGCCCAAACGCACTAAGAAACCCAAGAGCAAGCTGCTCCGCAAGGAAGCGCGCGCTGCGTATCTCTACCTCATCCCCGCATTTATCGGCCTGATCGTGCTGACCTATATTCCGCTGATCGCGGTGTTCGGCCTGAGCTTTTTCAAGTGGGGCGGAACCGGTGCACCGGAATGGAACGGCATCAATAACTATATCAAGCTCTTCACCACGGATCCGTATTTCAAGGAATCCATCAAAGTCACCGTCTATTTCTCCCTGCTTGCTGTCGTCGGCAGCATGGTCTATTCCCTGATTGTCGCAATGCTGCTCAACCGCAAGATCCCCGCCCGCGGCTTCTTCCGCGCGGTCTTCTACCTGCCCTATGTGCTGCCCGCAGCCGCCGTCTACATCGGCTGGAGCTGGCTGTACAACACGGAGTGGGGCCTGTTCAACTACATCCTCTCCAAGCTCGGCATCGAACGCCTGATGTTCGTCAGCTCGTCCTCGCAGGTCGTTCCGTCGCTGGCACTGATCGCCGTGTGGCTCTCCGGCAACCTGATCGTGATTTTCCTGGCGGGCCTGCAGAATGTGCCCCGCGTGTACCATGAGGCCGCCGAGATCGACGGCGCAAATGCATGGCAGCGCTTCTGGCATGTGACCTTCCCCAGCATGACCCCCATTATCTTCTATAATATGCTGATGTCCCTGATCACCAACATGCAGGTCGTCACGCCTGCCCTCGCTCTGACGAAGGGCGGCCCCGGCAAATCCTCTTACTTTATGTCCTACATGCTCTACAACTACGCGTTCAAGCAGCGCGGCAAGATCGGTCTCGCCTGCGCGATCGCCTTCGTGCTGTTCCTGCTGATCGGCGCCTTTACGCTGCTGCTGTTTGCCACCAGTAAGAGCTGGATCTTCTATGAAGGAGGCGACGACAAATGAGCAGCCTGAAAAGCCGCAAGCGCACCGAGCGCATCACGAATGCGCTGTGCTTCATCGCGCTGATCTTCCTGACCTGTCTGTGCATGCTGCCCATCTGGTGGATCTTCCGCTCCAGCCTGATGTCGAACGCCGAGCTGTTCAAGTGGCCGCCTGCCTTCTTACCGCCGCGCTGGCTGTTCTCGAACTACGCCAACACGCTGGAATACTTCAAGTTCTGGACCTACCTGAAGAACACGATGATCATCATCGTCCCGTCTGTCATCTTCGGCACCATCACGGCCACGATGTGCGGCTACGCCTTCGCGCGCCTGCGCTTCCGCCTGCGGAACTTCCTGTTCACGCTGTGCGTCGGCTCCATGCTGCTGCCGACCATGGTCACGCTCATCCCGCTGTACATCATGTGGACGAAGTTCTTCAACATGTCCAACACGTTCTGGCCGCTGATCCTGCCGTATCTCTGCGGCGGCGGCGCGTTCAACATCTTCCTCATCCGCCAGTTCGTCCGCTCCATCCCGCGTGAGCTCGACGAAGCTGCAACGATCGACGGCGCAGGCTACTTCCGTATCCTCCTCAACGTCATCGTTCCTTCCATCAAATCGGCGATGATCGTCGTCGCCATGTTCCTCTTCATCCAGATCTGGAACGATCTGCTCCAGCAGATGATCTATATCAATACGGATGATAAGTTCACGATCTCCATGGGCCTGAGCCAGCTCAAGGGCTCCCTGAAGACGGACTGGTCCGCCATCATGTGCGGCACCTGCATGTCCTTCGTGCCCGGCGTCGTGTTCTATCTCCTCGGTCAGCGGTACTTCGTCGAAGGCATCGTGATGACCGGTATGAAAAACTGATGCAGCGCGGAATGCGTCGGGAAGGCCGCGGCCTTCCCGCGCCCCGCGAGGGTGCGCGTCGGTTTTTCTATCTGTTTTGGAACCATGCATGGAAGCTCATCCGTCTGAACCTGCTGTTTCTGGGATATTTCCTGCTCAGCCTTGGCATGGGCAACTTCGGTACCTTCCTCGGTCCGATGTTCTTCGCCTTCGGCCTGTTTGCCATCGGCCTCGCGCTCGGCCGCGGCAGCTATGCCTTCCTCATGCGCGCCATGTTCGATCTGCCCAACGGCCAGATCCTGAAGAACGCCAACGGCATGTCCGCCCTGCGCGGCGGCCGCGGCTGGCTGCCGATCGTGGTGCATGGCGTCGGCTTCCTGTTCGGCTTCAGCTTTTTCCCGTACACGCTGATCGTGATCGCACTGTTCGGCATCAGCCTGCCGCAATATCTGATCTGCTATCTGCTCAACGACCCCATCCAGAAAAACATCATTTCTCCGTGGGAGAGGATGCAGGCTCAAAAGGAGACATAATATGACTCATACGCTTGGTATCGAATTCGGCTCGACCCGTATCAAGGCCGTCCTGATCGACGAGGCCTTCCGCCCGGTCGCCTCCGGCGACTACACCTGGAAGAGCGACCTCCGCGACGGCGTCTGGACCTATGACCTCGAGGAGGCCTGGAGCGGCCTTCGCACGGCACTGCGCGCCCTCGGCGAGGTCTCCGTGGATGCCATGGGCATCTCGGCCATGATGCACGGCTATCTGGCCTTTGACAAGGACTGGAATTTGCTCACGCCCTTCCGCACCTGGCAGAACACCATGACGGGCGAAGAGGCGGCGGAGCTGACGGAGCTGTTCGGCTTCAACATCCCGCAGCGCTGGTCGATCGCGCACCTCTGGCATGCTATCCGCACCGGCGAGGCGCATGTCGGCAAGCTTGCGCATATCACGACGCTGGCGGGATATTTCCACTATATGCTCACCGGCGTGAACGCCGTAGGCATCGGCGAGGCCTCCGGCATGTTCCCCATCGACAGCGAAACGCTGGACTATGACCGCGGCATGATGGAAAAGTTCGACCGCCTCATCGCGGAGCAGCCCTTCACGCTGCGCGATCTGCTGCCGCAGGTCCTGCCCGCCGGTGTCCCGGCAGGCAAGCTGACCGCCGCCGGTGCGGCCCGCCTCGATGGCATGCTGTCCGAGGGCATCGTGTTTGCCCCGGCCGAGGGCGACGCCGGTACCGGCATGACGGCCACGAACGCCGTCGGCCCGCGCACGGGCAACGTCTCCGCCGGTACGTCCATCTTCTCCATGGTCGTTCTGGAGCATCCGCTGCAGAAGGTCTATCCGGAGATCGATCTTGTCACCACGCCGACGGGCCGTCCTGTCGCCATGGTGCACTGCAACAACTGTACGAATGATATGAACGCCTGGGCAGGCGTCCTGCGCGAGACGGCTGAGCTGTTCGGCAGCTCCGTCGACACGGGCGAGCTGTTCACGAAGCTCTACCGCAAGAGCCTTGAGGGCGAGGCCGACTGCGGCGGCGTCATGGTCGTGAACTATCTGGCAGGCGAGGGCGTGACCCATCTCGATGAGGGCCGCCCGCTGGTCCTGCGCCGCCCGGACAGCCGCTTCACGCTGGCAAACTTCCTGCGCGCACAGCTCTATTCCACCATGGCTACGCTGAAGATCGGCATGGATCTGCTGGCCTCCGAGCAGGTGGCCATCGATTCGCTCACCGGCCACGGCGGCTTGTTTAAGACGCCGGGCGTCGGCCAGAAATACATGGCCGCGGCCTGCGGCGCGCCCGTGACCGTCATGGAGAGCGCCGGAGAAGGCGGCCCCTACGGCATGGCGCTTCTGGCGGCCTTCGTCCTGCAGGGCGGCGGCGAGACGCTCGAGGCCTTCCTCGCAGAGCATGTCTTCGCCGATGCCGTCCGCACGACGCTCCAGCCGGACCCGGCGGACGTTGAAGGCTTCCGCACGTTCCTCGATCAGTATAAGGCCTGCCTCCGCGTGGAGCAGGCTGCCACAGAAAATCTGTAAGGAGTGTACAAAGATGAAAAACTATGAATTCTGGTTTGTCGTTGGCTCGCAGACGCTGTACGGCGAAGAGGTGCTCCGCACCGTCGCTGCCCGCGCCGAGGAAATGGCGCAGAAGCTTTCTGCCGTTCTGCCCTATCCCCTGAAGTACAAGGTCACCGCCAAGAGCAACGCCGAGATCCTCGACGTTGTGAAGGAAGCCAACTATAACGACGCCTGCGCCGGTATCGTGACGTGGTGCCATACGTTCTCCCCCTCCAAGATGTGGATCAACGGCCTGGAGCTGCTCCAGAAGCCGTGGTGCCACTTCGCCACGCAGTATAACCGTGAGATCCCGAACGAAGAGATCGACATGGACTTCATGAACCTGAATCAGGCCGCCCACGGCGACCGCGAGCACGGCTTCATCGGCGCCCGCCTGCGCGCTCCGCGCAAGATCATTGCCGGTTACTGGCAGGACGGCGATGTACAGGAGCGTCTGGCCAGCTGGATGAAGGTCGCCGTCGGCGTCGCCTTCTCCCGCAGCCTGAAGGTCATGCGCTTCGGCGACAATATGCGCGAAGTCGCCGTCACCGAGGGCGATAAGGTCGAGGTGCAGCGCAAGCTCGGCTGGCAGGTCAACACCTGGGCCGTCGGCGATCTCGTCAAGGAGATGAACGCCGTCACGGAGGCCGAGGTCGACGCACTCATGGGCGTCTACCGCGAGAAGTATGACTTTGCGACGGACAACGTCGAAGCCATCCGCTATCAGGCGCGCGAAGAGATCGCCATGAAGAAGATGATGGACCGCGAGGGCTGCAAGGCCTTTGCCAACACGTTCCAGGACCTCTACGGCATGGAGCAGCTGCCGGGTCTTGCCTCTCAGCATCTGATGGCGCAGGGCTATGGCTACGGCGGCGAGGGCGACTGGAAGGTCTCCGCCATGACGGCCATCCTGAAGGCCATGGGCGAGGGCGGCAACGGCTCGTCCGGCTTCATGGAGGACTATACCTATCATCTCGTCAAGGGGCAGGAATACAGCCTCGGCGCACACATGCTCGAGGTCTGCCCGAGCCTTGCCAGCGCCCGTCCGCGCATCGAGACCCATCCGCTTGGCATCGGCATGAACGAGAAGGATCCCGCCCGTCTGGTCTTTGAGGGCAAGGCCGGTAAGGCCATCGTCGTCAGCCTGATCGATATGGGCGGCCGTCTGCGCCTCATCGTGCAGGATATCGAGGCCGTGAAGCCCATCATGCCCATGCCGAACCTGCCCGTTGCCCGCGTGATGTGGAAGGCCATGCCGAACCTCACGACCGGCGTCGAGTGCTGGATCACTGCCGGCGGCGCGCATCACACCGTCCTGTCCTACGACGTCACGGCCGAGCAGATGCGCGACTGGGCCCGCATCATGGACATCGAGTACGTCCACATCGGCGCGGATACCACGGTGGAGTCTCTGGAGCACGACCTGTTCCTGAGCGACCTTGCGTGGAAGCTGAAGTAAGGAGCGCGCCATGCTGGAGGAACTGAAGCGTCAGGTGCTGGAGGCCAACCTCCTGCTGCCGAAGCACGGTCTCATCACCTTTACCTGGGGCAACGTCTCCGGGATCGACCGCGCCAGCGGTCTGGTCGTCATCAAGCCGTCCGGCGTCAGCTATGACGGCATGACGGTCGGGGATATGGTCGTCGTGGATCTGGACGGCAAGGTCGTCGAGGGCAAATGGAAGCCCTCGAGCGACACGCCGACGCACGTGGAGCTGTACCGTGCCTTCCCCGGGATCGGCGGCATCGTCCACACGCATTCCCGCTGGGCAACGAGCTTTGCGCAGGCGGGCGTCGGCATCGTCCCCATGGGCACGACGCAGGGCGACTACTTCTACGGCGAGATCCCCTGCACCCGTCCGATGACGCCGGAGGAGATCGCGGGCGAATACGAGAAGGAGACCGGCAAGGTCATCATCGAGACGTTCGCGGGCAAGGACCCCGAGGCCATCCCCGCTGTGCTGGTCAACAGCCACGGCCCGTTCGCCTGGGGAACCGATGCCGAAAACGCCGTGCACAATGCGGTCGTTCTGGAGGAGGTCGCCTTCATGAACTTCCATGCGCTGCAGCTCAGCCCGAACCGCGGCGCAATGCAGCAGGAGCTGCTCGATAAGCACTACCTGCGCAAGCACGGAAAAAATGCCTACTACGGACAGGGTTGATCTGTCTTACAGATAGGGAGAAGAGAGGGAATGGAGCTGCCGGTAACGGCGGCTCCATTTTCCGCGTCCAAAGGCAGCCGGCCGAAGATTTCGGAGGGAAGAAAAGTGGGAAAGGAAACCGTCAGGGTGTCCTTTCCCGTTTCATAACCCGCCGCAGCGGCAGAATTGCAAAATAATATTGCAAAATTCTATTTTGCAATTCTGAAAGCAGCTTGGCGAAAAAGCCCAAAGGGACTTTTTTGACAAGCTGGGAATGGAGCTGCTCCGTCGGAGCGGCTCCATTTTCCAATTTCAGGGCTTGACAACGGCACCGACTCGTGCTACTATAATGCCTAGAAATACCGTAGGTAATATAGGAATTCGAAAGGAGCCTGTTTTATGAAAGTCTATTCCAGCATTTCCGAGCTTGTCGGCCACACGCCGCTCGTGCAGCTGCAGCGCTTTGCCGCGGCGCGCGGCCTGAAGGCAAACCTGCTGGCCAAGGTCGAATATTTTAACCCCGCGGGCAGCGTAAAGGACCGCATCGCCTGCGCCATGCTGGACGATGCCGAGCAGCGCGGCCTGCTGAAGCCGGGCGCTGTCATCGTCGAGCCGACGAGCGGCAACACTGGCATCGGCCTTGCCGCCATGGCGGCCGCGCGCGGCTACCGCGTCATCCTGACCATGCCGGAGACCATGAGTGTCGAGCGCCGCAACCTGCTCAAGGCTTATGGCGCGCAGCTCGTCCTGACGGACGGTGCGCAGGGCATGAAGGGTGCCATTGCCAAGGCGGAGGAGATCGCCGCACAGACGCCCGGCAGCTTCCTGCCCGGCCAGTTCACGAATCCGGCCAACCCCGCCATCCACCGCGCCACGACCGGCCCGGAGATCTGGAAGGATACGGACGGGACTGTCGATATTTTCGTTGCGGGCGTCGGCACCGGCGGTACCATCACGGGCACGGGCGAATATCTGAAGTCGCAGAACCCGAATGTGCGCGTCGTCGCGGTCGAACCGGCCGGTTCGCCGGTCCTGTCCAAGGGCACGCCCGGCCCGCACAAGATCCAGGGCATCGGTGCGGGCTTCGTACCGAAGACGCTCAACACCTCCGTCTATGACGAGGTCTTCCCCGTGGAAAATGAGGACGCCTTCGCCACCGGCC